>OFGR01002375.1_pt1 | contig 12678 bp, 8 predicted proteins | sample 1521811 | NCBI WGS metagenome assembly OFGR01 (sample SAMEA3504098, study PRJEB24116) | mouse gut metagenome | biome: mouse gut; feature: mouse-associated habitat; material: faeces | place: Denmark | collected 2011
ATGAAACCACTGATCCCTGCTCCCCGGGCATTTTCCTCGATCTCACTCCAGTCGTAAGCAGAAATCAAAAGCAACGGCACATCGTCGCCTGTATGCTTGCGGAGCCGGCGGGCGGTTTCAATCCCGTCAATTCCCGGAAGTTTCCAGTCCAGGAGGATAATTTGATAGTCATCATGCTGACAATGGCGTTTTTTCACCATTTCTACTGCACTTTCGCCGTCCAGCGCCCACTCCGCGTTGACCCCGATCGACTTGAGAGAAGCGACTGTGCTCTCACAGAGCTGCTTGTCGTCATCCACCACTAGCATATTCCAGTTAGGCAGAACCATGTCCATCTCCTGGAGTTCTGCTTTTTCCATATCCAGAGTGACATGGAATTCGGTCCCTTTGCCGGGTGCACTGTTCACTGCAATCGTACCGCCCATCGCATCTACGATATATTTTGTGATCGCCATTCCAAGGCCGGTTCCCTCCGTTTTATGGACACGTGTATTGTCTTCCCGTACAAACGACTCAAAAACCTTTTTCTGGAATTCCTCAGACATCCCAATTCCGCTGTCCTTCACCTGTAGATGAATACGGACATATTTATCCCCTTTCGGGGACTCTTCCTCATAGAGTGCCACCTGTATGGAACCGTCCTCCGGCGTAAACTTAACCGCATTGGACAAGAAGTTCAGCAGAACCTGATTCAAGCGTACACTATCGCAATAGACATTCTCAGTAGAAATGTCATGAATGAACACATCAAAATGCTGCTTTTTTGCTTTCACCTGCGGCTGTATGATACTCACGATGCTGTCCATGACCTCCCGCAGGGAAACCTGGTCCATATTGAGGGTCATCTTCCCGCTCTCGATCTTGGACATATCCAACACATCGTTAATCAATCCCAGCAGATGTTTGCTGGAAAGGGCAATCTTTTTCAAACAATTCTGAAGCTGCTGGGGATTATCGATGTTGGCTGTGGCAATGGCGGTCATTCCCACAATGGCATTCATTGGGGTGCGGATATCGTGGCTCATGTTAGAGAGGAACTCGCTCTTTGCCTTGTTCGCGTGTTCCGCGCTCTCGCGCGCCTCTTCCAGCGCCACCATCTGTTGGTGCATCAGGCGGAAATACTTCCAGAAAAGCAGCATCAGCGCAGCCAGAATCAATCCGCAGGCACCCAAGACCATCCAGATCCACTGGCTGCTCAGATCGGTGACCATCTCACTAAGCTGGCCATAGGGCATGACCATCACCAGATACCATTCGGAATAGGGCAGCGAGGTGCAATAGACATGACTGCGATCGCGTCCGATCTCGAGCACATTGGAATAAATCTCGTTTTTCGACATCGCTTCCTGCAGCTCGGACAGATATGCTTCGGCATCCGCGCCGCTGATCGTCGAAAACTCCGCCCGAATCCGGTCGAAATAACTCTCCCGGAAAACATCACTTCCCCGGATCACCATACTTCCGTCCTGGCGGATGATATGCAGGTTCACCAGATCATTGGTCTCCAGCGCGAGCGTATCCCTGATATAGTCAATCGGAAGCGCCGCCACCAGAGCGATACACACTTCGCCATCTGACATGGGATATTGTGAAGGCACACCCAGCAGCAGAATCCGGTTTCCCTCGTTGTCGGTACCTACCGCCACCTTCTCCTCACCGTTTCTCATCGACTGTAAAAACGGCTGCGGATCGGCTAGCTTCCCCCCGTCCCCACAGATCATCTCAAAATTGCCGTCTTGGGAATAGAAAGCCAGCTCAACAAATCCTCTGATCCGCGCATTATAAGACAGCTCTTCCCGCAGGCTGTCCATACTAGCGGCTGTATCAGGCGGGATCATCTCAACCAAAGCCTCCATCTGTTCCAGACGCAGCTTCATCGTCGTGGCAAAATGCTGGGAAACCTGCTGGCTCATCCCCTCCATATAGGTCAACCCCACCCTGCTGATCGTGTCCGAACTTTTCCGTCTCATGATAACCGCCAAACCCGTAAAGGTTACCACGCAGAGGGTCAGCACCAGAATCAGACTGGTCTTCAGGAAACGGGTCGTTTCGTTTTTCAAATAAGATCACCTCAAAAGGTTATTTTCGCGTAGAGTTCTCATTCATCCAGCTGCTGGATTGCTCTGGCAGTCTGCCGGTAGTCGTCCGCTACCTTATCTATCAGCCCGGCAGCTTCCGCGCTCCAGCCGTATCGCAGCGCTTCGGTGAGGCGGGTGCTGGATTCCAGAAGCCTGCTGAACCCCAGATTCTGACACAGGCCCTTAAGGGTATGGGATGCGCGGAATGCCTCCCCATAGTCCCCCTTCTCAAGGGAACTGCAAAGCAGATCATAGCTTTTATCGTTGAGAAATTTCAGTGCAAATTTTTTTACCGTCTTTTCGCTGCGAAGGCGGGCTACTACCCCTTCATAATCTCCTCCAAACGCTGCATAGCATTCCTGTAATGTCATTTGGCATCCTCCTCTTCAGTCGATCCTGCGGCGGATTCGTGCGGATGATGAGCCGACGGCCTTCCTTCGCTTTCAATCGGAGAGATTCGGGAAAGAACATCCCGCATCATGTTATTATAAAAGCGATAGTATCCTCTGCCGTTTCGTTTCACTGTGTAAAGCGCCTGATCTGCTGCATGGAACAAAGAGTCATAATCCGCGCCGAGCAGCGACGCTTCCGCAATCCCCATGCTGATTGAAATGTCCAAATTCCCGTAGTTGCCGGAAAGGAACGAGAAGATCCGCTTGATAATCGGCTCCACATCATCCCGATATTCCAGAAAGATCAGAAACCCGCCTCCGCCAATCCGGGCGGCAATATCGCATTTTCGGATCCTCTGCCGCAATTTTTCCGCCATATGTACCAGAACACGGTCGCCAAAATCGTGCCCATAGTTATCATTGAAAAATTTGAAGTGATCCAGATCAAAGATAACCAACGCGAACTGACCGTCAAGGCTGGACTCCATGCGCTTCACGATCTGCTTTTTCGCACTGGCATGGTTCAGCAGGCCGGTAAGCTGGTCGTGGGAAGCCATCCGCTCAAGTGTATCCATCTTAGCCTGAGAATCGTGGATATCAATCGCCTTTCCGATTGCCCCTGTATACTGTGGTGGATCATCGGCCGACCAGATCGACTGGATGATGATCCGTGACCATCTCCATCTTCCATGTTGGTTGACTTTAAAGACATGCGTTACCGTCGGGTTTTCGGGGGTGGTGGCATGCAGCGTCTCGATCATCCGCTGCCAGTCGCCCTCATTGAGCAGCGAGCGAACCCTTTTGTCGTTGAGCGGGTCCATAATCAGCTCATCCAGCCCCAGCTGCTCGGCACCCCATGGGGTGATAGTCGCCATCGCGGGTGATACAGTATATTCGAACTGAGTTTCCTGCGTCATCTGCGCAAAGAATCTGTACTTCATCCGTTCATGCTCGAGCAGATAAAGGGTGCGTTCAGATGCCGCCAGCTCCTCATGGCGAACCATCTCGTCTGCGATATTGCGCATCTCCCGCTGGCTTGCCCGCGCCGGCGAATCGCTGCTCAGTTCCCTCTGGATGGTTTCGGCCGAATTGGTCAGGCAATCCAACAGCAGCGGATTGAACGTTCCGCACTGCCCATCCAGAATCATCTTCACCGCTTCCTCATGCGGGATCGCCTTTTTATAGACACGGTCGCTGGTCAGAGCGTCATAGACATCCGCCAGCGCCACAATCTGGGCGGAGATAGGGATTTCGTCCCCCTTTAATCCATCCGGATAACCCCGGCCATCGTACCGCTCGTGATGCCAGCGGCATATCTCAGCGGCAACCCTGACCAGCGGTTCATTCTGGTGAATTGGCATCTCTTTCAGCATGTTCGCGCCAATCATTGAATGGGTTTTCATCACCTCGAACTCCTCGGGCGTCAGCCTGCCTGGCTTATTGAGGATCGCCTCGTCAATCGCAATCTTCCCAATGTCGTGCAGCGCCGAGGCAGTGCTGATGAGTGAGATATCCGCCCGGGAAAGCTTATAGCGGTCAGACATCTGCATCAGCTCTTTGAGCATCAGCTCGGATAGAATATGAACATGGCGGACATGAAGCCCGCTCTCCCCATTTCGGAACTCTACGATCTGGCTGAGAATATCAATCATCAGGTTGCTGCGCTGCTCTTTTTCATAAATCTGATCTGCCACCAGACCCACCAGTTTTTTCTGCTTGGCATAGAGCAGGATGGTGTTGACCACCCGGCGGTGGACGATCAGCGCATCGAACGGACGGCTGATAAAATCGGTGACACCCATCTCGAACGCCCGCTCCATGTGGGAGGAGCGGGTTTCCGAAGAAATGATAATCACAGGAATTTCCTCGATCCAGTGACGCTTGTTCATAACCGACAGCACCCCGAATCCGTCCATCTCGGGCATCACGATGTCGAGCAGAACAAGCGACAGATCCATTCCATACTTCTGAAGGGCTGCTACCGCCTGTACGCCGTCTTCCGCCTCCAATATCTCGTATTCCTCTCCCAGCATATCCGCCAGAATCGAACGATTCATCTCGGAGTCGTCCACAATCAGGATTTTCTGCTTCTGCATGTGCTGCAAATGGGATTCCCTTCCTTCTATATCAAAATATAAACTGGAACGAAACGAAAACCAATTTGGATGAACCATACATTGCTATTGCGCTGTTGCCCTTTTGGGGAATACCTGAAATCCGCTGCCCAACTTCCAATACTTATAAAATATTTTAAAAACAATTATTTTTTTAAAAACATCAGGCGCAGGGTAGCCACAATCCCACGTACCCATGTATTAAGATACCACAAAATATGCAGTTCCTGCAAGCAGTCGACACAGATTCTTTGCAGCAAATGATAAAAAAGGTGATATTCCACAAAAAGAGGGCCGACAAATAGTCCACTTTTATCCCAGGGACCATCTGCCGACCCAAAATATCCTGTTATTCTTTGGACATCAGGTCACAAACTGCATTAGAAAATGCAACCGGATCTTCGAGCGACATCCCCTCAATCAACACTGCCTGTGCATAAAGCAGACCCGCATATGCCTTCACCCTATCCTTATCCTCGGCATAGAGCTTCTGGAGGGTTGTAAACACCGGGTGGGACGGGTTCAGCTCCAGGACACGGTCTGCCTTGACCTGTCCTTCCGACCCGGGCATCGAGTTGAGTACCTTCTCCATCTCAAGGGTGATCTCCCCGCCGCTGCTCAGGCAGACCGGATGGGACTTGAGCCGGTCCGAAACCCGGACCTCCTTCACCTTACCGTCGAGCGACTCCTTGAGGAAGTCAAGCAGCTCTTTGTTGTCCTCATTCTGCTTTTTGGTCTCCTCTTTCTCCTGCTCGTTCTCCAGCCCGAGATCACTGTCCGAAACCGAGCGAAACTCCTTGCCGCCAAATTCCCGCAACATCTTGAGCGCAAACTCGTCCACATCATCGGTCAAGTAGAGGATTTCAAAGCCGTTGTCCTTGATCCGCTCGGTCTGGGGCAGGCGGTCGATTCTTTCCACTGTTTCGCCGCAGGCATAATAGATGTACTTCTGTCCCTCGCCCATCCGGTCGGTATACTCGGAGAGTGAAACCAGCTTTTTCTCCTTGCTCGAACAGAAGAGCAGAAGGTCGGAAAGCAGGTCCTTCTTCGCGCCGAACTCGTTATAGACGCCATATTTGAGCTGCAGACCAAAATTTTTGAACAGTTCCTCGTATTTTTCCCGCTCATTGTTAAGCATCGTGAGCAGTTCGGAGTGGATTTTCTTTTCCAGACGCCCCGCAATGATCTTGAGCTGACGGTTGTGCTGGAGCATCTCACGGGAGATGTTGAGGCTCAGATCCTGCGAATCGACCAAACCCTTCACAAAGCTGAAACAGTCGGGCAGCAGGTCCGCGCACTTCTCCATAATCAGCACGCCGGAGGCATAGAGCTGGAGCCCTTTTTCATACTCGCGGCTGTAGTAATTATAAGGCGCGCGGGCCGGGATGAACAGCAGTGCGTTATAGGTCGCTGCGCCCTCGGTGCTGCTGTGGATCACCCGCACCGGGTCCTGATAATCAAAGAATTTGTCCTTATAGAAATTGTTGTAATCCTCATCGGTGACCTCGGATTTGCTCTTCTTCCAAATCGGCACCATGCTGTTAAGCGTCTCGTTCACCGTATACTGTTCATACTCGGGCTTGTCCTCCGGGCTGCCCTCCTTGACGCGGGTTGCAGGCATATCCATCCGAATTGGGTAGCGGATATAGTCGGAGTATTTTTTCACGATGCTCGAAATCCGATGCGGCTCGAGGAACTCGTCATAGCTCTCCTCGCCCTCGTTCTCCTTGATGACCAGCGTAATCTCGGTGCCATGCCCTTCCTTCTCACATTCCTCGATCGTGTAGCCATCCGCGCCGTACGACTGCCAGCGGAACGCCTGTTCCGAACCAAACGGCTTGCTCACCACGGTGACACAGGATGCGACCATAAACGCCGAATAAAACCCGACGCCGAACTGCCCGATTACGTCGATCTCATCGTTTTTCTCGTTCTCCTGCTTGAACGCCAGCGAACCACTCTTGGCAATGGTGCCGAGATTGCTCTCCAGCTCCTCAGCGGTCATTCCGCAACCGTTGTCGGTGATCTTCAGGGTGCGGGCATCCTTGTCCACCACAAGGTTGATCGCAAAGTCCGCGCGGGAGAGGCCAGTTGTACCATCCGACAGCGAATGATAGTAGAGCTTGTCAATCGCGTCAGAAGCGTTGGAGATCAGCTCGCGCAGGAAGATTTCCCGATGGGTATAAATCGAGTTGATCATCAGGTCGAGCAGGCGTTTGGATTCCGCCTGAAACTGTTTTGTCTGCATAAAACAATCCATCCTTTATTCTCAATGTTTAAAAAAACAAAATAGTTAGCACTCATTTATTTCGAGTGCTAACTATACTATAATACAACCTGTTGGGAAAATCAAGTATAATTTGTGAACAAATTACCGGAATGTAATCACAGCCTCCCCGCTCATTGCCGAAATTTCGATCCGGTTGGGCTTGCCGGGTTGGCTCTGCTCCTCGCCGCCTGACCCGTCGATGATCTTCACCCGTGACAGCCCCTCCCACGAAGCCGCCTGTTCAATCTCATAGTCCTGCCGCTGCCCGTCAATTTCAAATATCACATCCCCGGACATCGAGGTGATGCTCGTTTTCCCGAGCGGTTTCCCCACAAACTTTAGGTCCCCGTCAACCGCATCGCAGGACAGCTCTGACGTTGTCACCCGCAGCAGGTTCAAATCGCTGGAAACCCCTGCAATCTCGGCATACCCGAGGTTCGAGTCCTCCACGTCGGCCCTCCCGCTGACCGTATTAAATTCAAAGGAATCGAACCGGCAGTTTTTCAGATGCAGGTCTCCCGAAACAGACGCATGGGAAAACTTCCCCGCCTCCAGCTTCTCTGCATTCATATCCCCATCGACCACCGAAAAAACAGCCTGTTCGAGCGCGGCGCCCTGCGGCAGATAGACGGTCACTTTCCCTTCCCAGTCCATCTTCTGGTTTGTAACGGCACCCATGAAATCTTTGAGCCCGGTCTTTCTATCTTTTTCTTTCAGCTTCAGCTCTCCGCCCGACACAGACCACGATGTCCTGGCCGCGCTGCCACGCCCTTTCCCCTTCAGGTCGGCTTTCAGCCCGTAGTGGTCGGAATAGACAACCTCAATATCCGCCGTTATCACCGCGATGTCGATCTCCTGGAATGCTTCCAGGTTCTGTTCATCAATATGGAACGTCTCGGAAACTGCGCGAACGTCCATCCCCAGCAGGAGCCCCGCCAGTGTAAAAACGCCGCCCATCACCACCAGCGCACAGCACATGCTCCAAAATACTTTTACCGACTTTTTCATTTGTCAGACCTCCGTTTCATCCATTTTGCCGTCAGGCGGGAAATCCCGACTACCGCCATACGTGCCAGCCAGCAGGCCACCCAGAGGATTGCCGCGCCAAAACCCAGCGCAATCATCCCCCTGCCCACATAATAAAGCGTGCTGGCCGGGTCGGATACAAGGCTCGTCATCCCCACGACCGCGGAAAATATACCCACTGCCGCGGCCACCAGCCCGGCGGCCCCCAACCCAAGGAGAATCCCAAGCACCGAGACAATAACCGCGAAAAATACAGCCAGGATCGCGATCCCAACCGGCAGGGCGATTGGCGACGCAAGGACGATCAGCCCCCCCCAGCCGATGGGCCCCATTCCTTTTTTGCTGTCCGGCTGGTTTTCGAGCTGTTTGAACGCAAACTCCCGGATGATCTTGCCCGCTACCTCGGACGGAGAACCCAGCTCCTCGATCACCTCCTGTTCGTTTTCCGGACCGGCATCGTCAAAGTAGCCTTGATAATAGGCGATTGCATCCTCTGCATCGCTCTGCGGCAGCCGTTTGAGTTTGGTACGCAGCTGAAACATAAATTCATTCCTGGTCATCCCCGATACCCCCTAAAAGCAGTTTGTCCACGCCCTCCTGGAATGTTTCCCATTCCGAAACATACCGCGCCAATCGTTCCCTTCCAATGTCGGTCAGGCGGTAGTATCGCCTGTTCCGCCCATTGAACGGTTCATCATAAACGGTCAGCGCACCGTCCTTTTGCAGCCTGCGCAAAACCGGATAGAGCGTCGACTCCGAAACCTCGACAACCGATTTGACTGTCTGGGTCAGGACATAGCCGTAAGCATCTCCCCGGTTGAGCGTTGCAAGTACGCAGGCGTCGAGCAATGCCGAGCCAAGCTGAAAAACCATGCAACCACTCCTATAAATAATATTATACAATGTATAGCATTGTCTTTACCCATATTATATGATGTATAATATAGTTTGTCAAGTAGTTTATGAAAAAGAAAACAACGCACATTTCACTTTGAATTGATATGGGCTTTTCTGCTGTGCCGATTGCCGATTAGCCGTATATCCAATAAAAATTGACATGACTATCTCCATTCTCTGCATATAAATAGCCTATCATCCTATCATCAGAAACGCTGAAAAGAATCATCGTCAGTCTGCGACAGTACGATCGCAGAGGGTTGCTTAACAGCGGTAGGAACTTCCGTAGGAATGCGCCGCCCCCTTCACCCACCGTATCACAGAGCGCTCGAACTCGTTTCCAAGCGCCTTTCCGATTGACTTTCCGGGAGGTGGATGGTATGATTCTGATATCGAAGGAGACTGGTTAATGGAGGGATTTTTTCGGACACTTACTGACCTGAACAGCCTGTTGAGCGGCCTTGTCTGGGGGCCGGCGATGGTTGGATTTATGCTGCTGGTTGGGATTTATTTCACCGTCGGCACCGGTTTTTTTCAGATACGGCATTTTGGATTGCTGCTGCGGGAAACGCTTGTCGCAATTTTTCTCGACCAAGAGGTGCATGACAAGCGGGACCCTCACTCGATTTCACAATTTCAAGCGCTTTCGACCGCGCTTGCCGGGACGCTCGGCACCGGGAATATTGTCGGAGTCGCAACCGCGATCGCCGCAGGCGGCGTGGGATCTATCTTCTGGATGTGGGTTTCCGCATTCTTTGGAATGATGACCAAATACGCCGAAAACGTCCTCGGAAACCACTACCGCTACCGGGATGAACGAGGTGCCTGGGTCGGCGGTCCAATGGTCTATATCGAGCGTGGATTGGGCTGCCGATGGCTGGCTGTGTTGTTCGCACTCTTCTGTATGTTCGCTGCCTTTGGAATCGGAAATATGACTCAAGCCAATTCGATCGCCGGTGCACTCGAGTCCGCTTTACGGATCGCTCCCCTTTCGACCGGCATCGTTGTCGCCCTGCTCTGTGGACTGGTCGTACTCGGCGGGATCAAACGGATCGCATCGGTTGCCGAACGGTGCGTCCCGCTGATGGCAGTTGTATACACCGCGGGCGCAGCGGCGATTCTCTGGCTGCATCGAGACCGGCTTCCCGATGCATTCTCCGCAATCTTTCAGGAGGCATTTAGCCTGCGGGCAGTAGGCGGTGGTGCGGGCGGCTATGCGATGATGCGCGCTGTCCGGTATGGAGTGGCGCGCGGGATCTTTTCCAACGAAGCGGGATTGGGCAGCTCAGTCATCGTCAACTCGGCCTCCAATGTGAAAGAGCCGGTGCGCCAGGGGATGTGGGGGATCTTTGAAGTGTTTGCCGACACGATCGTTATGTGTACGATCACCGCTCTCGCAATCATCGTTTCGGGCACGCATCTTTCCGGCGCGGAAGGTGCAGGAATGTCGATTGAAGCATTTGAAGGAGCATTCGGACGGGCAGGAGGATTGTTTGTTGCCATAGCGATTGCATTTTTTGCATTTTCCTCGATCCTTGGCTGGTCCTACTACGGCGAACGGGTGGTTGAATACCTGTTCGGCAGAAAACTGGTCGGCATCTATCAGCTGCTGTTTATCGGGATGACCGCTGTGGGCTGTGTCGGACATCTCGAATTGGTCTGGAGTCTCTCAGATACTTTCAACGGGCTGATGTCCATTCCAAACCTGATCGCGGTTCTCTTCCTCTCCAACCAGGTATTCGCGATTACCCGCGATTATGTCCGGCGAGTCTCCCAACGCCGCCATGCCAAGCACGTCGGGCAGTGGAATCCCGGCCCAGAACCTTCGCCCCGCTCTTAGAACCTGTATTCACAAGGAGAAAAGAACGTGGTAAAATAGAGATATGGAAGAAAAAGGACGGGAGTCGTACCCTAGCGACTTGACAGATGAGCAGTGGGAGGAGATCGCCCCACTATATGCCGAGATGCGCAACTGCACGTGGAGCAAGAGGGAATTGACGGATGCTGTGCTGTATTTGGTAGATTCGGGGTGCAAATGGAGACAGTTGCCCCATGATTTTCCGCCATATTCAACGGTACACAGTTTTTATCGCCGCGCCCGGATCAGCGGGCTGTGGGATAAAATTCTGGAACATCTTGTAAAAAAGACACGAATAAATGCTGGACGCAAGGAGAGCCCAAGCTACGCGATCATTGATTCCCAGAGTGTAAAAACAGTAGCAGCCAGCGAAGATCGCGGAATTGACGGAGGGAAAAAACAAAAGGCAGAAAGCGGCACATTGTAGTGGATGTGCTGGGCTGTTTGTTGTCTATTGTGGTTCATGCTGCCAATATTCATGACACAAAAAGTGGAATATCTACCGCCAAACGAGCGCATGAACGGTATCCATCTATTCAGAAATTCTGCGCAGACGCCGGATATCGGGGCACCTTCGTTTCTGATTTGAAGGACCAGCTTGACCTTAATGTCGATATTTCAGAGAAAATCAAGCCCCACCAATGGGAAAGACTCCCTTGGCGCTGGGTAGTTGAACGCACCCTCTCCTGGCTCAATCATTCCAGACGTCTCAGTAAAGATTATGAGATATCCGTCTCATCTGCTGAGACTATCGTCAAAATTTCTCATTTCCATACCTTGCTTAAACGCTTATGAATACAGCTTTTAAATCTGTAAATCTGGTTTTGTCGTGCTTCTCACGGAGTACGCAGATTGAAATCCAGCTACTACTGCATGGCTTTCCCTCGGCCTTCTACACGGTCCTCTCCCATACCCATTCTTCCAAACCTCATCTGGGTAGGAGCAGCAGAACCATCACTCGAAATCGAGGTCACTGTCTCTGTCAGCGTCAGATCAGTGGCTTTTTCCCCATTGACCAGAAGCGCGCAGGTTTGCCCCACCTCCAAACCGGGAGCACTCAGGATCACCACCTCGAACGGCTTTTCAAGCGTTACATCCAGGACGGTCTGGTTTACATCGTCAGCCAGCTCAATCTGGGTTCCGGCGGGCTGTACCCCGTCAAACCAGACTGCCAACCGCGGCTGTATCCCGTCGGATGGCACCTGCATCATCCCTGCGCTACCCGTAGCCATCAAGAGTCCCCCACTGATCTCGCAGCTTCCATCGTAGTCAAGCGCACTGTCCCCGCCGCTGGTTGGACCATTCACGAGGACCGTCCCTCCTTCCAGATAGAGGTCGCCGTTGGAGTCTAGCCCATCTCCATCCGCGTCTACAGTCAACATCCCGCCGGTCACCCGGATAAAGTAGCTGTTCTGACTGGCCAAGCGACCCGGATCGAGGTTTTCGTCACTGCCTCCCGCTGCGTTAACCCCGTCGTCCGATGCGGTTAAGACGATCTCTCCTCCACTGATTTCGACCGTTGTTCCCTCCAATCCCTCATAGGAACGCTCGATCCGGATGTCTCCCGCTTCGATTGCCAGTGCACCGTCCGCATGGGCTCCATCGTCACCGGTTGAGATACGAAAGTCCCCTCCTGATATGGTCAGATTGCCGTTGGAGTGGAGTGCATCGTCCACACTGTCGATTGAAAATGTCCCGCCGCTCACTGTGAGCAGGGTTCCCGCCTTCATTCCCTTCTGGCTCTCAGAATCAGTCGTGGAACTGGTCGGCTGTGCCGCTTCTGTATCCGCTGCAAACTGGACAGAAGCTGTCTGTACGGCTTCAGCATCCTGTCGGTTAGGCGGCACACTGCCTGGCCGAGCTTCTCCTGGCGTCTGGCCATCGGGTGGTGTCGCGCCCGCTTCACGTTTGGGCCGCTTCTCTCCGAATCCGCCGCCAAATCCCTGCTCCACACGTTCCAGTGCATTCTCACTGCTGTCAGCGCCAGTAATAAAATGAAAGAAAACGCCGAGGAAAAAATGTAGTTTTGTGGCGGAGGTGAAGG
>OFGR01002379.1_pt1 | contig 12661 bp, 10 predicted proteins | sample 1521811 | NCBI WGS metagenome assembly OFGR01 (sample SAMEA3504098, study PRJEB24116) | mouse gut metagenome | biome: mouse gut; feature: mouse-associated habitat; material: faeces | place: Denmark | collected 2011
TCCACATCTGCTAATAAATTTCTTAACTGGTCATTATATGTGATAACTGCCATTTATGCAGCCTCCTTCCTAAATTATATAATATATTGAATCAATTTCTTTCTTAGTCTATGCATCAACAACTACTATACTTATCAACATTACATCATTATTCCAGTTTGTTTCAGTATCAATTACTGCAAACTTATCCATAGCATTTCTTTTTCATTTTTTCCGAACTGAATTTTTTATCGGTTCCAGTTATTTTTCGACTGGAACATAATAATTTTCAATCGCTCCTTTCGTAACAGCCTTTGCTACTGCATTCAAAAAAACTTTTCTCTCTGGTATTTCTATTTCATAAGATGTATTGTCCCTCGTATTCCATAAAATTCCTTTTTGCAAATTCATTGCAACCATATAGCAAGCACACTGCAGGAAATGTTCATGTGTTAATTCCGATACAAATTTTAATTCATAAACAATATTATCTTTAACGACATCTGCAAATCCCTTCGCAAAAAACTTTACTTCTCCATTCTCCTGATCTGAAAAGTCAATTCGGCATTCAACCTGCGCCTTCTCGTCCTTGTTTAATCGTGTTTTTAACCTATCTATTATCAATGCACTTTGTTCTTCATTAACAAACGGGAGTATCACCTGTGTTCTGTATCTCTTTTGTTTTGTTTCAAGCGAAACCAAAAACAGTATTTTTTGATCTAAAGAACTTTCCTGTATCTCTTTCGTATACAAATATTTTAATTCAGGATTTAAGAGAATTTTTAACTTTATATCTTCATCTATTTGATAATTATCAAAATAAACCGCCTCCTGATATATTCCAATACAGGGCGATAAATCTATTAAGCCATCTGTACTTTTTATATTTATTATTGAACGATCTGTTTGTTCCAGCTCGTGCACTTTTAACAGTGAGAAACAACTTTCCACATCCTCTTTATATTTGAAATCAAACATCTCACTTATATCCAAATCTTCAAATTTCTGGTTAGTCGCTATGTAGGTCGAAAAAGTTTTTTCAGACAACATAGCTTCATCTGATTTCACAAAGATAATATGATTTTTTCCTCTGCTGGCTGCGACACAAAAAATATTTCTCAGAATAAGATATGACTGCTGCGGTTTTGATATTCTTGTACTCCAATAACTTTCTGTAAAATCAAAAACAACACAAATTTTTCTTTCCAGACCTTTACTGCTGTCATAAGTTGTAAATATAGCAGAATCTTCTTTCGGTTCTGTTTTTCCCATCGAATCATTATCTGATATTGTTGCATACACCGTGTTCTTATTAAATTTATCTGGATATTTTTCTTCCAACATATTGAGTGTATCAGACATTGCGCCTGTTCTTGCTCCTAAGCACAAAATATCTGCCGGAGTTTGTTCTGACAAAAATGGTATCACATCTTCCTTTGACATTTCTGCCACCTTGCAGGAATTATTTACCCCGATGATTTGTTTTTTCCACACCCTTCCAAGCATAGATGCTAAATTATTTGACAATCGGAAACATTGCGTAAACTTCAATCTAAGGTGTTCTTCCAGAAATTCCTTCATAAATGATTCAACATTTAATGTTGTTTTATCATATATTTTCTGCTCCATATCACCAACTGCAATTATCTGCATGTTGGGATTGTGGTCTTTTACCAATTGTAATAACTCAGCCAATTCTTGATCAATATCCTGATACTCATCAATAATCAGAATATCATATTTTTTAACAAGCGGTTTTATCTGAATAACTTTCTGTATCAGATCCGAAACCCCAACTGATATACCACGTTCCCATAAAATTTTAGAGGCAAATCCATGATAATTTGTAACCGTAACATTTTTCTTACTTATCCTAGACTTTGCATCCAATTTCAGCAACCTATTATATGTCAAATACAAAACCTTTTTCTTACTTGACAATTCATTACACAGATTTTGAATAGCTGTGGTCTTACCACTGCCAATACAGGCATCTACAAGAATATTCTCTCCCTGCAATGCTTTTTCTATAAATAACTGCTGCTCATTTGATAACTGAAAGTCTAAAGGTGTATCCATATCAAGCTCTCCTATTTCTCATCTTTGTATTTATCAATCCCATTATAAAATCCGAACCGTATGCTACGCCATTAAGTAGTATCTAAACTTATAAGATATTTTGATACTATACTATTATATCTTCAATTGCTGAAAATTCCTACATATTTTATATAGATCAACAAAATTTTTTCAAAAGGAACAAAAAACATGGTAAATAATAAGGCATATATCATTTCATTCCAAAAACAGGAAAAGAAAGTATCATCGCCTCACATGATACTTCCTTTCCATTCTTAGCCTAAATCCATTTGCCTAACCTCACCCTGGCAAACTATCCCTCAGGCACAACACGCCCCAGCCCGTTCTGGCATTGGGGTAGATGCTTTCGCCTCGTATTGCTCTGGCACCTTTGCAAAGATAAGCTTTTAATTTTTCCCCATATAAAAACCTATCATTTCCCCGTACAATCCCCCACTCCATCATTAACGCTGCACTTCCTGCCACAAAGGGCGTCGCAAAAGAAGTTCCTGATACTTGTTCATATCCTCCGTTTGGCACGGGAACTGTGATATCTACTCCCGGAGCTGCAAGATCGGGTTTTACTTCCGCTACAATCTGATTCCCTCCAGCGATATCGGTCCTGCCATCATTATAACGATACACATAACCCCTTCCGGAAAAATCTGCATAGCTTCCCCGCGACGCATCATATGCCCCCACTGTCACAGCTCTCCTTGATGTCGAGGGAATTGTGATTGTCATTTCCGGCGTGGGCAGAAAAAATCCGGTTGCTGCATTGCGCACCGCATATCCCGGAAGATAGAGCCTGTATTCTCCGGTCACTACTGTTACAGGCTGAAGCGTCAGACGCCAAACGCCGCTGTTGATATAACTGTCTGTCGGTATCATGTCAATAAAAATTTCCTGTTGAACACCATAGGGTAATGGTTTCCCCAAATAACACAATAATTGTGTCCGTTCCAAAGTACGCCTCACTGTCTGAGCATCCTGAATATCAGAAAGCCCCAAAACCAATTTCTCACCGCCTGGAGAAGTTATCTCCATATGAAACACATCCTGATAATATTTCCAAAGCTGAATACTAAGTCCTGTTTCATAATCCGCTACAGCAAGCTCTATGGTGCGATTTTCCATTGCTACGCCTGCTGTATGCCCCCTCGATACCCCTTCATTTCCGCTACCTATAATAATAGAAGTTTTTCCAATCTCTGAGGCATTGTCCATAAAACGTTCCAACAAAGAATTTCCTCTGTGATCCCCATAGGTATTCCCAAAACTTAGATTGAGAACTAAGGGCCTGTTTAGAGAAACACTCAGATTGATAGCATAATTCACGCCTCTCATAAGCTGTGTTGTTCTTGGAAAAGAATTCTTTTGGGGATTTCCGAGTTTAATAATCAACAGTTCGGCTTTAGGTGCTACCCCCATATTTGTTCCGGCGGCGACACCTGCCACAGCCGTTCCATGCCCTGAAGTATCAAAAACAGGCACCAGCCTCAGTCCGTTTTCACGTCCTAAAGCCAGTGCCTCATTAATACGCTCCCTTGTATAAAGCACGCCTTCCCGATATCCTTGCGGCGGCAGTTTTCCCTGCTCTTCGTCTGGTATCGCCGTCTGATCCCAGATTGCAAGAATCCGTGTTTTGCCACCTGCATCCAAAAATTCTGGTAGAAAATAGTCAATCCCACTGTCAAGCACAGCAATTATCACACCATCTCCTGAAAGATACGGTTCCTGCTGTGTCACCTGTGTAATGCAAGACTGCGTTTTCTCAAAATCATTCATACAAATTCTCCATGTCAGAGCAGTTTACTGCGGTGACACGCGTCAAAAATCTCAAATTTCCGACTGCGTTCACAGATTGAAAAATGAGTGCATCGGCATGATTTTTCAATCTATCTCTCTATTCCACAGCAATACTTTTTATTAGCATATGCCGCAAAACGAGATTGTGTGCTTCGGATATCTGACAAGCATACTTTCATTTATAAATATTGTCTTTTTATCTGTTCACCTTCCGCTGATACATCTGTTTCACGGATTATCTTTCGGATAAACAAAAGGCTTCTTGGCGACATACTCAGCTCATCGACTCCAATCGAGACAAACCATTTGCTCAAAGACGGATCGGCTCCAAGTTCACCGCAGATTCCACACCAGATATTTTCCCGGTGTGCATTTTCGACCGTCATTGCAATCATGCGCAATACCGCCTGATGATGTGAATCATAAAAATCATCCATCTGTTCATTCTGGCGGTCAATCGCCAATGTATACTGGGTCAAATCATTGGTCCCAATACTAAAGAAATCCACTTCCTTTGCAAGCTTGTCACTAATCATAACAGCCGCTGGCGTCTCTATCATGATTCCCTGTTCTGGGTTTCCAAACGGAACACCTGCTTCTGTCAGCTCCTGCTTTACTTCCTCAACAATCTGTTTAATCCGTACAATTTCTGACATCGAAGTAATCATTGGATACATTATTGCAATCTTGCCAAATGCACTTGCGCGGAACAGGGCGCGAAGCTGTGTCTTAAAAATTTCTGGTCTTGTCAGACAGATTCGGATTGCCCGGCAGCCCATCGCTGGATTCTCTTCTTTTGGCAGTTCAAAATATGCCGCCTGTTTATCTGCCCCAATATCCAAAGTCCGGATAATCACGCGTTTTCCAGCCATTGTCTCTGCTACTGCACGATAAACCTTTAGCTGCTCTTCTTCTGTTGGATATGTGTCACTTTCCAGATAAAGAAATTCACTGCGGAACAATCCGATCCCCTCCGCGTCATTTTCCAACACCGATGCCAGGTCCTTGTAGTTTCCAATATTGGCATAAAGCATAACCCTTTGTCCATCCAAAGTTATCGTTTCTTTTCCTTTTAGCGTTTGCAGCAGCTCTTTTTTAGTCTGCAAAGCGTCATATTTCTCCTGCATCTTTGCAAGTGTTTCTGAATCAGGCTCCACATAAATCGTACCTGTATCACCATCAACGACTGCCATCTTTCCATTCATATCAGGCTGCAGCGAAATAGGTGTGCCGACCAACGCCGGAATCCCCATCGTTCTTGCTAAAATCGCTGTGTGGGAATTGGTTGAGCCATGTATTGTGACAAAAGACAAAACCTTAGATTTATCCATTTGAACGGTCTCACTTGGCGCCAAATCATCTGCCACAACAATTACTGGTTCCGATGTTTCCACGCGGTCTGCTTCCAGTCCTGACAATGCCATCAGCACACGTTCAGAAATATCTCTTACATCTGCTGCACGCCCCTTCATATAATCATCGTCCATCGCAGCAAACATATTTGCAAAATTGTCACTGGTCATAGCAACCGCATATTCTGCATTGATTTGCTGCGCATGAATCATATTTTCCACAGATTCCAGAAAATCATCATCCTCAAGCATCATCTGATGAATTTCAAAAATCGCTGCGTTGGCCGCGCCTACTGTTGCCATGGATTTTTCATACAACACACCTAACTGCGCAATTGCTGTATCTTTTGCTGTGCGAAACCGTTCTATTTCCATGTTTGTATCTTCAATATGTCTGCGCTTCACCTGAATATTCTTTTTGTTGTAAATGTGCAGTCTGCCAATGGCAATACCGCCAAATACACTTTTTCCATGATATACTTCCATCTCATGCATCCTTTCTGGATTTTACAGATTTTCCTTCAAAAATGTCTCTATTGCTACAGCGGCAGCTTCTTCATCCTCACCTTCTATTTGTATGGTTATTTCCATTCCCTGCTTCACGCCAAGTCCCATCAATCCAAAAACTTTTTTTGCATCAGCCTTTTTTCCATCTTTTATAATAGAAATAGATGCCGTAAATTCTTTAGCCTTTTTTACCAATTCTCCTGCTGGACGTGCATGAATGCCTTCTGCATCTGTAATACAATATGTAAATTCTTTCATATACTTCTTTCCTTTCTTAAACAGTGCTTATTTTTCCCTATACCGCCTTTGGGCGGCTTTCAATCTATTCTAATATAATTTCTTTTTCTAAGCTTGCATAAACTTGTTCCACTTCTGTTCTTGTTGCAAGCATCTCCGAAAAGGCACTGGCGCTTCCGGTGGCAATTCCCATACGAAATGCATGGCTGTAATCTTTTTTGTTTGTCCAGCCTGCCAAAAAACCAGCTACCATAGAATCCCCTGCCCCTACTGCATTGACCAGTGTTCCTTTGGGCGCCGCAAGCATATGAACACAGCCATTCTCATCTGCCAAAACTGCTCCCTGTCCAGACATAGACACCAGTACATTGCGTGCTCCTTTATCCTGAAGTTTTTTTGCATAGGGAACAACTTCTTCTCTTGTATGCAGCGCAACATCAAAAATTTCTCCCAATTCATGATTATTCGGCTTGATTAAAAATGGTTTGTATTCCAAAACATGCAAGAGCAAGTCTTTTGTTGCATCTACAACAAACAATACCCCTTTATTGCAAAGACGTTTTAATATATCACTGTAGATGGAATCTGGCAGACACTTCGGAATGCTGCCTGCCAAAACAAGCGCATCGCCTTCTTTTAGTGTGTCTATCTTTTGATATAGCTGTTCTACAGATGCGGCATCAATCTCAGGTCCCATTCCATTAATTTCTGTTCCATCATAATCTTTGAGTTTGACATTGATACGGGAAAATCCATTTTCTACACGGATAAAATCTGTAAGCAATCCTATCTTCTGCACTTCTCTTTCAATCTGTTCCCCTGTAAATCCTGCCGTAAACCCAAGCGCTGTATTTTCAATTCCCAGATTGCTCAGTACTATGGACACATTTATTCCTTTTCCGCCAGGAAACATTTGTTCTCTAACAGTGCGGTTTGTCATGCCCATCTGAAACCCATTCATAGACACAATATAATCCAATGACGGATTAAATGTTACTGTATAAATCATTTTTTATCTCCTATTATAAGTCGCTGCGCGACAGCTCTTAAGCGCAAAGTTCCTTCGACGCTTTTTTCTGAGAATAATTTTCATTCGCATTTCTTCTCATGACAATTATTCTCTTGCGTCTCGGATACTTTTCTTGGTTTTACTCATAAATCTACATTAAAATGTTTAAACAACATATCTTCTGCTTCTTTGGACCAAAGACCTTTGTGCTTTTTGCAGCATTCATCTAATTCCTTAAAAAACGGATCTTGTTCTCCTAATTTTCCAAAATCTTCAATTGCTGTCATTGGCATATCAAATGAAAGGTATGCCAGTTTCTTTCCGCCTGGAATATTGGGCAGATTCTTAGTGGTATCAACGATAGAGTCAATGCCGCCAACATGTGTTACCATAACCGCAGAATTAATCAAACCAGCAGCAGACTTCGCGATAGCTTCTTTCATATCATCCGTGTTTCCACCTGTAGACCCCATAATTTTTGTCCTTGCATAATGGCAGTTATAGAGATTCATGCTCGCAGAAAACTGCGTATCTGTAGGACCCGCAAAAAAATTCAGACATCCGTCTACTGCAAGAAGGCGATCCCCCATCTCTGCAATACTCTGTACTGGAGCATACACAAACACATCACTGAATCCCACCCCGTCAGTCAATGCACGAAGCTCAGCAACAGGGTCTGCCATATTTGCAGTATTGATATAATGCAGTTCTACTCCTTTTTCTTTTGCTTCTTCTTCTGAAATCACTTCTTTTGCACGCGCAATTTTCGCATCATTGATATCTGTGACAACAATGCGTTTGGGCTTGTTCTCAAAAGTCAGGCCATAGCTGACAGCACCAAGTCCCATAGGTCCACATCCGCCAAGAATCAGAATATTTCCGCCTGCTAATGTTCCCATTTTATGTTCATAGGATAAATGCTCTGTATGGTAATTGCTGTGATATCCGCCAATACAGCAGCTCATTGGTTCGCCAAGCGACGCTTCAAAATAACTGTCCCCATCATATTCCCAAATACATCCTTTCTCAATCACATCATTCGGGAAAATACAATATGTTGCAGCGCCTCCAAAAAATTCATAAGAATATCCTGGTGATTCCATCTGGCCTGGAATAGCAGGCTGTTGTGCAAATTTTTTGCCTTCATGAAACTGATCTTTCCACTTTTTTCCTACCTGAACAATATCACCTGTAAATTCATGTCCGATAATTACAGGATGTTCGGCAACATTTTCCGGCACACGCTTGTGATCCTTTCCTGCCTGCACCATTTTCCATGTAGACATACAAATACTATCACTGACTACTCTTACTAAAATTTCATCGTCTTTGATCTCTGGAAGTTCAAATTCCTCCAGGCGAATATCATGTGCTCCATAAAGTCTGACACCTTTTGCTTTCATTTTTATACTTCCTTTCTGTTCACTCTATCTACTCAATTCAAATGTTCTAATATCCAATCTTTATCCGCTGTTGTTTTTAAGGTTTCCAATACCTCTTCATCTTCCAGCATTCCACAAATTTTGCTTAGCAAATCCAAATGTTCGTCGCCAATCCCTGCAATACCAAATACAAGCTGCGCCTTTTCCTCTCCGAAATCAACACCCTCTGGATATTGCATCAAAACAATTCCTGTTTTCTTGACAGTTCCCTTTGCCTGTGAAGTACCATGTGGAATTGCCACGCCCATTCCCATATATGTTGTAACAATTTTTTCACGTTCCTGCATCGCATCTACATATGGCGCATTCACATAACCAAGCTTCACCAAAAGCTCTCCTGCTGCCTGAATTGCCTTTTCCTTGGAAACTGGACTTTGATTTAATAAAATTCCATCTTTTACCAAAATCTGATTTGCATCTGTTTGCGCGGCGTTTTCTGAAACAGCCTGTATTTTTTGCGAAGCTGGTTCCTGCATCGAACTATTTTGTGGTATCGCTATAAGCTGTTCGTACAACATATCCAAAGCAGGGTCTGCAAGAAAGTTGTTGATTGTTACAATCTGTGCATTCGGCACACATTTTTTCGCACGCTCTACAAGTGTCATTTGGACAACTGCCACATCGCAGTCTGCCGGAATCGTATCTACAGACGTATTTGCAACTGTCAAATCTGGCCTTTGCGCTTTTATCCGATTGCGAAATTTTGTTGCTCCCATAGCAGAAGAACCCATTCCTGCATCACATGCAAAAATAATTTTGCGGATTCCTTCTGTTTTTTTGATGCTTGTTGTCTGTACGCTCTGTCCCTTAGCCTGTGCTTTCCGGCTCGCGACTTCTTCCTGTGCCTGTTCCAGGCTCTTTCCTTTTGACATACGGATGATCACAGACGCAATGGCAAAAGATACCGCGCCAGCAATCAGCACGCCCACAAATGCAGAAATCATTTGATCTCTTGGTGACATCATCAAATATGCAATCAATGAGCCTGGCGAAGCAGGTCCTACCAAACCGCATCCCGTCAAATCATACCAGAAAATTGCAACAATATTGCCAATAATCGGAGCAATGATTACCAATGGATTCATCAGAATATACGGAAAATATATTTCATGAATACCACCCAATAAATGAATAATCACTGCGCCAGGTGCAGACTGCTTTGTTTTTTTGTCTTCACAAAAGAACATGTATGCCATTAACACCCCAAGTCCTGGACCTGGATTGGATTCGAGCATATACATAATCGAACTTCCTGCTTCTGCCGCCTGCGCTGTCGCAATCGGGGTAAAAATACCATGATTGATTGCATTATTTAAAAACAAAACCTTGGCTGGCTCGATGAAAACAGCAATCAGTGGCAATGCACCATATTCCACCAAAAAATTCACGCCTGCTGTCAAAACCGTTAGAATCAGATTCATAAACGGACCAATCGCAAGATATCCGATCATTGCCAGCAGCATACCTATAATGCCTACCGAAAAGTTATTAATCAGCATTTCAAAGCCAGCGGGCATATGTCCTTCCATCGCATCATCAAACTTTTTGATGCACAAGCCGCCCAAAGGCCCGATTATCATAGCAGCCATCAACATTGTCGTATCCGTATCGCTCATAATCGCACCGACAACCGCAATTGTACTCACAATGCTTCCGCGCTCTCCTCCAATCAATTTTCCACCTGTTGATGCGATTAGGATTGGAATTAAATAAACCAAAATCGCTGAAAAGATTGTAGCAAACCCCTCATGCGGAATCCAGCCACTGCCGTTAAAAAAAGCAGCAAGGAAACCAAATGCAATCAGTGCTCCAATATTGGGCATAATCATTGCTGAGAGAAATTTACCAAAACGTTGAACACCATTTTTCATTCATTTTCTCCTATGAAAAAACATTATTTTTTGATTTGCCCTTGATAAAGTATAAACGAAAGTATCAATTATGACGTTTTTTTGTCAGATTACTTGTACATGATATTTTCTGCATTCTTCCAAAAATTCTTCAGAAAGATTATCATCTGAAATGATGATGTCCACCTCGTCTAGTCCACAGATTGCATAGGTACTTTTCACACCTACCTTAGAAGAATCCATCAAAATAATAGTCTGCTCTGCCTGACGTATCACGGTTCTTTTGAGCATTGCTTCCTCATCCACACCGCAATTAAATCCTGTCTGTTCACAATACGTCGTAACTCCCATAAACGCCTGGTCAAAATTAATTCTTTGTACATCTTCAAGCGTATGTATCCCGCACACACTCATGCTGTATCGGTTCATCGTTCCCCCCAGCACATGAATCTCTGGATTCACCAACCTACCAAGTTCGACTGCGCAAGTCAGGGAATTGGTAAAAATCAGGTTCGACTGGTCGGGCATACAAGCAGCAAGCATTGTTGTTGTACTGCCTGAATCCAAAAAGAGCGTTGTGTCTTTTCGAATTAGCTGTAACGCTTTTTGGGTTATCAACTGCTTTGCTTCTATATTGCGTACTGACCGCCGGCTCAGCATGTCATCTGTACCAATCACGACATCAACAGATTTTGCACCGCCGTGCACCCGTACAATTCGTTTCGCTTCATCAAGCGCTTTTAAATCTGTGCGCAGTGTCATTTCAGAAATTTGGGGAATTTTTTTCTTTAACTGTGCGAAACTAATGTTTCCACTCTGATTCACCAACTCTACGATTGTGTTTCTGCGCTGTTCCATTGCATCCATATGAATACCTCCTTATGAAAACATGATAAAATCTACCATGTTTTCTCTTTATCATTTCATAGCCATCTACCCCTTTCATTTTAACATACTTTTTTACTTTTGCAACTTTATCTTTTGTTTCAAAAGTAATTAGATGCTTTATTTTGTCGTTACAACAATTTGTACTTTTATATTAACAGTATTCTCCCCAGTTGTCAACTTTTATTTCAACAAAATTTGATATTTTTACTTTTGTTTCAAAAGTGTGGTTTGTTTTTCACACGCCCCTCAAAAATGCATATATTATACTGGCGGTCAAAAAAGCTGACCGCCAGTATAAAGTTATGCACACAGCCGTAATTTCTTATTATTAAAAAAGGAGCCTCAAACATGCCAAACAATGCCAAGCTTGAAAATCTCCTGAATCTGGCGCTTTCCGCCACCCCAACAGAACTGCAAAATTCCCAGGTTCTAAGTACGGGATATACCCCCGCTACTAAAACCTGGGAATTAATTGTAAAATATCATGGGCCGCTTGAGCGGCTCGAATCAGAGGTGATTCACATTGAACCTTTGATTAACGGTTATGCCATCGTCACCATAAGAGAAGATTTTATAGATGCCTTTGCTGAGCTCGATGAAGTCGAATATATCGAAAAACCAAAGCGCCTATATTTTGAATAAACAAATTCGTCTGAAAATACTATCCTTGTATCTTAGAGGCAAAATCAGCCATCGCTTCTGATACCTTAATCTGCTGCGGACATACCTTTTCACAGCTTCTGCACCCAATACAGGCGGCAGGCTGCTTGTCCTGCGCAATTGCCATCAATGCCATCGGTGCGATAAATCCGCCGCCAGTAAAGTTATGCTCGTTGTAAAGCGCTAAAAGTTTTGGAATGTCAAGCCCTTGGGGACAATGGCTTGTACAATAGCGGCAGGCTGTACAAGGCAAAACACTGTCGATCATATCTTTTGCATTGGAAAGTACTGCATCCATCTCCTTTTGATTCAGTGGACTATCTGTTCCAAACGTCTCAATGTTTTCTTTTAACTGCTCAAAATTGGACATTCCGGAAAGAACAACGGTCACTCCTGGAATTGTTTGCAGAAACCGGAATGCCCACGCCGGAATTGTTTCCTGCGGGCGCAGTTCTTTTAGTATCTGCTCGTATTTTTCTGACAGTGTTGCCAGCCGTCCGCCACGCAGCGGCTCCATAACCCATACAGGGATATGATAAGACGCAAGCAGCTCTGTTTTTGCTTTTGCATCCTGAAACGTCCAGTCCAGATAATTCATTTGGATTTGTCCAAATTCCATATCCGCCCCATATGCATCCAGAAACCGTTTCATCACCTCACAGCTACCATGTGCCGAAAATCCAAGATGTTTAATTCTGCCCTTTTTCTTCTGTTCCATCAAATATGTATAAATTCCATACTGCTCATCCAAATATGCATCAATGTTCATTTCACAAACATTGTGGAACAAATAGAAATCTGCTTGTGTCAAGTAAGGAATAAAAAAAATTTCATTTTTTTAGCGAGCCA
>OFGR01002391.1_pt1 | contig 12628 bp, 15 predicted proteins | sample 1521811 | NCBI WGS metagenome assembly OFGR01 (sample SAMEA3504098, study PRJEB24116) | mouse gut metagenome | biome: mouse gut; feature: mouse-associated habitat; material: faeces | place: Denmark | collected 2011
CCCTCTCGAACTGGTCCCGGAACACATTTCTTCCGCTGGGCATCACGGACTGGAAGCCCTGTTGCTGCCTCAGCATCAGCCGGTCCACGTTCAGCTTGGAGCGGATCAGTTCTGTCAGGACCTCTGTCTGTAACAGCTTCAAACCGTCATAATCACTGGCCGACAGTTCGATGTATACTGCCGTGTGCAGCAGAGGCTCCCGGTTCCGGTGGGTATGGGCCACAATGGTTGCCACATCCTGCAGGTTGCTCTCCGCCATCACGGTCTGCTGCAGGTCATTGGTGTTGGCCCGCTCCATCCGGTTCTTGCTGGCGGCGTTGCTGATGATCTTCCTCTCCTCGGCGGCATTCACATGGCGGGTGTAGATCCGGAGCGTTACCCCGTCCTTCTCCCCCAGTCTTTTTAAAATGGCCTGTTCCTCCGTGGAAGTAGGGTATTCCCTAATCGCCCAGACACACCGGAATGTATTGCCGCAGATGAAATGGTCCGTGTTGAATTTGATCACCGAAGGGGCGATCATATCCAGAAACTCCTGCACGCGAACATCTCCCGGATGTCCGGGCTGGTCTGTATTTGTATTCCTCAACTTTCTTCCTCCTGTCCTGAATTTTTTGCATAAAAAGACGCCAGACGCTTTTCACATCTGACGTTTCACATTATTATAATCCTGTTTTTACAACTGCTGGCTCATCCCCTGGGCCTGCCGGGTCATGGCAAGATACCGGTCAAGCTGTACTTCCTCCAGTTCTGCGAGCATCTCTGCAAATGGTGAGATATCCCCCTCCACCGCATAGGCTTCCAACGCATTAAAGTAGTCCAGACGGTTCTCCTTTGCGATGGATATGGGCGCGAAGCCGTTTGCCATCAGCTGGTAATTCATGATCAGCCTTGATGTCCTCCCATTTCCGTCCGGGTAGGGATGGATCTTTACAAATTCCGCATGAGTCCATGCCGCCAGCTCGATCAGGTTCAGCTGCTGTCCCTTCCAGGACAGATCCGCATAGAAATTTTTTATCTGCCGGTACATCTCATTGGGGGAAGGCGGGGTGTGCTGTGCGCCGGAAATATACACATCCACATTTCGGTAAACTCCTCCTACCATGATGTTTTGCATCAGCATGGCATGGATATCCTTGATAATCTTCTCGTCCAGCGCATATCCTTTGCCTATACAGTCTTTCACATAGTGGAACGCCTTCTCATGGTTTAACGGCTCGTAAAGTTCCCGCAGGCGTTTGCCGCCCACGCTGATCCTGTCCTCCAGCACCAGCTTTGTCTCCATCAGCGTCAGGGTGTTCCCCTCTATGGCCGTGGAATGATGGGTATATTCTATCTCGAACGCCCGCTCATAGCTGGCAATGGTCAGCTCCGGTATGAGATGCTTTCCTTCCTGATACGCATCCCGTTTCCGCAATAATTCCTGATAATCCATAGGCTGTCCTCCCTTCTGTCCCTTCTTTCAGAGTATACCACACTTTTGCCAGGGTAGTAACCCACTATTTTTCCTTAATCGTCCGGGATGATCCACCGCTCCCCGTCAAAGTCCTCAAACTTCTCGCTGGTCACGTTCTGCTCGTAATACACAGCCATGATCCGTTTGATATCCTCGCTCCCCGCCCGGCTGGCAGAGAATCCCTGCTCCTTTAAGGATTTTTCGATGCGGTCCAGGTAGGAGAACACCTCCGTCCCCTTCTCGTTGTGGAGCCGGATGATAATTAAAAATTCCCTGGCCGTGGCCATCTGCACCTGGATCCGGTCCAGGAAATTCTGGTCACGTTCCAGGAGCCTGCGGACCACCGGGTTCCTCTCCTCCTCCGCCCGCTTCCGCAAAAAACTTTTGTTCTCCTCGAAGTTCTCCCTGCTGTTTAAGCACAGCATCTCGATCTCCGCCACGCCTTTCAGCACATTCATCAGGGCATACACCCTGGCCCCTACGCTGGAATCGGACAGCACCGACAGGTTGGTGGGCCGGATCATGAAATACACCAGGTCGTCCCCATCGTAAGTCTCCAGGCTGTAGTCGCTGACCGCCTTCGTGTTGATGAGCTGGCGGGTGGAGAGCTTCTGCCCCCCTCTCCCTTTTTTCTTTTCTGCTCATTGGTGAAACCTCCATTCAAAAAATTGCTGCCGGAAAAAGAACGCGCTGGCATAGCAGAGGAAATCCAGGATGCTGGTATCCTCAAAGCGAATCGTCAGAAACGCATACACAGCAGTCAGGATCGCCGGGATGACGATCCCCGTCTGGGTAATGGCCAGGACAGAAAGAAGGACACCCACGCCTACGATGGTAAGATCCTTAAGCTGCCACAGCCACATGGTTGCCTTCGCCTTCAGGTGGTCCGGATAAATATACATCGTTCACTCCCCTTTCTTAACATAACGTCATCGCCTCCATCCCTGCAGGTTCCTCCCGGCGCTGTCCCTCTATCTGCTTCTGGAAGGAACAGATATCCGAAGACGGCACTTTCCGTATGGGAATCCCCAGCCTTTTAGCCTCCGCCTCCTCCGCTTTCATCCCGGCAGACATCCGTTCCCCGCACAGCCAGATTTCCTCACAGGCAGCGAGTACCCTCCGGCCCATCTTAAGCCCGGCCTCCCGTTCCTTTGGCACCCGGTCATCCAGAAACCGGGGATACATCAGGTGGACCGCCACCGGCGTATACCCCTGTGCCGCCGCATACCGGCAGGCCGCTTTCGCAAACGCCACATTCCCTTCCACATCCCCGGCGTAGGGGGACGCAATATATACCAATTTACCCTCTGTCATTTTGCCACCGCCTTTACTACGGTTCTGGTCATGTTAATAGCGCTCTGAGCCGCATAGACCGTACTCATGATGTTGGCCCTGGTGTTGGTATCCAGCCCGAACTGCCCGGCAATCCTGGGCACCTCCCCGGCTGAGAGCATCAGTCCAAGCCCCAGAAGGGCATGATCCTTTAACACCATAAGACCGGCGATCAGGATCGTTGCCTGCAGAAAAGCTGTCAGACACAATCCAATAACCTGCTTGCACCAGCTGGTAAAGCCATCCAGGTATCCCCTGGGGATGCTGAACATGTAAAGGCTCCCCACCGCGATCTGGATCACCAGGATCCCGCCCCGCTTTAAGTTGGCAAAAAACACCTTGATGGTGGCGTATCCCATCATAATCAGGATAAAGATCATCAGAATAGGGCTGGTGATCTCCGTCAGGCCGCCGAAAACACCGCCGCTGCTCATGACCTCCTCCAGACTCGCATCCTGCAGGGTGCCGATGATGTTATTGGCAAGCGTGCCCACATCCGTCCCAAAGCCCGTGATCCCTGCCGTAAAGCTGGCCTGCAGGGATACGCACAGCTGGTAGAGCCGCACCGGCACCACGGAGAACAGCCCCACTGCCAGAAATCCCTTCACGGCATTCAGGGCCGTATCCTTCACGCTGCCCCTGCCGGACTGGTATTCGATGCCGCACTCAAACACAGCCACCACAAGTCCTACTCCGTACAGCGCCCATCCAAACTGGAAAAAGAACTGCACGATTGCCTGGACCCAGGCCATCTCAAACAGCTCCGCCCCCATATTTCCCATGGAGGAAAAAAAGTTCCCAAGGAACCCGATGATCTGCCCGTAAATCCAGTCCACGATCTGCCCAAGAACCGTGTCCGCCACAAAATCCCATATAAACATAGGTCTGCCTGCTCCTCCTTTCTCCTTGAACGAAGATCGTTCCAGATATCTGTCAGGACAGGTCCATCCCCTGCCCGATCCCATACCTCCAGCACAGCCTGGGAACAATCTCCGGCAGCATCTCCCTGTTCCAGCAGCTGCTGATGTCTGGTCTCAGATCCACTTCCGAAAGGATCTCTTCCTTTTCCTCTGCCCCAAGAGGATGTGCATCGATCTCCTGGTAGATATCATTTTTATATGCTCGCATTCCAGTTCTCCGGGCGGGCAGATGCAGGGCAGCATGGGGGCGGTCATATCGCACAGCAAGAGGATGACGTTTTTCTTCTTCCCTGCCAGATATTTGGCCAGCTTCACCGCCACGGTGGTCTTGCCGCTGCCAGGGCTTCCCCAGACTGCCAGCACCTGGTTCGGGGAGCCGTACCCGTCATACTCCGCTTCCCTCTGGCCGCCATCCTCCCTGCGGCCAAAGATTCCATTCTTTTTAAAGTTCATCTACTGCTCCTCCCCGTCCCCGCTGGCAGGAGCCTCCCTGTCTCCCTCCGTGTTCGCTGTGTCCTCTGTTTTTTCGCTGCTTCCTTCTTTCTGCTCTGAAGATTCCTGTGTCTCCTGGGAATCCGCCTCATCTCCTGTGCCTTCCGCTTCCCCTTCTTCCGTTTTCTCTCCTTCTGTTTCCTCCCCTTCGCTGTCCTCTTCCTCCGGGGCATACAGCGCTTCCAGCAGTTCGTCCTGGGCTTCTATGAATTTCCCCGCATTCTCCTTCGTTCCCCTGTACACCAGGGAAAGGTGCAGCTTTCCGTCCGCCTCCAGATCCGCCAGCACTTTGCTCTGTTCCGGGGACACCAGGAGAGTGACCGTTCCCGGAAGCTCCCGGTCCTCATCCTCCGCCTGTTCTCCGGTATTGGCATCGTAGCCGCTGTTGGCGGTTACCGCGATGACTTCCACATACTGCAGTTCTGCCGGGATAACCGTGACTCCCTGCTTCTTATAGTCCGGGGCAATGACCGAGACGATGTCCCCGCTCATCAGCTTGCCGGACAGACCGTTGGCAAAGGCCTTGACCGTGACGGAGATAGCCTGCTTTTCCCCGTTCAGACTGTAGAGATAGGCATTCTCCGCCGCAGGGGCATCTGCGATCTTGGAGCTGATGATGTAATCGCCGGGGACCATATCTGCAGAAGCAAACCTGCCGATGACTGTTGCTGTATCCTTTACCACACCATCCGGAAGGTTGTAGCCACCTACCTCCATGGTCCGCACCATACTCTATTACAGCTACCTGTCTCCCCAACAGCTCCAGAATACGGATGAGATCATTGAGAGCCTGCGACCACATATTGCGAATATCTCCCATAGAACCTATTATCGGAAACGTCCGGAGGCAGTTCAGGCACTTAGTTCTATCCTGTGGGGATACACCTCAAAGGACTGTTTGGAGATGTTGAACAAATTTATTCCTAAAGATGCCCAATAGACAATTTATGAACAGGCACTCATAATTAATTAAAAAACTAAGGAGAGTGCCTGTTTATGAACACCTTGAGAAGCTATATTTCAGAATATATTGAATACTGCGAATATCGGAAACGCTTAGATTCCAAAACCTTAAAAGCTTATAAGATTGATCTGAGGCAATTTGAAGATTTTTGTACTGACCTGTCTGACTGTTATGCCAAAAGTGTAGTGGATGATTTTATTACCAACTTGCATAAGCAATATAAGCCTAAAACTGTGAGGCGTAAAATTGCAAGCTTAAAAGCCTTTTTTCATCATATGGAATATAAAGAGTTGTTGAAAGAAAATCCTTTTACAAAGCTGGACATCCGCTTTCGAGAAGCCAAACTCCTTCCAAAAACAATTCCTTTTCATTCCATTCAAACATTCCTTTCTACGCTTTATGCACAAAAAGAACTGGCCGGATCAGAATATCAGCTTCATTGCTGCATTAGGGATATTGCTGTTATTGAATTATTATTTGCTACCGGAATGCGAATATCTGAATTATGTTCATTAAAGCCATCAGATATAGACTTTGAGAGCAGCAACATACTGATTTATGGAAAAGGCGCTAAAGAAAGGATTATACAGCTTGGCAATCAAGAAGTTATTTCCGCTCTGGTCTTATATCAGGAAACTTTCAAAAAGGATATTGAAATTTGTGGATATTTTTTTGTGAACAGATTGCATCATAAGTTATCTGATCAATCTGTTCGGTTTATGATCAATCACTATGCAGAACTTGCTGGTATCAGTCAACACATTACTCCGCATATGTTTAGACATTCTTTTGCTACTCTTTTATTGGAACAGGATGTTGACATTAGATACATACAAAGAATGCTTGGGCATAGTTCTATAAGCACAACCGAGATTTATACGCATGTGTCAAGTAGAAAGCAGAAGGATATTCTTGTGAACAAGCATCCAAGAAATCAAATGAATATAAACAAAGGATAATATCGGATTATCCTTTGTTCATTTACTTTCTTTATATTATACTGCTTCTATAACCGTAATTCAACAATTTATCCCATTATTTCCCACCCATTTTCCCAGATGGCACCAAATTGGCGCACAAATTACGCAAACTGGCACAGCATTGCGATTTACAGGTAAAAATGCCCATGCTATAATGGTCATGCTCAGAATTGTATCTGCGCCCATATCCATTCCACTTTTTCAGACATCTGCACCTGCAGGTGTTATTTTTTTGCAGTACATACGCCATGTGTTTTTTTTGCATGGCAGCCCCTTAAAACAGGGGTTTCTGGAACCGGCAATCCTTCGGGAATCTGCCGGTTTTCTACTATAAAAAATTTCACAGGAGGTAATTCATTGAAAAAAGAAAACAACGCAACCAAAAACCAGCTCCCCAAGAAAAAGAAATTCCGCATCCCTTACCAGAACATTATTGTGGGTGTGGCAGCCTTTGCCTACTTCTTTACCCTTCAGACCAATCAGGTCCTTGCGACGGATCTCAACCCACCGGTAAAGTCCCACTTTGAGGCATTTATCACGGAATCGGAGATGTTAAACGCTAACATGGTTTCCACCATAAACACCCTGAAGATGAAGGTTCCCAACCGCGTCTTCCATGAATGGTGCAATATACGCCTTTTTCCACCCTGCGCAGTCCCGCACCGGAAATACCTGCGCGGTCGAGGATGCTCTTGACCGCACAGTCCCTGACAGGGTAATACTGGTTCCTGATCTTCAGGAGAAGTCCCGTATTGAGGATGGTATCCGTGATGATGCCCTCATCCAGCCCCTCATCCGCATACTTCTCCTTCAGTTCCTCCTCCACCTTACTCCCGCTGGTGATCGCCACAAGACGCAGGTTTTTGGATGTCTTTCTTTCCCAGAAGGAATTTTTCCCGATGCTCTTTAAGCACGCAAGGAAATCCTCCTGATTCTGGAATACGCCACGGTAGCCGTCGGCAAATACTCTTGTTTCACTCATTCTTTTTTCCACCTTTCTTTTTTCTCTCCTTTTCCGGAGGCATCTTTATCCAGCCGCTTATGCGGGCAAGCCCTCATGGGCATTTCTGGCACGCTCACAGCAAAACTGCTCGCTGATGCGGCAGTCGCCAACTATGGATGCAGGCATCCCTGATTGGCTCGTTGCTGCGCACAAAAAAAGGAATGGTCCTCTAAGGGTTTCCATTCCATACTGCGTGTGGTGATCCACAAATCTGTTCCTGCTCCCGGTAGTTATACACATGCCGTAGAAACAAAAAAAATGCCAAAAGACTGCCATGCTTATACATGGTATCCTCTGACACTACTTACAATCCTAAACAGCGTATGCCCCGGTTCTCCAAAAAGAAACCGGAACCTGCCGGTTTCCCTGAAAGGTGCGGACATATCGGGTATGTCCTGCCTGCCCCCCGTTCCCCGATTACAGGTTTCGCATAAAAATCAATTACGGGTTTATCTCAACACAACATCTTGTATTCTGTCAACTTAAACATACTATATACTCTTTTGATCACAAAAAATTTTATAAATTTTTTCAAGTATCCACTGCCCTGTCAGGTACTTCCTTTTTAGATTGACCTGTTACAACAGTTTACTTCTGTATCAGGCATCCGTTCTTTGACAACTGAAGAACATACACCCTCATGTATATGGGTTCCGATGAATGGCTCACTCCAAAAAGTTTGCCATCCGTCCGGATTTAATTGCACACAGTGCAGCCAGTCAACGCGGCCGGGAAGGGCGCAGGAAACGGTGGGGGAAGGTATGTGTAACGATCAAAATTTTATCATTATTTTTTGCAAGAAGCTGATCACCAATATTTTCAGATATGCTATACTAATAGCCAGATATTGTGTTTTCTCATATCCTGGCTAGGAAAGGAGGCGTATGGTTACAGTAACGTAGGGCGATTTAATAGCGCTGGGATATGGACCATCTTTTGCGGCAGACATCATAAGAGAAACGAAAAAGCTTATGGTATCAAGGGGACATACATACTACCAGTCACGAAAACTGGACAGGGTTCCCAAAGAAGCTGTGGAAGAACTACTGGGAATTACCATTCCCGACAAACAGAATTGATTGTACTTCTTGCACATCTATGTGAGGAGTGAAATCATGGCAAAAGATCCAATTAAAAAAGCAGGCAACGGAACCTATTACTTCCGTGCAAATTTAGGCTACCATCCCGTTACCGGGAAACAGATCCAGAAATACCGCAGCGGCTTTGTTACCAAAAAGGAAGCGAGGGAAGAATATTCCAAACTGATCCTGTCATCTGTCAAAGAACTGGATGAAAAAAAGAAGACTATTTCTTTTCAGACATTTATTGAAGATACCTATCTTCCGTGGTACAAAACGCAGGTAAAGGAAAGCACTTACCTGAACCGCTATTCCACCATTCAGAAGCATTTTGCGTACTTCTACAAAATGGCAACGGATGAAATCGAACCCATCCATGTCCAGAGCTGGCAGTTGGAACTGGCAAAGCAGTTCAGCCCAAACTATATCCATGTGGTGCAGGGGCTGCTCTCCCTTGCCTTTGACCGGGCGATTGTACTGGGTATAGCCAAAAAGAATCCGTCAAGGATGATCGGGAACATCAAGTCCAAAAAGACACAGGTTGATTTCTGGACGCTGGAAGAATTTCAGAAGGTAATCTCCCTGCTCTACAAGGGGGATTATTATGAACATTACCTCTTTATCTCCTTCTGGGTGCTGTTTATGACCGGAATGCGGATCGGCGAGGCTGCGGCGCTGCTGTGGTCGGATATTGATTTTGATACAGGACTGTTAAGCATAACCAAGACCATGTATTATAAGTCAATGGACGATTTCAAACCCGTGGAACCGAAAACGCAGGCGAGCGTCCGCACCATTTACATTGACAAGGATACCATAAAGGAACTGAAGGCATGGCAGGAAGTCCAAAAGAAGGTACTGAAAAACTGTGACTATGTGTTAAGCTACAACGGCATACCCACCAGCAAGCATACCCTGCCACGGGCATTGGAAAAACTTGCGGAACTTGCCGGCGTACACCGCATCAAAATCCATGCACTGAGGCATTCCCACGCCTCCCTGCTCATCAGCATGGGCGAAAATCCCCTGTTGATCAAAGAGCGCCTGGGACATGAAAAAATACAGACAACCCTGGGAACCTATGGTCATCTGTATCCTAACACCAATCTTGAAGTTGCCAATAAGCTGACCGGGATACTGCAGTATACACCCGCCACGCAAAGCGTTACAGACTATACCAGCAACCAGCACACTGCAGCTTATCACAAAGAAGTGAAATAAAAAATGCAATCGTAATGCAATAAAATGAAGGAAAAAGCCGCAAAGCCTTGATTTTACTGGCTCCACGGCTCACCTCAGACTATTCGAACTCTATTCGAACTCGGCGTGTTCTTTGTTCTTCTTAACTTTATTTGTTTAAGTTTTATACAAATACACCCCTATTTTTACATCAATTACATAATTTATAATGGCTTGCTGATTTTCTGTTGCCAAAATGTTGCCACGCATTTATTATAGCAAATCCCTACAAATTAGCAATCCATTTTTTGAAATTTTGCACACGCACCAAAAGCAAAATTTTTCCTTAATCACCTTATTACATGGTGCTAGCACCATGTATGTATATATCATAAACAGTCAACTTGTCACTCCCCGCCATTTTAATTATAAAGTCTTAATAACGCATTCTGCCACTAATTAATCAAGAACGCATTTGCTTATAAAGACGAGCTATGGAGCAGATGTAACATGATAGCTTCTAAAGAGTCCCTTTGATTTTTATTCCTCTCTGCCTTGTTATTTCATACATCAGTATCGAAGCGGCGCAGCTTACATTAAATGATGTGGCGTATGAGTTCTCGGACATCGGTATCGTACAGAGCAAATCACAATACTCCTTTAGCGTTTTGTTTAATCCCATGGTTTCATTTCCCATCATCAACATAAGCGGAGAAGTCAGATTTATGGAGTAAACAGGATCTTCATTATGAGCCGTAGTTCCTATTGTAGTAAAATCAGTATATCTTTTTTTCAATTTATCAATATATTCAAATAATGCCTTGTTATCGGAAATTCTGATAACAGGCAGTTTAAAAAACGACCCCATGGCCGAGACCACCACGTCCGTATCATATAAATCTACCGCATGACCCGTGATGATGAGCATGTCCACCCCAAGCGCATCACAAGATCGTATCATAGTGCCAAGATTTCCCCTGTTTGAAGGGCGGTCAAATAAGACAATAAAAGGCTTCTCGGAAAGCGTGACCTGCTCAAGTTCATCCTCCCGCATTTCGATTACCGCCATCAACTCTGAAGTGTCCTCTTTTCCACTCAATTCTTTCATAAGCTCCGGTGTCAGACAATAATTCATGTCTGTATTTACCTTATTTATCATATCCTTCGCCCAATCGGAAAGATTGTTTTTATCATAAACAAATGATTTGATTTTCCAGTTATTCCTCACTGCCTCGTTAAGGCTGCGGACACCTTCAACAAAAAATTCATGGTATCTGTAACGTTTATTTCGATTTGTTTTCAGCACCTCGAATTTTTGAAATATGTTGTTTTTAGTGAATACTTTTGCTTCCTGCATTTTTCTTTCCCCCATTCTCCATAAATCAATCATAGGATTTTTTCCATAACCCAATTATTAACCCTTTAGGCTGCCTGTATAGGCGAAATGTCAGAAGTATCCAGTAATGTTATAGGATATGGAGCATTTTCGCTTGCCTGTTGCTTCAGCCATTTATTAAAATCCATAGAGTTTCTAATCCACTCATCATCACTTACCCCGCGTCCTTTACGCATTCTTTCAACCAAAACAACATCATCACAGACAACGGCAAGATAATAAGTATGGGTAAACAATTCTCTTTCCGGTAAATTTTCAAGTTGTTTGGGCACTTTGCAGCCACATAGCACAACAGGTTTTCCAGCTTGTGCGATATTGCCGCATACCCTTAACCATAAACGATTATACTCGAAATAATCATCCTCTGGTGTATTGTAGATGTCATTCCACAATAAGTCACTTTCCATTACAATATACTCTTTTTCGTTAATCAACATTTCATTACAAAGCGTTGATTTTCCAACACAGGAAGCCCCGGTGACAATGAATAATGGTTGTTTGTTAGTAAGTTTCATAATAGCCTCCAACAATCCCGGTCTAACATTCTTTTAATTCTTCCTTTCTGCAATTTATCATTTAACATTTTGATTATATCACCTGTTTCTTTTATTTTCCACAAAAATATAGGGCATAGCAACCGCCACGCCCCACATTTCTTATCGTTCCAACGATTTCTCAATCTTCCACTTCTGCCCTTTCAAGTCATTCTGCTTCTCATACAGATTATTGCGCTCTTTGCACAGTTCTTTCATGCGTTCCAACTGCGCCCGCACTCCCTCCCGGCAATCTGGCTCTATCTTTTTATATTCCCCGGTCAGATTGCGGATTGTATTATGGTTTTCTTTTATCTGCTCTGACAGGCACACCCAATCTATCAGATTTTGTACTTCCTTGTCCGTTTCGTAAAGGTCTGTTTCCGCCACAATTTTAGCACACAGTCGTATCATAACTTTCTTTTCCATATCCGTCATATCCAATCAATCCTCACTTTCCTATCGGCTCATTTCAAAGGCACGTTTCGGGCGTTTATTTGCCCTTTCTGCCTGTTCCAATACCTTTGACCGTTCCACTATCGACTGCACCTGTTCCCTGCCGAAATGACGCTCCAAACGCCCCAAATCAGACGCTTTTTCCTGCAATCGGTCTATGGTATCGTTCTGCTCCATGACCTTATCCGTCAAGCGGCTAATCTGTTTCTGCTGTCCGTCCACTTTGACGATAAGCTTCTTGCCCTGCTCCGTAAGCTGTACGCATTTGATAGTCAAATTTTTTATTACATCTTTCAACTTCTCCACAAGCGGTAAAGCCTTTTTATCCCGATATGCCTTTGCGCTCATCAATGCCCCCGGCTCTACCAACTGCCATTTCACATCTTCATCATAGACGTGAATGTTGCGCTCCATAACCTCTTTTGACTGCACCATTTTGTTGATTTCCTGTTGTAACTTTTTCTGTTGTTTCTCCAACTTTTCATTTTCGGATAACAGATTTTCTTTATCTCCTGCCAGTAGTTCCGTCTGCTCTTTGAGCAGATAATTGGCAGCGGAAAGTTCTGATACTTCCTGCCGGATTGCTTCGCCCTCTTTTCGTATCTGTTCCGTTTCCTGTCCTGCCGTTATCTGCTGATGAAGAATAGAAGATAATTCCTCTTTACTGCCGGAAATTTTCTGCTCCAGTTCGGCAACTTCTTTTGCACGCTCCTTTTTCTCAAAATCCAAAACGGATAAATGTTTCTCATGCGTTCCCTTTTTCTCCCACTCAATATCATGCTTTAGCATAATCTCCGCAAGCTGTTCTTTCTCTGCCGCTACCCACTGGTTACGCTCTGTT
>OFGR01002394.1_pt1 | contig 12602 bp, 11 predicted proteins | sample 1521811 | NCBI WGS metagenome assembly OFGR01 (sample SAMEA3504098, study PRJEB24116) | mouse gut metagenome | biome: mouse gut; feature: mouse-associated habitat; material: faeces | place: Denmark | collected 2011
TTGCCGTCTTTTCCTTCCTTACTCTCCTTATCCTCTTTGACGGCCTTACCGTCTTTTCCTTCCTTGCTCTCCTTATCCTCTTTACCGGCCTTGCCGTCTTTTCCTTCCTTGCTCTCCTTATCTTCCTTGCTTACCTTATTCTCTTTATCCTCCCTGCCTCCTTTCCCTGTCTTATTCTCCTTTCCCTCTTTGCCCATTTTATTTTCCTTGCCGTACTCCTTCCCCGGTTTACCTTCCTTTTTTTTCTCCGTCTCTTTTCCGTTCATACCCAACCTCCAAAATTCATAACCGCAGGCCTGTCCTCTCCCGCTTAAGAACTGTTCGGAACACAGGTCACAGCGACCGCTTTTGCTTAATTACAGGCTTCACGCTGAATACCTCTTCAAAGAATTCCGCCCGGTGCTGGAACATCCCCTTCTCCAAAGTAATGTCCTCATTTGTCTCCACCGTAATCACAAGTTCATTTTCCACAAGCCGCATTTTTACATTCTTAAACTTCTGCTTGTGGCTTCTGTCCAGTCCGTTGGCCACCCGTAGGATAGCCGTAAGCTTTGCCATCCTCAGATAAGATTCCCTGTCAAAAGAAGTACGCAGCCCAATGTCGTCATAGTACTCAAATTCCATATGGTTATACTTTACCACATTTGCCACGATTTCCCGTTCCTGATGGGACAGCCCTACAATTTCCGTCGCTAAAATAATACTGTATGAACATTCCCCCAAATTCACCATGCTGATATATTTCCCGCAGTCATGAAGCAGCGCGGCAATCTGCAGCAGAAGCCGTTCCCTGGTGCCCAGCCCGTGAATCCGCTTCATGCTGTCAAAGATCGTCAGCACGATCATCTCCCGCTCACGGGTGCGGTACTCTCCGCTGTGGTAACGCCTGTTGATATCCCTCGCGCAGTCGAGAATATCCTGCTCAAAATCATGCGGCATGCTCTCCGCGTCCGACGGCAGCAGGTTGTTCATCTCCGCGTACTCATAGGCGATGCCGTCGCACAGGGAGACCCCGGGCGCCCAGAGCATCTCCGCCCCCAGAAGTCTGATCATGTACTTGATCATCAGCGCCGAGAGATGCAGCAGGGCGATATTCTCCTGCGCCAGCCCCAGCGACATCGCGATCTCCCTCGCTTTTTTCTTTTTCAGGGAATCCACAAACTCCAGAAAATGCTCTGTGCTGACCTGCCCCTTCTTGATCGTCTTGATATAATTTCTGTGCACGATCTGCGATACGTAATCATCGACCAGGATCACATTCTGGATTTTCTTATCCCTCACGAACATCTCCCGGAAGCTGTCGAGACTGTCGCAGACCATCTCCTCCACGATATCTTCAAGCTGGTAGCTCCGATAAGATACCCGCGCCAGCTCCTCCCGCATGCGGAGCACACCCGGTCTGATATTCTGCGACGTGACAAGGCTGTCCTCGTCAAAGAGCGAGATCTGCACGCTCCCGCCGCCGATATCGATAAAAGCTGTACTCTTTTCTATAATACTCTGGAAATCCTTCACCCTAGACGCCACAGATTTGTAATCGAGAAAACGCTGCTCCGAATTGCTCAGGGCATCGATATGGATCCCCGTCCATGTCTCGATCTGGTCTAACAGGATCAGCCTGTTCTGCGATTCCCTGATAGCGCTTGTCCCATAAGCCTTGTAAGCATCCACCTTGTACGATCTCATGACCGCCATAAATTCGTTCAGCATCCTGCACAGCTCATCTACTCTGTCATTGTTGATCTTTCCCATGAAATATGAGTCCGTCCCGAGCTCGATCCGGTGTCTGATATGATCGATCTCCTTGATGCCGTTTTTGTTCGAAATCTCATATATTTTCATCGCGAGCTCATAGGAGCCCACATCGATCGCCGCAAATGTTTTGTATGCCATAGCTACACCTCTTCCCCCTAAAAAGTATCACTATTTTGTTTTATATGTCAATAATTTCCGAGTATCTTCATGTTGTGCGTCTCCTCGCGCAGTCCCCTGAGCGCATTGCGCACCGCGCTGTCCGAGAGCTTTCCCTCAAAGTCCAGGAAGAACCGGTACTCCCAGTTTCTCCCCGGGATCGGCCTCGACTCGATCTTTGTCACGTTCAGGCTGTTGTACATCAGATGCGAGAGCGCATGGTACAGTGCACCGCTCTCGTGGCTGACCTCGAAGCACAGGCTGATCTTGGCAGCCTTCTTTGCAAACACTTTCTGATTCGTGATGATGATAAAGCGTGTCGAGTTGTCCTTCAGATCGTTCACACCCCTCCTGAGAATGTCCAGCCCGTAGATCCTGGCAGCAGCCTCCCCCGCGATCGCCGCTTGTGTCCTGTCCTTGTCGTCCGCCACCTTCTTCGCCGCAAAAGCATTATTTTTCATGCTGATCTGCTGCCACCCTGTCTCGAGCAGATAGTGAGCGCTCTGCATCAGGGACTGCGGGTGGGAGTACACCGTCCTGATATCCTCGATCCTGCTGCCCGGCGATGCCATCAGGCAGTGCTCGATCCTGATGATCTGCTCCCCCACGATATAGTTCTCAAACTCCACGAGCAGGTCATAGATCTCGCTCACGATCCCCGCCGACGAATTCTCGATCGGCAGCACCGCAAAGTCCGCGCTCCCCTCATCGATCGCAAGCATCGCATCGCGAAATGTGTTGACATTGAAACTATCGACCTCCTCGCCGAAATATTCCATCATGGCAGCCTGCGAGTACGCGCCCTCCGCCCCCTGAAACACGACACGGCACTTACCGCAGTCGATATCACCCATCTCGATGAACGAGAGGCGGCCGCCCCCGTTGTGCTCCGTGATCTTCTGGTACTGGAGCTTCCTGCTCATCGCCATGATCTGCTCAAACAGATCCCTGATGCCGTGCGCGTTAAATTCATTGTGCGTCAGCTCGCTGACTGTCTTGAGCTTCTGCTGCTCCCTCTCCTTGTCAAAAACCCTCTTCCCCGTCTCGATCTTATACTCCGCCACCTGGGCACAGATCTCCATCCGCTTCTCATAGAGCTCTACGATCCGGCTGTCAATGTCGTCGAGTGTGTCCCTGAGTTCTGTTAAATCCATCGGTCCTGTCCTCCTGTATATCTGCCTTTGCGCTTTTGTTTTTATTAGTATAACACACCAGATAAAGTTTGTAAAAAAATAATACAGAAATCTTTCATTTTTCCAGAAAATTATTTATAATATTAGTATACACTGGAGCGTGTGTGAAAAATGCTCTCTGTACAACAGCCTTTCAGACACGCAATGGCCGGTCTTACACATCTCATACTTACACAATACATAGGGGGAAAATACTATGAAAAAAAAGGTTATCACCATCGTCTGCATCTTGTGTGCAGTGCTGCTGATCGCTGGTCTTGCAGTCTTTAACCACCTCTCCGGCAGAGTACCGCAAAACCCAGCCGGAACAGTTGGAAACACCGCGGGAAATCTCTATAACAACGGGCTTTTCTGTGAAAATGACGGATATGTCTACTTTGCAAACGCCTATGATTCGTCCTCACTTTACCGCATGCGCCCGGATGAATCCGAGATGGAAAAAATGGCGTATACCGAAATGGCGAGCATCAACGCGGACGGCAAATACCTGTATTTCTATCAGGGCGGCAGCGGCAGCGGAACCGGACTGGGATTCGTGCTGAGCACTACCGGGATCTACCGCATGAACAAGAACAAAGCCAACGACACTTTCTGTCTTGACCGCGTAAACGGAAAATATGTCCTTCTCGCGGACAACGACGTGTATTACACCTGCTCTTCCGACTCGGTATCGCTGAAAAAAGTATCGACAGACGGAAAGTCCAAGGAAACGCTCCTGGATCTTGACATCCTTCCGGTAAGCGTGCAGAACTCAACCTTCTACTATCTGAACAACGAGGAAAACCTGCACCTGATGGCTCTCGATCTGAAAACAAAAACCTCGCGCCAGGTACTGGCTGAAGATGTATATATGCCGATCATTGAAGGCAGCACGGTCTATGGCATTGACATCCACGACAACTACTCCCTGATCAGCCTCAATACCACCGACGGCAGCAAGACCCTGCTTGACACCGGCAGGATCGACCTGATCAATGTGACGGACAGCTACATCTATTATCAGACCTCCGGCAGCACACCCCAGCTCAAGCGCATCCGCCGCGACGGTTCTGACATGGAGGTTGTCGCCGAGGGCGCTTACAGCAATATCAATGCGACTTCACAGTACGTGTACTTCACAAAGTTTGGAAGCAGCACACCCGTGTACAAGACGCCCGTATCCGGTCCCGTGAATGTCACAACGTTTGACAGGGCTTCCCAGGCGGCGATCGCGGAGATCAACAAGAATCTGAAATAGTATACTGGAAAAAATATCAAACAGCGAATAAGGTAAAGGAATTCGGGTTATGCTGACTGCATGAAGAAAACAAAGAATCCTTTACCTTTTTTTAATTGTTCTGAATATCATGACAGACTGATCGGCAATTTTATCAAGTGCGGCACGATCGGCTGGTGTATGGAAATCACCTTCACCGCCCTCGGCGCGCTGAGACGGCGCGAACTGCCGCTCGTCGGGCAGACTTCCCTGTGGATGTTCCCGATCTATGGCAGTGCGGCTCTTTTCAGACCTGTGTTCTCGCTGCTGAGACATTGCGGTATGATCCTGCGCGGATCGATCTATGCGCTGTCGATCTTTGGCGCGGAATATGCCAGCGGACGACTCCTCTCGACACGCGGGCTGTGTCCGTGGAACTACGATCGCCACCGCTGGCACATCAACGGACTGATCCGCATCGACTATTTTCCCTTTTGGTTTCTGGCGGGGCTCCTGTTTGAGCGCATCCTGACTGGCCGCAGGCAGGATGCCGGCAGCTGATCTCTTCCTGACCCTGCATGCGCTGCCGTTTTATTCGGGCAAAAACTGCTGGTACAGTGCCACATGGTCGCGGATGCAGCTCCAGGTATCATTGGCGTGCGCCGTCACGCAGATATAGCGTTTTCCATCATTTCCGATGCCCAGGCTCGCTGCGCAGTTCCCGGACTGATCCACATATCCCGTCTTGGCACAGAGCACCTCCCCGTGCGTGTCCCTGTCCTCAATCCTTCTGAGAAACAGGTTCGACAGGTCTATCCCCTCGGGATGCTGCTCCGTGACAGAGGTCTTGTAGGTGCGCACGCCCAGCACTTCGCGGCAGTAGCTGTTGTCGTAGGCTGCCTTCAATATGACAGCCATGTCATAAACCGTGCTGTAATGATCGTCGTCGTAGATGCCCACGCAGTTTGTAAAATGCGTCGTTGCGGATATACCGAGCTCCTCAAGTTTCTCGTTCATCAGTTCGATAAACGCCTCCTGCGAACCGGACACATAGACAGCCAGCGCCACCGCAGCCTCCCCGCCCGAGGGAAGCACCGTTCCGTAAAAGAGGTCATTGACCGTGACCTTCTCCCCGACCTCAAAACCGGCGTTGGAACAGCGGTTCACAAAGCTGTAGTCCACGATATCCTGTGTGATCTCAAAGGTATCGTCCGGATCCGTGATATGCTCGGCAGCCACGAGCACTGTGAGGATCTTTGTCATGGATGCAGGCGGAATGCGGCTCTGGGCTCCTCTCTGCCCCAGTATCCGCCCCGCCTCCACATCGATAAAGACGACATTCTCACTCACGACCTCACTGCCCGGCAGCGCAGTCCCCTCATCTGTGGACGCTTCGAGCCGCGGTTCCAGGCTGCGCCCCCCGAGCGTCCTGACAATGAGCGTGTCCGCCAGCGCAAGCTCCTCCGCTATGGTGTCCGCAACGTCACTGTTGACATAGCAGCCGGCGATGTTCATGCCGGCGTACGTGATCTTTTTGTCTGCGCCGCCATTCGGATCGTCCTCATTCAAGGTGCTGTCAGCCGAACTGTCCTCAGCCATTTCACTCTCATCCGAACTGCCCTCAGCCGTCTCACTGTCAGCCGGGCTGTCCCCATCCAGGACAAACGCATTCGTCTCCTTTGGCGGCAGCGGGTTTTTCTTCCCAAGTTTTCTGACTAGTCCGCCGATTCCCAGCCCCGCAAGGATCACAAAGACGACGGCAGCGACAATGCCGGGCAGCATCAGCCTGCGCAGCTGCTCCTGCCGTTTCTTCCGGCGCCGCATCTCCTGTACACGCTGCCTGCGGCGCGCTTCCCGCTCCTTCTCCGCCGTCAGCGTCTCCTCGGTGTGAAAGCTGTCCTCACGGCCGCTGTCCTCGTCCCCGGTGACAACCTTGCCGCCAAAATACGACTCTGCCAGAACTGCCGCGATCTCCTCGGCGCTGAGCTGTACCCGCTCCCCGCCATCCGGCGTGCCGCTCAGGGCAGCATCCCGGCGCGTCTCCTCCTGCCCGCCTGCGTATGAATCCCTGCTGTTGAATTTACTCGACATCATCTACCTCGACTGCGCCGATGTCAAGCGTGTTCAGCGTGCGGCGGCGCCTTCTATCCTCCTCGGACTTCTCCAGGATAAACTGTTTCACCTCCCTGGCATTTTTGATATGTTCGATCATCAGTATCGGACTTGTGACATCCCCGGTGTGGCACACGATCGTCCCGAGCCCGAACATCCTCTCGACCAATGAACTCCTGAGCGTCACATCCTGCACCTTATACATATAACAGTCGTTCTCCTCCCTGTTCAGAAAGCCTGTGTTGACTGTGATGACATCCTCTTTGACCGTATATACTGTAAAAGTAAATGGCAGTCCAAAGAACAGCCATCTTTTTCTCTCTTTAAATTCCATTGTCTCTCTCCTATCTATTGTGAAACCCTGCCGCCTGACCGTCTGGTCCCTCTGAAAAGCTATCCTTATATAAAAAATTATATTATAAAAAATATATCAGCTTTTATTATATCAGCTTTCTCGACTTTTTCAAGTCATTCACTTTCCTTTAGCCGCCCGCTCTATCAGGCAGCTGTGCGGCTTGTTTTCCTTTTCCCTGTCATAGTTGATCCCGACCAGCAGGATGTCACCTGTATATGCTTCAAGCGCCTGCACGTACTGCCGCTCCTTGATCTGCTGTATCGCTGATCCGGCTGATCCGGCGTACTTCAATTCGACCACGAGCGCAGTCTTGTCTGTGTGCGGGAGCGGCAGGAACACGATGTCCGCAAATCCTTTTCCTGACGGAAACTCCCGGATCAGCACATAGTCTTTCCTCGCGCTGTAATACGCAAGCCCGATCGCACATGCCATCGAATTTTCATCATTGTACGTCAATATGGATGCAACCTCTGTGTGCGCCCTGTCCAGCGCCTCCGCGACGCTCCCCGCGTCCCCGCTGACCGTGTACTCAAGAAGTTTTTCGGATGCCTTCAGCACCCGCATGACCTCGGGCCATCCGCTGACACTCATGGCACTCTCGAATTCTTCGATGACTTCTTTGTTTGGGATAAATACTTCTCTCGAATCAAAGTGATAGCCCAGATAACCCAGATGCACCAGCAATGTCAGCACGTCATCCTTCACTTCAAAATTTTTCATGTCATTCCTGAAACTGCCCGTATTGATCCTGACACGCCCGCCGCCAAGCATATGCACAATGTCCGGCCGGAGCCCGTCAAAATCCATTTCGATATACGTTTTCAGCGCGTCGTAGACCTCCGTGGATGTCCAATAATTGGAATATCTGCGGCGGCGCATCGACTCCACCACGGATTTCGGGTTATAGATATGCTGATACTTGATAAACGTATACCCGTCATACCAGCTGCCTGTCTCCTCAAAATCCATGTCATACCGCCTGCACAGCCCCTTTACCTCCTCCTCTGTAAAACCTGTATATTCCTCAAACACATCCTGGTCTGTCATCGAGTATTCGGTAAACATATTCAGGGCAGAATGTTCACCGTATTTTTTCACAGGCAAAATCCCCGTCACGTAAGCAAGCGCGACAAACGGCTGATCCTTTAAGAGGTTTCTGACAAAATCAAGGTACTGTTTCTGCAGTGTTTCCGAATTCTGCCGTTCCCGCATCACACAGTCCCACTCGTCGATCAGAAATACAAACTGCCTGTCCGTTTCCGCATATATTTTTCTCAGTGCAGCCGCAAGCCCCATACTGCGGCCTTTTAGGATCTCGACGTACTCCGCATTGAGCTCCTCTGTAACCTCCTGCTCCAGATATTGTGTCACACTCCCGTCGGGCGCCTCGATCAGGAACTGCTGCATATTCAGACAGATCACATCGTACCGGTTCAGATGTTCCTTAAACCCCTTTCTCCTGCTTATTTTCCGCCCCCTGAACAGCTCCTGTGAATCACAGCCCCGGCTGTAATAGGCAGCAAGCATTTTAAGCGCCATCGATTTTCCAAAGCGCCTCGGTCTGCTGACACAGATGTACTTTTGCTCTGTGTTCATGTATTTGTTGGTGTACTCGATCAGTCCTGTCTTATCCACATATATCTCAGATCGGATCGCCTCCTTAAACCCTGCATTTTTAGGATTCAGATAAATTCCCATAGAAACTCTCCCTTCCAAAAATTCTGCACGCCCTAGTCCTTTTCAGTATACACGTTACCGTGAGACAAGTCAAAAAAAATTACCTGTTTTTCGGCGTCGGATGCTTTTTTTAAATTTTTCTTGAAAGCTTCTCTCAGATATGGTACGATAGCAAAAGAATATATTGGGAAACAGGAGGAAATGGTTATGTCGAATACGTCTTTCACTGCTCAGTCTGGTTTTAGATCTATTTGTCATTTTCATTTTCAGATATTTCAGTTCATATATTTCAGTTGAGGAGAATTGATTTCTCCTTTTTTATTTCACATTTTTGTACAAACTTAGGAGGTTTTTATGAGACATTTAATGAGTCCACTTGATTTTTCCACGGAGGAGTTGGACAGGCTCTTTACGCTTGCCGAGGATATTGAGAACAATCCCGCCAGGTACGCGCATGTCTGCGAAGGAAAAAAACTCGCCACCTGCTTCTATGAGCCAAGCACCCGCACCCGGTTAAGCTTTGAGGCCGCGATGCTCAACCTCGGCGGTCAGGTGCTGGGGTTTTCCGATGCGAATTCTTCCTCAGCTGCCAAGGGGGAGAGTGTGTCGGACACGATCCGCGTGATCTCCTGCTTTGCTGACATCTGTGCGATGCGTCACCCCAAGGAGGGCGCGCCCATGGTAGCTGCTTCGCGCTCCTCCATCCCCGTGATCAATGCCGGTGACGGAGGTCATCAGCATCCCACCCAGACGCTCACCGACCTGCTGACCATACGCGCAATCAAGGGACGCCTCAACAGCTTCACCATCGGACTCTGCGGCGATCTCAAATTCGGCCGCACCGTGCACTCGCTGATCAATGCGCTTGTGCGCTACGACAATATCAACTTCATATTCATATCCCCGGAGGAACTCACGATCCCCGACTACATCATCGAGATGCTCCGCGAGAAAAACGTCTCTTTCAGCGAAGTGCGCAAGCTCGAGGAAGTCATGCCAAGACTCGATATCCTCTACATGACCAGAGTGCAGAAGGAGCGCTTCTTCAACGAGGAGGATTATGTGCGGTTGAAAGATTACTATATCCTCGACAGGGAAAAGATGGAACTGGCAAAATCCGACATGATCGTCCTGCATCCGCTTCCCCGCGTCAACGAGATCTCTGTCGAGGTGGACGATGATCCCCGTGCCGTGTATTTCCGCCAGGTGCAGTACGGCGTGTACGTGCGCATGGCTCTTCTTCTGACACTATTGGAGATGGACGTTTGAATATTTAAACAGGAGGTTATCAAGACATGTTAAATGTAGGAAAAATCGAGGAAGGATTCGTCCTTGACCATATCAAGGCCGGAAAGAGCATGAGCATCTACAAGCACCTGGGGCTTGACAAGCTCGACTGCACCGTGGCGATCATCAAAAATGCAAGAAGCGACAAGATGGGAAAGAAGGATATCTTAAAAGTCGAGTGCGACATCAACACGCTCAACCTCGACATCCTGGGCTTCATCGATCACAACATCACCGTCAATGTCGTCAAGAACTGCGAGATCGTGCAGAAACTGCCGCTCTCTCTCCCAAAGGAGATCAAAAATGTGCTGAAATGCAAAAATCCCCGCTGCATCACATCGATCGAGCAGGAACTCCCCCATATCTTCGTCCTCACTGACGAGAAGAAGGAGATCTACCGCTGCAAATACTGTGAAGAGAAATATGGCAGCAAGGATCATTTTAAGATCTGACCAGCTTGTGGGGCGCGCAGGGGTAGTTTCCCCTGCGCGCGCATCAGCAGCATATTCTTAGACAAAACTCAATATTTCGTCCTTGGGCTTTTTGGCCGGCTGCACGCTGACTGCATGCAGGACCGGTCCCTCACCGTTGTAATCCTTCCAGAACTCTCTGTGGACGGAAGCCGTCACCTCCACCCACTCCTTGTTTGTAAGTTCACTGCACCTGTCATACTTACATGCATATCCCAGAAAAGCTATGTCGTCCGCACAGCATGTCATCGCCATTCTCCCCGGCACGAAGTACTCGTCATTGCTGTCCTCGGGCTTCAGTACCATCGCCTTGAATCGGATCGTCTTGTCAATATAGCGATCGAGATTGTCCATGGCATCCAGATAGAAAATACCGTAGCCATAGTCGTCAAGATCCAGTCGCTCACACTTTAAGTCGTATGGCAGATCCTCCTCAAAGATCTGGTTCACCTCACCGTTCTTGTCCTCAAAGATGATCTCCGCCTGCGGATTCACAGCTTTTACATTTCTCTTGAAGCCACTCAGCTGATCTGCCATCCCGTCGCAGCGGTTAAAGATGATCAGCTCCGATTTTCTGATCATCTCTGCCAGCAGGGAGCGCATGTTTGTATAATAATTCTGAAATGTGGAGGCATCGATCGTCGTGATCTGCTGTTCAATCCGCCAATGCCACGGCATCTTGAGATTCTTAAAGTTCCACATGCCGTTGTACTCGATGATGATGCGCTCCGGCTTATACTTCTTCTCAAGCTCGATCAGATTTGCAGAGGTCATCTGCGTCTCCTCGTCCACTACCTCCACGATCGTACGGCTGTTTTTGAGGATGTCCTCGTCGTACTCGATCTCGCCCTCCTCGCAGAGTATCAGCAGTGTCGTACCTTTCGTCTGAAAATAGGGCTGTGAAAGCGTGTAGGATATAAACTCCGTCTTGCCGCTCTCCAAAAATCCATTGATAATATATACGGGCTTCATATTTTCTCCACTCCCTGTAAAATGTGTGTCATAGACACACCCTTTTTTCGATATCGCTCGTCACCCCGGACTCTCCGGGATCATCTGCGAAACAAGATCTTTAGATTCTCCTCATTGAGCTGTGCACCGATCACGCAGATCTTTCCTGTGACTTCGGCAGCGCCAGTGCGCACATTGCCCTCACCCGGAACATAGTCAAAGTTCAGCCACGTGCCGTCACCAGCCGAGACCATACCCTTCGCGCGGAGGATCGAACCGTATTTCTTCTCATCCTCAAGTTCCTCCAGGATGTGCTCAAGCTCTTCCCTCGTGTAAGCTGTCGGTGTCTCAAATCCCCAGCTTGCGAAAATTTCGTCGGCATGATGATGGTGGTGATCGTGGTCATGACACCCGCACGTGCACTCCTCGCCGTGCTCATGATGATGGTCATGATCGTGATCGCAATGATGTCCATGTCCCTCGTGGTCGTGGTCATGGTCGCAATGATGTCCGTGCCCCTCGTGGTCATGGTCATGATCGCAATGGTGTCCATGTCCCTCGTGGTCGTGGTGTCCGTCATGAAGTTTTGAAACCTCCGCCATCAGCTCCGCCTCCAGATCCTTTGCGTTCTCTATCGTCTCAAGGATCTTCTTTCCGTCAAGCGCCTCCCAGGGTGTCGTGATAACCGTCGCCTTGTCATTATGTTCACGAATGATATCGAGTGCCGCATCCAGCTTGCTCTCGCTGATATCCGCCGTCCTGCTCAGGATGATCGTACCCGCATGCTCGATCTGGTTCAGGAAAAACTCTCCGAAATTTTTCGCGTACATCCTGCACTTGTTCGCGTCAACAACGACAACCGCGCTGTTCAGCTCCACCTCCGCATCGGTATCTACATCCTGCACTGCCTTCATGACGTCGGAGAGCTTGCCCACACCGGACGGCTCGATCAGGATCCGCTCCGGATGATACGTCTCGATCACTTCCTTCAAAGAACTGCCAAAATCGCCCACCAGCGAGCAGCAGATACAGCCCGAATTCATCTCCTTGATCTCCACGCCTGCCTCTTTCAGGAATCCGCCGTCAATGCCGATCTCACCGAACTCATTTTCGATCAATACAACCTTGGATGCATCGAGCGCCTCCTGCAGCAGTTTCTTGATCAGCGTCGTCTTTCCAGCGCCCAGAAATCCGGAAAATATATCTATTTTTGTCATCTTGAACAACCTCCTCGATAGCTTACTGTGCCTGATTATTTAATCTCTAATTTTTTAGTTTATCACAAACTGTCTGAACTTACCAGATGTCCAGATATTAAATTTCAATAAATTAGTAACAGTTCAGCCTTCGGCTTCCTGTTACAAGCGTCAAGCCATGCCGAAACCGCTTTGCGGTTGGCTTGATGCATCTCTGCCACCGTGCTTTCTCACGGACTTCGCAGCACAGTGCGA
>OFGR01002397.1_pt1 | contig 12582 bp, 15 predicted proteins | sample 1521811 | NCBI WGS metagenome assembly OFGR01 (sample SAMEA3504098, study PRJEB24116) | mouse gut metagenome | biome: mouse gut; feature: mouse-associated habitat; material: faeces | place: Denmark | collected 2011
CATATTGCAATTTAAGAGGAGGAGAATGAATGACAGAAATGAAGATTGCCCTTTCCATTGAGGAGGCGGCAGACTACACAGGAATCGGTCGGAACACACTGAGAAAGCTGGTGGAATGGGATAAACTCCCTGTACTGAAAGTGGGGAGAAAGGTACTTATCAAAAAGGACATTCTGGAACTGTTTATGACTGTCAATGAGGGGAGGGATTTGAGGGACAGGGGCAATGTCAAAACTGTCACAAGAAAGTCGGCAGTATAAGAGTCGGGCGAACAGTTGCGGTGAACTTAAAAAATACAATCATTTTTAAAATATAAACTTAAAAAATGCAGTCACTTTTGAAGAATGAACTTAAAAAGTAAGTTCACCGAAAAAACTGTGATATATGTTCCACAAAAAATGAACTTAAAAAGTGCAATCATGTTGAAGAAAATCAGTTGACCGCCAGAAATAGCGGAAATGCAATTCAGCATAACCAGTGTATTTAGGACAGATGAGGATAACAAAGACGGGCAGAAATAAAAGGATTGCTAATAAAACAGGCAGAAAACAGCCGGAAAACTGTTTCCAATATGCTGAAAGCACATTTTGCTGAATACCCTCGGAGAGCCCCCGCAGTATTGGCTTGCCAACGGAACGTTGGCTTTGACAATACTGCTAGGGGGTTATCATCTATGGCAGAGCCAAGATGATAACCGCACTGCTCCAACATGAAATCAGGGAGGAAAACATGGGAGAGATTTCTTTCAGCAACCACATCAGCAATAAGAAAAGCGCAATCAACAGCAAGGCAAAACTTGCCGGAGTTGCAAAACACAATCTGAGGAAATACCATTCGCAGGATTACAGCAGGGATAACATCACACTTCTTTATGGGACAACCAATCTCATGCAGGACGTGAAAAATGTATACCGCAAAGAATTTGACGCCGCCCTGCAAGAATACAATGCAAAGCAGACAAGACCGGAAAGACGGATTGGCGATTATTTTGAGCATGTGTCCGAGACGGAACAGGACATGGCGGTGGAGGTCATCATACAATGCGGGGATAAAAAGTTTTGGGAGCAGAACAGCGGGGACAAAATATTTATGAAACAGGTCTATAAGCAGCTCCTTTTGAAATTGCAGGAGTATCTGCCGGATTTTAGGATTGCAAATGCGGTAATCCATTTTGATGAGGCAAGCCCGCATATGCACGTTGTAGGTGTTCCAGTGGGGAGAGGATTTAAGCGTGGCTTGTCAACAAAAGTGTCAAAGCGATCCGTATTCACGCCCCAAGTCTTATCAGAAGTTTTGCAGGATAAAATGCGGGCAGATGCCAACTACTACATGAAAGCCATCTTCCAACAGGAAGTAAGGGAAAAGAAAAAGGGCAAAAACCATGACCTGACGGTTGCGGAATACAAAGTTGCAAAAGAGGAAGAAAAGATTGAAAAACTGTCAACGGATAAAATAGGATTGGAGGCTGACATTCTTGTCCTGAACCATCAGAAATCCATTACGCAGAAAAAATTAGAGGAACTGGACGGGGAGATTGAAAGTTCCAATATCTTTCTGAATGCACTCCAAAAGATAAAGCAGTTTATACAGGCGTACCTTCCCTTTGCGCCATTGATTGAGGAATTTGCGAACCATGTGGAACGTGGGGAGGATATAGAGGCAGGAAACAGCTTTCGGGGACTGTTTACCGCACTTGGGGAGCTGCTCAATTCATTTAAGGAAATCATTGTGGACGGACTGTGCTGGTTTCCACGCCTTATGCGGTGGCAGACCTCAAAGGGCGAAGTTTCCCCTGTGTTTGAAGATAACAGGAATGAAGGCTATTACTACCGCCTAAAATCTTATATGGATATCCATACAAGGAAAGAATACCCAAAAGAACTGATACAGTCGGAAATCAAGCCGGAAAACCGTACAGGCACAATAGAGCAGTTGGCGCAGAATGTGGAGGCTGTCGAAAAGCAGGTGCAACTTATGGGTGTAAAGATGAGCCGGAATCAGATATATTAAACTGGGTAGTTATAACGCAGCAGATAAAAACTTAAAATCTTATATTATGCAAAAGGACACTTTCATTTTGTGAAAATGTCCTTTTGTGCATATCATTATTCAAAATCTTTTATTTTGGATATAGCTAATCTGTTTTCCGCATGTCTGTAATACTACGCAAGCACGAATAGACTGAAAGATGAAAAAAGCACAAAAGCAGCAAATCTTTTCAGACTTACTGCTTGTATGTTCCGTTATAATGTGCGGTAATCACTTAGTTTTTTCTTCCAGCAGCGGGTTCTCTTTTTCTATGACGATTCTATCCGGTTGGCAGTCAACGATTACTTTATCGCCGATAGAAAAGCCTAGAGATTCCAGCCACTTTCCTTGCAGGATAATCTGTGAAACGTAAGAGTAATCTTTTCCGCTCCCAGCATATACAGTCAGCTTTCTTTTGCTCATTCATCTTCCCTTTCCAAAATGCGCCTGCATTTTATTTCAAAAACACTCCCATCTGCCATTGAAATACCGAAGGTGTTTTCTTTTTCATGGGTTTCAATATCGGAAATGCCCAATTCTTCACTGTTGTCATTCAAGAAATCAAAAATTCTGTCTTTCAAATAATTTATTTTCATGGTATACCTCTCCTTTATGTATTATTTATCATTTTATACTGATTTTCTGTTGTATTATTTAACAATTTATCAATGACTTTATGGTAATTCTTCATTCCGATTATCATTTTCATATAATAAATTGGTGATTCATCTGTATTCAAAATAATATTGTCATTCGTCTATGGTAACACCACAATCAGTTGATAAAAGCCATTTTTCCAGAATTGTTTCCGTATTTCTGATCCCTGATGCTTTTCCATTTACTTTAATCCATTCAATCAGCCTCCCTTTGGTTCCACAGATTTAACATTTAAAGAAAAAAATCCAGTTGCGCCTCTACAGTCCCAATTATAGCATTTCATTTTGCTACAATCAAGATAAAAATGTGACTAATTAGTCGCAGGAAAAGAGGATATTATGCAATGGTTTATACAAGATGTAAATATCGGTAAGAATTTACGGAGTCTGCGCGAACAGCATGGATATTCACAATACAGATTGGTAATTAAATTACACCTTATGGGTAGCAATATGTCACGCAGCACCTATTCCAAAATTGAAACTGGCACTCGTAATATACGAATTAGTGATTTTCTTGCCTTGAAACAAATTTATGGTGTGGACTTTTCAGAATTTTTTGCTGGATTGCTGCCAGAGGAAAACACACATCTTTAAAATTTGAGTGGGCAAATAAGTAGTTTTAAACTTACTTGCCCTGATTTCTATAAGGCTGTCATTCCATTTTTTGTCTGTTCTTTTTCATAATCCCCAAATTTTTTATAGTTGCGCCCCTACAGTCCCAGATAAATCATTTTAGCTTGCTACAATCAATATAAAGGTTTTGGTTAGTCGCAGGAAAAGGGGTGCTGTTATGCAATGGTTTCTACAAGATATAAGTATAGGAGAAAATTTAAAAATTCTAAGAGAAAGATTTGGTTACTCGCAATCAGAACTAGTGGCGAAATTACATCTCATGGGCAGCAATATGTCACGTAGCACTTATTCCAAAATCGAAACTGGCACTCGAAATATACGGATTAGCGACTTTCTCGCCTTAAAACAAATCTATAACGTAGATTTTTCGGAATTTTTTATTGGGTTGTTACCAGATAGTGAAAAATAAAAAGGCAAGTAAAGCAGTTCATCAGCTTACTTGCCTTTTTGCTGGGTATCTGTCAGCAATGTCCTATGGCGTCCAGAAGTTTAGGAGATAAAGAAGTCATTTCTTTCAGTTGTTCCTCGTTATAATCAGAAAATTGCGATACTGTAGTAATTTCGTATTCCTGCCATATCAAGGAAGTTTTTTTCTTCGGAAGAATCTCAAATAGATATTTGTCCTCCCAATCTTTAAACATAACTCCATTTTTCTTTAGTGTGTAGTATGTTTTCATAGTCAGGGCATAATCACGCTGACAAATGACATATAAATCATGGGCTGTCTTGTGTTTAAAGTCGTCCATGCAAAATATATTGTTCTGAAAAAAGATAGTGTGCAGTGCTACAGGAAAATGGCAACAGTCAAATGCCTCCTTAATAGAAGCAAGAGAACGTATCTGAATGTCATACTTCTGGCATATGCTGTCAAGTTCCGACATTGAACCCTCACCTAAATTGCGGAATTTCAGTATTTTTTCTCTTGGACGTTTGGATAACTGCGACAGGTACAATATGTTATTCTGTATTAGGGCATTTTGCAGACGTTTAGACATAGAAATATCATAAACGGATATTTCATTTTCCGGCGGATACAGGTATCCTAACGAGTTCAGTTCATTTGCTATAGCTGTTACGTTATAACCTTTGGGGAACTTTTCTGCCAGCGTTAGATAATCAAGTCCATCAAGGTCTGAAACTTTGGTAATATGTATATTCCGTAAAGCTAATTTAATTTCCGAAGAAAGGCTAAGTTTGTCAATATATTGCTCCATGTCCTGCTCCTTTTCATATTTATTGAACTGTATTGGTTACAGTATAGCGCTTTTCTTACAGAATAAAGAAAAGCAGTTAAAATAGTGCGGATTAAAATGATAAAAGATTGACTTCATTACATAAATCAGAGCATTTTTATCCATAAGTGTATCTTTCGGTAATTTTTTCCTTTCAATGATGACAATATAAACAATACCGCAAAGATTATCAATATCCTTTACAGAAAATGGATTATTTGAGCAGAAAACGGACATTAAAACAGCTTTACCACAATTAATGGGTAAAGCTAGGCGGAAAGTTGAGAAAGGTATATTATACCATTAGTTCTGAAATTTGGTAATGTATAATTCTCGTGAGAGGGTTAATTTGACTTCCGAAGTTTAGTTGCGTAAATCAGTCCACCTCCTTATCCATATGTGTATCTGTCAATAACTTTTGTATTAATGGTGACAGTGCCGGAACACTGTCGGATATTGCTTTGAGCTGCTGTTCACTGCAATCTGAAAGCTGCGAAACCGCAATAATCCCATATTGTTTAAATAACTGAACAGATTTATATTGGGGTAAAATTTCAAACAGATACTGGTCATTCCAGCCGCAGAGTGTCACTCCATTTTTCCTTAGTGCATGGTATGTTTTCATGGTAAGGCAGTAATCCTGTTCGCATATATTATATAAATCATGGGCAGATTTATTTCGGATATCATCTACACTGAATATATCGCCTCTAAAGAATAGCGGGTATATTTTTTTGTGAAATTGAAATTCACTGAATGCCTCTTTAATGGGAGAAAGGGAGCGTATCTGAATCCCATATTTTTCACAAAGAGTATCAATTTCTGACATAGCAAGTTCACCTACGTTTCGAAACTGTAATATTTCTTCCCTTGGATATGCAGAAAGCTGTGCAAGGTATACGATACCATTTCTTAAAAAAATATTCCGCATTTTCCTTGACATGGGAATGTCATGGATTGATATTGCGCTTTCGGCGGAAGGCAGATAACCTAAATCATTCAGTTTCCTTATAATCATCAGCTTATTGTAACCTGTTCGGAGTTTATTCGCTAATGTAACGCAATTATACTCTTTAAGTTCTGAAACATTAGTAATATGTAACTCCTGCAAGGCTTTTTTGAACTGTATGGAATCGTAGTGTTCTTGAATATCGGTTTTCATAAGTATTCCTTTTCATGTATTTAGATTAATGAAATTATAACATTCTTCTTTTTACAAATAAAGAGAGAACTGGTTTATATTTTGATCAGTCCTCTGTACAAAGATGTGTAAATTTTTTTGAGAACATAAAAAATCAGCGGATAGTACATTATACAATTACTATCCACCAATCTAATGGGAATGACAATCTATAATATTCTTTTAATAATCATTCTGGATTATCTGTTGATTCATTCATCTTTTTGTTTACTGAAAATTGTTTTGTCAATTCTGAAAAAGCACCATTAGCTTGTAAAGGCTTAATAGCTGAAAAAGCTGATTGATACAAGGAAGCCTGCTTTGCCAATTCTGAAAAAGCACCATTAGCTTGTAAAGGTTTAATAGCTGAAAAAGCTGATTGGTATAAGGAGACCTGCTTTGCCAATTCTGAAAAAGCACTATTAGCTTGTAAAGGCATTATTGCTGCTGATAGAGCTTTTTGAGTTGCAGCAGTTTGTTTTGTTAATTCTGCAAACGCTCCATTTGTTTGTATTGGTTTAATAGATTGAGCTAATCCCTCATATAATGTTGCATATTGCTGTAATGCTTGTTTTAAGCCATTCATATCTACGGTATTATCCAATTGCTCTATATTTTCTTGGATTTTAGTGACATTTTTGCTGGCGGCAATAATATCTTTGCAAGTATTTTGGTTCTCCATATGTTTTACGATACTCCACGCTTCTGGTTCTATATGTAAAATATCGATTTTTTCTACGTCCAATGTTTTTATTTCACTGATTTTTGAATATTCTTCCATTGATACTTTTATATGTCCGATTAGTGCCAAAGCGATTTTTCCCGCAATATAGGGAGAGTCATCCACTTCTTGATGTATTAAATCTGCAAGGACACTAATATCCAAATTTACATAATATATGATATTTTTATTTTCTTTATCAACAGAAACATCCGCTATGCTCCAATATATATTTTCATCACCAGTTTCTAGTTCTTCATCCAATTCTTCATAAACATTTATAGTTATCAAATATTCGCCGATGCTGTGGTATATTTCATCTTCATAATTGTCTAATATGCTTTCAATATCATCTAGTGCAGATAATTGTAACGCACTTTTAGACTTTCCTAATTTTAATTCCTCTGACAAATACGAGAAAAATTTGTCTAAAGTCAAAAAGTGAATACTTAAAGACGGATTGGTTTCTTTAAATTCTTCATTTAGTTCTTGCCTTAAATCAATCGGTGTATCTTTGTTTTTCTCCCACCAGTCCTCTTTTGTATCATTGCATACAAATATGATATTAGTGTTTTTCTCTTTTGCTATTGTAACTATATCTTTCCAAACAAACAAATCCCCATATTTTGCTTCTCCAGCTTTTGCGGAATCACGAAATCCAGGAGGGATTAAATTATCATATCGTATTTGCCCTTCTTGTAATAACAACAGTTTTTTTGAAAACGGTATTTTTTTCCCGATATTACCTTCATTATGTAATAAGTCAATAAATTCTTTTACCTTATCATTTTCTAAAAAATCAATATTTAGCTGTATTTCCTCATGATGGCTTTTTTCAAAACTTGTTATTATGTTTTGGATATCTTTGATTTTTTCATTTAAATCATTTTGTAGTTTGGAAATATCCGTATAGTTATGCTTTCTGTATTCCCCAATTTTTTTCGCAATATCGTCTTGAAGAGTTTTTAGGGAATCAGAAAGTTCTTTGGTTACTTTTTTATATTTCCTTTTTTCATCACCACATGTTTTATGATAATTCTTTAAATATTCATCATAAACTTGTCTGGGTACATAGATATTGTTTTGAATTTTTTTCAGCGCACTTATTACATCCAAGCTAATATTAGCTGGTTGACGGTATAATTCTAATAATACATTTGTATCTAAAATAATTATATGTCCGCTTGAACGTATTTCTTGATACTTTTCTATGTTTATCATTTATTCGTCCATCCATTAGTTTATTTTTACAATAGGTATCTCTATACCTTGTTATTCTACCACAAAAATCATGTTTGTGCTTAAAAACTTAAAACGATATGATTTCGTGTCTCTAACCGAAAGAAAAGGTTTCGTGTCTGATGCTTATATGTTTTTTAAAAACCAAAATAGCATATCTAAAATCACGCCCTCTTAGCAGCTATTGAGTAAGAAACCAAATCCTCTGGTTCTTTTTATTATCTGTCTTATTTATGTAAGAATCTGCGTAAGATTTTAAATAAAGCAGCCTGCTTTTCTGTGAAATGTTAGATGAGAGGTCAAAGGTTTCTTACCTATTCTTTATATATGGAATCTCTATATATGTTTTTTAATGAAATCATACAGAAAGATATTTACCACAATTCTAATGAATCTTCCGCATCTACCCATGTCTGTAGACTGCCCTCAAGATACAATGTGGCATATTCAAGGGGATTGTCTATTGCCAAAGCATTTAAGGCACATTCAGAGCATGGCGTTGTTTTCAATCCTTCTTCCGCTTTTCCGCAGTCTATCCGTAAAACATATCCATCAAAAGTAGTTACATCAATACAGTTATGGAGCATGTTATACTCTGCATAAATAAATCTCATATCTTATCAGCCCTTTCTTGTTTGTATTTTGGAGAAATTTGTGAAAGCATTCCAATCAGTTCTTCCTGTCCTGTTCATTTCATGTTATAATTTGTTACAGTTTTTTCTTTCCCTTATTTTTGCCCTTATGAGAGTTCAGTAACAAAAACAATCTGTTGGATTGTTTGGGAAAAGGATATAACACAAGGGAAAGCATAAGGGCAAACTCACATGCTATAAATTTAGCATTTTCAAGAACTTGCGGACTTATCAGAATTCAGATTTTTAGTGTAGTATCAATACCAGGAGATGGTGGCAAATGCGCAGTATTGGGTTGTTTTGAATTATAAAAGACAATACCTGTGATGGCGGAATGGTTTCGGCTGTCCGGATTGTTTTGGTTGGAGGAGAAAATGAATAAGAAAAAATGGATCCGTATCATTTCGGTTTACTCGGTTTTATATACAGTATTAACATTGTTGAATAGCGTCTTGTACCTTTGTAATGGTATTTATGAAGACCCAAGTGGTAATTGGCACGAATTAGACAGGGCTATGGTCCTCCTGATTGGGATAGTGGCATTTGGACTGTTTACGAATCTGCCTGTTAAGCCTTTAGCTCTCAGATATTTGATTGCATATATTCCCTCCCAGCTATTGGCGTTTGCGTATGTTTGGTTCAGCGGACTGCGGGAACCGTTGGCAAAAACAGCATACAGGGATATTTGGATTAACTTTACGGGTCTTTTTGTGGTGTTATGTATCATCAATACGGCCATCTATGTTTTTAAGAGAAAGGGAGAGCCGAAAGAAAGGTGATGTACTATGGGTATGCGGAATAAAAACTATACAGTATGAATCTGTATGGTTTTTGTGGCCAGTGCTTTCATAAGGTTGGGTGACGATAGGAGTGAAAATGTATGTATTCTTTACTGGTGATAAACTTAATTATGCCATTTGTAATGATTTTTGTGGGACATATCTTTAAGAAACATCCTGCGTCAGATATGGATCCGAATAATGGATATAACACACCAACTTCACGAAAAACGCAGGATCATTGGAATTATGCACAAAGTATTGCGCCCGATATTTTCATATTCTTTGGAAAAATTTTGGGACTAATTGAGATTGCATTGAGTGCAGTGATGTTTTTATTTCATGTCCCTATCCAGGCAGCCCTAAGTGTTGGGGGCATTGTTGGATGGGGATTCCTGTTTCTGGGATTTTATAAAACGGATTCGGAAATAGAAAAGAAGTTTATGTAAGAGATCAATATAAGCTGACGATGATGAAGAGGAAGAAAAAGAGGAAATATCTATGCTCAATGCAGGAAGCAGGATCGTAAATAATTGGATATATCCACTTGGCAATGGGTATGTACTGATTGATACAGGGTATGAAAACGGGTTTGCACATTTCAAAAAACGGTTGGCAAAGATGCAGATAGATCCCAGGCAGATACGATATGTTTTTTTGACACACGCCCACGATGACCATGCAGGTTATCTGAATGAGATACTTTCGCAATGCCCTGACGCCGAAATTGTTATGAGTGACAAGGCGTTAGAAAGATTATATAGAGGACAGAACTCATTCTGCGGCGGCTGTACGGGCAGGCTTGCCCTATTCTTTTGCGTCTTGATGAAGCTTGTAGGCAGGGGCAGGCATTTGTTTCCCGCAATAAAGCAGGAATATCAATGCAGATGTATTCAGGTAACCGGGCAAAACCGCAAGCAGGTGGAACTTTCGCTGCAGGGGAAAATCATTGATACGCCAGGCCATACCGCCGATTCCATATCCCTTTTGCTAAATGACGGCTCTCTGTTCTGCGGTGATGCTGCTATGAATGGCTTGCCAAGTTTACACAAAATAACCATTTGGGCAGAGGACAAAACAGCTTTTTGGCGATCTTGGGAAACGGTCATCGCCCTTAGGCCGAAGCGAATATATCCGGGGCATGGAAAGCCGTTTCCATATGGCGGCCTTAAAGCAAATCTAGATCGGGCAAAAAGTATGGAATTGTTACCGCTTCGCTAACTTCCGGTTTAGGAGTGAGGGTGCCTGAAGCAGAGCTGGAGAGTTGTGGGGGAAATTAAAATGAAGAGAAAATATATGTTATTTAAGATCATAAAATGGACAGCACTTGTTATTTTAGCATTGATCGTGACATTTTTTTTAGTTAGGGCAATAGGGAAAGCAATTTACACCAAAACTCCAGATGGTGGTATTAACCAGTCGATGTATATTGATGTTAATGGCACGAAGCAGTGGATCAATATTTATGGGGAGGACATAGATGATCCCGTCTTGCTATATTTGCATGGTGGCCCGGGCTCGGCAACAAGTGATATTGATTATGCATTTACGAGAAAATGGGCAGATGTATATACTGTGGTAACATGGGATCAGCGTAATTGTGGAAAAAGCTATGATGCACAACAGGATGGTACCGTGTTGACACGAGAATTATTTATGGCAGATGGAAAGGAAGTAACAGAGTTTATACTGGATTACCTTTCGAAAGATAAGATCACGGTTCTTGGGCATTCGTGGGGATCTATTTACGGAGCAAATCTGGTACTTGAATTCCCGGAATATTATGAGTGCTTTATTGGGACAGGACAGCTTGTTGATTACTTGGAAAATGAGGAGACTTTTAGGCAAGAAGCAATATCATGGGCTGAGGGTGACGGGGAAACTTTGAAATTAATAGATCAATTAACACCTGGCAATGTTACTATGGAACACATTAGTGCAAGAAATACAATTATGCAAAAATATGGCTATGACATGATGGTAAATGGTTCTGATTATAATTTAATTACAACGATCATATTTAATCCGAACTATTCTATCATTGATTGGATAGATTATTTCAAGAGAAATATGGGCGTATATTTGGATTTTTTAGCTTCCGAGGAATTTGCTTCGTTCTCCTTGAAAGACAGATTTGATTATCAAGTGCCATTTTATAATATAAATGGGGATAAGGACTATCAAACAAACTACAAATTAGCACAAGAATATTTCGAAAAGGTAAATGCACCATATAAACAAATGTTTTTGATGGAAAATATGACGCATGGCTTATTAGAATCGGATTCAGAAGGTTTTTCTGGGATTATTCATCAAATTGCAAAAATAGAAAGAGAGATAAATTCCAGTTTGTAAGCTTTTTCCATAAGTTTCCCCTGTTTTCAAGGCTTTGCGCTATGCCAGCCTAAACAGTTGCAAGATTATCAAAAAGAAACCGATAGACAGCATACTGAACGGATATATCATAGCAAAGACAAAAGGGCGAGGTGACCCGCCCTTTTGTAAATAAAACTATTCTTCATTATATTGGTATTTCTTTAATTTTTTTCCCGTGATGAGACAGATCAAACTTCCGCTTACTCCAAGTATCAGCATCATAAGTGCCGCGCCGGAACCTTTCCCTGGGCCAAAGAACGTTTTTAGGACTGATAAATTACCATATACTCTCATAAACGGTTCACATACGTTATCTACCATAAAACCACCTATAAACAATCCGATAGGAATAGTAAAAAATTGAAGCGTATTGCGGCAGGCATAGATACGTCCCTGTAATTCCACAGGAATGGTGGTTCTGAGAACCACATCCAAATTTGCACTCATAATCGGTACAAGAATCCATCCGATCATCTGCCCAATACACCATAATAATGGTTCTCTGGAAAACGCTAACAAAAAGTTTTCGGTTCCTAATGAAAACAGCATCGTTAAATAAATAATCTTTACCCTGTTTTTTGGCTTTGGCAAAACAGAAACTACCAAACTGCCAACAATCATAGCAATGCCGGAACAAGATGTTACAATTCCCAACACAGATGAGCCGCCTTTCGGATTAGGAAGCACATGACCAGGCAATACAGCATCAAAGGCAGATGCTACCAGATTAACACCGGACATAAATAAAATCAGTGCCATAATAAGCGGATTTTCTCTCAAAAACATAAGCCCTTCTTTAGCAAGAACAAGCACACTTTCTTTTTTATTATTTTTATTTTCTGGAATTTTAACAAAAAACAATAATGCTGTAAACGCAATTAGAAAGCTGCTGATATCAACCGCTATTACACCATTTAGCCCTATAAATGAGTACAATGCTGTAGCAATCAAGGGATTCAATATAGAAATCAGGCTTCTTGACAGAGAACGGAGCCCGCTCGTTTTTTGGTAATACTTTTCCGGCATAATAAGTGTCATAGCAACCTCACTAGTATAATCCAACTTAATTAAGGTTATGTTTCATGCTTGCTGTGTGGCTGACT
>OFGR01002402.1_pt1 | contig 12561 bp, 10 predicted proteins | sample 1521811 | NCBI WGS metagenome assembly OFGR01 (sample SAMEA3504098, study PRJEB24116) | mouse gut metagenome | biome: mouse gut; feature: mouse-associated habitat; material: faeces | place: Denmark | collected 2011
ACTGTCGTCACAGATCACCGCCCAGAGCTGTCCGCAGGTTTCGCCGTTCTGGAAAACATCGTCCGGCTCATCATGCTGCATCATGTTCCTATCCTCAAAGGTGAGGTGTTCCAGCCGGAGCGCTGCCTGAATGACGGCATTGTGGATGGCACGGAACTCCTTCTGTTGGGACAGCGGCACACACTCCACTGGTTTTCCTGAATAGAACTCGTTTATCTCCTGCTGAAGCTCCAGCCACTTTTCATAGCACGATTTTACCGAGGACAGCCGCGCCATCTGATCCACAATTTCATCCACCTGTTTCTTCATAGGCTTGGAGAGATAGCCGTACTGCTTTTTGCCCTTCACCTTTTTCAAATCATGGGATAGGGCCAGCAGGAGCGTTTCTATCTCCGGGTGTTCACAGACGCCCCGCTTCATTTCGTTAGCCAGCTCCAGCATGGCGCGGCGGGCCTCCGCCACCAGCTCATCCCGGGACTGGCTTTTCTGCTTGTAGACATGGAGCATTTCCTGACGGAAAATATCGTTGGTAAGCATGGACTTGATTTTCTCAATGCCAACCGGGCTGAGATAACCCGGAGCGTCACCAGCAGACCATGCCATCATGTGGACGTGAGGGTGGTCTCCTTCATCATGAAACGCGGCGTACCAGCGGAACTCGTTGGGCGGGATGTTCATGGCAGCGGCGATGTCGTTGCGGTGGGTGCGGAGCAGATTGCGCCACGTCCTGGCGTTGTCGTAACCCAGGCGGGCGGCGTCCTCCCGCTTCAGCGAGATAATGTGCGCCCACACATTTTTCTCACAGTTTTGCAGCTTCGCCGTCACCTTTTTCAGATCCACGTAGTCCTCGTCACCGAACAGGCCGTGGCTGCCCACGCGCTCCACACGTGGACGGGTAGCAATATACTCTGCGTAGATATCGCTCTGCTGGACGTCAGGCCAGTGATCCTCCAGTGTCCGGGTGATGAATGCCGAGGCATTGACTTTGGTGGGGCTGTTATGGTACTCGCTGTACTCTGGGAGCTTTTTTGCACCAGGAAAATCTTTCACCAGACTGGCGATGATCTGCTCCTGCTTTTTCGTGGCAGGACGTCCATCAGGGACGAGTTCCACCCGTTCACGTGTGCCGATGTACTTTGCGTAATTGACCGCTCGTGCGCCGCCCTTGATTATGGACTTTTGAGAATCAGTCGGGCCATTCATCCTCCTCTGTGCGAACCTTCTGCTCGAAAGACAGCCGTCCGTTGGTCTGCTTCACGTTGTGTACACTGTCCGCCCTGCGGCGGCGCATTTCTTCTTTGGTGAGTTCATAGCTGTCCGCCAGGATGCCCATCATCATGTCCAGCTCCACCGTATGCTTGTAGATCAGAGAAGCCATCCGATCCTCGAACATTCCCAGCCGCCCATCCAGGGACGAGAGCACTGCCTTGGGCAGCGTACCGCTGTCGTCTTGGACAGCCAGGTGATCCACGTAGAAATTCACCGCCCGCTCCACGAACTGGTTCTTGCTGCGGCAGCCCGCCGCCTTATACCACTGGTCGATTTTTCGTTTGGTGTCCGGCCCCATGCGCAGGGCCAGTCGGTCTTTGTTTTCTGTGCTCATATTAATCACCATGCCGACCGCCAAGCGGTCTGCACAAATAGGAATGAAAGAGTGCAGACAAGCGGTCGCCTTTCTTGTAAAATTGAGTTGAGGGGAAGCACACTACAACACACGGTAGGAGGAGTCGTAGATTACTTCCAGAGTTCAAACCAGTATATTAATCAGTGTTAGGACCGCCTTTTCAAGCACAAATAAGTGGCGTTTCAAGCCCGGACACTAAGGATTGTATTAACACCTGTTAATTGCCTGGCGGTTCAGTCACTGCTTTCTCCTCACCATTTCATTATGAGGAGGGTATAGATTGAAAGTCGTATTTCCAACCTGCTGTGGGGTGGATGTTCACAAGTCCTTCCTGGTGGCGACTATCATCAAGACGCCGAAGGACAACTTGCAGCCGAGTTATCAGAAGAAACGGTTCTCCACATTTAACGCAGATCTGAACCGTTTTTCCGATTGGCTCCACGAAAACAACTGTCTGGATGTGTGCATGGAATCCACCGGGAAATACTGGGTTCCTGTATTCAACATTCTGGAAAAGCGGGGCATTCGTGTTGTGATTGCCAATCCCAAATGGGTCAAAGCTGTGAAAGGAAACAAGGATGACACGAAGGACTCCAAGTGGATCGGGGATCTGTTCCGTATCGGTTTGGTGAAAAGCAGTTTTATCCCGGCCAAGGACATTCGTATTCTTCGGGAGCTGACCCGTTACCGCTACAAACTCGTTTCTATGAAAAGCAGTGAGAAGAATCGCTTCCAGAATGCCTTTACCGTCTGCAACGTGGCGCTTGATTCCGTTGTGTCTGATATGTTTGGCAAATCCGCAACCGCAATCACGGATTACCTGACATCCGATGAGAATTTTGACCCACAGCATTGCGTTTCCCTGTTACAGCGTTCCCTCAAGAAAAAGGCGGATGACGTTCTCGCTTCTATTGAAGGGTACGAAATTTCGCCGGAGCAGAAATACCGCATTGGCATTGTTCGCGACCATCTCCACTACATTGAGAAACTGATTGAGCGGGTGGATTCCTGCATCAACGCCATGGTTGAAAAGTACGACGGGGCTATTTCGCTCCTTTGCACCATTCCCGGCATTGACCGCAACTCCGCGATAACTGTTATCTCTGAAATTGGCGTGGATATGGCTCAGTTTGGTTCCTCCAAGCGCCTTTGCTGCTGGGCCGGTCTCACCCCCGGCAATAACGAATCTGCTGGCAAGAAGAAGTCTGTCCGTATTTCACGTGCGGGAGTTTATCTCAAACCTGCGCTGGTACAAGTTGCCCACGCAGCCGTGAAGGACAAGACAAATCCCTATTATGCGCTGAAATATGAGCGCATCGCCAAGCGCCGGGGCAAGAAACGGGCCATCATCGCCATTGCCAGAATGATTTTGACCGCCATCTATTCTATGCTCTCTACCGGGGAAATCTGGAATCCTGTTGACCTGTTCAAAATCGATTTGCCTGAGCATCTCAAAGAACAGCAGCTTCAAAAGGCTGTGAAACGGGCTGTTCGATTCTTGGAAGCGCAGGGGCTCAAAGTCAGTTAGCTGTTTCCAACACTCTGCCGTCTGCCCCGAAAATTCACCTGTTCTCGGGGCTGCTTTTTTGCGCCCTTTTCAGGTGCGCCTCTGATTCTGGGGGCTTTCACACTAGTGATCCTCGTTTGCCTGATGCTTTGCGCCATGCTGGGGACCCCCGCCAGCACCATGGGAGTAGCTGATACTGCTGATACCGCAGTGCCGGCATACCTCTAGCGGCGGCCGGCTTGAAGCGGACAAAGTAGTCGATGGCGCCATCCTGGATGATCTGCTGGGCCTCGGGGAACTTCTCAGCATCGATGGCTTCCAGTGCCCGTGTCAGGTAGGGGGCGGTGGTCTTGGGTTTTCCGAACATCATGCCGCTGCGCCTCCCTTCGTCTCGTCCAGTTCCAAGCGGAGCTTGGCATCCTGCTCGGAAACCACCAGCCGGACCGTCTGCATGGCCGTATGAGCCAGCCGGGTCACGCTCTCGGCGTTGTCAATGAATACCGGCATGGAAATCCCCCAGTGATAGGCCAAGGTCTCAATGATCTCCAGTCCGGCATTGATGCGAGCGGCGTTGTTGGCATCCCGGAAGGGAACCATGGAGCCCGCCTCATTGGGCACCAGGACCTCGCAGTCATCCTTGACACCGCCGTTCACCTGTTCCAAGAAAAGGCGGAACCGGACATTCTTGAATTTCCCGTTGATGCGGTCGGTGAGCATCCTGACCTTGGCCTTGGTGAACTGCTCGCAAAGGTAAATCCCCTTCTCCAGCTCCTCGTACTGCGCCGACAGAGCCTTTTCCTGATCCTGTAGCTCTGCGATGCGTTTCCGCTGGGCCTCCGCCTGATCCGCTTTGCCCTTCTGCTGCTGGAGCTCGCGGGACTCGGCGTAGACGGCCTGAATCTGGGCGTTCAAGGCCTCCAGGGCGGTGGTGGTAGTCTGGCCCGCCCCAGCCTCCGCGGCCTTGCTGGCGGCCACTGCGGCGGCGAGACTGGCGTAGCAGCGATGGGATCAACATGATACCACAGCCTGCGATGCAGGCAGTTTCTACACGCTTGAAAAAACTTGACACTAACAGCATAAGAACTGCACCGCAGCACAGCACTAACAGACGGTAGCCGTACAGAATCACAAGCCATTCTTTTATGGAGCAGAGGATTGGGAACCTCGCCATCATAGAAAGACTTTGTACGGGGACATTCCATGTCCGAATGGAGAAGTTAGAGATTAGGACATATACCTCCATTCCATAAACAGTTGCCCAAACCGCTGTTGCCACAAGCATCGCCACGACGATTTTGCACCTCAGCAGCGCCCTGCGTCCTCTCGGTGTGGCTTCCAACAAAAAGGTCATGCCGGATTGCCGTTCATAGGCCATGCTCCCAGCCAAAAGAAGTATTAAGGCCAGAACCGCGACAACCGCCGCCTGATGCTGATTGTCTTGCGCCGCCGTCCCAAAAACACTTTCAAAGGGTGTCTGCTCAATCAGCCACGGCGTAAAACCCTGTTCCACGCCAAGTTCCAACAATTCATCTGCTCGGCTGCGTACCAGACTAAGCCCCTCTTTATTGGTACGGGCAGTTTCGGCGTAGTAGGAGTACAAATTTAGCTGATTGTCAGCGATTTCTCCATTTTCATACGCAAGCGTTGCGTCCTCATAATCCGCAATCGTCTGGTCGAGTTCAGCTTCAATCGCGTTTATCCGGGCAAAGGTATCATCAGTAATTTCGCCCATGAGTTCTATGGTATATTGCCGTGCAGCCACTTCCGAAGGATTATATATGGGAATGTTCGCCGTAAAGGGAAGGCCAACAGCCAGATGGACAAATAGTGCCGTAATCACAATGCCTTTTTGAATCCAAAGCGTCTTGTACAGTTCCATTCCGAATAGCCCCAAATGACGCAGCCCTGTGTCGGTGACGGTGTTGATTCCATAGGCGACACGCCCTAACAGGTTCTTTCCTGCCGTAGGCTTCTTGCGGCAATGGATGAGAATACATATCGCTGCCGTCAGCCCGCACAGCGGGAGCAATGCAAGCTGTGAAATGCTCCGAATCCCCAACGGATAGCCAAATAGGTCTATATTCAGATAATTGGTATAGAGATCGGACAGGCTGATATAGGTGAAAAGATTAAAGTATTTCAGTCCGTTCAACCCGCTCTGCACAGGCAAAAAAGTGTATAAGCTGTACTCCGCCGCCAGTACACCCGCCGCTACAATGATTGTGTACTTGACATGATTGACCGCTGTAAGCAACAGCCAAAGGAGCAGGCTCACGAAAAAGGCGGCGGCGGTCCGCAGCAGAAAATAGCGGATCAAAAAGCTGCCCACAGTACTAAGCACAGGCAATTTGCCGAGCAATTCCATCGATTGCAGCGCCCGCCCTAAATCATTGATACCCCCGTACAGGGAGAATCCGATCATAAGATTCGTCCCATAAAACAGAAGTACACCAAAGACTGACACTCCGAACAAAATCGACATTCTATGTACTGCAAGGCGCAGCCGTCCATTTGGCATGGCGTGTATCACGTTCCACAGACCTTTTTTGCGTTCGTCCAAGAAGGAGATGCAAAACGACAACAGAATGACGAGCAGAAAATAGTCGGTCAACGTAAAAGATAGGAATGCCTCAATCGCTCCATTTACGCCCAGTGCCAGATCAACCCCTTGCAGTTTTTCAAATTCATCTGCGGTCTTGATAATGTTCCGCCCTGAGAAGCTGTTTGGGTCATTGAAGATGGGAAACGCCAGCATATTGTCCTTGTTCTTCTGAATGGTATTCAGCCAATCGCCGTAACCAGCCAGATAGTCGGCCTGTGAAAGAAGATTGTTGACCGCGATATATTCTAACTTCACATCCTTATCCACGTGGTCGCCGAACAGAAGATTTCGCAGCCGCGCTTCTTCCTGTTCCAGAATGGAAATAGCATCGGTCAGCGAAAGTGATTTTGCCCTGCCTATCCAATCCAAGTAATGCGCATACGCCTCTTTTGCGTCTATGGATTCCGATGCTGGTATGCTGCCGTCAAAAACCAATATCGAGGAAGTGGGCAAAGAACAGTCCATCCCGTAGTCTTTCGCAGATTGCTCCCTCATGAACAGAAGCGCGTTCAGCAGAATCATGAGTACAAGCCCCAACAGTAAGCGGCGGTTTGATAAAATGCGTCCCAGTTCTTTCATAGCGCCGCCTCACTCTCCGAGGTAGTAGAGGTACACATCTTCCAGTGTCAGATGATCTTCCACATACTGTCCTCCGTTGGGCAGCTCGTCACCAACGACCCGCACCCATGTTTCGCCCCGGCGCTGAAATACATTGCCAACCTTGTATTGCTCCTGCATACGATCCAGGATTTGCGGCGGACAGGGCAGCTCTTTCACCTTATCTGCTACACTCTCCACCAGGTTGCCGGGGGTGTTCATGCCAACCATACGTCCCTTTTTCATCATCAGGATTTGGTCTGATATGGATTCGATGTCGCTCACAATATGGGTCGCCAGCAGAATGATTCGCCCACGGGACAGGGAGGAGATGAAGTTGCGGATGCGGATGCGCTCTTTGGGGTCAAGTCCGGCGGTTGGCTCGTCCAGGATCACAACCTTTGGATCACCTAACAGCGCCTGTGCCAGCAGCACCCGCTGCTTCATGCCGCCGGAGTAGCCACCCAGCTTCTTGTGCCGTACATTTGACAGGTTAGTGATTGTCAATAGCCTTTCAATCTCCTCTTTAGCCTGCTTTTTGGGGATCGCTTTCAAATCGGCCATATAGGACAGAAAGGTTTGCGCCGTCATGTGTTCGTAATATCCTTGCTGCTGAGGCATATAGCCCAGCAGCCGGCGAAAGTCTTTGCCCAGCTTCAGAATGTCCGTCCCGTCAAACAGGATCTGCCCGTCTGTCCGGGGAATGTTGTCGGTCAGCAGATTCATCATCGTACTTTTACCTGCGCCGTTTGCACCGAGGATGCCGTAGATTCCTTCAGTAAAGGTGATATTCATGCAGTCGAGTGCGGTAAAGCTGCCGTATCGCTTTGTCAAATTCTTAAGTTCAAGCTGCATGATTTATCCTCCGAAGGTTCCTACCTGCCATGTTTCATGTACTGTATCGTCATATATTACATCTGCTCCCGGCCAGTTCGTCACTTCGTATACACTGCCCTTATCCCAAGCTACTTGATAGAAAAGCGTGGATGCACTGTTAAACGCACCTCGATAGACCAGCAGATACACACAATTATCATCCGCAAAAGCCATCGAACATTGAACGACATCAGAATGCTTTTCAAAAATGGGGGACAGGCTGACCTCGCCCACCAAATTTCCGCTGTAATCATAGACGGAGATATTCTCTCCACCCTCACGTAATCCGCTCTGCGCTCCCCATTGGCTGTCCGGCTGGTCATCTAAAAATAGGACATAAGTATCCGTAAACAGTACCGTTCCGCTTTTTATTGTATCTGCCAGGCCAATCATCTTTTTCGCGTTGCCGGTTTCCAGCTCAATGTCCCAAAGGTCACTGCCGGAGAAGCAGTAATACATATGCCCGTTTGTGATATACCAGGAGGAATCAGAAACACCTTTCGCAAGCTCCGTTGAACGCCAGATTTCACGGGTTTCAGATTCTGCCGCACCCAACCGATATAATATATCCTGTTCATATCCGGTATTATCAAGAATGTGATTCATTGCATAAACCTCGCCGTCATCCGCCCAGAACTTCCACGCGGATTCCAGCTTGCGGGACATATCATCCTCAAAAAGCAAAACCGCCCTTGAAACATCCTGCCCCAGCTTCACAGTATAAATTTTGGAATCACCCTCTAAAAAATAGAGGTTTCCACCGGCTAAGATTGGGTCACACAAAACAGTACGCCACGGCATATATTCCAGCTGAAGCCGTTGGATTTCCGTGTGATTTGTACCGTCCAGATCCACAGAATAGAGCGTTTTCATACTGTCACCTTTTGCATCGCTGTTTACATAGTACAATTTCCCCTGATAATAGCTGAGCATCCTGGAGTTGATCCAGGCATTGCAGTTATCGTCAGTATGGCTGCACTCCAGCTTTGCGCATACGGCCGCCACATTTCCTGTTGTGCCATCCAAAAAATAGAGAAGTCCATCATAGTGAAGATAGTAGCCAACCTCTGTCTTACATACGCCGCTTAGTCGGAACGGATGTTGAATGTTCATCTCCTTTTGGAAACCGGTTGTATCAATCCCCGTGGAATCATTGCCTGGATTAGCAGGACTATTAGTCAGTATATCGCTGCCAGGGGTATTCTCATCGGCATCTGAGGAATGAACTGGCGGCGTTGGGTCATCATTCGGCAACACATCTTGACTTTGGCAGCCAGCCATCAGGAAGATAAAGATGCAAATAAAAACAAGCGTTAGTCTTTTCATTTGGAACCTCCAACAGAATAATCAATCGTGAACTTCACTTCATGTAAGGAGCAATTTTCAAGCACTGCGGTATACTCGTCCGCTGTATCGATCTCAAAAGATATGTCACCTGATCCTGTAACGCTGCCCTCCAATATTGTGCCTGTTCCAGTGCCGGTCAGGGTGATTTTGAGGTCTGCATCAGCAGATTTTGCTTCGATGTGGAAAACAACAGTGTCCCCCTCAAAAAGGTTCGTCTTCCCGATGGGCAGTTTATGGGTAACTTCGATTTCACCGCGCAGGCTGTCCTCATTTTTCAGCTCGCGTTCTCCATCCTGCTTGTCTAAGGTGGCAGCATCGGGTGAATCATTCTCGATTGAGCTGATGTCTCCAATGTCTCCGCTGATCAGTGCAGACTGTGTAGGCGTATTGGCAGAATCATCCTCAGATGGGGTATTTGTATTGGGATTGTCTTTGCCGTTGGTTTGATCGGAGCCTGTATCGGTGTTCACGGGATTGCTTGCGGACGGTACTCCTGTATTGGAACTGCCGCTGGGGAAAATCTGGTCTGTATCCATTGATGGATCATGCTGCGTTTGGCATCCCGTCAGCATGAGTGCGATCACACACCCCAAAATACAAATCGTTTTCTTCATAGAAGCCCTCCTAAAAAAAGAATACAGGTATGAGAGAAAGCCCCTCATACCTGTATTCTAAAATGCAAATCTCACAAAATTCTCAAATGCAGCGAACCTTTATTTGAATTTTTGCACCGCCGCTTGCTCCATTGCTTAATTGTAGACCTCCTCCGAGTTTTTCCGCAAGTATGCTACTGATATATAGTCCCAAGCCAAAGTGGGAAACGGCGTCAGTCTGTGTTTTCTCACCTCGATAATAAGCTAATGAAGCGTTTGCCAAGTCCTTTTTGGTAAATCCAGTGCCGTCATCCTCAACTGTTATGATTAGATATTCCTGCTTCTGTTCCAGAGTGAGTGTAACAACTTCCTTTACATATCGGGCCGCATTGGAAAGTATGTTTTCACAAATCTGTGCCAACGCCTCTTTATCCAGCAGAAAATCCTGTTCTTTTAATTCAGAGTGAATTTCTATCTGTCCATTTGGAATCAGGGCGATGGCTGCTTGCGACACCATTTCTGTTAAAACAGCGGATGGTATATGCTTCAGACATGGCTCGTAATCCTCCAACCGCTGCAAACTCCCCATTGTATCCGCAAAAGCGCCCAGCCGTGTGATTTGATTTGAAATGGCATGGATAGAGTTTGCCATCTCGCCGCTTGGATCGGTGTCCTCTGTAATTGTACTGAGCAGCATATCTGTGTGTCCGCGCATAACGGTAAGGGGCGTGCGCAGATCATGGGCAAAGGCAGCATTTAAGCGTTTGCGTTCCTCTATGGAGTTCCACATCTTTTTATTGTTTTGCTCCAATTCCTGCCGCATAATCTCGAAAGCATGGCACAGACGGCCGAATTCATCCTGCCCTTCATATTCAATCTGGAAGTTCAGATTGTTTTCCGATATTTTCTGAACGGCCTGGTTGAGAACATGAAACGGCTTTTTAATTTTCCAGAGGTAAAAAATCAGCGCAGCAAGGCAGAGGCAGACGGAGTACCATAATACAGCCGCTATATCATCCAAGTTGACATAGAAATCATACTGCTTCTTAGCTTCTTCTGGAAGTGAAATACTTTGCCACAATAATTGCCCACCATCTGTACGGACTACATACGCTGGGAGTTGTTCATTTTGCTCTCCTTGCCCGTCACCGATGAAATTCACCCCCAAATTGTCGATAAATTCTCCTGTAAGAACTTCATCCATATCCAAAGGCAAGACGCTTACATATTCCCCCTCAATCTCGCTCCTGTTCTTTTGAGCAAACCAGACAGTTGCCTTGGTAAGCAAAATGGCAACCAGCAAACAGGACAAGGCGCAAATGATGAAAGCAGCAGGTATGGAAACTTTATGGAGCCATTTTCCTATCCGACCCATTTGTAACCAATCCCCCAAACTGTTTCTATACACGATTCGCACCCGGCTTTTGCAAAGGCCAGTCTGATTTTGCGAATATGCTCCATGATGACAATATCGTCACCGTTACCCTCAAGGCCCCATACACGGTCATATATTTTCGCACGGTCAAAGGTTTGTCCGCGATTCAGAGAAAGCAGCTGAACAATGTCAAAATCCTTGCGATTGAAGTGGAGCCTTTCGCCGCGCACAAATACTTCCCGTGAGGAATAATCAATCGTAATGTCACCAAAGACCTTTCTTTGGATGTCCTTGCTCCGCCGATCCCGACGCAGGTGCGCTTCAATCCGCGCTCCCAATTCTGCCAGCGAAAACGGTTTGACAATGTAATCATCTCCGCCCGCCGCAAAACCCTCAATTTTGTCCGTGTCCTGATCCCGTGCTGTTAAAAATACGATTGGGCAGGAAACGACCTTGCGGATGGCTTTACAAACTTCAATACCATCCATTTGCGGCATATTGATGTCAAGCAAAATTAAATCCGGCTGCTCTGCCGCCTTAGAAATAGTTTCTGCTCCATTGGAAGCGCATGACACCTGATAGCCATTCCGCAGCAGGAAACTTTGAAGCATTGTCACAACTTCTATTTCATCGTCCACAATCAAAATGCGGTATGCCATAATATACACCTCCCATCGGATTTTACGAAACAAATCTCAAATTTTTCTCAAATTCTTTTTTCATATTTATTTTCCGAAATGTCAAGAATATAAGGAACAGTATTCGGAAATTGAGCTTGCAGAACAATATCTGGCGTTCTATCTGCTGCTCAGTATGCTTGGCGCAGTATAGACGCCTCAAAATGCAAGTAGCGACTTTTTCGGTAGATTATCTGCGTCAAAAGCCCGGATATATTTCACTGCCCGCTCTGCAAACACCTTGCTCACCATCGTATCCCATTCGGCCAGCCGGACAATATCCGCTGTGCCGCTTACAAAGTCAAACTGAATCTCGCCCCACTCGCCGTCGCAGTCTGCCTGATACTCATAGACTGCGGCGGCGATTTTCTTTTTTATCCGCTTCACCGATTTCCGCCGGAGCCGGACAGCGTGGAGCGCACCGGCCTCCACCAGCAGGACGGTCAGTTTCTCCACCGCCTTGCGGTAGGCTCTCTCCGCCCCGCTGGCGGTACTCCCCTCGAACATCACCGCCAATTCTTCAAAGGACTTGCGCTCGGATATTGGACTGACCCGGCCACAGGTCATACAGATGGCGTTTCGCTCCTCCAAAAGCCGCTGCTCCCGGTAGGTCAGCTTTTCAAAAGCGGCACGAACCGCTTTCGACTGAGTGCCGTTCCAGAGAATCGCCGTATAGTCCCAGGAATCGTCTTTGGTCACATCCTCGCCGCTTTCCTCAGCATCCTCGTCCTGCGTTGTAACATAGAGTGGAACCCGACTGCGGTTGAACTGCGCCACAGTCAGATACTGCTCCGCTGTTTCCTTGGAACAGCCCTCTCTTGCGGCATACTCGCTGACAACCTCGCCCTTAGATTTGCCTGTTTCATTGTAGAGCCATGCAATACCCCGTACCCGCTTGTATTCATCCAGAGAGGCAAAGGAGCCGCTTTCCTCCATCATCCGGCATTGAATCAGAGCGTTACCAATCGCATGGTGGGCGTATGTAAGGAACTCCGCGCCCTTATATGGGTCGTAGCTTTCCAGACATTCCAGCATGGCGAGAACGCAGCTTTGTTTGTAGTCCAGGAACCGTTCCGGGTCATATCTGTCCGGCCCCTCCCGCAAAAGAAAGCTTCTGACCCGTCCATTCAGACACGGTTCTATGTGGTGCAGGAAGTAGGCAAAAAAGCGGAGATCATGCCATGTCTGCGCGGCAACGATATACTCGTTGACCGTATACAGTTCTGGCGGCGGGGGCGTAAGCTGGTACACATGGGTGACTTCAAACATGGTGAGGCCGTGGGCGTTTCCCTGAAACGGATATTTTGCAAATCGCTCTTTCACAGCCTCACCACCTCCGTCATTTCAAATAGTTCTGCGCCTC
>OFGR01002407.1_pt1 | contig 12532 bp, 8 predicted proteins | sample 1521811 | NCBI WGS metagenome assembly OFGR01 (sample SAMEA3504098, study PRJEB24116) | mouse gut metagenome | biome: mouse gut; feature: mouse-associated habitat; material: faeces | place: Denmark | collected 2011
GAGACAGAGGGAAGTAGAAGGCGGTGCAGGTCAGCAAAAATTGTGCGGCCAGGTCAATCACCTGCTCCACTCCGGCCTCACGGGTGTCCAGGAACAGCATGACCAGCTGGGGCGCAAACAGCGCCGTTACCACCAGGGCCAGCAGGGAGTAGCCCAGGCCCAACAGGGCGCAGTCCCGCACGCCGGCCCCCAGACGGTCCAGCTTCATGGCTCCCACGTTTTGACCGCAGTAGGTCGCCATCGTAGCCCCCATGGCGTCAAAGGGGCAGCAGAAGAACAGAGAGACCTTTTGTCCGGCGGTGACGCTGGCTACGGCGGTGCTGCCCAGGGTGTTTACCGCGGATTGCAGTACGATGGAGCCGATGGCCGTAATCGAGTACTGCAAGCCCATCGGCAGGCCCATTTTGCACAAAACCTTTGCCGTGTGGGGGTCAAAGGCCCGCTCCTCCCGGCTCATGTGGAGGATGGGAAATTTTTTTCGCATATAGAAGAAGCAGGCCACCCCGGAGACCAGCTGGGAAATGACAGTGGCCAGAGCCGCCCCGGCCACGCCGGTGTGGAACAGCAGGATGAACCCCGCGTCCAGGGCGATGTTCAGCACCGAGGACAGGGCCAGGAAGTATACCGGCGTCCGGCTGTCCCCCAGGGAGCGGATGATTCCGGCCAGAAGATTGTACAGGAATGTGGTGGGGATGCCCATGAAGATGATGAAGATGTAGGCGTACGCGCTGTCGAAGATGTCCGCCGGGGTGTGCATGGCGGTGAGAATGGCGGGGCAGAGGGCCACCGTAGCGATCGTCAGCACCGTCCCGAAGGCCGCGCACAGCCCGGACCGGATGGCGTTGAAGGCCCGGGCGTCCTTGAAGCCGGGGGCCTGAGAGAATCCGTCCACGCTGTCCCCCAGCCGGAGGAGCAGGCTTGAAAGGTCGCGCTGGCCGGGGGTGTTCAGTCCTTCGGCCATGCGCCGCCGGGCCTCGGGAGAGGCGTTTGCGAGGGCGAGGGCCAGCCCGCCGCAGGCTCCCATGATCCTGCCCTCGGCCTGTCCTTCGGGCAGGGGCGGGAGGTCGTCGAGCTTTTGCCGCAAGGAGCCCGCCACGGCGCCAAGACGTCGCATCACGTCCTCGTCGCTGGAGGCGCCCGGCGCTTGCGCGGCCATATCGTTCAACAGCGCGGCCCCTTCCAGCGCGGTGGAGGCCAGCGCGTGGAACGCCTCCTTGCTCAGGGGCACGGTTTGCGCCATGACCCAATCCCGCAACTGCCTGCGTTGGGTAGGAGAGGCCGTCAGCCCGGGGATGGCGGCAAGGCAGTCCAGACGCTCGGCTCCGATCTGCTGGCGGATAGCCCGCCTCATGCAATCAATAAGCAGCTCGTTCTCGGTGCGCTGTCCTTCCACCGGATGATGGCGGAACTGTTCCACCGCCTCGGCAAAGGCCGCGCGCACAGCGGGGTAATCGTCTTTGGAAATGATCACAGTGTCCCTGATGGTTTCAAACAGAGCCGTCCCGTTGGGAGAGAGACGGAAGGTTTCGCGGATGAACTCTGCCAGTCTGACGTCGTCGTTGATGGCTTCCAGGGTGTCGTTGATGAAGACCTGATCGAAATGGTCGGCATAAAAGGCGTTTTCTTCATGCTGCACTTCGCCGGGGAGCCCGAGTTCGGGTTCCTGCATCGCCAGCCGCACGGGAATGGTCGCGCCGCCGAGCTGCTCGCGGATAGCGCCAAGTTCGGCGTGCTGTTCGGGGGAGAGCCGGGCCATGTCAGCCTCGGCGGGCTTTTTTCCTTCGAGTACGGCGATGACGGCGTTCATCCACGCCTTTTGGTCGGGATTGATGGTGGTATAGGCGCCGAAGTCCATGGCGATGACGATTTCCTGCACGTCGCGGGCGAGGACGAGGGGCGCGTGAAGCTGCGCCTCAATGTACTGGCACTCCAACGCCACTCGGCCCGTTCCGCCGTTCTGCCTGTCGACAGCGGCCCGGGCCAGACTGACGGCGTTCACGTCACCGAGTTCGGGAAGCAGGGTTTCAAGGTTGTCGTAGGTCGCCATCGTCTTGCGGGTGGCGTCCGTATCCTTGAAGACCTTGATGAACAGCCCGGCCAGCGCGCTGTTTTCGTCAGCGTCGAGTCCGGCAACCTGCAGTACGTTTTTAAAGAGATCGCCCCGGAAGGAGCCCAGTTCCTCCATCCTCTCCAAAACGTGGTCGAGCTGGTGGCGCAGTTTGGAAGCGGGGCGCATCAGTTCCAGCTTGTGTTCCTCGCTGATGCCGGACCAGTCGGGCAGCAGGTCGAGGAGGGCGTTGTACCCCGCATCGGAAAAGCGCAGTTGGAGGGCGCAAAAGGAATCGTTCACCGTATACGTGGCGCGGCGGGCCACTTCGGGCTTGAGATGCAGGGCAACGGTACCGTAGGGGGCGGCTTCCCCTGTCTGTCGGTGCAGCAGGTTCAGCGCGGCGTAGGTGGGGCGCTCGCTGGCCACGGTGGGGCGGTCTTCGCTCAATTCGGGGAAAATGGCGCGTTCCACGTTGTCGCGCTTGAGGATGTAGCCCTGACCCTTCACCTCAATGGCGGCTTGGCGGGCCTCCTCGTCGGGCGCGGATTCAATGGAGTGAAAAATATGCTCCCAAGCCCCGCCTGCCTTGAGCAGCGGTTTGGGGCCGTTCATGCCGAACAGGAATTCGAGATCGACGTTGATGGTCAAATCGGTCGAACGGAGCACATCCCCGAGCTGCCGGGCGTCGATGGGTTCAAGCGCACGTCGCTGCACAAGGTCCTGCGCGACGCTTTCCATGTTGCCACGGCGCAAGGCGCTGTCCGTAGCCACATCCGCGAGCACGTGCAGGCTCACGCCGCTCATGTCGGAGGCCGTTTCGTGGCGGCGGACTTCACCCATATCCGCGATGGCCGCCCCGTACTGATCCGAGAGGGCGGGCACGTCGGTGCTGGGGGCCAAACCTTGCGCCACGATCACGCGGTTGGATAGTTCCTTGATGACGAGCGCTTCGAGGTTGAAGAGGTTTGCGGCGGCGGCGAGGGCGTCGGCGTTGCCGGGATTGGCGCGGATTTCCGCTTGCAGGGCCTGTTTCAGGAGTTCCGTCTCCGGCGAGAGCAGACACTGATAGACAGAAGAGAGTTCGGTATTGGACAGGCTTTCCACCTCGGGGGCCAAGGCCGCGAGCACGGCCTGATCCATATCGCCGTTGATGTGCCCGAGCTGCGAAAGGCGGTCGAGGTGGGCTTGCAGGGCTTTGCAGCTATTGAGCAGCCCCCGTGCGTCAAGCGCCTTGCCCCCGCCGAGGGCGCGCAGGGCGCTCGCGGCGTTGTCCCGTGCCCCGGCCTTGGCGCTGGCAACTTTGGTGGCGGTTCGGAAACCTGCGAAGGGAATTTTGTTGCCTTTGATCTGATCAAGACGGATCGGCGGATTGGCGCCGATCTGGACGCTGTGCGGGCCGAGCCTGCCGACGGAAGGAGACATTCCCGCCGTCTGCATGGGTTGCCGGGCCCCGTGGACTTCGTGAAGCTGGGTCATTGTATCGCTCCGGTTAGTGGCCTGAAAACGTAGTTCTCTGGAAAAAGCAAAAACCGATCCAGCGTAAGTAACCGTTTTCTCTTCTAACCGCACGATTAGCACATTTTTAGGGGGGAGAAAAGCCGCGCCCGGCGTCTTGGCGGGTTCTTCTCCCCAGAGGGAGGGGCGCGGCTTCGCTTGTTCCTTTGGTTCTGCCAGAGCCCGCGCTTGATTTCTTCCCTTTGCTTTCAGAAGAATGAGGTCTTCGTAGTGTGGACCTGTTGTCAACAGTATCGCACACCTTCTGAAAGGAGCGTTGCAATCTTCTGAAAGGCCGGGATGCTCAAGAAACTGTCACTCTTTTCCTGTGACAGGGCTTTTCCTTGAGCAGGTGGTGCAATGGGGCTATAGCCGCATCCCGATGGTTTTCAATCCCGGGGAGGTTGCGTGGCGGGGTGATTTCCTCGACATCTCATGGATTCACCGGACGCCCCCTTGCCCGGTGGAAAAATCATTTTTTCGCGGCTGGCGCTCCACCGGGGACCGTGCCTAGCGGAGGCCGTGTTTTTTGAGCCGCGCGTACACGGTGGGGCGGCTCATTTTGAGGATGGTTTCGATGCCGCGCGTACCGCAGATTTTGCCGTGAGTCATTTTGAGAAGATAGCCCATGTACTCTTTTTCGAGTTCATCCATGCTGGGCAATTCCTCAAAGAAATGCCCGAGATCGGCGCGTTGGCGCTCGGAGGGCTCCAGGGCGGGGTTGAGGAAGCCGAAATCGAAATGCTTGCCGTCGCTGAGGACGGCGGCCCGTTCGACGACGCTTTTTAGTTCGCGAATATTGCCGGGCCAGGAGTGTTTTTTGAGCAGGCGGATGTGCTCGGGGGAAAGCGCGGGGAGGTCCGGGCGGTAGCGTTGCCGGAAGGCGTCGAGGAAGGAGGCGGCGAGGATGGGAATGTCCTCCTGCCGTTCGCGCAGCGGCGGGAGCGTCAAGGGGACGACGGAAATACGGAAAAAGAGGTCTTCGCGGAAGCGTTTCTCCTGAACCTCTTTCCACAAATCCTTATTGGTGGCGGCCACCAGACGGAAATTGGAGCCGCGTTCCCGCGTACCGCCGACGCGGATGAAGGTTTTTTCCTGCAAGACCCGCAGCAGCTTGGTTTGCAGGAAGGGCGGAATGTCGCCCACTTCATCAATAAAGAGCGTCCCGTTGTCGGCCAGTTCAAAAAAGCCTGTTTTCTGGGCGGTCGCCCCCGTGAATGCGCCCTTCTCGTGCCCGAAAAAAAGGCTTTCAAAGAGCGTTTCGGGCGTACTGGCGGGGTGGACGGCGACAAAGGCTCCCTTCATGCCGCTTAAAGCGTGTATGCGGCGGGCGAGGAGCTCTTTGCCCACCCCGCTTTCGCCGAGGAGGAGGACCGGCAGGTCAGTATGCGCCGCCTGTCGGACGTGCTCCAGCAGTTTGTGCATGGAGGCGCCATAATGGATCGTGCCGGGGACTGAGGCCGGAAGCGCGCCGGGAAAGCATTCCGCCGGGCAGCTCTCTCTCTCTCTCTCTCTCTCTCTCTCTCGGTCACATATTGCCAATAGGAAGAAATAAATAATTATTAAATTCAATATATTATTGTCAAGATTTTTATCCTGAAAATCTATTTTGGATAAGTTTTGGATAAGCATCTTGCCTTCTTTCGTCGTATCCTCTAACCTGCTCATATGAGTAGCGAAACTGAAAGAAAATACATAAAGACCAAGTTCGAGGGCGTCTTCTTCCGCCAGTCCGCCAAGCGCGATCCGCGCACCGGAGAGTACGACAAAATCTACTGCTTCTGGTACGCAGACCACGAGGGTAAGGGGCACTGGAAAACCGTCGGCAGGCACAGCAAGGGCATCCGTCCGGCTACGGCCAGAAAGGAGAGGGCAAAGTTCCTTGCCGAGTTTGAGGCCACCGGCGTCAACCCCATTGAGCGGGATAAAGTCACCATCGGGGACTTGGTGGATGCCTATCTTGAATGGGGCAGGAGCGAAGGGAAATATGTTGACCAGCACTACAGTCAATATAACGCCCACCTCAAGAACAAAATTCACGCTCTGCCCGTTGTCGAGCTGACCCCGAATCTGCTTTCCAGTCTCAAGGCGCAGCTCCTGAAGACGCCCACCGGGAATACAAAGCCCAAAAAGGCCGCAGGAAAGTCCAACACCAAGACGCGGAAACGGAAAACTCTGGCCGGACAGACCGTGAACAACATTTTCTCGTTCATGCGTTCCGCCATAAACAGGGCTATCGCCACTGGTACATGGAGTGGCGTCAACCCTCTGTCCACCAAGGGCGGGACGTGGAAGATGGTAAAAGCCAACAATGAAAGACTGCGTTTCCTGACCAGAGAGGAGGCCAAAGCCCTTCTGGACGACCTCGAAAAGCGGCATCCGCAGTTGCATGACATGGCCCTGCTTTCCCTGCGAACCGGCCTCCGGCCCACAGAAATTTTCAAGCTGCGCGGACAGGATGTGGATGCCAACGCCTGCGGCCTTTATATCATTCAGAAAGGAGGCAAGCGGGTTTTCGTCCGGGTGCCGGAGGACATGGTCAGGATGCTCCAGGCGTACAAACGCAAACCTGCGGAACCCATCTTCCAGCAGCCCCGCAAGAAAACAGCGTTCACCAAGACGCCAGCCTGCTTCCAGACAGCCGTCAGAAAGCTCAATCTGGCCCCGAAGGACGGTGATAGTCTGTACGCCGTCACCCTGCATACCATGAGACATACCTTCGCATCCTGGCTGGCTCAGTCCGGCAAGGTCACGCTTATGGAACTGCAAAAGCTCATGCGTCATAAGAACATCACCATGACGATGAGATACGCTCACCTTTTCCCAGGACAGGAAAACGAAAAGCTCTCGATTATAGGGGATATGCTGGCGGCCTGAGAACATCATCATTTTGATTCCGAAGTTTGGATACGTCCAGAGGCAATATACTCTTCCAGTACGGCGCGTTCATAGAAAACACGTCTGCCAAAGCTCGTATATGCCGGGCCAATACCTTCCTGACGCCAGTAGGCGAGAGTCTTTTGGCGAATGCCGAACTCTCTTTCCACATCTTTGGGAGCAAGCAGTTTTTGGTTCGATCTGTCAGAAGTATTCCGGGTATTCTCATAACCATAACCGGCGAGTCGCACGGCTTCCGTAATAAGGGGAAACAGTTCTTCCGGTGTGGAAATGATGATGGTACGTCCGTCAGTTTCCATGAAAGCTCCTTGAGAATATTACTCAGCGTATGTCCCGTAATACTTTGCGACCAATTCCAGCATGGAATTACACCCGTTTGCCATGAGCATTTTTTCTCTGTGGCGTCGGACGCCGCTTCGGGAGATTTTCAGGCAGCGGGCGATTCTTGTGGTGTTTACCCCACTGAGAGACAGGCGAAAGACTTCCGCTCCACGAGGCGTAAGTTTTATGGGGTGCTTGGGATAGGCAAGCGTCTCCCCGGTGCAACGCATGATTTCTATAGTGGTATGCACGGAAAACTTTTTGCGGATGCGAGAAAGATGCAGATGGATGAGTTTGCGTGATGTACGCATTTCACGTGCAATTTTTTTTTGGTGTTGTACCTTTCATCAGCAGATTGACGACCTCTTGTTCTTTCTTGGTCAGTAGCTCCAACATAACTTCTCCTCACTAATGGCTAAAACAGATTCAAAAGGGATTGAATCTTGTGTAGCATGGAGAAATCAGGCCGGGCAGTGGCCAATTTATATACTTTTCAAGTTTTCGTGAAAAATGAAATAAATCAATAAAATATACTATTAATGCAGCGAAACGGAAGAGTGGGGGTAAAGAGTCGGAAAGCCCCAAAGGATGTTTGCGCTTCGTCTGCGCTGATGTCCGATAACCGTATTTACGCGCGCATTGCGTGGAGGGAAAGAGTAGGCTATAAGACGAACTGCACGGTTGCTTCTTTTCACTGACTGCCTGCGCTCGGCGCGGCGCAAGCCGGAAAAGGAGCACGGCCATGAGACGTTTAGTCATGGTCTCGCTTATCGCCCTGGCTGTGGTACTGTTGCTGGCGTCTGACGCCAGATAGCAGAATGCCCCGGCCCATTGTAGCGATGGGCCGGGGCTATGAAAAAAAAACCTCAAGCAACCGTGCGGGGCGCTGTAACGCGCCGCGCCAGCCCCGGTTTCTGTTGGTAGCAGGAACCGGGGTTCCCTTTCTATATAAGCCTTCCCCACAGGCTTGGCAAGTGCCCACCTAATCGCCCTCCAGTCTTTGCAGAATCCCGTCAATGGCCGTGCTGATACCCTCCTGGGTATAGAAATTCCCGTTGACCAGGGCATGAACCTTGAGAACCCGTTCAAAGTCCGCCAGTGCGACATCTTCCGGGTTACGAGGTTTATTCCAGAAGGCATCCAGCGGCATTTCCACGCTGTTTGCCGCCAGGCCGGGTATGGCGTAGATGGATGTGCCCACGCAGTAGACCGGCTTGCCCTGACGCAGGGCGGAAATCCCTATGGTGGAGTTTAGCACCACCACGCCGAGGCTTTTTTCCATCATCTGATGCGCCTTGCCGCCCTCGATGAAGTGTACCCGGTCGCTGATGCCGCAGGCCGCGGCGAATGAGGCGATGAAGCCCGCATAGTCGATAAGGCCGTTGTCCAGAGGATGATTGCGGATGAGGATATGGGTATCCGCAGGGGCGCTTCGGGCAAAGGAAGTCAGCACGCAGGCGATGGCTTCCTTCATCCCGCTGTAGGGCGAATAGCGGCGAACCTGAGAGTCGGCGTCGAGCTGGAGGGGAAAGAGGAAGTACGGCGCATGCGAGCGGTACGCGGCCCGAAGGGCCTGAGCGGAACGCCTTCTGCGTGCGGGGCGGCTCAACACACGCAGAAACCAGCCCCAGACTTCCCGGCTGGCGCTTTGTGGGCGGTGTGTCTGAAAGTGCCGGAAAAACGGCCAGAGAAAGATGGTTCCCGCATAATGGGCGATGGCCCGCCATGTCTTGACGGTTTGAGGGTTGCCGACTTTCCGGGCTTCGGGAACGTCCGGGCATCGGGCGGCAAGTTCCGCCATGCCTTCTCTGGTGTCCGGCAGGGAGGAAAGGCCGTTCACGCCGCCCTGTTCCATTGTAATATAATCCGGGCGCAGATACCCTTCCTCATAGGCCCAAACACGGATGCCCCGGACTTTGGCCAGCAGGACGGCTTCGCGGTGCAATGGCCGCCAGTCCCCGAAGACATGCAGATCCGTCACCTGTTCCTTATCCATGAGTCGGGCAGCCCATTCGCTCCAGACCGTGGGCTTTTTCCTGAACAGCCGGGTGTGGGGCCAGGGCCAGTCCACCACGTCGCCGCCGCAGCAGTTGACGCGGATGACCGTATCCCCTCGCCGTGCCAGTGCCCGCCCCAACCGTCGGAAAAAGGGACCGTGCGGCCCCTGAAGAAAGAGATGGGTGCTCATCGTCACATTCTCCGCAGTAAGCCACGCACGACAGAGGCAAGTCGCGCCCAGACACGCCCCCGCATCTGGCCGTCCGGCTGAAGCAGACGGCAACAGACATCCTCCGCCCGGCAGAAATTTCCCGTCTGCCAGTCGTAATAGGAGGGATAGAGCAGCAAGGTTCCGGCCACCAGATCATCCAGTGTCAGTCGAGCCTTGCGGCGAGGAAAGGATTGTCTGTCTTCCGTCAGACCCCATCCCGCATAAAACGGTCCACCGTAGGTCATCACTTTGACTCCGCGCAGCAAAGCTTCAAAGCCTGTCTGAGAAGTCAGGGTATGTACCTCATGAACCAGAGGCAGAAGGCGGCCCATAGGGAAATCACGGAGTATGATATCCGCGTGGCGCAGAACTTCGGCATCGGAAATCGCGCCTTGTCGGTTTCCACTCTCCACATCCGGGTGCGGTTTGTAGATGATGAAGGCGTCGGGCCTGGCTTCCCGTGCGGCCCGCAGCACATCCAGATTGCTCATGCCGAAACCGCCGCAGCGCACGGAGGCGTCGTCTTCCACCTGCCCCGGCACAAGTACGATATTTTTCCCTTTTGGAAATTTGGGCGGCAGAGCGGCACGGAACCCCGTGTTATATTTGGTCAGCCCTTTGTTCATAATCAGCGTGCGCAGGGCGGCGGCACGTTCCAGTAGTGCGTTACGATCAGGATGTTCCGGCATGGCGCTGAGGATATCTTCAAGTTCGCTGGGCCGGGACGGGTCGTAATAAATCCCTTTTCTGTCCACCACCAGTGAATAGGGCCAGTTGAAATCCGATCCCAAGCCCACGGATCGGATGAAGCCGTCTTCCATGCGTGCCAGCGTCACGCCTGTGTTGTCGCACTCCTCTTGCAGCGATGCATCCACGCCGGAGGACCATGCAACGATTTCACCGCCCTGAGCCCAAGACACAAGGACGGCACGTTTTCCGTCCCGAAAAAATTCCGTTTCTCCTCCAGTGGATTGCAGATAAGCTCTTGCGTAAGGCCGCTTCCACCAGCGAAATCCCACGCAGGCGTGAAAGCGACGGTTGCTCTCATTCTGGTTGCGCTGTTCGGCCAGCAGGCCGATAGTATCATGAATGTCGCAGCGTTCGCCGCGTATGGGATTCACATAGCGGGCATAGAGCAGATAGGCGGCGGCAAAGACTTCTTCAAGGCTTCGTTGCCGCTGGCGGCGTGAGCAGGTCTGCCTGTCTCTGGTCAGCCCCCATCCGGCATAGAACGGCATGCCGAAGGAGTGAACCTCCTTCCCAAGCATGAGAGCTTCAAAACCCATCTGCGACGTGACTGTGTATACCACGTCCGCACCGGCCAGAAGGGAAAGTGGCGCGCAGTCCGCAGCGATGACCCTGACACCGCGTTCGGCGGCATAGTCTGTCAGATAGCCGCGTTTTTTTCCGGCAATGACATCCGGGTGCGTTTTTATCCAGACATGGGCAAGTGGGTACGCGGCTAATGCCTCGTTCAGCATTGTGCGGAACGTAGCTTCATCCGCGCCGCCGAGAGCGACACTGGCGTCGCCCACGGTCTGGTCGAGAAGAAGCACACGGGGAGCCGCTATGTCTCCCCATATCCATTCCGGCGCATCAGGAGCATGGTTGTACTTGCTCAGGTTATATTGGATAATGTCCCGCATGGCGCGCCGAGCGGAATCCAACAGCTCCGGCGTTTCCCAGCCGGAAGCATTGAGAATGTTCTCCAGGTCGGACGGCTCCCCGGCGTCGTAGTAGATGCCCGTATGGTCCACCACCAGAGAGAGCGGCTGCGCTCCCTTGCAGCCCAAGTCAAGGGAACGTAGAAAGCCGTCCTCCAGCGCGATGTAAGGTAGGTTGTGTTGGGCGGCGTAGCGACGGGCCTTGCCCGCTGTGGGCTTGTGGCCCCAGCCTACTACCACCATACCGGCAACTTGACTTTCCCGCGTCAGAAACGTCCCCAGGGACTGATTGCGTTTCAGGGTGGAGGAAAAATACTTGAGCATGGAGTAATACCTAAAAAGATGTTATGAGCTTACCTGTCTATTCAAACTCTGTTTTTCTCCAATATTGAGACTTTATTAAACCTTTTTTAAATAAATCCCCATTGACATATGGTTTTTCCCATGCGATATTATATCTGATATATCTATATGGTGATCCACATACAATACTATTATTTGCAATAATACAGCTTGAAAGAAGAATATTCATTCCAACAACAGAGCCATCACGAATAATTGTGTTTTTCAATATTGTACAATTTTCACAAATCCATATATGATTGCCAATGGTTATATTTTTTGCTATATTTATACGATTCCCTGTCATTACATCATAAATCGCATGGCTATCATCTGTGCGAAATGTGATCCTTCCAGAAAACATACAATCATTTCCTATTATTAGTGAGGTTTCTTCTCCAAGAAAATATCTATTATTATAATCTGACAATAGATTGTCACCAATAATAAGTTTACAATTTGTAGATATCCTTATAATCCCATTTAAGGAACATTTTTTTCCAATTTCTATGTAGCTATTATCTCCAAAACAATTTATAATTAGATTATTTACCTTTAATTTTTCTTTAAATATAATTGCATTCCCCCCCCCCATTGTGAATAAATATTTTTATTTTTGAATTGTCATACTCTCCATACAATCCTCCCTAAAGGTCGATTACAATGTTAATTAACATCTTATTATATAAACAAATGTAAAATATAAATTTTCAAAGATAATCATCTTTTCCAATGAATATTTTTTTTAATGATTTTAGCAGGAATGCCTGCAGCAATACAACAACTATCTATATCGTGTGTAACAATACTTCCAATGCCAATTACAGCTCCATCACCAATTGTAACACCTTTTAATATTGTAGTATTCATTGATACCCATACATGTTTTCCTATTTTTATTGATTTTGATGGATTAATTCTATTGTTTTGTTCGTCAAATATATAATGACCATCTGATGTTCTGATAATAACATTATGAGAAAACATACAATCTTCATCAATTAATATAGACGTATTCTCATAAGCTGTCATATGAACATTAGATGCAAAAGTTGTATTCTTATGTACAATTATCGTTGACTTAAATCCACATCGCAACTCTCCTGAAATTTGACAATTGTCTTCAATTATTATTTTTGATTGTTTTGCAGCATATATATAGAGATTATCAATTTTACAATTCTCACCAATATTAATATTTGCAGAATTATCTACAATTTCTAATCTTATCTTTTTTCTTCCTTTAGTGCTCTTAGGTATATCTACTGTCTGTCTGTCTGTCTGCACGCTAACCTCCTAACTGTTTTGTTTTTATATGTAAAAATTATTTTGGCCTATTCTTCAACATATCAACAAAAAACAACTTTGGATTTCTAAATAGTTTTCTTATTTTACGTTTAATTTTTGAAGATTGTACTTCTTTTTTTATATTTTGATTTTTTAGAGAAAGGAAGTTATCAACCAACATGAAGTTATCGTTTCAAAAAGACGCTCTTCTCAATGGCATTAATATTGTACTGAAAGCGGTTTCTTCCAAAACAACCATGTCCATTT
>OFGR01002408.1_pt1 | contig 12531 bp, 13 predicted proteins | sample 1521811 | NCBI WGS metagenome assembly OFGR01 (sample SAMEA3504098, study PRJEB24116) | mouse gut metagenome | biome: mouse gut; feature: mouse-associated habitat; material: faeces | place: Denmark | collected 2011
CAGTGCGGGCATGGCAAGTGTGCGCCCTCCTTTCTCCCGGATTCCGGGCAAAAAAGAGCAGGATACCTTTTCAGATTTCCTGCTTGGGTGTGCCGCTAATAGGCGGTGGGTATTTAGTTATTTTTATTATATTTGGGTCACTGTTACATCCTCTTTTCCAACATATGAAACACGATAACTCCTACCAGCCATTGAAGAACAAAAAGTAAGAATATCATCGCTATTATCCATACTTCTACTCTAACCAATGCAAGTATAAGCGACAGGATGAGTAAAGAAAATGTCATGATTTGATAGGTGACATGACCGGCTTTCATTCGTAAATATTGTTTTCTTTCATCAACACTATTGATATGGGCTTCCTTCTTTTTTGCTTCATATTCTGCATATCGTTTAGGATTTTGCCAATAAGTGATACGGATGATCTGTACGATAGAAGCAGCCATGATTCCAACACCCATAGAGAAAATCATAGTCGAATAGTAGTCAGCTTTAACAAAAAAACTCACACATACTAACCCGATACCCACTAAAATTTCAATAACAAATGGCTTTTTTTCTTTCATTTTGACTCCTCCTCATAAATAAAAATTTCCTCAATGCTCATTCCAAAATACCTGGCAATCTTAAATGCCAGCCCGATTGACGGATTATACCTGCCATTCTCCAGCGAGCCTATGGTCTGGCGCGACACCTCAAGCGCCAGGGCCAGCTCCTCCTGCCGGATTCCCCGCTGCCTGCGCAGCTCCTCCAAACGATTCTTCATATATTATTCTCATCCCAAAAATAACTGATTCTTCTTTCTCTCTCTACACGTTTTCTTCAGCTTCTGCGCTCCTGCAGCGACCAGTACCTTGCTGATACTGCGGTTCTTCTGGGGACAGACAGCGATACAGCGCATACACGTGATACATTTATCATGCTCCGTACTCATAGGCATATCCGTTGGGATCGCACCCATGGGACATACCTCGGCGCATACTCCGCACTTTGTACAGGATTTGCCTGACCTCGGCTTCATAGGTACACCGCTAAAAGAGCGATATGGCCTGTTTCCCGGAACCGCAGGCGTATCTCTAAGACTTCCATTTTGGATTCCTCTCTTAATCTTGTCCGTAAAATCTACTAACTCCCTTCTGTCCTCCTCGTCCGGACGGCCTGCGGCAAACTGATGCATAATCGAATGCTCCGCCACAGCCGCTATCGCCGCAACCGGACAAAAGCCGGCTTCTATGAGAACGTCATTGAGCTCCAGCATCGTATCATCATATGCCCGGTTTCCATACACTGTAACCGGAACTGCCTTCGCCTTATTTCCTTTCATCTCCTTCAATCTCTCTGCCACTATATCGGGAATCCTTCCCCCATAGGAGGGCACCGCCACAATACAGACATCCTCCTCTCCAAATGTAAATGCCTTGAAATCCAGAAACCTGTCTGTCAAGTCTATCAATGAACTTTCCCAACGAAATCTGTCCGCAATAATATCCGCAACCTTCTTCGTTCCCCCTGTAGGGCTGAATACGATTTCATATAATTTCATAATATTATCCTCCCCAATATCTATTCCCACTAAACTGTGAGCATTTCACACCCACATCCCGTCTGCTTTTGAAACTCCTTTGCAACCAAATCCAATATCTCCGGCTCTAAAGACCTGCGCACCTTCACCTGTACCGTCTTTCTCTCAGGAAGATAGGACGGATTCTTCACAGGCGTAATCCCGCGCTTCATACACAACACCTGAATATTTTTAAATAATGTATTCTGGTTTACCTTGTCTGCAATACGAATCCGCCACCCAGTCTGATTCGCAAGGGTCTGTATGACCTTCTGATACCGTCTCCCTATCATGGGGGAAATGAAACTAAGCTCCAAATATTTTCCCTTAGAATCCTGCTTTAAACTCTTCTTATCTGGTCTGTGAGATAAGCTTGCGAACGCCAAGTCAATCTGTAAAAAAGCCTGATTCTGCTCAACCACTTTCACTGAAACATCCTCAGGTACAAACAGATATGTTTCTCTTATATTCTCATCATCCAAATATACCCCCACACCTGCATTTCCATGAACCAGCGGATTCCATCCCGTCTCTGCACGTCCGTTAATCAGAAGCCTCCATCCCGTCTCTGCCTCAAAACGCCTTGACGCCTCCCTGTCAGCTTTCTTGTTATCCTTCCCTGAGAGTGTGATGGAATAACATTTTCTATCCTGAAAATAAGAAGTCTTCAAAAGCCTCTCTCCAAAAAGCAGTGAAAGCAAAATTCCCGCCGCACTGTGGTTCGTGGCTGGATTGATTCGTATATTCCAACCGGTTTCCGAAGCGAAAATTCTGGCCTTTTCCTGAAAATTCTCCATATCCTGGCTGTCCGGATAGTCAAATTGCAGCAATGCCTCTTTCCGGTCAAAATGATAGCCGATCTTCCTATAAGGATACTCCTGAAATATATTCAGAATCTTAAGCTCTAATTCCTGCATTGTCAGTTCCTTCGGCGCAAGAGCCTCTGTTACCGCTTCCCGTGTATTGGCTTCAAATAAGAACAGTCTGCGTACATTGGCAGAAAAATAGTTACTGTGCCGGAAAATATCCTGCATTCTCGCAAGGGCGGCTTCATCAGAATCACACGCCCTGCCATACCAAATCCAGGCAATCTGGGATATGGACAATGCTTTTCCCAAATAGTGCTCCTGCCAGTAATCCCACAACAATTTTTCATCCTCCGGCATAAATTCCCGTTCCATCTGCATGGTATAAACCGGATAAAACGCCGTCTGTTTGCGTTTCCTGCGAAGCTCAATCCTATACTCCTGACCGCACTCCGGCAAATAGACCTGCCGGCGGTAATCCTCGGCCGCCAGTTCATTTCCCAGTTCTTCAATCGCCTCCCTGTTCCCATGAACTAAGAAGATCCGCCGTGAAGACAGTCTTTCCAGAAGCGACATAATCTCCGACTTATCCCCATGGGCAGACAGCCCCACCTGCTCGATACGGCATTTCACGGGAACAGTCCTGCCGCCTATCGTCAGGCTTCCCCCCTCCGGTGATTCCAACAGCTTCAAAAGCTGCCGTCCTGGAGACTCCTCGTCCTGATATCCTGTAATAATGATGCTTGCATCTTTCGAGGACGCCAAAAGCTTTGCATACTGGGCGCTGGGTCCCCCCGTCAGCATACCGGAGCTGGATATTATAACCACAGGCTCTGTTTTGGCCAGCAGTTCCTCCCGCTCCTGGGTATTGGCCACCGGCCGGATTTCCTTTGTATAGAAGGGCTCGTTTCCATTAAAAATACGTTTTCCTAATGCATTTTTCAAATAAATGGGGTTCCTGACATACATCTGATTAATGTCCCGAACCATGCCGTCCACAAACACATGCACAGCCGGAAGCTCTTGATTCAGAAATGCCATACGCAGAATCAAGAGGACCTCCTGCGCCCTCCCCAGGGCAAATGTGGGAATCAGAATCTTTTTCTTCTGCAAAATACATTCCCTGACCAACTCCACCAGACGCTTTTCCTCCACCATCCGGTTGGCATGGAGACGGTTCCCATAGGTCGTCTCCACAATGGCAACATCCGGACGAAGCTTGGGAATCCGAATGCCTTCAATGGTACGCTGTGAAAATGCAGAGAAATCACCAGAGTAGAACAGGCTTCCGTCCTCCGTAACCAGATATATGCATGCCGCCCCCGCAATATGTCCCGCGGGATAGAATGTTAGGGTAAACCTGTCAAATATGGGAAAGGGCGTCTGATAACCTATGGGATGAATCCGCCCCAACATGGCCAGCACATCTTGCTCTGAATAGTGAGGAATCTCGTCCTCCCGATACTTCATAATCTTTAAGCTGTCATATAACAATACCCTGGTAAGGTCCTCTGTCATGGCAGTCATGTAAATACGGGCAGAAGGATACGCCTTACTGATAATTGGAAGTGTTCCGATATGGTCCATATGGGCGTGGCTCACGATAATTGCATCCACGCCGCCCCTTTCCTGTATTGTCCGAAAATCTGGAATCGGGTCCTTAAATACAGACTGGCGGATGCCGGAATCCAAAAGGATTCCCCTGCCTGCACTGCCGCCAATCTCCATGGCGCCGCCGAGAAAATGTAGATTCATGTAATTTCATTCCTTATCTTATAAAAGTTCTATATTCAGTTTAACCAGCACCTCCCCGAAAATCAATCCCTTTTTTGGATAAATAACAGATTGCTAAATGTCATTGTTTACATTCAGAACCTCATATATTATTGCAGTTCGCAATATTTTTATAATTTTATCCCATATGCTTATTGCTTTTCCCGCTTTTATGCAATATGATAATAATTAGTAAATAAAGTTCTAAAATATTTACAACAGAACAGGAGGAATAATAATTATGGCGAATATCTTAATTACCGGAGGCGCCGGTTATATTGGCAGCCACACAGCTTTAGAGTTACTGAATAAGGGGTATGAGGTAACTGTATATGACAATCTTTCCAACTCTTCCAAGGAATCATTAAAAAGAGTTGAGGAGCTAACCGGAAAGAAGGTCACCTTCTACGAAGGCGATGTGTGTGATGCAGACAATCTTAGGACATTGTTTGGAAAAGAGTCCATCGATGCAGTTATTCACTGTGCTGCATTGAAGGCTGTTGGTGAATCTGTCCAGAAGCCCCTTGAATATTACCGCAATAACATTACTGGCACATTGACACTGATGGATGTGATGAGAGAAGCTGGCGTAAAGCGGATTGTATTCAGTTCTTCCGCTACTGTTTACGGAAATCCTGAGCTAATACCAATCACAGAGGACTGCCCCAAGGGTCAGTGCACCAATCCTTATGGATGGACAAAGTCTATGATGGAGCAGATTATGACCGATTTGCAGAAATCAGATCCAGAATGGAACGTTATCCTGCTTCGCTACTTTAACCCAGTGGGCGCCCACAAGAGCGGACGTATCGGAGAGGACCCAAAGGGCATCCCCAACAATCTCATGCCATATATTTCCCAGGTTGCCGTTGGCAAGCTTGATAAACTCGGTGTATTCGGTGACGACTACGATACTCCGGACGGCACAGGCGTACGCGACTATATTCATGTTGTGGACCTTGCTGTTGGACACGTGAAGGCCATTGACTATATCATGACCAATCCTGGACTGGATGTGATTAACTTAGGAACAGGGACAGGCTATTCTGTTCTGGATATGGTAAAGGCATTCGGGAAGGCTTGCGGCAAGGAGATTCCTTATGAGATTAAGCCGAGAAGAGAAGGAGATATTGCTATGTGCTATGCCGAGCCGGCTAAGGCTTTGAAGGTGCTTGGATGGAAGGCAGAACGAGGACTGGATGAGATGTGCGAAGATACGTGGAGATGGCAGTCTCAGAATCCCAATGGATATCGGTAGGAACGATTTATAGCGTTAAAGAGGGAGGCGCTGTCGGGCAATGGAGTATTTACCGACAGCGTCTCTATAACCCTTTCTCCCACTGAAGCACATCCCTTACAACTATATTTTCCCATCCCTCTAAAGGATACATGTCAATAGCCTTCCATCTGGTATCGCTGTAATGATAGTCTGGATACAATGCTATTTTCTTACATTCTGAATATTTCAGCACATCACACAAACCACTCCTGATGCCTATAAACGTACCTGCATACTCTGCAGCAGACTGTAACTGGCAGATGGCTGGACTGATTCTTAAAGTTCCCTCCAATGCCTGTTCCGTTCCGACTACATTTGTAAAGCACTGATATCCCTTGTCTTTGTAATGTCTTACAATCTGTCCCCACAAGCTCTTTGGCAATGTTGGAACCGATTTTGCATAAGGTGAGAGAATCACGGCTTTCCCTTTAGAAATGTCCTGTAAGCCAGAATATGGCTTTAACCTCTCTGCTCTTGGCCGCACAGGTTCTATATTGGCTGGAAGCCCAAATACGCCGCAGCAGTAAATCTGCTCCAGAGAAATACATTTCATATATAATGCTTTATGCAAATTAACCACATAAGGTCTGTCCTGATGGGCAATAAACGAATTTCTATCCTTGGTATAAATACAGGCTTGTACCAATTCATCCATATTCTTCTGAGAAAAAGCCTCTATATAAACCTGCTTCTGATTAGACAAACTTTCTTTGTGCAGTCCTGAAATATCTGGCTGAAATAATTCTGCCACCTGTGCGCATACATTTCCAACAACTCCAATCACACATCTGCACACATTTCTTTTTTCTAAAAAATACGGCAAATAGGACATAGCTAAAAAAATGTCCCCCAATGCTGCAAACGGACATAACACCTTAAAACAGTCCGGATATTTCCCTTCCAGATGCTGTTTAAGCAAAATACCTTCTTTCACTCGTTCCTGCCTGCGCATGATTGTATCCTCTGACAGCGAATACTCTGCATAGCTATTGTAATCTACCAGTTTATATACTTCGCCTTGATACCCAATTTTTCTTAACTGTTCCTTCATTGCCTCAAAAGCCCTCGCCGCTATACATACGACCGTATGTTCCTGGGGCTCGTAAAGAATCATCTTTGGCGACGCAATAGGGATTCCATAGCATGTGCTTCCCTGCTTTTCTGCATTATTATCCAATACCGCCCTGACCGTATAGCCTTTCTTCAAAATCAGGGCAGCCAACTCCTCTGAAGCGTTGCAATGTCCGAACAAGTATATTATTTTGTTTTGAATTGCATGGGTGCTTGTCAGCCTATCCAGATTTGATACCATCTCCTCATAATGAGCTCTATCCATATAATATCCCCGCCCTTTTCTTTATCACAATAGAAGCGCCCCAAAAGCTTCTTCCTCTGTCAACAGACCGCCTGATATATAATTACTCAAACTGCCGTACTGGATATGATCAGCCAGCAAATGTATACGGTCAGAGAATTCATACGTATAATACAGCTTTTCTATATTACAGTATTCTTCATATGAAATTTCCTGAATCTCTACATTGTACTTTTGCAGTATATCTGCTCTCGGTTTGGCAACAAGAAACAGAGAACTTTTCACATTTTGACGCGATGCAGTCTGGAGAAATTTTTCTCCTGTCCAAATCCCCTCCTTAAGTATGAATACACTGTCATATTCTCTTATATAGCATCTGAGCTTTTCTATCGTTTCTCTCTTATTATCCATATCTATTTCTTTCGCAAAATAAAGCAGAAAAAACAAAACTCTTTATCGCACGCCAAGAGTTTGTCATTCTCAATGATTGGATACCCTATCTTCATAAAAAGTTCCACCCATTCTTTCTTAATCTCCATCAGACTGTTTTCTTCTATCTGCGCTGTCATCTTCTTCAGCAAGGGAAAAATCGGGCGCAGGCCTATATCCCATATTTGAATTAAAGATTTCGATAAATGGGGAATACAATCCTCTATCTTAAATCCCCCATTCTCAATGATATTTTTCCATCCTTCATAGGAATTTACCATTTTCACATTATCGCTCATTCTGCCTCTGTCTAACATTTTTAAGAATTCAAATTCTTTTCGCCCGCCTTTTTCATACATCAAAATAGATTTCATTAATATATTTTTCATTCTAATTTTTTCCTCTCAGTATCTTCCTTGATTTTTCTATTCCGCAGTTAAACAGCAAGTCTATACTGCTCAGATATGGGATAAATTCCCCAAATTGCTGTGGATAGACCGGATGCTTGAACTCCTGCCAGATCACTTCGATTCCAGCCCTTTCATATGGATCGGATATAAAATAATCTTTTGCCCCTGTACCGGATAAATAATGGCTGCATCCCAGCTCCTTCATAATACTTACAATTAATTCGTTACTCTTTCCTTCTGCCTTGAGGCTGCTTGCCATAACCATTTCAATCTGAATATCAAAAAGTTTCATTAACATCCTGATTGAACTCATATTAAAATCCACCATTTTCTCACAGGGTATAGAATATAAATCCATGATATATGGCAGAATTTCCTGATAGTATTCTGTCTTTCTATAATTTTCCTGTATAAGATTCAAATGATGAGTTCTCCACTCAGAATCCTGCCGCAGCATCACCTCGTTAATTGCCGCTCCATATACAGCCTTTTTTATACCGACGGAAATCCATTTTTCACCTTTTGGCGTTTTAATCTTATCTCTTGACGTCCAAGCCCTGCTTCCCCTCACATACTGCACATTATCAAACACCACATACAACTCTGCCTTTAAAAGCCGGTCAAAGAAACCTAAATACGGCATAAAATCCGGCTGATGAATCACTACAATCTTATCCTGCATAATGCTTTCTATACCCTTCTATCACATGATAAATATTCTTCATTCCATTTAGTGAAAATGCCGCCAATGCCGCCATACTCATTCTCTTTATATTTATATTCCTGATATCTATGCTGTCTTGGCAAATATCCTTATAATATCCTGCGAACTTTGCCCCGCCATAGCCTGCTATGTATCTCGCATTTTCTATTTCATGTACCTCATTCGCTATAATAATACATGGAAGTCCCGATGCATTTGCCTCAAAACAAGTGACTCCGCCGCCTGTAATGGCCAAATCATACTCAAAAAATTTTTTTATCAGAGAGGGTACTGCAGTATATACTTTAAATTCTGTACCTGCTTCCCGATTCAATTCATCGCTATGTTGGAAATCTGGCCCTGTAACAATATCCGCTTTCAATCCCTTTTCTTTTAGTATTTTTACCACCTTGACCGTCACTCCGTATGTATCGCTTCCTCCCAGAGTGACCAGAATTTTATTCAGTGCAGTCCGACGCCTTCTATACCTTGCAATTTCCGGATTTAAAATCATATATTCTTTTCCTGAATAGATATGCCTTCCCCGCAGATTATGAAAAAGCATGGCACAGAAATGCAGATCCACATAATCAGCTCCCTCTCCGCAGTCATCTATTGCAGCCAGAATCACTCCCTCATTTTTCACATGCCGTGCTAATTCTGCCCCTGTGGAAAACTTATCCGACATCCAGACATCTGCCCCATGCTTGCGGATAATCGCCTTTTCCCAATTAGTTGTAATATCTGAATAATCAACGATTTCATAAATGACTGAAATACTTTCTAGTATTTGAACAGCCCTTTTATCATCATTTAGGACGATAACTGCGCCTTCTCCTGCTGCGCCCAAATACTGCCTTATATTAAGGGCCCTGTAAAAATGTCCCATTCCTCTTTTGTGAGAGCACTCTATGCTAATTACGATCATCCGGAATCCGTCTTCCTTCCTCTTTGTACTACAGATTATAAATATCCGTCTTATATTTGTCTAAGTTTTGCCGTAAAAATTCGATTGTATGACTTAGTCCCGCTTCCAGAGAATACCGCACCTTCCAATCTGTCAGCCGCAAAATCTTCTCATTGCATCCAAGCAGCCTGTTCACCTCACTGTTTTCAGGACGAAGCCTCTCGGTATCACAGACAACTCTTGCTTTCGGATTGATCTGTCTAATTAGTTCTTCTGCAAGCTGTCCTATTGAAACCTCTCTCTGTGAAGCGATATTAATCTCCTCTCCAATTGTTTGACTGGATTCGTAGATGGATATAAAACCATTTACAGTATCCTTCACAAAATTAAAATCTCTTGTGGGAGTTAATGCTCCTAGCTTTATCTGCGTTTTTCCTGCAAGAAGCTGCGTAATAATCGTAGGAATGACCGCTCTCGCCGATTGTCTTGGCCCATAAGTGTTAAATGGCCTTACAATTGTCACCGGAAGCTTGAATGAACGGTAAAAACTTTCTGCAAGACGATCAGAGCCTATCTTCGTCGCGGAGTATGGCGACTGCCCCTGAAAGGGATGTTTTTCATCTATCGGTACATATTGTGCCGTACCATACACCTCTGACGTAGATGTAACAAGCACACGCTTTGTCTCCAGTTTTCTTGCTGACTGCAGTATATTTAATGTCCCCTTTATATTGGTGTCTACATATGTATCCGGAGAGTGATAGCTAAAAGGGATTCCTATCAAGGCTGCCAAATGAAAGACCGCGCTTATGCCTTTCATGGCCTCCTGCACTCCATTGGGATCGCGGATATCACCTTGAAAAATATCTACATTTCTCATAATATCTTTTGGAAGCGTATCAAGCCATCCCCAGTTGTTGAAGGAGTTATAAAATACAAACGCCTTAACCTGATACCCCTTTTTTACCAATTCCTCTGTCAAATGACTTCCGATAAACCCATCGGAGCCTGTTACCAGCACTTTCATCGCAGGCCACCCCCCTACTCTTTCCATCCATCATGTTTCTGTCTATTTAACATCTGACCAGCAGATTATAGAATCTTCCTCAATATCTCTGGCAGCCCTCCTTCCAATGACTGCCTCCCTATATTTAGGCGGTATTCCAAATCCCGGACGCTTGATATCTATATCATTCTCTGTTATAATACCACCCTCTTTTATACCTTTTGTACATACAATACTTTTTCTGTTATTCTTACGGTTCTTCACCTCATCACCCATTGGACGCTTAATTCCATCGCCCCGCATCTGTTCATAAAGCCTTATTTTATTTACCAGCGTTGTCATCTCATCCTTTGTGGCAGACAGTCTATGATCCGGTCCATCTGCATTTTTATCATATGTAAAATGCTTCTCTATCACCTTTGCCCCCATGACAGCCGCAAAAATACAAGAATCAACACCAAGCGTATGGTCTGAATAGCCTATTGTAAACTGCGGAAATTCTCTCTGCAATGTTCTGACTGACTCCAGATTTACATAAGATGGCTCTGTTGGATACAGACTTACAACATGCATAATAACTATATTTTTATTTCCTTCTTCTGTAATTGCATTGACCGCCTCTTTGATTTCCTCCAAAGTACACATTCCTGTGGATAACATAATTGGTTTCTGTAATCTGGCAACCGTTTTCAAAAACGGAATATTTACGGCATCATCTGCTCCAATCTTGTATAAATCCATATCAAGCTTTTCCAAAAGTTCTACATCTGTAATATGAGACGGGGTTGAAAAAATATCCAGTCCTTTTTCCTTCGCATACTGAAATAATTTTTGATGCATTTTCTCACTTAACTCATATTTTTTAAACAGTTCTGTCTGCGATATTATTCCGGTATTTTCCATATCAAATACCGCCTGTCTGCTGGTAATCGTATCGGCACGATAAGTCTGCAGTTTTACAGCATCCACACCACATTCCTTAGCCTGATCGATTAGTACAGCTCCCTTATCAAAATCAATAAAATTTCCGCCTATTTCAGCTACTATATATGTCCTATCACTATTATGAAACATAACATCCTCCTTATATGAACCATCTTACATTCTGAAATGCCTCGGCATACTTTACCCCTATTTTCAAACCATTATTTACAGCTTCATTTTTAAAATAAGAACACCATAACTCCCCTGTTCTCGCCATCTCTGACTCATATGCCTTAATTGCTCTCTCCTTAATATCCCACGTATCCGATATATCCACATAAAAGTTCTCATGAAAGTTTTGATCTGAAATATACCAATTACTTTTGTACATCAAAAGCCGGTTGACATGCCTTGCCACATGCAGCGTACATAACGCAAGATTTCTATGGTCGTGATGCACATCATGAGACCAATGGGTATAAATAAGCTCTATACAGTTTTCTTCGATAATTTTTAACAGCATGGCGTGCATATCTTCCCCATATTCCAAATAAAATGTAGGGATCTTCCCCTGCAAAAGCTGATATCCGATAATTCTGCTGGCATTTTGAGCCTCTTTTAATGCATCCTTGTCTCTCCTTAAAACATCTCCGTCAACGCTATTAAACCCTGAACTAGTGGCGATAAAACCTATTACCTTGTCGCCGTTTTTTACATGCTTCGCCAGCGCTCCCCCACATCCTAATTCTATGTCATCAAAATGTGCTCCGATTGCCAAAACATTCATTCTAAACATCTCCTATGCTAAATACGTGATTGTCTGTCTCGTTCATAATCATCACTCAATTCAATGGCTCGCTGGGTAGTTACATATGCTGCACATGCATGCTGCAGAATATAACAAGCCTTTTCATAATCCTCACCAGTGTCAACAGTCAAGCTTACATCCGGCCTGTTCTTTTCAGACGAAACCGATGATATTCCATGTTTATACTGCGTTAAATGGTCAAGTATATACTCGTCCGGATGTTCAAAATGTTTGGGCAGCCATGCGTTTTCAAAACTTTGCTGTAATACAGGATATGACATAATTTCCATCCCAACCCCAATGGGAAGTACTGAAAAATTTTCTGAAAAATCTAATTTTTCTTCCAGATGGAATGAAATCATCCTGTCAAGCTCATCTATATCAGGAAATGGATTATCCCCTGTCATCCTCACGATTGTATCAAACTGATATTTTGACGCACAATCGAAATACCGTTTCAATACATTCCTCTCATCTCCCCGAAAACAACATATGTTTTGTTCTCTGCAGAAGCTCTCCACCACATCATCCTGTTTTAAATTACTGGTGGCAATCACAATTTTCACCGGATGGTCAAGTCTGTCAAGTCTGTCTAATATATGATTCAGTA
>OFGR01002416.1_pt1 | contig 12509 bp, 9 predicted proteins | sample 1521811 | NCBI WGS metagenome assembly OFGR01 (sample SAMEA3504098, study PRJEB24116) | mouse gut metagenome | biome: mouse gut; feature: mouse-associated habitat; material: faeces | place: Denmark | collected 2011
CGGCAGGTTGAACACCACCTATAACAACGCGGGCCTCCACACGCCGCAGATTCCAGCCGCTGAAATGAGCTACCAGGATTACAACAAGACCATGGCAGTCAATCTACGCGATATTTTTACCTGCATGAAATATCAAATTCCGGCCCTGCTCCAAAGCGGCGGCGGAGCAATCGTCAACTGCTCTTCACGGAGAGGCGTCACCGGTTTTCCCGTCAGGCGGCATACATCGCCTCCAAGTACGGCATTATCGGTCTCACCCGGACGGCGGCGCTCTATTAGGCACAAAAAGGTGTACGCATCAATGCTGTGTGTCCCGGCATCATCATGTTTTGCCGGTTATGCAGGTTTATAGGCCCTATGCCGCTGTTTTTGCCAGACAGTCGATTTTGCAAATGGATTATTCCTGAATTATTTGAATTTATTGGCTGAAATGCCGAATTTGCGCATGCGCTGGCGCAGGGTACTGGGGTTAATGTCCAGCGCCTCCGCAGCGCCGCCTGGTCCGTTGATTTTGCCTTGGCACTTGCTTAGGGCGTCTTGTATGGCGGCGACCATCACCTCATTAAGGCTGGAAGCGCCGTTCATCTCCGCGCGTTTTAGCTGGCCGGATTTTTCAAAGCCTGTGTCCGCACGCAGAACCTGCGTGTTTTGCAGCAGTTTTCCATTACCCAAAATAGCCGCGATCCGCTTGTCTATAAGCTTTTCCAAAGAGCTCATGCCCTGGTCGGAGTTCAGATACCAGGAGGGGTCCTCCGGCAGCAAGGGGCTTAAGTTAATGGGGCTGTGCGGGCTCAACACCATGGCACGCTCCACCAGGTTCTCGAGTTCCCGCACATTGCCCGGCCAAGAATAGGCCATAAGCTGATCCAAGGTTGCGAGGTCAAGTTTTGGGGTGTCGATGTTAAAGCGCTTGGCCACTTTTTTGGCGAAATGCATGATCAGCTGCACCAAATCTTCCCTGCGCTCGCGTAGCGGCGGTACGTGAATGCGGAATACATTCAGCCGGTAATATAAATCCTCCCTGAATGTGCCGTTTTGCAGCATTGATTCCAGATTGCTGTTGGTCGCGGCTATAATGCGTATGTCCACCGGCCGGGATTTGGTGCCACCTAGGCGCTCCACCTCGCGGTTTTGCAATACCCGGAGCAAACGGACCTGGGCCTGCGGGGTGAGCTCGCCTATTTCATCAAGAAAGATCGTTCCTCCGTCGGCCTGCTCGAACCGGCCAGGGCGTGAGCTGGAAGCGCCTGTGTAAGCGCCTTTTTCCACCCCGAAGAGTTCGCTGTCCATCAAGGTCTCGGGCAGCGCGCCGCAGTTTACCTTGACGAACGGCCCCTCGCGCCGAGGCGACATGCACTGGATGAGGTTGGCGATAACATCCTTACCCGTGCCGGTTTCGCCGGTTATCAGCACCGGCGTTTCACGCGAGGAAAGCTGGCGGATGCTGTTAAAGACCGCAGCAAGGCCCTGGTTGGCGCCCACCAGCGGGTTATCGCTCAATACCTCCAATTCAGCCTTTAGAGAAGTGTTTTTAAGCCCGAGTTTGATGCGAAACTCTTCGTTCATCTTGAACTGCATCAAGTTGGATATGGCCAGTGACATGGGGGGGAGCAGGGGAGCGACCATGGCGCAATGTTCTTTGGTATAACAGTCCGGGTGGGTTCCCAGTAAGGACATGTGGGTCAAAATGTTATCCCCGATAGAAAGAATATTGCACATGTGCGCTCTGGGGATATCCGGCGCATACTTGCTTATCGCCTTTGAAATGGCTGTTCCCGTGGGCTCGTCGTGGTTACAGGGGAAGATTCGTTGCCCGTACGGCTTTCTGACGTCAATCATGTCGAGCACGGCCTCCCGTTTTAGGGGCACAACCATATCTACCTCTCTGAAGCCCTCCGGCGTAACCAGGTAATACACTTTGGCGGCCTCCAGATCGGCCCTGTACTCGTGGAAAGAAATAGCACTCAGCGGCAAGTACTTGGAAAAGGCCTCGAAAGTTCTTCCCAGCGCCTGACCGATATCGAGGCTGCTGGTAATGGCCAGGGTGACATCGCGGTACAAGTCGAATTGGGTGGCAATATTCATTTGTTTCTCTCGTTGATTATACAGAATTATCTTATAGTATTTTTTTCTGTATAATAAAGCAATTTCTTTTCTCTGTCTTTTTCCTGATATTCAATAACATACTGTAATAAATATCTATAATGCATTGGCATATTTTTTGGAGATAGATAGTAAAAATAGCCTATTAGGCGGTCTCAAATGAAAGAATATGAAAACAATTATCAGGCCAAGGCCGCGCAAGAGCCGGATAACCCATATTGGCAATACATGGCTGGCGAGGCTTTTCTCCAAGCCGGGGATTACCTGCCCGCCATGCCGTTTTTTGAAAAGGCCCTTGAGCTTGCGCCGTATCATCCCGAAAGCAAAAGAGGATGCGCCATTTGCCTGGTAATGAGCGGGCGCCATGAGCAGGGCCTGGCCCTGTGCGCCGAGCTTTTGGCAAGCGTTCCCATCGACTTTACGGCCCTGCTTCTTTCAGCCGAGGCCCTCATAGGGCTGGAGCGCCACCAGGAAGCCGCGAAGGCCTACAGCCAGGCTGCAGCCATAGACTACGAAGCCGTTCCGCTGATGCTACGCAAACTGGCTTTGCTCACGGAGCAGGAGCCAGAAAAAGCGCGGCGTTTTGCCACGGAGATGGACAAGGTTTTTCCGGGCCTGCGACCGGGCTTGGAGCAATATGACCCCATACGGGCTACCACACTTGATTAATCTTTAAGGAGGTTGTCATGTCAGATAAAAGCAAGGACAAGTCAGCGAACTCACAAAAAGTTGATACGTCCAGGCGTAACTTCATGAAATTCGGCGGCGTCGCTGCGGCCGGTGCTACTCTCGGCGGCCTGGCCGTGGCCGGCGTGCAGATCGGCCAATCCGGGCAGGCCTACACGGGAGTTGCCGACCGTACCAACAAGGGGCAGTTCTTCAACCGCAAACCGTTCCAAGTGGAAATCCCCACCGGCTTCAAACCGGTAGGGCCGGTCGAACGCCCGCATTACACGGAGTTCATGCATGAGCGTACTTTCAGCATACTTCCGCTCATGCAGTCCGGCCGCTGGACCCCGGAGATGGGTCTGGAAAAACTGCCCGGACCGGTGGGTGATTACTACCGTAAAAGACCTGAATCTTTTGAAATCATGATGAAAGCCCTAGCTGCCGGGGCCAGGCAAAATCAGGAGTACTACAAGGAGGGCGGCAAGAACGTGCGCTATGCCATTTCCTCGGCCTACCATGCCGCGCACCTTCACGTGATGTACCCCTATGACGGCAATTTCGCTTTCGGTCAGATTTCGCACCCGCTTTCCCCCGTGGATACCGCCCCGAACCCGCCGGAGGAATGGGACTTCCGCAAAATCTGGCGCAAAAAGCCCATGGAGTTCAAATCGCCTGCCCATGCCTCGGAACTGATCAAGGCAGTGACCCACGCTTTTGGGGCCACCTTGGTGGGGATATGCAAGTTCGACCCTACTTTCATGTTTACCAACTACATGCGCGGTATCAAGGACGACCATCTGGACTCGGGCATCCCCAACCGCGGCCGCAACGTCTGGGGCACGGATGTGCCCAAGCACTGGAAAAGCCTGATCGTCTTCGGCGTGCCCATGCACTGGGATACCGCTCTCAGCGCCACGGCTTACAGCACGTCTTTTGACGGCTACTCCCGGCTTTTCTCCATCTGCGCGCTACTGGAGCACTTTATTCAGGAGCTCGGCTACCCCTCCAGGCCGCAGATGCCGCCGGTGAACTACGAGCTGATTATGCCGCCTTACGGCGCACTGGCCGGCCTTGGCGAACTGGGCCGCGTCGGCACGCTGATTACCCCGGAACTGGGAATGAACGTGCGCCTGGCCGGAATGGTCACCAATATCGAGTTCGAATATGATAAGCCCATTGACTTCGGCGTGCGTAAATTCTGCAGAAAGTGCAAGCTCTGCGCCGAGTCCTGCCCCTCGGGAGCTATCACCAAAAGCAGCGAACCGGACGAGGTCGTGCGCGGCTTCCGCAGGTGGCACAACGACGGCGAAAAATGCTTTTTGCAGTGGTCCAGCGCGGCAACCCGCGAGCCTTCCGGCTGCCGCATCTGCGTGGGCGTCTGCCCCTATTCCCGTAAAAACACCTGGATTCACAACATCTCGCGCGAAGTGGACGCACGCGACCCGACCGGTCTGGTCTCAAGCGGCCTGTTGGCCATGCAGAAAGGCTTTTTCCACTATCCGGAAGCCCAGGATTACAAGGCCGATTGGGACGGCGGCAAGGAATACAACTACCATAACCCGCCCAAGTGGCTGCGCACCGAGGAATATTTCAAGATCGAAAAAAGCTGGGAATATGGCGGAAACGAATAAAGGAGTGAGTCAATGTACCCTGACGGAACATTAATAAAATATCTTTTCTGGATGGTCATAGGCGTGATGCAGGTGCTTATCTGGCAAAGCATAGGCGTTTGGGCCAGGCAATTTAACGAGAACCTCAAATGGTGGCAGCAACTGCTTTTTTACGGCTGTTTCGCCTCGTTCTGTATCGTGGTCTTTGCGGGCTTTACCCTGAAAGGTGAATACGAGGGCAATGCCGGCTGGTACATGATCGGCTTTTTCGGCAGCCTGCACCTTATCGCTTTGGGCGTGCTCATTCGGCTGTTCATAATGAAGAAGAGCGAAAATAACAAAGATGCGGCAACGAACTGAAAAAATCCTCTGGATTCTCTCCATCCTGTTGGTTCTGGCGGCTTGGGCCGCCGGGGCCAACAGGGCCGGGGAGAGCCTGCAGGCGCAAATTCGGAGCGTGGATTCCTCCATAAGCCGTCTTGAGCTTATCGCGGAGGATATGTACCGGGGGCAGAGCCCCTCGGGTGAGATTTATGTCATTCTGGAAAGTCACCCCGGCTACGGCGGGGCAGTAAAAACGGCTACGCTCGGGGGGGCTGACAAGCGGGTACGCCAGGTGGCCGTGCTTGAATCGTCGGAAACGAGCAGCTACCTAGCGAACGTGTTGAAAACCGGGCTTATGGAGAAGTTTCCCGGCACCATGCTGGATACGCCACCCCAAGTGGACGCGGTGTCCGGCGCGACTATGACTTCCACCGCCATCATCAGCGGGTTGGAGAGAGCGGTAAAGCGCGTGAATCAGGTGGCATTCGGCGTTCCGTTCATGGAAGAACCGCGAGAAATCCCTTCGTGGGAAATAGCCAAGGCCGCCGCTACGCTGGGGCTTTTCGTCCTGGCTTTATGGGTAAGCTCATCCTGGTTTCCCTGGTCGAAAAAATGGGGAGTTAGGGTCTCACTGCTCTGCGGCTTCATTGTTTTAGGCGTGCTTTACGCCTCCCAGCCCAGCATTGCCACGGTGGTATTGTTGCTGAGCGGGGCTTGGAGTTCCGGTCTGGCTTCTTACGCGGCTATTTTATGCCTGCTGCTCGGCGCGTGCGTGGTGCTGGTCACTCGCAAAAATCTTTACTGCCAGATGATCTGTCCTTTCGGCGCTGTACAGCAGGGCTTGGGAAGCATTCTGCGCCCGAAAGCTCTGGTCTTGCCGCAGGCATTACGCTGGCTCTCGCGATTTACGGCCCTGGTGGCCATAGTCTTGGGCCTTTATTACAGAAAACCGGGTCTCTCGTCTTTCGAGCCGTTCAGTATGGTCTTTTCGTTTATCGGCAGCGGGCTCATCTACGCCACCGCCATTTTGGCCGTGCTGGCCTCCCTGCTGGTATTGCGCCCGTGGTGCAATACGCTTTGCCCCGTCAAGGCCGTTTTCGACTTTATAAGTTTCGGGCGGGGGTGGTTGATGCCGCTTAAACATAAGGAGCGAAGCCATGAAGAAAAATAGCCTTGCCGGCATCATCGTCTGGGGGCTTTTCTTCGGCTTGGCCGTAACGGGCCTCTGGCGGTCTTTCTTCATTGAAAATTCCGCTGACAATGCTTCCCGTCCATTCATAAGTGAAAAGCGGGCGAAATGAACATGAGAAGACGCGAATTGCTTGGCGCTATCGGCATACTAGGAACGGGCGCAATCTTGTCCGGGGTGGCTGGTCCCTTGGCGGGGCTGCTCAAAACAGTCGACTACCCGGTAGCGTCCGAGGTCCGCTCGGTCATGGGCAGCTTGCTGCAAATAAACATTGCGCGCCGGAACAGGGAGAGCCTTGAATTGCTGGATATGGCTTTTGCTGAGGCCATGCGGCTTGAAGCCTTGCTGACGCGACACAAGCCCGGAGCTCCGCTGCACGGTTTGAACGCGACCGGGCATATTGCGACGCCGCCGGCCGAACTCCAGCAGGTACTCGCTGCGGCGATACGCCATTGCCGTGAGAGTGGCGGATTCTTCGACCCCACGGTGTTTTCCACGCAGCCAGCCGCTATTGATGGAGTAAACCTTGGTGAAGACGGCATCAGCCTTGCGCGAAGCGGCACCTCGATTACTCTGGACGGCATCGCCAAGGGTTACGTGGTCGACCGCCTTTCCCAACTGCTCCATGCGCACGGTGCGGGTAACCATTTAATCAACGCCGGCGGCGATATCATCGCCTGCGGCGGAGGGCCGTCCGGATTCGGCTGGAAGATCGGTTTGCAAGATCCTCGCCGCCAAGGGAGGCTGCTCACTTCATTCTTTTTACAAGACGGCGCGGTGGCCACATCGGGAAACTATGAAAGTTTATCGCCTCTGGGACGCGGTCGGGCGCATATTTTAAGCCCCGCCACCGCAGAGGCTGCTGCCGGTTCGCTCAGCGCATCGGCTTTCGCACCGAGCGCAATGGAGGCGGACGCCATGAGCACGGCTCTGTTTGTAATGCCGAGTGATTACCGCAGAGATTACATGAGAATGAAGAATAACGCCGCCTGCTACGTAGTTAGTAAAAGCGGCAACCATGAAAAAATAGGAAAGCTTGCTTTATTATAACCCTTTAACCATAAACAGGAGTGATTATGCCACGACTGCTCACAATTGTATTCAGCTGCCTGGTCTTGTTGTTTTCAGCGACGGATTTCGCGGCCGCGGGCGCACATTACACCAGCGGCGGCGAGGGATTGAAAGTCGCCACTCTGCCTCCTCCGGGCAAGTATTGGCGTCTGTACAACTCTTATTACACCGCGCACGAAAGCCGCGACAACAACGGCGACAAAATCGCTTCGGACTTCGACCTTGAGGTGGTAGCCATCACCAACCGCTTCATCTGGTCGAGCGACATTAACATCTTGGGTGCCAACCTTGTTATGGATGTTGTTGTACCCACGGTGTATACTGACATAAACCTGCGTAACGCCGGCCTCGGATCATTCAGTGACAACAATTGGGGCTTGGGCGACATCTGTATCGAGCCGTTCCTGCTGGCTTGGCACGGCAACCGCTATGATGCAGCCGCCGGCGTGGGGCTGTTTATTCCGACCGGCGACTATAATGAAAACCGCCCGGCCAGCCCAGGCAAAGGCTTTTGGACGGTCATGTTGACGGGTGGCGGGACTTTGTACTTTGACGAGGCTCGCACCTGGCACGGCTCCATATTGGCCAGGTACGAAATCCACACCCAGCAGGAGGGCACCCGCCAGACGCACGGCGATGACTTTTCTTTTGAATGGGGCCTCGGCAGGACTTTCAATGGGCTGATTGACGTTGGGCTCTCCGGCTACTGCTACTGGCAGGTGACGGACGATTCAGGCCCCCGTTCGGATGACTACAGAGAAAGAGGCTATGCCGTCGGCCCGGAAATCAGCGTGGCCTTCCCGGAATGGAACATGAGCGTGGCGTTGCGTAGCCAGTGGGAGTTCGGCTCCCGCAACAGGGCGCAGGGCAATTTGACCAACCTGGTACTGACCTATAGTTTCTAACTTCGGGAAAAAGAACGGCGGGCGGCCTCCTCCGGCCTGACCGTTTCACCTCCCACACAACTGAAGCCGGGGATGCCGAGAATGCCCCGGTTTCAGTTGTGTGGGTCATAATTTTTATGTCTTTGTCCAGGAGCTGTCTCTAAATACATTCTAGACCTTTCACTGTTCTGTTGTTTTGCTGTTTTTCATGAACAGACACGACATTTCAGACGGAAAGTGGGCCAGAATCGGGCCTATGTTGGCAAAGGCCAGTACTGACGTGAAAAGGCTCCTAAAAGATCAGGCTCAACCTCGGCAACGGACACGCCTCCGTACGAGCATACTCCGGCTGTGGGTGAGGGGGAAATATCCGTACGGAGTTCAGTAGCCAATTGGTGGTCAATGGTGAGTGCCATTACAAGAAAAGGTTTACTAAAGTATTTTTTCAAATCTTAGTTGCTATATCAAAAACAGTAAATTTGTTCTTTATGGCATTTGTATTGATCAAAAGAAGAAAATGGTAATGGGGAAAAGAAGAGTCATGAATCTCTCTGACCAAAAGGCAGAGAGGATCAACTCGATAAGTTGCTATGACCATTTGCTTTAACCTTCGTGAGAGGTTATAACTAAAATCAGATATATGGTCAGGATAAGGAAGAATAGAACTAGATGAGCTATGCTTTTACCTCTATCACACATGTGTGGTGTGAGATTAATGTTTTCTTATTCTTTCTTTTTGTCTTTTTTTGTTGTTTCTTTGTTATCTTTTGTTTATATTTTAGTGATACAATCAGACATAGAACACTTGAGAAGTGAATAATTAATATTATTCTCATTGGTGAACGGTTCATTTGTGAATAATAGATATATATCGGGCATATTATATACTGAAAAGTTTGGCGGATTTATTTTCATACAAAAAAGAAGACCTACTTCCCTATAATGGGAGGCAGGCCTTCAGTGATCCATCGAAAAATGAATGTTGCTGAGAAAATTATTACCTATCAGCTCAAGCCGAAAAATCGTTCAAAGAAGACACGGAGTTTGTCCAGTACGCTTTGCTTTTTCGCAGCGTGGTTATTGTTTTTGCTGAACCGTGAAACAGGCGGAAGTATCTTTGTGATGGCGGTTCCGGTGGTAGGGATGGCTCCGTCGCGGAACGCATTGGCGACAAAGGTTTTCGTTTCGGCAGGATTGAGTTTTTCTTCGGCAATGATACGCTCAAGCTCTTCCTCTTTCTTGGTCTTAATGTAGGCAAGCCACGCTTCATCAACTTTTTCCGTTATGGAAACGGAATCCACAAACTGTTCGATGAGGTCTTTCTTGTTGCGCAGGCTGGGACTGGAGTTTACAGCCCGTGCGATGCTCGAACGGATTTCCCTCCCTTCTTCAGAGCCCTTCTTTTTGAGGTAGGTCTCCACCAGCATCAGGATGTAATCAACATTGATTTCAACTTGCTTGATAAGTTCGATTTCAAAAACCACATCGTCGTTGATGGCTTCCCTTTCCGCTTCGGCTTTACGGCGAAATTCCGCATGCAGGTTGAGATACTGGCTTTGATAGTCCTGAAAGGTCTTTCCGCTGAGGATATCGTTTTCCGTAAAGTCGTCAAAGGCGACAAGAATATTTTTCAGTCGCAAGATGGAGCCAAAGAGCCGAATAAAGTCCTTTTGGGCGGTTTCTCCCGTAATGGGCGCATCAAGCGGGAAGAAGGCCAGCATGGCCTTCACCTGCTTTTTATATTCCGCGTAATATTCAGTGTAGGATTTCAGCAGAGCGATATTCTTGGCGTCCTTGTTTCCAAAAAGAGCCAGAGCGTCGTTGGTTTCCTGTTCGAGGTTGCGGAATGAAACGATGTTGCCGTAGGTCTTGACGGAATTCAGGATGCGGTTGGTACGCGAAAAAGCCTGAATCAGGCCGTGGGCACGCAGGTTTTTATCCACCCAGAGGGTATTGAGGGTAGTGGCGTCGAACCCTGCCAGGAACATGTTGACGACGATCACCACATCCAGTTCACGGCTTTTCAGCCTGAGCGACAGGTCTTTGTAGTAGTTTTGAAATTTGTCTGCCGAGGTGTCGAAACTGGTGCTGAACATCTGGTTATAGTCTTTGATGATGTTTTCCAGAAAGTCACGTGAGCTGGCGTCCAGCCCTTCGGCACTGCACTCTTCTTCACTCAGTGCTCCGTCCGCTGTTTCTTCGTTGGCGGCAAAGCTGTAGATCAACCCAACCTTGAGACGTCTGGCCGGAGGCATATCTTTCTGCTGATTGGAAAATTCAAGGTAATAGCGTTTGGCAGCCTCAATGGAGGCGGTGGCAAACAGGGAATTGAAACCGGACAGCCGTTTGTCTTTATGGCTGTAGAACGTGGTTCGTCTGGTCTTTTGATCGAAATGTTCCCGGATATACGCCACAATCTGCGTAATGCGTTCGGGAGCAAGCAAAGCCTGTTCCGTATCAATGGACGAAACCTGTTTATCCCGGATATGTTCCGATGCCTTGATGGTGTTGATGTAATCCACACGGAACGGCAGAACATTCTTGTCATTGATCGCATCAACGATGGTGTAGGTGTGGAGTTTGTCGCCAAAGGCCTTTTCCGTTGTACAGAGAAGGGCCTTGCTGCCTCCGGGAGCGTTTTCCGAGAAGATGGGTGTCCCGGTAAATCCGAAAAGGTGGTAGCGTTTGAAGGCGTTCGTGATGTCCTTATGCATGTCGCCGAATTGACTGCGGTGGCATTCGTCAAAAATGATGACGACATGGGCATCATAGACGGGATGTTTTGGATTTTTGCCTATGAAGTTTGCAAGTTTTTGAATGGTTGTAATGATGATGCGGGCATTGGGGTTTTCCAGCTGCTTTTTGAGGACAGCGGTGGACGTGTTGGAGTTTGCCGCGCCCTTCTCAAAGCGCTCATACTCCTTCATGGTCTGGTAATCCAAATCCTTGCGGTCGACTACAAACAGCACCTTGTCAATGGCGGGCAGGTCTCGCGCCAATTGAGCGGTTTTGAAACTGGTGAGGGTTTTGCCGCTGCCCGTGGTGTGCCAGATGTAGCCGCCCGCCGCCGGTGTGCCCAGTCGTCTGGCGTTGGTGCTGGTAATGATGCGTTGCAGAATCTGTTCCGTAGCGACAATCTGATAAGGCCGCATGACCAGCAGCTTGCGATCCACATCGAACACGCAGTAGCGGGTGAGGATACTGAGAAGGGTATGCTTGGCGAAAAACGTCTTGGTGAAGTCGACAAGATCGGTAATGGGCTGGTTTCGGGCGTCGGCCCACCAGCTGGTGAAGGCAAAGCTGTTGGAGTTTTTCTGTCGGGATTTTTTGCCCTGCTGTTCGGCAAGGTGTCCGCTCCGAACGGTGTTGCTGTAATATTTGGTCAGCGTGCCGTTGCTGATGATGAACAGCTGCACATACTCAAACAGGCCGCAGCCCGCCCAAAAGCTTTCCCGCTGATAGCGGTTGATCTGGTTGAAGGCCTCGCGGATGTCCACTCCACGGCGTTTCAGCTCGATATGCACCAGCGGCAGGCCATTGACCAGCACGGTCACATCATAGCGGTTGGCGTAGTTCCCCACCGATTCATATTGATTGACGACTTGCAGGCTGTTGTTGTGAATGCGTTGTTTGTCGATCAGGTAGATGTTTTTGGTCGAGCCGTCGTCGCGCTTGAGGATATGGATATGATCTTCCTGAATGCGGGTTGTTTTTTCTATGATGCCATCATTGTTTCCCGCAATGCAGGTACTGAAAAAGGTTTCCCATTCCGTATTGGAAAAGGTCATGCCGTTGAGCTTTTCCAGCTGACGGCGAAGGTTGGCGACAAGCTCCGCCTCGGACGTGATGGGAAGGTATTCGTAGGCCTGCGCCTGCAACTGCTTGATGAAGGCCTTTTCCAGCGCGGCTTCACTCTGATAGGCGTTGTCGTCGTCACGTTCCCGCACGAATTCGGCAACAACCGTACTTTTTTCAAACAAGGCAATAGGTTCACAATGCGTGACGGGGCGGGATTGGCTCATTGTGCCTCCTTGAAGGTCAGCAGGCGGTCACGGTAATATTCATACTGCTTACGGCGAGCGGCGATCTCCGCAGGCAGACCGCTGGAAAGGTCGTTGACCAGCGCATCCAACTCGTCGAGGATGGCAACTATTTCTTGCTGTCTTTTCAGCGATGGAACAGGAATAAGAAAACTAGCCATACATGAAGGGGAAACTCTCCTTACCTTTGTTCCAGTGATATTACTACGTTTTTGTATTTGAAACTGTTCTGATTGAAAAAAATAGGCAACATATTGGGGATCGAGCGAATGACGATATATGCAAGCATCACTGCTTACAGCAATATTTTCTTTACCAAGCCATGCAACGGCTTTGCAGACATCAGTATCGTTTTCACTGGTCGTAGCGATAATAAGATCATTCGTTTTTGCTTTTCTTAAATTTTTTGCATTGGGAATTTTAACAAAAGATTCAGTTTTATATGTATAAGTGCCATATAGTGTATATATTTGACCATAATGAATAGCTCCAAGCTTTGTTTCATGCTCGCTGATATCTTTTTTCTGAAGCCCATTTCCTCTTATAAATTCACCGAGTTCACCTAATGTCATCCATTTAACAGTCTCTCTCTCTCTCTCTCTCTCTCTCTCTCTCTCTC
>OFGR01002418.1_pt1 | contig 12505 bp, 9 predicted proteins | sample 1521811 | NCBI WGS metagenome assembly OFGR01 (sample SAMEA3504098, study PRJEB24116) | mouse gut metagenome | biome: mouse gut; feature: mouse-associated habitat; material: faeces | place: Denmark | collected 2011
AACCCCTCCCGCACCCCCTACCGGGAGGAACGGCGCCTGCACCCCATGTGGTGAGCCGTCCGTTTGATAAACAAGGCATACGCAGCTTTCGCCGCGTATGCCTTTTCTGGCCTCTTCAGGCAGCTTCAGAAGCCAGTTCTAAATACCGGTTTTTGTACCTGAAGAACATGAACGCAGACAGGATAAATGCCATCAATTCCGCCACTGGCGTCGCCAGCCAGATTCCGGTTACACCGAAAACCACCGGGAGCAGGAGCATAGCAATCAGCATGAACACAAACGATCTGGAAAACGCAAGGACCGCCGAAACCACCCCATTGGACAGCGCTGTGAACGCCCCGCTGGCAAAGATGTTGAATCCAATGAAAAACAGAGCCAGTGTACAGAGCCGGTTCCCGGTGACCGCGAGACCGTAAACCGGGTTGTCTGGCCGGGCGAAAACCGAAACCAGCGGTTTGGTGAGCGCCAGAGAGGAAACCACCGTCACAGCCGAAATGACCGCAATCACCTCGAAACTGATCCTGAGCAGTTTTTTCAGCTTTTCATCATTTTTCTCCCCGTAATAAAAGCTGATAAGCGGGGCGACCCCGTAGGAGTAACCCGTATACAGCGAACTTGCGAACATCAGGACATACATGATAATGGTGACAGCCGCGACCCCGTCTTCCCCCACATAGTTCAGCATGGTCCAGTTGAACATCAGGGTGACGATCCCGGTTACAAGCGCAGTCGCCATTTCAGAGCATCCATTCGAAGCGGCACTCGCCAGAACCCTCCACCGGAAAACCGGTTTCTGAAAATGCAGGAGCCTCTTTTTCTGTGCAAACACAAATAGCCCGACTACCGCAGTCACCGAATAGCCCAGCCCGGTTGCGATCGCTGCACCACCGATCCCCATCTCGAAAACCGCAAGGAAAAGATAGTCCAATACCATGTTCAGCACGCCGCCGGTCACCGAGCAGACCAGGGAAAGCGTCGCCTTTTCGCTTGCAATCATGTAGAGGGTGAATTGATTCATCAACAGGATGGGGACGATAAACAGCAGATATCGGTTCAGGTATTCCACACAGTAGCCCTTGATCTCCGCAGACAGGTTGACGCCGGCAAAAAGAGGCCCTACCGACAGGGAGCCGAGCAGGTACATGGCCGCCCCCACCACAACGTTCACCAGGATCAGGAAGGTAAAGTCCTCCCTCGCCTCCTGTGCCTGCCGTTCGCCCATCTTCTTCATAATCACCGCGCTGCCCCCTGTGGCGAGCATGGTCGAAATAGCGGTCACAAACTGTATCACCGGTGCGGTGAGGTTGATGGCCGACAGCGCGTCCGTACCGATCAGGTTGGATACGAACAGCCCGTCAACCATCGTATAAAAGGACATAAATACCGTCATCAAGATGGTTGGAACCGCAAACCGCAGGATGTTTCCCAGTGTGACAGGCCGATGGTATCCGTTTTGATTTTTCATGGATGTTTCCCCTTTCAGCTTGATTTCCCCCGTGATATGTCTTATCATAAACGATACAGTAACTGTACGGTCAAGGGGGGAATTGAAAAATGAATGAAAAAAGCAGACTGCTTACCATCGGCCAGTTTGCGGCCCTGCATGGGATCAACAAAAAAACCCTGATGTGGTATGATGAGATCGGCCTGTTCCGGCCTGCGGCGGTCAACCCGGAAAATGGGTACCGCTATTATAACTACCATCAAAGCTCCCTGTTGGAAACCATCCTGCTGCTGCGCGAACTGGACCTTCCCATCAGCGAGATCCAGTCGTTCATGAAGGAGCGTTCTGCTGCCAATCTGGAGCGCCTTTTGGGAGAACGGCTCGCGGAGCTGGACCGCCGCATCACCCATCTGAAAGCGGTCCGGAAAACCCTGTCCAACCACCGGGAAAATATGCGGACACTGCTGCACATCGACCTGTCGGAAATCTGCGTTGTCGAAAAAGAGGAACGCTGCCTGGTCACCGTCGACATCAATCCGGAGATCACCTTCGAAAAAGAGGTGGAACTGATTACGGCTGAAACCAGAAAATATCAGCTCCGCCGCCTGCACGACGCTTCCTACGGGACGATGATCCCGGTCGCCAGCCTGCACAACGGCAATTTCGAGGATTACTCCAAGCTGTTTATCGAGATTCCGTTCCCCATCCAAAAAGCCGGCCTGCACATCCAGCCCGCCGGACCGTATTTGAGAGCGTTTTTCAAGGGGGACTGGTCACATCTGCCCGCCCGATATCTGGAAATTCTGGCATATGCGGAGAAGCGGGGGCTGTCGTTAACCGGTTATTCCTACGAAATGGGGATCAACGAAACCGTGACCGACCGGATCGAGGACTATATTGTGCAGATCGAGATACCGGTCGGCCAGCCGCAGGCTGCAAATATGCCCCTGGAGCGCAGACAAACGTTGTAACGGCTGCTCCCTGTGAGGCATCCGGGGCGGAGGCCCCGCAGGAAACGTCCCCATCAAAACGACGAAGCCAGCCCGTGAGGACCGGCTTCCAATTTTGAGGAAATGTTAATGTTAACCAATCGCCTGAAAATACTGGCGCACCAGATTGACGTAGGATTCCGAAAGCTCGAATGATGCTCCGTCCCCCAGCCAGGTCCCGGAAACCGGCAGGCTCCCCGCAACCTGCGCGTCCAGCTGGGAAAGGAAGTTGGCAGCGCGGCGGCGCGGCTCGTAATCGGCATAGGAAATGTCGGTATCCACAAGGTTGACCGTCAGCTTGAACAGGCTGGACGACCGCTCTTCCCCTGCCGCATCAAGATTCTGGTTGATCCATGCGGCAAGCATCCTGCCGAGCAGGCCGCATCGGGCCTCCTGATCCCGCCGGAAGGCAGGGTAAGCAAACAGATCGAACATATCCCGGGCATCCAGACGCCGGCTGCCTGCCGCAAGGTTGATCGAGTAACCGTCCCGCCGGTAGGAGATATCCTCGGGCAGCTCAAATTCGACCGATCCGGTCTTTTCAACAATCCGCTGGAACGCATCCCCGTCGACCCGCGCATACCGGTCGACCATCACTCCCAGCCGCTCAGAGAGCGCGGCCTTGACCGCTCTGCTGCCTCCGGTTTCAAATGCCTGCACAAGGGTCAGGTTTTTTCCGTCCAGAGGAACCAGTGTCTGCGGCGGGAGCATGGTAAGCGGTACCTGCCCATACTGCGGATTAAACCGTACCAGCACAAAATCAACCGGTTCACTGCCCCGCATCCCGATCACCACGGCAGTGAGCGAATCCGAATCATTGGGGCGGTAGGAGAGCTGCTGGCCATCCGCGGAATCCTTCTGGAGCGTGTTTGGCATCGACGGTTGGACCGCCATCACCGTCCCCACCATAATCAGCGCGAGCAGCAGCAGCGTCAGCGCGAATGCCAGCAGAAAACTGCGCCAGCGCTCTCTTGGATTGTATTCCATCTGATCCCCTCCGGCCATATCATACAGTCAAAACACTTCAAAGCAACCACCTGCATTGAAGCCGTGGACAAAAGCCACCAGCACACAAAGCACGCTGGATGATCCTTCCATCTGAAGCAAGACATGCTTTTCTCAAGCGCCGCCTGCGGCGAGGCCACCGCAAGCCCACTCTAATTCCCTTCAAGTGGCTTCTACTCCTATATTGCTGGTTCTATCTTTGACCGGACAATGGATGGTTTATACAGGAAACTGAAAAAATACGCGTATGCTCCCGAAAGCGTTAGAAACCGGCGCCATCTCCGCCCTCCCCGCATGAAAAACCTCCCTCTCCCCAGCGGGCACGCGGCTTCCTTTCCCCAAAAACAAAAAACTGAGGCGCCCTAAGGCGCCTCAGCGTGTGAAAGCATCACTTTCTGTTGTTATTTCTTTCCCTGCAGAGCCAAGCTCATGTCATTGTAAGCAGACTCGTCCAGCGTCCCCATGTGTTTATCCACAACAAGGGCATTGGTGAGGGAGCCGGTTACGTTGAGCATGGTTCTGGGCATGTCGATGATGGGGTCGATCGCCAGGATGGGGCTTACCATCGCGAACTGCGCGCCCATGCCGACGCCGGACAGGCCAACGGATGCTGCCATGGTTGCGGTTCCGGGGATACCCGCGATACCAAGCGAACCAATCGTAACAACGAAGATGGTCATTACGATCATGGTGATGTCAATCGGAGTTCCGGTCACGTTGCAAACATAGATGATCAGCAGGGAGGGGAAGATACCCGCGCAGCCCTGCATACCAGCAGTGGTGCCGAAACCGGCTACGAAGCTCGCAGTACCCTGGTTGACGCCCAGCTTTTTGGTCAGCGTCTCGATGGTCATGGGGAGACAGCCAACGCTCGAGCGCGAAGTAAACGCCATCAGCATCGTCGCATAGGACTTCTTCATATAGGTCACCGGGTTCAGGCCGTGGACCATCAGGAGGACAAGCTGGATGATGAACTGGATGACGGCCGCCAGATAAAGCGCGACGATGAACTTACCCACCTCAAGGATGGAGGACAGGCCTCTCTGTGCGATGGTGTTCGCCAGCAGAGCCATTACCGCCCAAGGCATATAATCGAGGATCAGCAGAGCCATATTGATCATGGCTTTATGGGATGCGTTGATTGCGTCATACAGCGGCTTTGCAGCCTCTTCGCTCTCGTAGTTGATCCACCAAACTGCCAGGCCGAAGAACGCAGAGAAGATAACCAGACCGATGATGTTGCTGTTTACCATTGCCTCTACAATGTTGCCAGGGACCAGGTTTCTGATGGTGGTTGCCACCGGGGTGATCTCTTTTGCAGTCGCAGCGCCTTCCGCAACCACGGTGCCGCCTTTGCCAACACCGAAAAGCAGACCGATCACGATTCCGGTAACCGCAGAGATCGCGACCATCCCCATGGTGACGATGATGGTCTTTTTCACCAGCAGGCCCATGGTCTTGCCCTGCTCCATGTTGATGATAACCTGCATGATGGAGACCATGACCAGCGGTACAACGATCATCTTAATGAGATTGATATAACCGTTGCCCACCATTGCATACCATGTGGTGGTCTCGGAGACGAATGCAACCTCCATCGGGGCATCCGGGAAGCCGGCCACGAACTGAATCGCCAGACCCAGTACAAGTCCGAGACCGGTGCCGATCATGACGACAACCGCGAAATCCATGTGCTTCTTATGGTACAAAATGTGGATCAGGAAGAACAGGGCAACCAGAATCGCCAGAAAGACAATCGTCTTTATATCGCTGATCTTTAGGAAACTTTGAAAAAATACCCCTTCCATACCTCAAACTCCTTCTTCTTTCTTTTCGATTTCGATATGTGGCTTCTAATCCAAGCACCTGAAAAGAATCTTCCGGATCCTTTTCGGGCCTGCGGCGGTCCCGCCGCAGGAGGATGCTTTAAGCAGCCTTGCTTTCGATTGACAGGGGCATCCAGCACACTTTGCGTGCTGGCGGGCAAAAAGCCCCACCGCGGAAAACAGATGCTTGTTTTTCGTGGTTTTGACGGGATTACAGGAAATTGTACGCTGTCAATATCTTGTCGCGTCCGGTCATCTTATCGGTGAAGTATTCATAATAGCTGATGCCCAAAAACGATCCCGAGATATTGAAAAGGTTCTCAAATCCGCGGCCTTTCAGCGCCATGATCGCATTATAGCTTCTCTGGCTGGTCCGGCAGTGCAGATACACAGGGCGGTCTTTGGGGATTTCCGAAACCCGCTGCCGCAGCTCGCCCAGAGGGATATTGACCGCGCCAATCAGATGGCCCGCCTCAAATTCCCCGGGTGTCCGCACATCAATGATGCAGGCATGGTTTTCCACCAGATCGCGGACCTCGCTCACATGGACCTGCCGGAAAACGCCATGGAGGACGTTCAGCCCTACCAGTGCAGCCAGGTTGACCACATCCCTCGCTGTACCGAATACAGGCGAATAGCAGAGCTCCAGCTCTTTCAGGTCTTCCAGTGTACCGTTCATGGCAATCAGCGTTGCGATAACGTCGATCCGCTTATCCACATTCCCTTTTCCGACCGCCTGTGCACCGAGAATCCTTCCGGTAGGCAGTTCAAACACGAGCTTGAAATGAACAGGGGAGCTGCCGGGCATAAGCCCTACCTTATCCATGGCCATAGTATAGACCGAGTCGCAGGGAATCTGGTTGGCCTTTGCGGTTTTCTCATTCAGCCCTGTAGCGGCTGCGTTGAGATTGAACACCCTGACCGCACAGGAGCCGATCACACCTTTGTTAGCCCCGCGCATCCCATAGATGGCGTCGGCCGCTGTCCTCGCCTGACGCAGGGCAGGCCCCGCAAGCGGCAGTTTCGCTGACTTGTGGGTCAGGCGCTGGTACACCTCGATGGCATCCCCTACTGCGTAGATATGCGGATCGCTGGTGCGGAAATCCGGCGTGACCTTGATGGCGCCTGTTTCCCCCAGTTCCAGTCCCGCCGCTTTTGCAAGGGCGGTCTCGGGTACAACACCGATGGCGAGTACCACCGCCTGCGCGGACAGCTCTCTGCCGGAGCTGAGGAGCACCTTATCCTCTGTAATCGACTTTACGCCGTCCCCGACAAACAGTTCCACGCCCTGGTCGCAAAGCTCTTTCTGGAGGATCTGGCTCATGTCATAGTCAAAGGGCGCCATGACCTGGTTGGCAGCTTCCACCACAGAGACCCGTTTTCCGGCCTCCTTCAGGTTTTCCGCGACCTCAAGCCCGATGAAGCCTCCGCCAACCACTACTACATCCTGGATGTTCTCCCGGTTGACATACTGGTCCAGCTTTACAATATCGTTTACATTGCGCACCGTGAATACATGCGGAAGGGAGACCCCCTCAATCGCTTTGGGGCGGATAGGGCTGGAGCCGGGTGAGAGCACCAGTTCATCATAAGCCTCCTCGTATTCCTGACCAGTGGCACTGTCCTTTACCTGAATCGTTTTGCGGGCTCGGTCAATGCCGCACACCTCATGGTTGACCCGTACATCGATATCATAGGAGGCTTTGAAGCTCTCCGGGGTCATCATCACGAGGGAATCGCTGTTTTCAACGGTCCGGCTCAGATAATATGGAAGAGAGCAGTTGGAAAAAGATACATGCTCCCCTCGCTCGAAAATGCTGATAGAGGCATCCGCGTCCAAACGTCTGATCCGGGCCGCTGCGGAAGCTCCGCCGGCAACGCCTCCTACCACAAGCACTCGTTTTCCCATATATTCACTTCCTTTACAACTACAGCTGAATCGCAGGGGCCTGTTTACTGCCGCTCTTTGATGTTGGTGATAATGCGCTCCACTGCTGTGCGGATATTCTTGGTATCCGTAGCCAGATTGATCCGGATGAATCCGTGACCGGTGAAGCTGAACCACTCTCCTACATCGCAGGCAAGGCGGCATTTTTTCTGGATGAACTCCTCGACCTCTTTGCCGGGGATGTAGCCGCGCAGGTCGATCCACGAGAGGTAGGTTCCCTCAAGAGGGGTCACCACGATCTTCGGGAGCTCTTTCGCAAACTCCTGTTTCATATAGTCGTAGTTATGGCGGATCAGGGCTTTCACATTGTCAAACCACTCCTCGCCGCCACGGTATGCGGCTTCCACTGCGGTGAGACCCATAAGATTTGCCTCTGCCGAGCCTACGCTCTTTATGTACGCGTCGTACTTCTCCATCAGCTTCTCATCGTAAATGATGACATGAGAATGGATCAGGCCAGCCAGGTTAAAGGTCTTGGATGCAGCATTGAGGATAATCAGGATGTCCTTATACTTGCCGCCCTTCACCAGCGCGGTGGAGACGAACGGGTTGGTATCATAAGCGAAATCCTGATGGATCTCATCGGCCAATACCAGCACATTGTGCCGCTTGCAGATATCCAGCACGCCGTCCAGCTCTTCCTCGGTCCATACGCGGCATACCGGGTTATGGGGCGAGCAGAGGATGAACATTTCCACCTGGTTCTCGGTGACCGCTTTTTCGAATTTTTCCAGATCCAGGACATAGTGACCGTCCTGGTTGTCCAGTTCACATGTGACGAGGTTTCTGCCAGTATTCAGGATCGCGTCATAGAACGGATAGTATACGGGCGGGCAGATGACAACCGAGGCTTTTTCCTGGGTGTAGGCCCTTACCGCTGTGTACAGGGAGCCTACCACGCCGGTGGCGAACCGAACGTTATTTTTGGCCAGCTCAATCCCATGGCGCTTTTTCTGCCATGCAAAAAACGCCTCATAATAATGGTCCTCTACCCTGCCGTAGCCAAAAACGCCATGCTCTACGCGTTTTGCAAGGGCCTCGCGCACCGACGGAGGGGACTGAATCTCCATATCTGCAACCCACAATGCAAGCAGGTCAGCATCCCCGAAGATATCCTGAAGCGAATCCCATTTCAGGGTACCGGTTCCTCTCCGTTCCACGCAGTTTTCCTTACAGAACTTCTCGAAATCCATTTTGAGTAACCCCTTTCATTTGTATTTACCAGAACCTCTGGTATAGTTTATCTCGTAAACAATATTGTAGCACGCGTTACGTTTCTTGTCAATGAAATTTGTAATTTCCGTAATAATGTATTCTCATTTTCTTAATAATTAGGTGATTTTCACAAGAATAAATATTTCTTTTTGGTGAAATTGTTTTGCGATTTAACTATTCCCAAATATGAAACGGGCTTCCCCGCTCATCTTGCAATGGAAAATCAGATATGATATGATGGAACCATACAAAAGCTCAGGGAGGAAATGCCTATATGGGCCAGTTTTCAGATATAGACCAAGTTTACCAAAAAGAGACCCGCAAAGCGAATATGCTGTATGAATTTGTCATTCTGTATCACAATTACATCTATGCCCAGCATACCTACGAGGCTGAAAACTGCAATATGATGGAGATACACACCCTTACCTATATTGACGACAGCCCGGGTATCACGGTGACCCAGCTATCCAAAATCTGGCATAAAAGCAAAAGCGCTATCTCCCAGACGGTGAAAAAGCTGATGGAAGCTGGATATGTGGAAAAGCGCTATACAGAGTATGACAAGAAAACCGCCTGCCTGTATGTGACCGAAAAGGGAAAGCGGCTTTCCAGCATCCATAAGGCCTACGATGTTGCAGACATCACCCAGACAACCGCACTTCTGGTGGAACAGTGCAGCGAGGCGGATCTGGAGGCTTTTTACCGGATCATCGAGCAATACATCAAACTTCTGAAAGCTGAGTGATGGCGCGGTATCCTGTGCCGGCACAGGGCATGGGAATGTAGCCAGTGGGAAAAAGCGTACCCAACGTTTGGAGGGGTGCGCTTTTTTATGTGGGTTAAGGCTTACACAACGCTTTTCAGGGGCGTTTAAACTGCCTTGAGCCCGGAAGGCATGAACTGCCCGAGGCGAACTGTTATGTGCGGAAAAACCGCAAGAATGATGAAAAACGGATTTGACTGTTTTGGTACAATCAGTGGGAAAGGAGGGAACCCATGGGCAACCATCAGGTTGAGAACATCGCAGCGGCCATTTCCTATATTGAAGCGCATCTCTATGAAAAACTGGATTTAGATACGGTTGCAAATGCGGTTTGCTATTCCAAGTACCATCTGCACCGGATGTTTACAGGCACAGTTGGGATAACACCTCACGACTACATCCAGCGCAGACAACTAACCGAGGCGGCAAAACTGCTGGTATTTTCGAAAAAGCAAATCATCGAAATTGCACTGGCTGCTGGCTACGAAAGCCAACAGGCGTTTACTTCCATCTTCAAAGCCATGTATAAACAGACGCCGTTGGAGTATAGGCAAAACGGGGCCTTTTACCCTCTTCAGCTGGAACTTCTATTAAACAAAAATCCATCTGTACCCGGTGGGATGCCGCAAAAAATCTCTTATGCTGCACCGGCGGACATTCCCGCCTGGATGAACTTTGTCCCGCTTGTGATTGGCGGTTTTCCCCATCTTGATGCAGCCTCCCATCTGGAGCAGGCCAAACGGTATATTCAGCGGTCCCAGGCCCTTGTGATGCGGGACGGCCCTACCATCATTGGGGCCGCCGCATTTTCCTGCCAGGCCGGGAGTATCGATTTTCTGGCTGTGCATCCGCAATACCGGCATTACGGAGTGGCAAAATCGCTCCTCGACTTTATGGTCTGCCATCCGTTTGCAGGCCGTGAAATCAGCATCACAACCTTTCGAGAGGGGGATAAGGCCGACACCGGACAGCGCGAGGAATACAAGCGGCTTGGATTTGCCGAATCGGATCTTCTCACTGAGTTTGGCTACCCCACCCAGCGGTTGATTCTGCCGCCAAAACAGGAGGAAAACAGCAATGGATGATAATATTTTAGACCAGGAATGGAGCGCAGGTTCACTCCTGCGCTTTGCGTTTCCCACCATCACCATGATGATTTTCATGGGACTGTATACCATCGTGGACACAATTTTTGTAGCGCAGTTTGTGAATACCGATGCGCTTTCCGCCATCAACATTGTGTGCCCTATCATCAATAGCACAGTTGGTCTGGGAACGATGATTGCAACAGGCGGAAATGCCATCATTTCCCGAAAAATGGGAGCTGGCAGACAGCGGGAAGCAAAGGAGGATTTTACCCTGTTGGTGATCACAGGGGCTGTGGCCGGATTTCTGATTCTTCTGGGTGGGATCATCTGGATCGACAAAATCATTTACGCGCTCGGAGCCAGCGGCCTGCTCTTTCCCTATTGCAAAGGCTACCTTATGACACTGCTTCTATTCATTCCGGCAAATGGTTTTGCAAACGCTGTTTTCAAACCTGTTTGTGACGGCGGGAAAACCGGGCCTCGGTTTTGGGCTGTCTGTTCTGGCTGGCGTGGCGAATATCATTTTGGATTACATTTTCATTGTCCCCTGCGGCCTGGGCATCCGGGGCGCTGCTTTGGGGACAGGCTTCGGCTATCTGATCCCCACGGTTGCCGGGCTGGTCTATTTTGCGCGGAGCAAAGGAACGCTGTCTTTCACAAGGCCAAAATTGAAATGGGCCGTGATTGGGGAGAGCTGTTTCAATGGCTCCTCCGAAATGGTGAGCCAACTGGCAACAGCCGTCACGACATTCCTGTTCAATCGCACCATGATGAACCTGCTGGGAGAAAATGGCGTCGCGGCGATTACCATTATTATCTACTCTCAATTCCTGCTGAACACACTGTATATCGGCTACTCTATGGGAATAGCGCCCATTATTGGGTTTAACTACGGAAACAGAAATGATGTCCAACAGAAACGGGTTTTCTCCATCAGTATGCGGTTTATCGGGTTGGCATCAGTGCTGATATTTTCGATTTCCATGTTTGGCGGCTCCTACATTGTGCGGCTGTTTGCAGATAATACATCGGCAGTCTACCAAATTGCGGCAAATGGCTTTACGATTTTTTCATACAGCTTTTTATTCTGCGGCTTGAACAATTTTACCTCCGCGATGTTCACAGCATTGTCAAACGGAAAAGTATCGGCGGTTCTTTCCTTTTTGCGGACATCCGGCCTGCTGTCGGGCGGCATCCTGTTACTGCCTCGTATTTGGGGAATAGTGGGAGTATGGCTGGCTGTTCCTGCCGCAGAGGGGATTATGTTCGTAGTATCTACAATCTGCCTGATACATTACAGGAAAAAATATTCTTATTAAAAGACAGTATCTGCCCCGAACGGGGAAAGAAAAAACCGTTCGGGTAGGCAGATGATTTCTTGCGCGTATTTGCAAAACATTGACAGCCCGGCAAATTATTTTGCAGCCGATCTCAGACGCTGTCACATGGGATTCGTTCAAAACCAAAGCAGAATCTTTCATAAAATCGTCTCCAGTATACTGTATGAAGCAAAAACTGCGATATATGATTGTAATGTTGGGGCGGATATAGAATGATTAAGAACCTGTATTCACAATCTCAAACGACCGTCTGGACGGGCCTTTAGCCGCCTTGCGGCGTTAAAAAATCTTGAAATCCACAAAGGATTCCTGTGATTTTTTGCCTTGCAGGGCGGCAAAATTCCTCGTCCATCCAGCATTTTCGATTATGAATACAGGTTCTTAGTCGATAAAAGGAATTAGGCGCTGTTTGAAAATTGGCATAGCATGGCGGAAAAAGAGCAGGCGTTTGGGCATGTTGACATGTTTCAAACAAGCCCTAAGCGCGAAAGACAGATGAATTATGCTCAGGCTGACTTGTTGGAAAGCATTTCCGAAACCAGATATCTCTCAGCAGATAACTACAGGGTCTATCGTACAGTTATGCGCATCTTCTACCTGGAGCACCAGAAGCTGCACTATCAAATGGACCGGGACACTGTTCTGGCCCTGCTCTGGGGACAGTCTGTCTTTGCGGACTACACCCCGGAACAGCTGACATTGGACCTCCAGCAGCTGGTCAAGTGGAAAAACCTTACGCCCATTCAGGACCCGCGCAAACCCCGCACCATCGCCGAGTTCAAAAATAAGCAATACCAATCTTTGAGGAGGGCGGCCATTAAAATCAGGAGCTTCTGTCTGTTTTTCATCGGGGGACCTCCATTCTCAGATGGTATGGTAACACA
>OFGR01002427.1_pt1 | contig 12453 bp, 12 predicted proteins | sample 1521811 | NCBI WGS metagenome assembly OFGR01 (sample SAMEA3504098, study PRJEB24116) | mouse gut metagenome | biome: mouse gut; feature: mouse-associated habitat; material: faeces | place: Denmark | collected 2011
ACTGCCCCAATTTTTCTTGAAATCCACCCAGGATTCCTGCGAAAAATTGTGTTTGTCTGGCCGCAAAATCCCTCGCCGTTGTGCATATTTCCATTTTTCAAACGGTGCCTAATGTTTGAACAAATTTGAACAAAGTGTAGATATGAGAAATTGTGACCATATTCAAAGTACGCCCCTTTCTCATCTTATTGTCAGGCCTACCACAAAAGAGTTTATAGCTTCGATATGGTATCCATGGACCGGGGTGCGGGCCCCGCAGTATTTCGTTCCCCATCCTGGGATAGGGTAATACTTCGTAAACGGCGCAATTGCGGCCAGTACCCGTATGCGCACCGGTATCTTGACAAGTACTGTCGGTGCGGGGCGGGAAGCCTCCCGCAGAATGACCCACAATTCCTTTGGCACCTCCCGCACAGTGGCCACCAGTTCCGCCGTGGTCAAAAAACGCCAGCATGGCAAAACTGTGTCTGGCAAGATAGCCCTCTACCGTCCCTGTCATCCAGAGTAATTTGATGTCTGCCGACTCCCGTCAGCGTACTTCCCCAGTGAGCCAAGCCAGCCGGGCCCACACCAACGCAGATGATCTGTTCATAAAGTGGGCAGCGGGTTTACCGAAATGTTTCAGTGTAGGCCAGGGGCAGCAGGGTATTGTCGTAGAACATTTTCTCAAAATCGGGGAGCAGCCAGTGATTATCGATGGAATAGCGGGAAAATTCTCCCCCCACGTAGTCGGATAGCCCGCCCCGGTACTGATACCCAGGGCCTGGAGGGCCATTTTCTGGGCGTGTCTGTCCCTGGTAAGGTGGGGCATAGTGCAGCAGGCGCAGAAGTTAGACCTTTGGCAGGTAACTCATCCTTTCCCAAAGACCTTTTATAATTCATATGCCTCCAGGAATTGTGCTCATAATCTACAAATACGATGTCGCCCTACATTTCAGAAAACGGCGTATTATGGTAAATAAAAATCAATAGAAATTTGGTGGAGAATATTCTATATCAGAATGTGAGTCTCATAGCAACTTGATTTTGTGACTCTCTCGAGCGGCTGAGTTTCTCCTGTTGTACCACCATGAACATCTCATCAGAGATAATAGCCTCATGGGTACCAGTGTAAAGGAACCGATCCATGAGGCCATTGTTTTCAATTTGAACTGCGCCAGTGCTGATTGTTTTCTGGAGCAATACCCGCCCAGTATATTTTTCGTTAGAGAGCAGCTTGTCAATCGCCTCCCGATTCCATTTTGGCCTGCCGGTAGGAGAAAGGATGCCCTGCTGTTCCAATCCGGTAGCAATTTTTCCCAGGCTGTCACCGGCAAAATACCGTTCAAATATCCAGCGCACTACTTTGGCTTCTTCGGGATTCACTGTCAGTTCACCATCAGGTCCAACTTCATATCCATAGCATTTGCGGCGAGCCATCTTGGAACTGCCATCCTGAAAACCTTTCCGGAGACTGGCTTTGATTGCTTCGCTTTTTTGTATCACATTCATTATAATTCCCCTTTCACAATAAAAATACCGCAGTGAAATTACTGCGGTGCAAAGCGTTTACTATGTTACTATATAAAAGTTGACAGACCATACCCTTGGCGGTCTGTCAACTTATCTTGGACTGTGGTGCCAAAAAAGATACACAAAACATTTGATTTCTAATTGCTACAAAATATCCAATCCAAACTTTTTTATTAAGGGAAGATATTCTAAATAATTAGATTTATACTTCTCATTATTAAGAAAATCCAATTGTTGAGAAATATCTGCACCAATTCTTTTCTCCTCACGAGCGAAGTATACTGTAGCTCGATAAGCTGTATCTATCTGATTAAGGTTCATTGCATGGTCAATAGCTAGTCGATAATAGGGACGACCATCATCTGGGTTTCCGCACCTATAACAGTATAACCCATATGTTGCAATCAAAGGTATTTGTTCATCATCAATAGGGAGCCGAGGATTAAAAGACTCCAGTAAATCGTACGCTCTATCAAATTCTTTACCTATTATCAGAGAATATATTAAATTGTTCAATAAAGAAATATCATTTGGATTGCTAAGTCTGCCTTGCTCCAAAATTAAAATAGCTTTTTGGGGATCGTCTAAAAAATCTGTAGCAATATAACTGCCTTCCATAACAGGAATTTTAGAAAAAGGTTGGTATCCTTGCCATTTACAAATAGTATCTATTGCCAATAACCAATTTTCCTGTGCTATGGACCATTTTGCATCTGCTTCATAGTTGTACTTTGGTTCTGCAGATATTGTGCTGATAATTGATTCAATATTGCAAACTCTTTGATTTATCCACACCATTTGAGCCACAGAATTCTCATGTGGAATTATTTTTGCTATCTCAAATTTCTTTCGTCCCCTCTTTTTATTTCCTGCAAGAAAATCCATAGTCCCTAATTCACTTGCTAACTCACTAAGGGCGCTTGGGTTAATATTTGTATCTTCAATTAATTGGCAACCACGTTTTACCAATTTTGAAGTGCGATGCAATTCGTTAGCAAGTGCAATCTCAGAGGAAAGAACCCATGGATCAGATCTTAAAATGGAACTGCTACGCAAATAATACAATCCTTTTTCTGGGTCGTTAATATGTGAATAAAAACGGGCTAGCGCACGCAGAACAGTTCGGTAATTAGGAGCTAGACCATAAGCAACTTGAAGAGCATGTTCACTTTGCTTAGTTTGACCAATGATCAAATATTGGCGTGCTAATTCGCACCAATCAAGAGGACTTCTAGGAAATTGAATCAGCGAACGCTTTAAGGATGCGATCGTGGCATAAACTTCATTTTTTGAAGTCATTAAAGGATAACAAGGGACTGAGGAAAACGACTGACCATTATCTAAAACGTCAAGCAACAAAGGGGGAACAGAATCCATATTTTTAACTGCATGGATAGCGTAGTCCCGTATCATACTCATATCGATAGTGTCGTCTGAAAAGCGTGCTGCAGATAATATTTCAATAGCTAATGGTAAATTGGGCTCAACATACCAATCATATAATAGTGACTCTAAATGTTCAGTGTTATTAAATAAATTAGGAGATGATTTTACTGGTTTATTAATAGGCGCCAGTTCACCTAACTCATTTGATGTTTTAATGGGGGTCCATCTTGGAATTATATGCCGTTCATAAACTTCGCCAGATTGAATCATCGAATCACCTGTTTTAATTTATATTCGTATTTTTTTGTCCAATAGTCCAATCTCGAAATATAATATTCAAGAGAATATTGCTGAGTTCCAAGATGGGAATTCATAAGCCGCCCACGCATAGACATATCAGGATTACACATCTGCTGAATCATTAACATTAATTCTGTTCTGAGCTCATCATCAATATTTTTATTAAACTGTTCTATACATTCTGCAAATGCCTTTTGAATTGGGGGAAGGATAGCTTGATAAGAATCGGTCCAGTATTTAGGATGCATATTTGCAGGTAGTTTATTTAGTACAGCTGTTGTAATGGAAACATTATTAAAATATGTCATAATAAGATTTCCAAACATAAACATATCACAACTAAACCGTCTTGTTCTCCAGTCTGAATGGTTTTCACCGTATAATTGTTCAAATGGAGAATAATTAAAATCTCCAACCCATCTGCAATCGTCATGTGAGGCAGGCATATTTAGCGACGAGGATCGACCAACATCACCAAGTTTTGAAGTATTTTGAGAATTAAAAATGAGAATATTGGATGGTTTGATATCTTGATGGGCTATCTGGATATTATGCATTTCATTGATACCAACTGCTACATTATGTAGAGAATGGAGGGCCCATGCATAATCAAATGTTTGGCTTAAATCTATCATAGTTCTGGCAGAAGTATCTGCTTGTTCAAGAACAAGATAATCTAACTCAGTGGCAAGGACAATCCCATTTGGATATTCACTTTGAGATAGTGAAAAGTGACCTGCATCAATAATTCTAACAACATACCGCAAACGGTGGGTATTACATTTTTCTAATAACTGACGTTCAAAATTGTAAGCAGTAGTCATAGCTTGAAGATCGCGTGCCGCAGTTGGGCTGAACATTGCCTTTGAATAATCTAATGCTTTTAGGAATCCTTTTATGCCAACTTCATTTTCAACAATATAGCCAACAGAAAAATTGCCGCCAGTCGAAGGCTTATTTGGAATTTTAGATTTAATATGCCATCCATTTACAGTATAGTTTTCCAAATTCTCAGCCAGATTAAACACGCCAGGAAGCTCCATGTGTAATTTCCCCCCATAAATGCTTTATGTTTGAGATAATCTGATTTCTATTCTACATCTTCTGTGTATTTTTATTTGATGAGGCTACATATGCTTTCTAACAATTGCCAACCGCGCCTTTGGGTCTAACCATAGATGAAAGTCCGCAGCAATTTCAGGGTAAGCACTCACACCTCCGCCTTTGCCCTGTTTTACACGCATCCCAACAGCATAAGTCCTTCGAATCCACAAAGATGGCGTAATAGTAAGCGATGTTGTATGTCCCTGGTGGATCAGTTCCTCACAGGCTGTATCATCAAACTCTCCATTCATGTCATTTTCCCATTGACGGAGAAACTCCAATGTATTGCGGCTGCGCATCCAGCTTTGAATGATATAGCCGGAAGATTCTTCAGAATATTGCCTTACCAACTGAGTCAATGACACCATATCCTTGCAGGTCATCAGCCTCATGTATAGGCGCATAGTTTCATGGTAGTCCCTAATCTTTTTAGATGTTCGAAGTTTTTCTTCATTCAGCGAATCATAAAACTTTTCTCTCGATGTAGCAGCAAGGTCTATATCTATGATTCGTCTCTCTAAAAGCGAATCAATCGAGGACTCATACTGAAACGCCAAGCGTGCGTAGAGTTCGCCGATTTCTTTCTCTGTCATGACCCCATTCTCCCTTTTTCTACAAGTATATCAGAAAGGACAGGGTTTGTACAGCTTTATTCCATTTCGAGGGAAGGAGACTGATATCTGGTCGTTTTCCTCGGATGTCCGACCTTGTCATAATCCACATTACAGCGGTGAGCCTTTTCGAATTGAGCATCCATATACTCGCTTACACCGACAATAGGGATATATTTCTTATTGGTCAGGAGCTTATCTACAGCCGCTCTGGTCCACTTAGAATTCCCTGTCGGGGAGAGGACACCTTTTGCAAAGAGCATATCAACAATTTTTCCTAAGCTTGCTCCAGCAAGATAATACTCAAATATGCTGCGGACAACATCTGCCCTCTCCTCATGAATGACGATTACCTCATCGTCTAAAACATAGCCATATGGAAGTTTCATAATTGCCTCACTTTCTTTAACATAAATAAAAGCAGGTTTAAGAGAGAACGAATCTCTTTAAATCTGCTTGCTGACACTTATGATATGTAATTATAGCCAGTTCCTAGCATCAGTTTTAATGCAATTTTACCAAAAAAAGCAAAACCTGCGTATAACTATCGTTACACACAGATTTTGTCTACTTTGTCATGTGTCGCCAAAAAAGATGCATCTTTGAAACCTTTGTGCTACAACGGTTTCCTTGCTTTATCACATCGTTTTTCATCAAATGAGCACGCTTCGTTACTTAATGATACTATAACATAAAAGTGTCTCACTGTAAAGAGAATTTTGAAAATGAAGAAATTCTGTAAATAGAAAAAGATGCCCAGGAATCAACTTTTCATCAATCCCTGGGCATCTTTTTCTATTCACGGTTTTAAACGAATGATCTGCTCATACAGCAGGACGAATTTATCTTGGATAATTTTATTTGTGTGATAGTGTCCAAAAAAGTGGTATTCAAATTGACATCGCTGAGTAACCTCATCGAGAAAATCCGTTAAGGTATCGCTTTTATAAAATCCGCCGCTTAACTCATCCTGCACCGAAGTGGAGCAGCAATGAGTGATAATGTAATCCACCTTCCAATCGCACTTCTCCAGGTTGGCCCATGCAACCTCGTACTCCTCCTCACTTGGCAATTCTTCCTTCCACCAGGATTCATGGTTGATCCGGTACAGGGCCTGACTGTTCTCCAGCTTCTTTTGCTTCTCCTCAAGCTGTGGATCGTCCGGTTCAAGGATGCCGCCGTCGATGTCGTGGCTGCTGGCTCCGCCCATTGTGAAGAATTTCTTTCCCTGGATGTCGTAAACCTGTCCCCGCATCAAGTGGATTACTGTGGGGCAAATGCGCTGTACCTGTCCGCCGCTCCACTCCTCCACAGGGTACTTGGCCAGAAGGTCATAGTTTTCATGGTTACCTGAGACGAACAGCGTGGTGTAAGGTTTTTGCTCCAGCCAGTCCAACTGGCGCTGTTCCTCGGGGCCGCCATCCCAGACACCCCCAAAGTCGCCACAAATAATCATGCAGTCTTTCTTGGTCAGTTTGGACTGTTCATAGAAAATAGAGCTTTCAAACCGCCTGAAATTTCCATGGGTGTCGCCTGTTATGAATATAGCCATAATATCCTCGCTTTCCATTCTTGATTTTAGCACAAACTCTGTTCAATTTCCACATCATCGTCCCGGATTTTTATCAGTACAGTTTCAGCATCTACCACTGTAATCTTTTCCACAAAGCTCCGAATGATGATATCCTCATACTGAGTGAATTTCAAAGCCCGCTGTTCCAGCCACTCGTCTCTCTCCCGCTGCCTGGCTGCCTGGAGCGCCTGCTTTTCCTCATCCTGCTGGTGCGTCGCCATCTGGTCCAGAATGCTCTGCTTTTCCTCAGCCAACGCCTTGAGCTGGGCATTCAGCTCCAGATTGCCCATGTCCTCCAGCACCTTGTCTACCAGGATATCTTGTTCCGCTGACAGTTCCTTCAGCCGATTTTGCAGGGCCAGCATGCTCACACCGTCCTCACCGCAGTGGCTTTGAACGATCTCGGCTATTTCCAGGGCATCTGCTATCACATTGGCCCGGCTAGCGCCGTACTGGTTCAGTGCGGTCACAATGGCGTTATGGATTTTATCCTCATCCAAAGTTGGAGATTTGTGACAGTATTTCGTGCCGAACTCCAGCCGGGAGACACACCGCCAGACAATCCGCTTTTTGCCGTTCCTGGACCAGGTACACCGCTTGTAAGGTGTTCCGCACTCCCCGCAGACCAGCAGCTCAGACAGGGCGTATTTTGCAGAATATTTTCCCTGTTCGGTTTTTCCAGTTTTCTGCATCACCTTCCGCTTGCTGGTCCTCCGGGCCATCTCCTCCTGCACCCGCTGGAACAGCTCTCGGGTGATAATCCCCTCATGGTGGTTTTCAATGTAGTACATGGGCAGGTTTCCGTTATTTTTCACTACCTTTTTGCTGATGCAATCGGTGACATAGGTCTTTTGCGTTATGACCCAATCACCAATACAATTCAATTTTTCCTCCAAGTCGGGGTGCAAAGGGGTTCAAATTTCTTAGGGAGGGTGCAACGGGCAAAAATCCGCTGAATATGGGACTTTTCCAATACTTTTAAGGCGGAATTGTATCTATAGAAAACTGCAAATGCGAAATGCGGTATTGCTCAGTCGGCGAAAAATGAGGTAACTCACTCGTCTCAAAAGCCGGATGTGACTTTCTTTTCCACCTTAAAAATTGTATCAATCCCGTGGTATGTGGAATTTAAATAGCGCAAAAATTCCGGAGGTGTAACTATACTTCTTTGTCTGGAAAATTTGCGTAACCCACTACCAGATAGGTGTCCACTGTGATAAAATAAAATCAGTCATAAGGAACAATCACCGTTTTCGGAGGTATATGTAATGGATATTCAAAGCACGATTACCAGAGTCAAAGGAGAATATAAGGACTATTTGCGACAGACACACCCTGACTGGGCAGACAGTACAGTAAGCACCCACGTCTCCGATGCTTTCTATCTGTACCAGAACACCATTGCCCTGTCCTTCTGGAAATGCTTTGCAGACGATGGCTCTATGGTGGCAGCCCAACAGGATCTGCTCGATTACTTCACCAATGAGGTTATATCTGATCGGGCCAGGGAGCGGGCCAAAGGATACTATAAAGATTTGACCATGCTCAAAGAATTCATTGATTCCAAGGGTGGAGTGCGGCAGTACATCGGCTATGAGTATGACTGTGAGGTCACGATTTATCAATATGCCAAACGGGTATATGATGGCGAGGTGGATGTCAAGGATGCGGTAAAGAAACTGTGTGCAAAAGTTCCGTGTTTTGGAGAGGGAAGTCATAAATTTACTGTTGGGACATTGTTCTCCGCCATGATGAACGGAAAAGTCTATACATGGAAAGCCAACACGGAACTGACCTCCTATTTTATCGCACACATTGGTGAGGACTATGGGCGGGATAAACTGGTCAACGCATTGCAGGCAACACTTGAAAATATCAAATATTACTATGGGCAGACCGGCAATAAGTCCACAAGCATCCGCCGTAGCTGCCGCAGGATTGCGGAGCAGTACGGCATATCCATCTCTTTTGGGGATGATATTTTTGACGGCATTATTCCCAAGGACTCCAGTGATGCCGTGCTGGCTGTAGACACCGCTGCCATCCGATATTGGCTCTACGCCGCCGGAGACGGCTCTGCCAACTGGGAAAGCGACTATGCCGAGGGCATCATGGCGATTGGCTGGCCGGGGATGGGCGACCTGTCAGCCTACGGCTCTAAAGAGGAGATGCGCGCCAAAATGCGTGAGCTGTACGGCGGCACCGGCTCCTACCGAAACCAGGTGCTGGCTACCTGGCAGTTTGCCAATGAAATCAAACCCGGCGATGTGGTCTTTGTCAAAAAGGGTCTGAAAAAGGTCGTAGGACGTGGTATTGTTGAGGGTGAATATGCTTATGACGAACAGCGGGGAGAGTTTTGCCACACCCATAAAGTCCGTTGGACGGACAAAGGCGAGTGGGAACATCCTGATCAATATGTAATGAAAACTCTCACCGATATGACCCCCTATACAGACTTTTTGAAGAAAATGCAGGCTTTGTTTGACGAGGGCAAACCAGAAGAGTCCCTTGATTCCGGGGAAGAAACAACCGCTTACGATCCCTACACTGCCGAGGATTTCCTGCAGGATGTCTACATGGACGCGGAGCGTTATCAAACCCTCAAAGCCCTTGTGCTGACCAAAAAGAATGTGATCCTCCAGGGCGCTCCCGGTGTGGGAAAGACCTTCGCCGCCAAGCGGCTGGCCTACTCCATCATGGGGGAAAAGGACGCCTCCCGCGTTCAGATGGTGCAGTTCCACCAGAGCTACAGCTATGAGGATTTTATCATGGGGTTCCGACCCACTGAGACGGGCTTTGCACTGAAAAAAGGCGTGTTCTATGAGTTTTGCCGAAAAGCGGAGAAGGACGATGAGCGCCCCTATTTCTTTATCATTGATGAGATCAACCGGGGCAATCTGAGCAAAATTTTCGGGGAACTGTTCATGCTGATTGAGAGCGACAAACGAGGTGTCGAGCTGCAGCTTCTCTATGCGGACGAACAGTTCTCCATCCCTGGAAACGTCCATATTATCGGCATGATGAACACAGCGGACCGCAGTCTCGCTATGTTGGACTACGCCCTGCGCCGCCGTTTCGCGTTCTTTGAAATGCCCCCGGCCTTTACCTCCTCCGGCTTTCAGGCGTACAAGGCGAGAATCAACAATATCAAGTTTGACCGGCTGATTGAGACGGTGGAACGGCTGAATAAAGAGATTACTGAGGATGACTCTTTGGGCGAGGGCTTCCGCATCGGCCATAGCTATTTTTGCACGAACCTCAACATCAGCGATGAGTGGCTGCGCTCGGTTGTGGAATTTGAGTTGATCCCTCTGCTCAAAGAATACTGTTTTGATGAACCGGCAAAAATCAAGGACTGGAGCCACGCGCTGTGGGAGGCCGTCAAATGATCCGCCGGGTTCAGAACATCTACTATATGCTGGCCTACGCATTCCAAGTCCTTCACGAAAACGGCTACAGAGACGTGGCGGCGGAGGAATTCGAGAACGGGCTGGAGCTGCTGTCGGCCATTCTCTGCCGGGGCGTTTCAATTCAGATCAAGCGCGGTCTGGGCCGTCAATACCTCACGAGGGAAGAGGCGCTTTCTTCCCCAAGAGGAAAAATTGAAGTTAACGACTCTGTCAAGACGCTGGTTATCCGAAAGAAACAGCTTGTGTGCGCCTACGATGAATTTTCCGTTGATGCCTACCCCAACCGGATCATTAAGACAACAATTTCAGTGCTACTTCGCTCAAATCTGTCCAAGGCCAGAAAAAAGGAATTGCGCAAACTGCTGATTTTCTTCGACGGGGTTTCCCTTCTGGATATCCACACCATTCACTGGAATATCCCATATGACCGGAACAATCAGACCTACCGCATGATTCTTGCCGTCTGTCAGTTGATCCTAAAAGGGATGCTCCAGACAGAATCTAGTGGGGCCGTCAAGATGATGGAGTATCTGGATGACCAGAGCATGGCAAAGTTGTACGAGAAGTTCATTCTTGGCTACTATCAGAAAGAACACCCGGAACTCAAAGCATATGCTCCACAGATTGATTGGGCTGTCACTGACGGCAACCGCGCACAACTCCCCGCCATGCAGACGGACATTGTGCTATCAAGTAGGGATACCAGGAAAACGCTGATCATCGACGCGAAATATTACTCCCACAATATGCAGATGAAAATGCCCTATGGGATCAGGACAGTCCACTCCGGCAACTTGTATCAAATCTTTGCCTACGTCAAAAACTGGCCCACCGCCCCTGACGAGAGCGTAGCTGGAATGTTGCTGTATGCCGGAACAGACGATGAGATCCAGCCGGACAATGACTATCAAATCAGCGGGAACACGATTAGTGTGAAAACGCTAAACCTGGACTGTGATTTTACACGCATTGCCGAACAATTGGATGCGATTGCCGCAACGGTTAAACCGCCAAGAGAATAAAAGAAAACGCCAGTGCCGAAGGTGATAGCCCGCTATCATCCCCGGCACTGATTCTTATTTAGTATTCATCGCTTGGATCATCTGCAGCGCCGCCTGTTTCTGCTCCGGGGTAAGTGATACCCAGTTGTCAAACAGCTCCTTTAGCTCCGGGGTCAATTCCACCATCTCGCTCTCGGCGAAGAACTGGGCCAGGGAGATGCCAAAGGCGGAGCAGACGGACTCCAAAGTCCCAATGGAGGGAACCGTGTTCCGCTTGAAGATATTCGCCAGAGTGGACTCGGAAAGGCCGCTCTCTTTCGCCAAACGGTAAGCCGTCCAGCCCCGCTCCGCCATCAGTTGCCGCAGCCTGGAATGTGTGTCCATGATGCCACCTCCCTCTTATCAATATTTTACCGTTCACTTAAACGGTTTTATACAGTTGACTTGTACGGATTATACCGTTATATTAAACTGTATCAACCTGTGAAGGAGGACGGTAAAATGTCGGAACAGGAACTGCGGCGGCATCGGTGCTGCTTCACCGGGCATAGACCGGAACGGCTGGGAATGCCGGAGGCACAGATTGTATTATCGCAGGCAGTAAGCTATGTAGCAGGCGCGCCAAAGAGCAATGCGGCATGCATGGCAGTGTTTGAGGCGCTCGAGGCGGTGAAGTCTATGCAGACACCGCAGGTGCCGGTGCATTTAAAGGATGCACATTACAAGTCCAGCGCCAGGCTGGGGCACGGCGTCGGATATCTGTACGCACATGACTACCCGGATCATTATGTATCCCAGCAGTATCTGCCGGATGAGCTGGCAGAGGCAGTATTTTATAAGCCGACGGACAATGGTTATGAAAAGCAGATCAGCGCATACCTTGAAAATGTGCGTGCCTGGAAAAATGACGGAAAGCATCAATGATGTTTTCGGGAATGACGTGAAGAATGTCATGATACAAAGCACAAATGAAGCATTGCGCAAATGAAGCATTGCATAAATGAAGCATTGCACAAATGAAGCATTGCACAAATGAAGCATTGCACAAATGAAGCTTTGCACAAATGACGAGAAGCATAGATAAAGGATCAGGCAGGATTTATATTGATAAATATGGAATTGGCATTAAGATAAACAATGGCAGGAATGCCGGCAGGAGGACAGGATGAAACCATATGCAGAGATGTCCCGTGAACAGTTGCTGGAAGAAAAAGCGGGGCTGGAAAAGGAGTATCAAAAAATCAAGGAGCTTGGACTGGATCTGAATCTGACAAGAGGCAAGCCGTCTCCGTCTCAGCTGGATCTGTCCATGGATATGTATGACCTGATTTATTCGGGGGCCAGGCTGATTGCGGAGGATGGCACGGACTGCCGCAACTATGGCGGGCTGGACGGAATCGAAGAAGCAAAAAGGCTGATGGCAGGATTTATGGACTGTGATCCGCAGCAGGTTATCGTCCATGGCAATGCCAGTCTGAGCATTATGTATGATACGATTGCCAGATCTATGACGCACGGTGTCTTAGGCTCGACCCCATGGTGCAGGCTGGACCGGG
>OFGR01002429.1_pt1 | contig 12445 bp, 9 predicted proteins | sample 1521811 | NCBI WGS metagenome assembly OFGR01 (sample SAMEA3504098, study PRJEB24116) | mouse gut metagenome | biome: mouse gut; feature: mouse-associated habitat; material: faeces | place: Denmark | collected 2011
AGAAGTCAGCATGATCGCGGCGCTGTGCCGGGTGATGGCCATCAGAATGCCGTCCACCCGCTGGCTCAGCAGAAGGTCGAAGGGGCTTTTCATCTGCCCCTTCTCCGGCCGGCCGCAGCAGAGCATGATCTGATAGCCCAGTTCCCGGGCGCAGAGCTCTATGTTCAGGGAGAGGGACGCGTGGTAGGGATTGGCGAGCTCCGGCAGCACCAGCCCCAGCAGATGGGACCGGCTGGAAATCAGGCTGCGGGCCAGAAGATTGGTCCGGTAGCCCTGTTCCCGGCAGACCCGCAGAACCCGTTCCCGGGTCTCCTCGCTGATTTCCGGGGCGTTGTTCAGGGCGCGGGAGACCGTCGTGACGGAGACGCCGGAGAGCCGGGCGATATCCTTGATGGTCACAATCCGTCCCCCTTTCGGCAAAATACCTTTTTATTTTATCCCTTTACGGCCCCTGCTGCAACCCCTTTGATGATATACTTTTGGCAGCTGAGGTAGAAGACCACAATGGGAATAACCGCCAGCACCAGGGCCGCCATAATGGCCCCCATATCCACGCGGCCGTAGGAGCCCTGCATCCGTTGGATGACGATGGAGATGGTGCTGTATTTATTGAGGTCCAGGGTGAGGTAGGGCAGCAGGAAATCGTTCCAGATCCACATGGTTTCCAGGATGCCTACCGAGATATAGGTGGGCTTCATAATGGGCAGCACCACCGAAAAGAAGGTGCGCAGGGGGGAGCAGCCGTCAATCATGGCGGCCTCCTCGATTTCGATGGGGATGGACTTGACGAAGCCGCAGAACATGAACACCGCCAGCCCCGCGCCGAAGCCCAGGTAGATAATCACCAGGCCCCAAGGGGTGTTGAGGCGCAGCCGGTCGGTGACCAGGGAAAGGGTGAACATCACCATCTGGAAGGGCACCACCATAGAGAAGACGCAGAGGAGGTAAAGGAGCTTGGTGGTGCTGCTTTTGACGCGGGTGATATACCAGGCAAACATGGAGGTGCACAGGAGAATCACCAGCACCGAACCCACGGTGATAACCACCGTCCAAATCACCGCCTGCAAAAAGCCGTATTTATCTACCGCGTTCAGATAATTTTCCGGGCCGATGAAGGTTTTCTCACTGGGGAGACTGAAGGGCTCCAGGTTGATGAAGGCCTTCTTCTTAAAGGAGTTCATCAAAACGATGAACAAAGGGGATACATAAAGGATGGACACCAGGGTGAAAATGACGGTAGCCACAAGGCCCTTTTTCTTTTTGGTCATCACTGCTGCACCTCCTTGGAGCGGGTCATTTGAAGCTGGAGAATTCCCAGCCCCACCACCAGGATAAAGAACACCACCGCTTTGGCCTGGCCCACGCCCTGCCAGCCTACCCGGCCATAGAAGGTGTTGAAGATATTCAGGGCCAGCATCTCGGTCTGCTTCATGGGCTCGCCGGCGGTGAGGGAAAGGTTCTGGTCAAAGAGCTTAAAGCCGTTGGTGAGGGTGAGGAAGGTGCAGATGGTAATAGAGGGCATCATGTTGGGGATGGTGACATTCCAAAGGCGCTGCCAGCCGTTGGCCCCGTCGATGGAGGCGGCCTCGTTCAGGTCGCCGGGAATGGCCTGGAGACCGGCGATGTAGATAATCATCATATAGCCAATCTGCTGCCAGCAAACCAGAATCACCAGGCCCCAGAAGCCGTACTTGGCGCTGATTTTCAGGGCCAGGTCGTACCGGGCCAGAATGCCGTTAAAAATCAACTGCCAGATGTACCCCAGCACAATGCCGCCAATGAGGTTGGGCATAAAGAAGACGGTGCGGAAGATGTTGGTGCCGGGAATCTCCTTGGTGAGAATCATCGCCACCCCAAAGGCCAGAACGTTGATGAGCACCACAGTGACGATGGTAAAACCGGCGGTGAAAAAGAAGGCGTGGACGAACTCCGCGTCCTGGAAGGCCCGGATGTAGTTGGTCAGGCCGTTGGGCACGGCGTCGGTGACGGTGCGGAAATCGCAAAAGGAAAGGTAGATGCCCATAAGGAAGGGGACGATAAAGCCGATGATAAAGGCCAGAAAGGTGGGGAGAAGAAAGACGGGAAAATACCGTTTGATGGATTTTTCCACAGGCGGGGGCCTCCTTTCGGTGATGTGAAAGTCCCGGAGAACAGGGGCAGGAGCTGTATTACAGCGGAATACAGCTGCCGCCTCCACTGTCCGGGGAAAACAAACCGGAGGAGCGGGACGTCACCCGCCCCTCCGGCGCTTGGCTAAATTGGTAGGCTATGGGATGTGGGGTTTACTTCGCTTTCTCGGCAGCCCAGTTGTCCACGAAGGCGGCCCGGACCGTCTCCCAGTTGGCGTCGGTCTGGTCGGCAGCGTAGGCGGTGAGGGCGGATCCAACCTTGTTCTTCCACTCCTCGGAGGGCATGGTGGGGAAGCACCACTTAACGGAGGTAGTGCCCTTCGCTACATAGTCGTTGGCGACGTTCACCAGGACGTTGGTGGAGGGCAGGTTCTTCTTGAAGGGGATAACAAAGCCCATCTGGTCGCCAGAGCACATATACTTAAGGCCGGTATCGGAGGTGACGCACCAGTACATGAAGTCCAGGGTAGCCTGGATGTCCGCAGGGTCGGCCTTGGCGTTGACGCACCAATAGTTTTCTGTGCCGGTGCAGAGGCCCTGGTTCGCTTCGCTCTCCGCGCCGATGTAGATGGGCAGCATACCCAGGTTGTCATCTCCCAGGTCGGAGACATCGCCATAGGCCCAGGTGCCGTTCTGATAGAAGACGGCCTGCTCGGTGACAAACTCCGCTACCGCGTCGTCGCCAGTCTTGGCGGAAAGCATGGTGGGAGCACAGGTGGCGTTGTTGATGTACAGGTCCCAAATCTGGCGGTAGTTATCCAGGTAAGTACCCTTGATAGCGTCGGTATCGCCAATCTTATCCGCCTCGAACTCGTAATAGATGGGGAGGTTTGCCAGATGGGTCTTAAAGCGCCAGTCAGAGGAACCGTCCATGCCGGCGGAGGTGAAGGCGGAGAAGCCCAGCTCATCCTTCCGGGCGGTGATGTCCTCGGCCACCTTCTTCAGGTCGGCAAAGGACTTGATGTCGTCCATGCTGTACCCGGCGTCGGCCAGCAGCTTGGTGTTGACAATGATACCATAGGTCTCGATCACGTAGGCGATGCCGGACATGGAGCTTCCGTCCATCAGGGCGAAGTCGTCGCTGGACAGCTCACCGGCGATCTTGGAGCCGGACAGGTCGTAGCAGTAGTCCTTCCAGTTGGCCAGGCCCACGGGACCGTTGACCTGGAAGAGGGTGGGGGCGTCGGTCTTGGCGATCTCGCTCATCAGGGTGGTCTCGTACTGGCCGGAGGCGGCGGTCTGGACCTTCACCTCAACGCCGGTCTCCTTGGTGTACTCCTGGGCCAGGGCCTGCCAGGCGGCGTCGGCTTCCGGCTTGAAGTTCAGGTAGTAGACGCTGCCGCCGGTGGGGGTGGCATTGCCCTCCGGAGCGGGGTTGGAGCTGCCGTCCGCGGGAGGGGTATCGGGGGTGCTGCTGCCGCCGTTATTGCCGCCGCAGCCGGCCATCAAAGAAAGGACCATAATAATCCCCAGGGAGAGGGCCAAGAGCTTCTTACTCATTGTCATTTCCTCCTAATTTTCTTTCCGGTACATACATTGTTTTGGCAACGGTTCCGGGAACGCTACCGGTATCGTTTCCAGCCGCTTTACAACTATATAATAGCCTTCTTTTCCGGGAAATGCAAGAGTATTTTGTTCCCTGCGCATAAATTTGGAGAAACGCTGTAAAAACAGCAGTTGTTTTTGTCGGATATGCACAAGAAGGCATGATTTTCCCCTCCAAGCCTGGGCCTGGCCACTTCCAACAGCGGCCCAGGGTTGACAAAAGGCCCGGCAAATGCTATATATAGCTAAAAGCAAAGGGGGCGATTCCTAATGGAAACGGTTCTGCGGGGCTACCACGGAAAGGACGCTGTCCAGTTCGGCCCGAAATGGGAGGCAAAGCTGAACGCCGCCATTCAGGAGCTTTTCTTCCTTCTGAACCGGGGCTATGACGTTAAATCTGCCTCCACCTTCATCGGCAACCACTATCTCCTTTCGGAGCGGCAGCGGCTGGCTCTGGCGCGGATCACCTCCCCGGAGACCGCCCTCCAAAGCCGGAGGGCAAAGGAGCTGCTCCAGCCGCCGGAGAGCCTGGCCCTGGACGGCTTCAACACCATCATCACCCTGGAGGTGGCCCTTTCCGGCTCCCTGCTGCTTCTGGGGATGGATGGCACCATCCGGGACCTGGCGGGGCTGCGGGGAACCTACCGCATTGTGGACAAAACGGAAAAGGCGGTAAGGCTGCTCCTTTCTCGACTGGAGGCGTTGAAGGTCCGGGAGGCGGTCTTTTATCTGGACCAGCAGGTATCGAACTCCGGGCGCCTCCGGGGGCTGCTGCTGGAGCTGGGGGTGGAATATTCCACCGAAATCCGGGCAGAGCTGCATCCCTGTGTAGACGGCCTGCTTTCCCCCATGGAGGGGGTCGTCACCTCCGACGCCATTATTCTGGATAAATGCGGCAGCTGGTACAACCTGAACCGGGACATTGTGACAAGGTCCATTCCGAACGCCTGGCTTTTCCGTCCGTCTTTCCCCAATCAATAGACAATCCGGCGATTTTCCGGCAAGGCAGGGCGGCGTCCTGGAACTGGAAAAGCCGCAGGGGCCTGCATCCTTCTGCAAGCTCCTGCGGCTTTTTATGCGCCTCGCTTCTATTTATTCAGGGATTCTTCCTGGAGCCTGTCAAAGGCGGCCATACATTCGTCTACGGTGGCGCCCCCCAGCAACTCCCGAACAATGAGGCAGGTATTCCCCCACTGCTCCACCTTCATGCTGGCGTTGGTAGCCAGAACATAGGTATCCTGCTGTATCTTGTCATTGAGGGGCTTTAGGGCCGGGATGCACTCCCCCTGCACATTTTTGGAGGAGGAGATGACCTTGTTGACGCTGGTGTAGGTTTCCAGGGCCTCATCGGAAAGAATGATATCCAGGGTTTCCATAGCGTCCTGGGCGTGCTCGCTGCCCACTCCAATGGAAAAGCCTGTCATGGACATCACCGGCATCTGTCCCCGGCTGCTGGGCAAACCAATCACCTGCATCTCAAAATCCGGGGCGCCGTAGGCGGTCTCGGTATTGGCGGCCCCCCAGTAGGCCATGACGATGGGGGTCTTCTGGGCCAAAAAGTCCCCTCCCTCTCCCTCGATCGCCTCGCTGACCAGGGCTTTTTCAGCATCCACATACCCCCGATCCATCAGCTCCTGCAAAAACTCAAAGCCGGGGCGCATGTAGTCGCTGTATTTCTTTTCCCCGCTGTTAAGGGCCGCTATCTCCGCCTCCACATCCCCGCCATTGTACAGCTCGGCATAGGCCTGGGCAAAGACAAAGATCTCCAGCCACCAGCGGTTGGCGCCCACCGGCGTCTCGATGCCGTTCTGCTGGAATATCTCGCAGCATTCCAGAAAATCCTCCGGCGTCTCTGGCGGCGTCAAACCATACCGGTCAAACATATTCTTATTGATAAACAGGCCGTAGGCCACCATCTCCTGGGGTATTCCCACCAGCTTGCCATCCACTGTATTGGCGGCTTTCACCACTTCCCGCAGATTTTTCACGCACTCCAAACCGGAAAGATCCAGCAGCTGGCCCTCCTCCCCCAATATCTGGAGCACATCCGGATTTAACATATAGATATCGTCCATGTTGCTGCGCACCCGGTCCAGCACCACATCATCATAGGTCTTATCCTGGTAATTTTCCGCCGTATAGGTCCGGTAAGCCACCGAAACCCCCAGTCTCTCCTCCGCCAAGGCAATGGTTTTGTCAAAAGCGCTTCGAGCCGCATTTTCCAGGTTGGGGCTGGTCTTTTCCATAGGGCTGAACAGATTCACCACCCGCTCCGGCTCCTCATCCTGCTCAATAAGATTTTTGCTGCCGCTCTTCCCGCTTCCACAGGAAAACAGCGTCAGCATCATCGCTGCTGCAAGGCAGACCGCTGTCAATCGCTTCCACTGGTTCATATTATACCGGTTCCTTTCCCCTTACATATTGCCGGATTACTCGCTTTAGCAGCTCAATATCAATGGGCTTCGCCACATGGGCGTCCATGCCGGCCTCCAAAGCCGCCTTTTCATCCTCCGCAAAGGCGTTGGCTGTCATTGCAATAATCGGGAGCTTCCTAGCGTCCTCCCGCGCCAGCGCCCGGATGGCCCGTGTGGCGTCATAGCCGTTCATCACTGGCATCTGCACATCCATCAGGATGGCGTCAAACTCCCCTGGGGCAGCCTGCTGGAACCGCTCCAAAACCTGCCGCCCATCTTCCGTAACCTCACAGGTGGCCCCTTCAACTTGCAGAAGCTCTCCCAGAATCTCGGCGTTGATTTCGTTGTCCTCCGCCACCAAAAAGCGCATCCCCGCCAAGCTGTTCTCCTCTGTCTGTTCCGCGGCGGCGTCCCCCGAACCGCTCTCCAGTTCCCGTATCTTCTCCTGTAAAGCAGAAACGAAGAAAGGCTTGGGCAAAATGGCGGTACTTTTCAGCTGTGGAACTGCGTCCAGCTCTGGGGCGGTTTCACCTGCCAGCAGGATGAGAGGAACCCTTTCCGGCAGCGCCTCACGCAGCGCTCCAACCGGGCAATGCTCCCCCTCCGGCTGCTCCAGGTCCAGAAGGGCCAGCTGGCTCTCCGCTCCATCCTCCAGCAGACGGAGCGCTTCCGCCACACTGGGGACCCCGTCCACCTGGACCCCGCTCTCCTCCAGCAGCACCTGGATATTTTCCAGCGCCTCCGAGCTGTTTTCCACCACCAGCACCCGCGCGATGCCGTTTTTCTCCCAGAAGTGCCGGCAAGCCTGCTCCTCCGGGATGCGGAACTCCACCTCCACCTGGAAGAGGCTGCCTTTGCCCATCTGGCTGGAAACATCAATGCTCCCGCCCATCAGCTCCACAATGCTCTTGGTTATAGCCATCCCCAGGCCGGTACCCTGCACTTTGTTGGTGGTGCTGTTTTCGGCGCGGGTAAAGGCGTCAAAGATGGTGGTAAGATATTCCGGCGTCATACCGTACCCGTTGTCCTCCACCTCAATGCGGATGCGCTCGTACTGGCTGGAGCGCTGCTTCTGCCCAATGATACGGAACCAGATGCTGCCCCCCTCCTGGGTATATTTGACGGCGTTGGAAAGGAGATTGATGAGAATTTGGTTGAGCCGCATCTCATCCCCAATTAAGTATTCGTGGCGGATGCCGGTGACCTCTACATGGAAACTTTGGCCCTTGGCCTTAGCCATGGGCTGGATGATTGCATCCACCGAGGAAACCAGGGCGCTGAGGGTGAATTTTTCGTAGTTCAGCACCACCTTGCCGCTTTCGATTTTGGAAACATCCAAAATGTCGTTGATGAGGCTAAGGAGGTGCTGGCCCGAAGCCATAATCTTTCGGGTATATTCCCGCACCTTCGCCGGGTTTTCGGCGTCCCTGGCCAGCAGGGTGGTAAAGCCTATAACGGCGTTCATAGGGGTGCGGATATCGTGGGACATATTGGAAAGGAAGGTAGTTTTGGATTTACTGGCAATTTGAGCGGCCTGCAGCGCCTCCGCCAGCTGCTTATTGTGAACCTCCCGTTCCGCCTCCCGCTCCCGCCGGAGCCGGTTCTGCTGCCGCTGGCTGAAATAATACAGGGTGCAGCACAGGAGGAAGGCCACCAGCATCACCACAATGACGAAGAAGATATTTTGGTTGACGGTGCGCCCCTCCTGCTGGATGGCCTCGATGGGCACATAACCCACCAGGAAGATGGTCCCATCGTTTACCGCCCACATATAGCTTAGGGCCCTGGCATTTCGGATGTCGTGCTCGAAGAGGATATCCCGGCTCTCCTCCAGGCAGAGGTCGATTTCTTCCCGCAGCCCAGGGTCCTGGATATCGTTTGCCCGGTAAAAATCGGTGAGGTTCAAATGCCCCGCGCTGCGCATCCCCATCCCCTTGGGCTTGAGGACAAACCGCTCGCTTTCCGCATCCATAATATAGAGGGTGGCTTGTTTGTTGTAAAAGCCATCTGGAAGGGAGTTGTCCAGGGAGTCATAGATATATTCCACATAAAGGGAGGCTATCTCCTGCCCATCCTTTATAACGGGCGATTTTATGGTGTAGGCCCAGGCGCCCATATGGTTGACATAGGACTGGGAAACCGGCAGCCCTGCCACCGTTCCACCCGCAGAAAAATTCAGCCCAGTCTCGGAAAACACTTCCCCGGTGTTGGATACCCCTTCGCTCTTTCCCGCCATAATCAGCGATAGCTTCACCATGGTCCGGTTTTTCTCGTAGCTGCGGATATATTCCTCCGGAGCCTCCACCTTGGCAATTTCCTTTGCCACCAGGGTTTGGAACTCCGCCTCGTTTTTCAGGATAGCCTCTATCGTGGACTGAATCAGGTCCAAACTCTCGCTCAGGTTCTGGATGGCAGAGTCTGTCATCTCCTGGGAAAGCCTTTGGGCCACCGTAAGCACCACCATCCCCAGGACACAAAAAATCAGCAGAATCGAAAACAGCAGGGGAAGCCCCCTGTTTTTTTCATCTTTTCTTGGTTTGTCTTTCATCCGAAGCTCCCCATTCCGCTGTATTTTTCTCTTCTTACCTTTCTAAACAAGAAATGAAGCCGCATGAATCCATGGTTTATATTATAGCATCGGGCTTAATTTGGTGTCAATAAGAGAGAGGGGAAGCGAGCCGTCCTCGTATCAAAATATTCGATTTTATGCGTGTAGTCCCCATATTCCAATCTCTTTTTATTTTTTCCGGCAAAATCGGCGGTATACCACCTGGGTGTAGACCTCCTACATTGGTAAAATTTTCCTAAATAACTTTTTAGGAGGTCATTATGAGAAAGTTTAAATCCCTGCTTAAGCCCTATCTTCGCAAAATCCTGCACGATTCCCGGAAGGCGGTTGGTATTTCCCAGGAGCAGATGGCCGCCCTGCTTCGCATCTCCCCTCGCTCCTATGGGGACCTGGAGCGTGGGAAGTCCGGCTTTTCCGCTGTTACTCTGGTCTTTTTCCTGGCGCTGCTCCCCGATGAGGAAATTATCCGCATTGTGCGGGGCTTCTTCCTTCTAATGCTGGATTCTGAGGAGAAGGAAGACGCCTCCTGAAGAGAACCGCGGCTCTTTCAGCGCCGATTCACCCCCTGTCCCCGCTAAAATAGCCCCAGGGAGGGGCCTATGAACGGCTTTCTCCTTTTATGGGGTGCGCCCGGCAACTTTCAGCAGGCTCTAAAAAGCTCAAGGGAGCAGTTTTCTGCCCCTTTGGGCTTTTAGGGCTTTGCGTTTTTTAACACCGGCCTGGTATTCTTTATAGGAAACGCCGCCGTTTTTAGCCACACCCCGCTTCATCCACCTCTTTATGTTACTTTGGCATCTCTTGGCGCCCTGTTCATTGGCCCCAAAATAAAACTAGCGTTTATTCACAAGAAATTTGGGAAGATTTTAGTCAAAAATGCAATTGTAATTGGCATTTTGATTTGCTATACTAAATGCACTAACTAGTATGTTAGTATTCTAGAATTCAAAAAGGAGGGGTGGGATGAGCTATTATGAGGCGCTTTTGGCCCAGGTAAAGCTGCCTAGAATGGTCCGTGTGCAGCAAACTATCGAAAGCCACCGCCTGGAACATGTGACCGAGGCGGTTCGTGCAGCCATTGAGGACTTCCCCCGCCTGGAGCGGGTCCGGGGCAAACAGGTGGCGCTGGCGGTGGGCAGCCGGGGAATTGCGAACCTGGTGGAAATCGTTGCCGAAACAGTGGCCTGCCTGCGGCGAAGGGGAGCCGAGGTCTTCCTGGTACCGGCTATGGGGAGCCACGGCGGGGCGGACGCCGCCAACCAGGAGCTGCTGCTCCGTCACCTGGGAATTTGCGAGGAGACGGTAGGCGCTCCCATCCGCTCCTCTATGGAGACGGTGGTCCTCTGCCGCACCGAGGACGGCGTGCCGGTCCACTTTGATAAAAACGCCGCCCAGGCGGATTACACCGTTTCCATCGCCCGCATCAAGCCCCACAGCAGCTTTCGTGGACGGTACGAAAGCGGCATGGTCAAGATGTGCGTCATCGGCCTGGGAAAACAGCGGGGAGCCGATTACTGCCACCAGCAGGGGATGGAACGGATGGCCCAAAACCTGGAAAAGATTGGCCGGGCCTCCATCCCCCACTCCAACCTTCTCTTCTCCCTCGGCCTCCTTGAGGACGGGCGGGACGACACCGCCAAGGTGCTGGCCATCCCTGCCGAGGAAATCCTTGAAGCCGAACCGGCACTGCTGGAGGAGGCCAAGGGCTACCTGCCCCGCATCCCCCTGGGGAACCTGGACGTCCTGGTGGTGGATGAATTTGGGAAGAACATCACCGGCACGGGAATGGATTCCAACATCATCCAGCGGTTCACCTCGGAATACCGGGCAGCCCAGCCGGTGGCCAAACGGGTGGTGACCCTGCGGCTGACCCCCGAATCGGACGGCAACGCCTCCGGTTTTGGGCTGGCGGATATCTCCACCCGGCGGGCCTTCGAGGCCATGTCCTTTGAAAAGACCTACCCCAACAGCCTGACGGCGCGGACGGTGCGGGGCTGTATGCTGCCCATGATTATGGAAAGCGACTACGACGCCATCCGCGCGGCGGTCAAAACGGCCCCGGCTGTGGATTACGACCATATCCGCCTGCTGCGGCTGCGCAACACCCTGCGGATGGAACAGTTTGCAATTTCCGAGGCGCTGCTGCCGGAAGCAGAAAGAACGCCTGGCCTTCGGATTTGTTCGGAGCCCTTTGAATGGGGCTTCGATTCCCAGGGAAATCTGATGATATAGGAAAGAAGGGGGAATTTGATTGGGAGATCCAGCTTTTTTCAAAAACCAGGAGCAGCTGCTTTCCCACGGGGACATCCCGCTGCGCAGGGACGCGCTGGCAATCATCGAGGCGGGAATCGCCAGCGTCATCCCATACCAGGCCACCAAAGAGCTCATCCGCCTGGAGGGCGCGGACATTTTTGTGAGCGGCGACCGCTACACCAAGGTCCGGAATATCTACGTTGTGGGGGTGGGCAAAGGGGCCTTTCCCATTGCCCAGGCGCTGGATGAACGGTTAGGGGCGCGAATCCGCCAAGGGGTGGTGGTGGTCAAGGAGGGGGAAAAACGCCGCCTGCCCCACATTGAGGTCTTTGAATCCAGCCACCCCTATCCGGACGAGCGCAGCGTAACCGGCGCAAATAAGATACATAAAATCCTCCAGGAAGCCGGAGAAGGGGACCTTATCTTTGCAGCTGTGACCGGTGGTTCTTCCGCCTTGGTGAACCTTCCCGCCGGTGGAATCACCATCCAAGAGCTGCAAGCTGTCCATCAAATGCTGCTGGCCTGCGGCGCCACCATTGGCAAAATCAACACGGTGCGCAAGCACCTTTGCAGGCTGAAGGGAGGGCAGATGGTGGCCTACGGGCAGCCGGCCACGGTCATTACCCTCACCCTTGACACGGCGCAGCCCGATATGCCCTGGCCGGATTTAAGCCTCCCGGACCCCACCACCTTCCAGGACGCTATTGATGTCCTGCACACCTACAAGCTGTGGGACAAGGCCCCTGCCTCGGTCCGAAACCATCTGCTGGGGGGGCTGGAGCACCCCCAGTGGGAGACGGTGAAGAGCTTTGCAGGGATGCACCAGGCCCTCTACGGGGTGGTCAACCTGCAAACCGCCTGTGAGGCCGCCGCCAAACGCGCCCGGCAGCTGGGCTACACCCCCTATATCCTGGCCTCGGTGCTGGAGGGGGAGGCCAAGGATTTGGGTATCATTCTGGCAGGCATCACCAACGAAATCCACCGGTTCGGCCGGCCCTTCCAGCCCCCTTGCGTGCTGATTTCCGGCGGGGAAACCACTGTGACCCTGGGGGAAGCACCAGGCGCCGGCGGCCCCAACCAGGAGACGGCGCTGGGCTATGCCGCAAAGCTCCAGGCGAAGGAGGGGGTCGTCTTCGCCAGCATCGATACCGACGGCACCGACGGCCCCTGCGCCATCGCCGGGGGCATCGTGGACACCCAGACCAAGGCCCGTTTGGAGGGGGAGCAAATTGACCTGCTTAGTACCCTGGTCCACCACAACTCCTCTGCGGCTCTAACCGCCCTGGGGGACGCGCTGCTCACCGGGCACACCGGCACCAACATGATGAATCTTCGGGTTGCCATCATCGGAAAAAAGGAGGGAGCATCTATTTGAAAGAGGTTATTCAACAGCTCCGGGGGAGGGAAATCCTGAACGCGCGGGGCAAGCCCACGGTGGAGGCGGAGCTAATCACCAGCTCCGGCATCACCGTCACCGCGTCGGTCCCCAGCGGGACCTCCACCGGCAAGTACGAGGCCTTTGAGCTTTACGACGGCGG
>OFGR01002433.1_pt1 | contig 12436 bp, 6 predicted proteins | sample 1521811 | NCBI WGS metagenome assembly OFGR01 (sample SAMEA3504098, study PRJEB24116) | mouse gut metagenome | biome: mouse gut; feature: mouse-associated habitat; material: faeces | place: Denmark | collected 2011
ATCCTTCTCCCGGTGTTCCCACAACCTGAATTTCATGTAACAGATAATCAAAAAACTCCCAACTTCCCATTCCATTTGGACACTTCATCCAGATATATGGCGCATTCTTTCCGCCGCAATACCAGATTCCAAGCTGATCAAGCGCTTTCATCAGCACCTTTGCATTTTTCTTATAAATCTGAATATTTTCATGAATCTGTTTCTGTCCTTCTTCCGTGAAAACTGCTGCCCCGCCTTTCTGAATAATGTATGATACACCATTTGTCTTTGTTGTACGATTACGTACCCACATCTCATTCAAGTTCATTCCATTACGTTTCAATGTTTTTGGTATTACCGTATATCCAAGTCTGGTTCCTGTAAAACCAGCAGTCTTAGACAGCGAGCAAATTTCAATCGCACACGTTCTTGCTCCATCCAGTTCAAAAATACTATGGGGAAGCGTTTCATCCTCGATAAAAGCCTCATATGCCGCGTCAAAGAGAATCACAGAACCGTTCTCATTCGCAAAATCTACCCATGTCTGAAGCTGATTACGTGAAAAAACTGCTCCGGTAGGATTGTTTGGTGAACATATGTAGAGTAAATCTGCTTTCATTTCTTTACTCGGCTCGGGCAAAAAGCTATTTTCTTCCCCAGAAGCCAGATGTACAATCTTCCTGCCTGCCATCACATTCGCATCCACATATGCCGGATAGGCTGGTTCGATCACCAATGCAGAACCAGAACGTTCAAACAAGTCTAAAATATCCCCAAGCTCATCGCTTGCTCCACTCGAAACAAACACCTCGTCTGCGGACAAAGCAACGCCTCTATTTTCATAGTACTTTGCAATCGCCTCCCTTAAAAACGGGGCGCCACACTCAGGCATATATCCATGAAAGCTGCTTTGCGAGGCCTGATCATCCACAGCCTCATGCAATGCCTTGATTACGGCATCGCATAATGGCAATGAAACATCTCCAATACCCATTTTTAAAAGCTTTACTCCCGGATGCTGCTCTACATATGCCTTTGTTTTCTGAGCAATATTGTAAAAAAGATAGGAATCTTTTAATTCGCTGTAATGCATATTTGGCCTGATCATTTTTTCTCCTTTCATTCAGCATCTATCGTAGATACACCAATTGTCACTTCCTCCAGCACATCCAGCAACACCTTTACCGTGTCCAGAGATGTAAGCATGGTTATATTGTTCTGTGTTGCTGCACTTCGAATTGCAGCACCATCTTCATAATGAATGCCGGAAAGAATTGCCCGTGTATTGATGACATAGCTGACGTATCCTGCGCGGATCGCATCCAGTATCTCACTACTTCCTTCCGATGGTTTTCCCAGTATACGGGTACGGATTCCATGCTGTTTCAAATGCTCTCCTGTAAGAGAGGTTGCTTCTATATTAAAGCCCATATCATAAAAACGTCTCATCAACGGAAGGGCTTCGCCTTTGTCCTCATCTGCAAGCGTCACGATGACTGTTCCATAATTCTGCACACGAATACCGGAAGCAATCATGGCTTTATACATTGCCCTGTGAAGCCTCTTATCATATCCGATTGCCTCTCCCGTGGATTTCATCTCTGGCGACAGATAAGCATCCATACCATTCAGCTTCGCAAAGGAAAACGTAGGTACTTTCACATACCACCTCTTCTTTTCTTTCGGATAGATTCCAGTTATCCCCTGTTCCTTCAGGCTCTTTCCAAGAATCACTTTCGTCGCAATATCAGCCAGGGAATATCCTGTTGCTTTCGATAAAAACGGAACGGTTCTTGAAGAACGCGGATTCACCTCAATGACCGATACCTTCTCCTGTTTATCCACGATAAACTGGATATTAAACAGTCCGACAATCCCAATGCCGATACCCAGTTTTTTCGCATAGTCCAAAATCGTCTCCTTTACTTTATCTGAAATGCTAAACGTCGGATATACACTGATGGAATCGCCGGAATGAACCCCCGTCCTTTCTACCAACTCCATGATTCCCGGAACAAATACATCCGTACCGTCACAGACAACATCAATTTCAACTTCCTTCCCACAGATATATTTGTCTACCAATACCGGTTTATCTTCATCAATTTCTACTGCAGTTTTCAGATAATGCCGCAGATGTTCTTCCTTTGCCACGATCTGCATGGCTCTTCCTCCAAGCACAAAACTGGGACGTACCAGAACCGGATACCCGATCTCTTCTGCCGCTTTTACGCCATCTTCTATATTCGTTACAGCCTGTCCTTTCGGCTGTGGGATGGAAAGCTCTGATAACAGCTTTTCGAAAGCGTCTCTGTTTTCTGCTTTTTCAATTGCCGCACAGTCCGTGCCAATCAGTTTTGCTCCACGCTCTCGCAGCGGATTTGCCAGATTGATTGCAGTTTGACCGCCAAGTGATGCAATAATTCCATCCGGCTTCTCCATTTCAATCACATTCATAACGTCTTCTACGCAAAGAGGTTCAAAATACAGCTTGTCGGATGTGGTATAATCCGTAGATACGGTTTCCGGATTGTTATTGATGATGATTGCCTCATAGCCGGCATCTTTAATGGTTTTTACTGCATGTACCGTAGAATAATCAAACTCCACACCCTGACCGATACGAATCGGGCCGGAACCCAATACAATGATCTTCTTCCTGTCTTCCACGACAGATTCATTTTCATCCTCATAAGTCGAATAAAAATACGGAACATAACTTTCAAATTCTGACGCACAAGTATCAATCATTTTATAGACTGGGAAAATGCCATGTACCTTACGCATTTCATAAATGTCAGTTTCCGTCATATTCCACAGCCACCCAACTGCTCTATCCGAGAAGCCTGCCTTCTTTGCCTGATGCAAAACCTCCCTGTTACCGACACATTGCTCCAGTTCTTTCTCCATATCAATGATCTTTTTCATCTTATCAAGGAAGAAACGGTCAATACGCGTCTGCTCACTTATATCGGAAACTGATTCCCCCATTCGGAGCAGCTGGGCAATGGCAAAGATACGGTCATCTGTACCGATTTTGACATATTCTGTCAAAGCCTTTTTATCTTTCCTTTCAAACTTTTCCATATACAGATGATTTACGCCTGTCTCCAAGGAACGGATTGCTTTTAACAAACTCTCCTCAAAGGTCCTGCCAACGCTCATGACTTCCCCGGTTGCTTTCATCTGTGTACCCAGCTTCTGATTTGCATCTGTAAATTTATCAAACGGAAAACGCGGCATTTTTGTTACTACATAATCCAGTGCCGGTTCAAAGGATGCTGGCGTGTTTACCAACATAATCTCATCCAGAGTCCTTCCCACACTAATCTTTGCAGATACCCTTGCAATGGGATATCCGCTTGCCTTCGATGCCAATGCAGAGGAACGGGATACTCGCGGATTCACCTCGATCAGATAATACTGAAAAGAATCCGGATCAAGTGCAAACTGTACATTGCAGCCTCCTTCCACCTTCAAGGCACGGATGATTTTCAAAGCACTGTCACGCAGCATCTGATATTCTTTATTAGTCAATGTCTGTGACGGACATACCACAATGGAATCTCCTGTGTGTATTCCTACCGGGTCCAGATTTTCCATATTGCAGACCGTGATTACTGTGTCATTGGCATCGCGGATCACTTCATATTCGATTTCTTTAAAACCTTTAATGCTTTTTTCTATCAGTACCTGATGAACTGGTGATAAAGCAAGAGCATTTTTTATCAGTTCCAGAAACTCCTGCTCATCATCAGCAAAACCTCCACCGGTTCCGCCAAGAGTAAATGCCGGACGAAGTACCACCGGATAACCGATATTCTCAGCAGCCTTTATGGCCTCCTCCACGGTATTGGCAATGGCAGAAGGAAGCACCGGCTCTCCTAAACTTTCACAAAGCACTTTAAATAATTCTCTGTCCTCTGCCCTTTCAATGCTCTCACTGCTGGTTCCCAAAAGCTCCACACGGCACTCTTTTAAAATGCCTTTTTTTTCAAGCTGCATTGCCAGATTAAGACCAGTCTGACCACCAATTCCCGGTACAATGGCGTCCGGACGCTCATGACGGACAATCTTTGTAATATATTCCAAAGTCAACGGCTCCATGTACACCTTATCTGCAATAGCGGTATCTGTCATAATCGTTGCCGGATTAGAGTTGCACAGTACCACCTCATACCCATCTTCTTTTAATGCAAGACATGCCTGCGTACCTGCATAGTCAAATTCTGCCGCCTGACCAATCACAATTGGGCCGGAACCAATGACAAGTATTTTCTTCAAGTCAGTTCTTTTCGCCATCTTTTGTTCCTTCCATCATTTCTATAAACTGTTCAAACAGATAACCGCTGTCCTGGGGTCCCGGTGCGCTTTCCGGGTGATACTGCACACTAAACACCTTGTCCTCCTCACAGGCAACACCTTCTACCGTCTGATCCAGCAGATTCAAGTGTGTTGCTTTCAGTGGGGTATTTGTAAGACTTTCCCTGTCCACCGCATAAGAATGGTTTTGGGAAGTAATCTCTACCTTTCCTGTGAGAAGATTTTTTACCGGATGATTTCCTCCCCTGTGCCCAAATTTTAACTTAAAGGTCCTTGCCCCATATGCAAGGGAAATGATCTGATGACCAAGGCAGATTCCAAAGATCGGATACTTCCCTCGTAAGCCTCCCGTCAGTTCTATGACTGGCTGCACGTTCATCGGGTCTCCCGGACCGTTGGATAAAAAAATTCCAGCCGGCTTCCATTTTTCTATTTCATCTATGGAAGTATCCCAGGGAAATACTGTCACATTACAGCCTCGCCTGTTTAAACTCCTCACAATATTCTGTTTCATTCCACAATCAATGGCAGCCACATGATATTTACCATTTGGAATCCTGTATTGCTGAATCTCTTTTCTGCTCACAATGGCTACTGCATCTTTTGGTATATCATAACAACTCAATTTGCAAAGTCCTTCCTGCAGGGATGTATCCACATCTGTAATCAATACTTTTCTGCTTCCCAAATCACGTATAGATCGTACCAGCTTTCTGGTATCAATTCCATAAATCCCCGGAATCTGGTATTTCTCCATGATTTCGGATAATGTACATTTACTGCGGAAGTTGGAGGGCTGATCATTATAATCCCTTACAACCAATCCTCCAATCGTCGGTGTTTCTGTTTCAAAATCTTCTTCTGCAATCCCATAGTTTCCAATCAGCGGATATGCCATCACAACCGTCTGATAAGTATAAGATGGGTCAGAGATGATTTCCTGATATCCTACCGGAGAGGTATTGAATACGATTTCCGTGATTCTCTCATTACCGGAACCAAAACCATATCCATAATACTCACTGCCATCTTCCAGAATCAGCTTTCTGTCTAATTTTTTCATAATGTTTACACCTCTTTATCTAAACCCGATCAGACAGTTTCCTTTCAAAACGGTCTTTACGGAGATCTGTCGGAATTTTTGTTGGATATTCCCCATGAAAGCAGGCAGCACAATAATCCTCGCTGTCAATCAGCTTACTCAACTTCTCTACCTCCAAATATCCCAAAGAATCCACTCCAATCATCTCCGCAATCTCTTCCATGCTATGATGGCAGGCAATCAGATTTTCTTCTGAATCAATGTCCGTACCATAATAGCAGGGATGTAAGAATGGGGGAGCTGAAATTCTCATATTTATCTCTTTCGCTCCTGCGTCACGCAAAAGCTTTACAATACGCTTGCTGGTTGTACCTCTTACAATGGAATCGTCAATGAGAACGACCCGTTTACCGTTAATTACATTTTTTACAGGAGAAAGCTTAATCCTGACTTTATCCAGACGTTCACTTTGTCCCGGCGAAATGAATGTTCTTCCAATGTATTTGTTTTTCATCAGCCCAATCCCATAAGGAATGCCAGATTTATTCGCATAACCCAGGGCTGCGTCCAGACCGCTGTCCGGAACCCCAATTACAATATCCGCATCCACCGGATAACTCTCTGCCAGCAGCTCGCCTGCTGTCATTCGTGATTCATGGACGGACACGCCATCTATGACGGAATCCGGTCTTGCAAAATAGATATATTCAAAGATACAGGTTTTCTTCTTCTGTTTTCCGCAATGTTCTTTCCTTGATTCCACGCCATTTTGACTGAACACCAGAATCTCGCCCGGAAGCAAATCTCTGATAAATTCTGCCCCTGTCGCTGATAATGCACAGCTTTCTGATGCCGCCACATAAGATCCATCCGGCATCTGTCCATAACAAAGTGGCCTGAATCCATAAGGATCTCTTGCAGCAATCATCTTTGCAGACGACATCAAAACCAGTGAATAAGCACCATCCAGTAAATTCATGGTGTTGCTTACCGCTTCTTCTATGCTAGGTGTCATCAGCCTTTCTCTTGTAATCACATAAGCAATGGTCTCTGTATCACTGGTGGTATGAAAAATTGCTCCTGATAACTCCAACTTATCACGCAGCTCCAATGCATTACTCAAATTTCCATTATGCGCCAGTGCCATCTTCCCCTTTTGGTGGTTGACTTCGATGGGCTGACAGTTATTTCGTGTTGTCCCGCCGGTTGTTCCATATCTTACATGGCCCACTGCCATAGTCCCTTCCGGTAAATGGGAAAAAGTGTCTTTTGAAAACACTTCGCTTACAAGACCTAAATCCTTATAGGAAGAAAACACACCATCATCATTTACAGCAATCCCGCAGCTTTCCTGTCCTCTATGCTGCAGGGCATACAATCCATAATAGACAATCCCTGCAACATTTTCTTTTTTTGTGCTCATCACGCCGAATACGCCACATTCTTCATGAATAGCCATAACCTCATTTCCTCCTACGCGCCGCCGAAACGAATCCTTTAAACAGCGGGTGAGACTGATTTGGGCGGCTCTTAAATTCCGGATGGAACTGTACACCTACAAAAAACGGATGCTCCTGCAGTTCTACGGTTTCCACCAGTCTGTCATCCGGAGAAATACCACTGATCACAAGTCCGGCTCTCATCAGTTCCTCACGATATTTATTATTAAACTCATAGCGATGGCGATGGCGCTCATAGATCAGTTTATTACCATAACATTTTTCCAATTTTGTTCCTGCTTTAATACTGCATGGATAACTTCCCAAACGGAGCGTACCGCCTTTATCAATTTCCTCACTCTGTCCCGGCATAAAATCAATTACTTTTTGCTCGCATTGCTCATCAAACTCACCTGAATGTGCGTCTTTAAATCCAAGAACATTCCTTGCAAATTCGATGACGGCAATCTGCATACCCAGACAGATACCAAAGTAAGGAATCTGATTTTCACGGGCATATTTTGCCGACAGGATCATTCCTTCGATACCACGATTTCCGAATCCGCCCGGAACGAGGATTCCATCCAGACCTTCTAATATGCCATTTACATTCTCCTTCTTAATAATTTCCGAATCAATCCAGTGGATTTTCACAAATGTATTCAGTTCATACCCTGCATGGCTCATTGCCTCTGCCACAGACAGGTATGCATCATGGAGCTTTACATACTTTCCAACCAGACCGATATGTACTTCCTCGGAACGATTTCGGATCCGTTCCACCATCTGTTCCCAATCTGCCAGCTCCGGTTTCGGCGCATCAATGTGAAGCTCTCTGCATACAACATCTGAAAATCCGGACTTTTCCAACATCAGCGGTGCTTCGTAGAGGTTCGGTAATGTCCTGTTTTCAATCACGCAATCCGGTTTCACATTGCAGAAAAGAGAAATTTTCTGAAAGATGGATTCTTCCAATGGTTCATCAGAACGAAGAACAATAATATTGGGATTGATACCCATTCCTCGAAGCTCCTTGACAGAATGCTGTGTTGGTTTCGACTTATGTTCTTCAGAGCCACTCAAATAAGGGACTAACGTCACATGGATAAATAAACTGTTCCCCCCTCCGACCTCCAATGAAATCTGACGTACCGCTTCCAGAAATGGCTGTGATTCAATATCTCCAATAGTTCCTCCAATCTCCGTGATTACTACATCTGCATCCGTCTTTTTTCCTACATTGTACACAAATTCCTTAATCTCATTTGTGATATGTGGAATCACTTGAACCGTAGAACCAAGGTATTCTCCTCTTCGTTCCTTGTTTAATACATTCCAATAAACCTTTCCTGTAGTTAGGTTGGAGTATTGATTCAGATCTTCATCAATAAATCTCTCATAATGCCCCAGATCCAAATCCGTTTCTGCTCCATCTTCGGTCACATATACTTCGCCATGCTGATACGGACTCATGGTTCCAGGATCTACATTAATATATGGGTCTAACTTCTGTGCTGCCACTTTTAGACCTCTTGCTTTTAAAAGCCGTCCAAGAGAAGCGGCGGTAATCCCTTTTCCCAGACCGGATACCACACCTCCAGTCACAAATATATATTTAGTCATAATCTTTCACTTCCTACGTTATTTTACGCCAAACAGTAAATCTCCATAGGTTGGAAATGGCCAGTATTTCTTTGCTGTCATTGTTTCTGCCTCGTCACAGGCGACTCGGAGTTCACCCATTTTACTTAAGACAACATCACGAATCATATAAGATTCTGCTTCAATGTCTCCGGCATCCTGCAGCTTCATCACTGCTTCTTCCAGTTCGTCGGCTTTGAGCGCAATCTGGTCTTCCAATCTTGCCAGTTTCTTCAGTAGTCCCGCTTCATAACTGCAAGAAATAGAAGCATCAACTGCTTTTTTCGCTGCTGCTGTATTTGCAAGCTCCAGTACATATGAACTTACCGCCGGAGCAATCTCTGTTTTTGCCATATCAATCATGGTATTTGCTTCAATCAAAACTGTCTTGCAATAGTTTTCCAGCATGATCTCACATCTTGATTTCAGCTCAGCTTCAGAAAATACCTTATGCCCTGTCAGCATCTGTACATTCTTTTCATCCAGCAGGTGCGGCATACAATCCGGTGTGGTACGGTAGTTGAGAAGCCCTCTATTTTCTGTCGCTTCCTTGATCCATGTATCATCGTAACCATTTCCATTGAAAATGATATGCTTGTGGTCTTTGATGGTCTTTCGGATCATTTCATGTAATGCATCTTCAAAGTTTTCTGCTTTTTCCAGTCTGTCCGCATAAATTTTCAGGCTTTCTGCTACTGCACTGTTCAGCATGATGTTTGCGCACGCAATGCTGTTAGAAGAACCCAGCATACGGAACTCAAATTTATTTCCGGTAAATGCAAAAGGTGATGTACGGTTACGGTCTGTAGTATCACGGTTGAATTTTGGAAGCACATCCACACCAAGCTTCATCTGTGCCTTTTTCGTTCCTGCGTATGGAGTATCTGTTTCAATCGCTTCAAGCACCGCATTTAGTTCATCTCCAAGAAAAATAGATACCACTGCCGGAGGCGCTTCATTCGCACCAAGTCTGTGATCATTTCCCGCCGTTGCAACAGAAAGGCGAAGCAGATCCTGGTAATCGTCCACTGCTTTGATTACGGCACACAGGAATAATAAAAACTGTGCATTTTCATATGGCGTCTCTCCCGGTGACAACAGGTTCACTCCTTTATCTGTCGCAAGGGACCAGTTATTATGTTTTCCACTACCGTTTACTCCGGCAAATGGCTTTTCATGAAGCAGACATACAAGTCCATGCTTTGCTGCCACTTTCTGCATAATTTCCATGGTTAACTGATTATGGTCTGTTGCAATATTTGTCGTCGTATAAATAGGGGCAAGCTCATGCTGTGCCGGAGCCACTTCATTATGTTCTGTCTTAGCCAGAATTCCAAGCTTCCAAAGTTCCTCATTCAGTTCTTCCATATAAGCGGCAACTCTTGGTTTAATCACACCAAAGTAATGATCGTCCATCTCCTGTCCCTTCGGCGGTTTCGCACCAAAAAGTGTGCGTCCTGTAAATCGAAGATCTTTTCTCTGTTCGTACATTTCCTTTGTAATGAGGAAATATTCCTGTTCCGGTCCTACAGATGTACGGACACATTTCACATCGTCATTTCTAAACAGATGAAGAATACGAAGCGCCTGCTTATTCAATGCTTCCATAGAACGAAGCAATGGAGTTTTTTTATCCAGTGCCTCTCCGCCATAGGAGCAGAAAGCTGTAGGAATACATAATGTTTTCCCTTTGATAAACGCATAAGAGGTAGGATCCCATGCCGTGTATCCTCTTGCTTCAAAAGTAGCCCTAAGTCCGCCGGATGGAAAAGAAGATGCATCCGGTTCGCCTTTGATCAACTCCTTTCCGGAGAACTCCATAATCACACCGCCGTCCGGGGATGGAGAAATAAAACTGTCATGCTTTTCTGCCGTTACGCCGGTAAGAGGCTGGAACCAGTGTGTAAAGTGAGTAGCGCCATTTGCAGCAGCCCAGTTTTTCATGGCCGCTGCAACTGCATTGGCTACACTAATATCAAGCTTTGCACCTTCTTCAATGGTTTTTCTCAAAGATTGGTAAACCTTTGCCGATAAATTTGCTTTCATCACTCTGTCATCAAAAACTTTACATCCAAAAAAATCTGAAACATTCTCCATAATGTCACTCCTTCCAATTTGAAAGCAAAAAGGCAAGGTTGTCTTTCATGGTACTTTTCCCTGCACCTGCAGAACCTGCCACTGGCAACTTCCTACGGATGCCTCAGCAACACTCAAGACGCCCTTGCCTTTTGAATCTATAAAGTAAAAAGCGCCTCTGAGAACTTCATCTCAAAGACGCCTTTGCCTTTACATGTTGGATAATACACCCGGAAAAATCATTTGTCAATCCCTTTTTTAATTTTTCAGTCGTCTTTTTCCAAAAGAAACTAAATGGAAATTATTATCTCTTGACAAAACTTACCATCCGCTGTATAAATATTGGTATGAGCAAAGGCGTTCATTTTTTAGAGTAGATTTTTTCTGCCCCTTAAAATGGATGCCTTTGCCATTTTATTTATTCTGAAAGGAAGGTATAAGATATATGAAAGTTGAAGGTCAAGTGAGAATTCCTTCCGGATGTGCAATCTCAGCAGTCATTTCCAAAGAAGGAAACAAGATGTCCGGTGAAATGATCACAAATTCCATGAAACCCATGCATGACCGTTCCAACGGATTAGGCGGAGGCTTTGCCGGCTATGGCATTTACCCTGAATATAAAGAGTTTTATGCATTACATATGTTCTTTGATACCCGTGACACAAGAAAGGAATGTGAAGCTTTCTTAAAAGAACAGTTTGAAATAATCCAATCCGAAATCATTCCCACCCGCAAGATTCTGGCTATTACAGATGAACCGATTATATGGAGATACTTTGTTGCTCCACTAAAATCCGTGCTGGTTTCTTTACAGCTGGACGAAAAGGAATTTGTTGCCAGAACTGTTATCAAGATCAACGCCGAAATGTCCGGTGCTTATGTTTTCTCCAGCGGCAGGAACATGGGAACCTTCAAAGCGGTAGGTTTCCCGGAAGATGTCGGTGTTTTTTATAAACTGGAAGAATATGAAGGATACTCATGGACTGCCCACGGACGCTATCCAACAAATACTCCCGGATGGTGGGGCGGCGCACATCCGTTTACGCTGCTTGACTATTCTATCGTACATAATGGTGAAATTTCCTCTTATGATGCGAACCGCCGATTTATCGAAATGTTTGGCTACAAATGTACGCTCCAGACCGATACCGAAGTCATTACTTATATCATGGACTATCTGCTCCGTGTACAGGGACTTACCCTTGGTGAAACTGCAAGTGTCATTGCTGCTCCATTCTGGAGTACCATTGCAGCAAAAACAGATTTGGAAGACCAGAAAAAACACACCTATCTCAGAACCATGTTCCCAAGTCTGCTTGTGACTGGTCCTTTCTCTATCGTTCTAGGATTTGATGGCGGACTGATGGCGCTGAACGATCGGTTGAAGCTGCGTTCTATGGTCGTCGGGGAAAAAGACGACAAGGTATTTATTGCCAGTGAAGAGGCTGCCATCCGAACCATGGAGCCAAATGCCAAAAACATATGGTCTCCTGCCGGTGGTGAACCAGTTATTGTAAAAGTAAAGGAAGGTGCATTTTCATGAGCGTAGAATTTATCTATCCGGAATTTGAAGTAATCAGAAATGAAAACAGATGCACTGCCTGTCGGGTATGTGAACGGCAATGTGCCAATGAAGTACATAGTTACGACGAAGAACATAAGATTATGAAGTGCGATGAATCGAAATGTGTCAACTGCCAGCGATGTGTTTCTCTTTGTCCGACCAGGGCATTAAAAATTGTAAAAAGTGACTGTACCCTGCGTGAAAACGCAAATTGGTCAAACGATACGATAAAAGAGATTTATAAACAGGCAAACAGCGGCGGCGTTCTTTTATCTTCCATGGGTAATCCCAAACCACTGCCTGTATACTGGGATAACATCCTGATCAATGCATCACAGGTAACAAACCCTTCCATTGATCCCTTGCGGGAAC
>OFGR01002434.1_pt1 | contig 12436 bp, 12 predicted proteins | sample 1521811 | NCBI WGS metagenome assembly OFGR01 (sample SAMEA3504098, study PRJEB24116) | mouse gut metagenome | biome: mouse gut; feature: mouse-associated habitat; material: faeces | place: Denmark | collected 2011
AGGATACGTTTATGCTTATGATATCGTAAGTCAAGATCAGGAAAATCCTAATGTTCCGATTACTAGAATTATTAGAGCGATTATTACTGTGCCTGAATCAATGTTAATTCAAGATATTTTGAAATTAATGATTAAAAAGCACACACCAATTGTTTTAGTAGTTGATGAGTATGGTGGAACAAGTGGAATTGTAACTGATAAAGATATTTATGAAGAACTCTTCGGATCAATTAAGGATGAAATCGATGATGTTTCAGACGAATATATTGTCCGCGATGATCATGGAAATATCCATGTTTCAGGAAAGACTACTTTATATGATTTTGAACGTTACTTCCATACTAAGCTGAAAGCATTCGAAGATAGTGATATTATTACCATCGGTGGTTATATGATGGAACACTATCCTAATTTAAAACGTGGTGAGTCTGTTGATTTAGAAGGCTTTAAGTTTAAGCTAGTAAACATTGAACAAGGATTCATGCGTTGGTTCATCGTTTCTAAGATCGATCAAGCCAGTGAAAATGATGATTCAGAAAATAGCGATCAAAATGATAAAGAAAAAGATAAATAATCGGAAAAAGCACCTCAAGATAGGTGCTTTTTTGTCTAATTAAATGTTATAATTCTACTATTAACAACGCATTTATAAAAGGATATAGAGGGTTAAAATGCAAAATAGTGATAATATTGACAACATTATTGATCGTGTTTTATTTAGTCAAGATGACATCGAAGAGATTTGTCAAAGACTAGGTAAGCAATTAACTGAGGATTATGCTGGTAAGTTTCCATTAGTCATTGGGGTACTAAAGGGTGCTGTATACTTTATGACTGATTTAACACGCCATATGAATGTAAAAATGCAAAATGACTTTATGGATGTTTCAAGCTACGGTGATGGCTTTGAATCAACTGGTAAAGTTAGATTAGATATTGACGTTCAAGCAGATGTTAAGGGTAGAGATGTATTACTGGTTGAAGATATTGTTGATACTGGTCATACTCTAAAATTTATGAAGGATCTATTAATTGAACGTGGCGCAAAGAGTGTAAAGTGTTGCGCACTTCTTAATAAGACAGAACGCCGTGAAGATGATGTAGTTGTAGATTACTATGGCTCAAAAGTTGAAAATGAATTTGTAGTTGGCTATGGATTAGACTACTTAAATGCATATCGTAATCTACCTTATGTTGGTGTTTTAAAACCAGAAGTTATTCAAGCAAACTTAAACCGTTAATCATTCAAAATATCTTTATCATAAAATTAAAAAGGGTTGAGACTTTCTCCTTAGCTAGTGGAAGTTTCAACCCTTTATCTATGAGCTTTATTATTGGCGATTATTCTGTTTTTTCATATAGTAATAAATAGGAAGGCCCAATAGCGTTAGACCGATACCGGTTATTGAGAGCCAAAATTCATTAATTACAGTACTGATCACAATGAATAAACCACCACCAATTGAGATGATCGGGACAATCGGATACCAAGGAACAACATAAGGACGTTCTAGTTTAGGTTCGCGGTAGCGCAAAATTACCACTGCAATTGAAATTAGGGTGGTAAAGGTCCACATGACGAAGACGAGCATATTAGTTAACAGGTCAAAAGTTCCTAGTAGAATCATTATTAAAGATACGAAAAGAATAATTAATGCACTTAGTGTAGGTACACCTGTATTAACATTAGTGCGACTAATTTTATCAGAAAATGGTAACATTTTATTTTGTGCTAAAGTATAGGGTATTCTCATTCCGGTAAGCATAAAACCATTAATTGCGCCATAAACTGAAATTAAAATTCCAATAGTAACTAATTTACCGCCTAAACTGCCAAATAGTTTTAACGAAGCTAAATAAGCAGTATTTTGATTGCCGATAATTTCTTTAAAAGGAAGAGCAGTCAAAAAAGCGTAGTTGACTAATACATAAATTAACACTTCGAGTTTATAACCCATGCCCCAGACCGTTTTAATCAGGTCGCCTTTGTCGCCCATCTTACTTCTTAGTTTCTTTACATGAGTATCAATGGTACGGGCATCACCAAAATAGTCATAATTCCAAACGCTGTTCAGTATCTTTTCTCGTGACAACGCGATCCCCTTATTTTCCACAAAGTATGTCAGAAGTTCAAATTCTTTGAAACTTAGCTCAATGGGGTTGCCGTCAATTGATACAACATGCGCCGCTTTATCAATAGAAATTCCTCCACATTCAAGCAATGTATTTTCGGATACTTGTGCTGTTCTGCGTAGGATTGCTTCAACACGAGCAACTAAGATTTTTGGACTGAAGGGCTTGGAGATATATTCATCTACACCAAGCTGAAAACCTTGAAGTTCATCTCTTTCGTCTGTGCGGGCAGTTAGCATGATGATAGGAACTTTGGAATAATTGCGTATTTCACGACAAACCTGCCATCCATCCATCTTAGGCATCATAATATCAAGAATAATTAGTGCAATATCCTGATTTTCGAAAAAGATATCAAGGGCTTCGCTTCCATCACCTGCTTCAAGCACCTCATAGTTTTGTTTTACGAGGAAATCTTTTACAAGCTTCCTCATTCTGCTTTCATCATCTACTGCAAGTATCTTGAGTTTATTCATAATAAAATAATATCCTTCTACACCTTATTTTAAAGGCGGCTTCAAAAATGATAAAAATATTTAATCCGAAATTAAAAACTCTTTTTCTTTCTCTCGAATAACCTGCTCTCTTTCCATTAATTCCTGTTCCCATGCAGAATATCGGTTCTGAATCGTCTTTTCATAGTTTAAAACAGTTGGACTTTTGCTGGTATAAGATATGAAAAACATTATAATTACCAATACGAAAAGCCCAATGTTTACTATGATGGACGTTCGTCTGCTAAAAAACTCTTGTTTGGGTTTCTCTTTCACTTTCTTCTGGCTTGCTTTTACTTTTTCAACTGCTGGATTTGTACTCTCTCTCAGGCTATATACGCCATATACAGGAATATTGGCAATCTCCTCTTCAGAAGTAGCGTTTTCCTTTAAAACGGATTGAAGCTTTTTCAGGAATCCATAACCAACAGGTGTTTTAAATATACGATTGTCTATCGCCTTTTTATACACTGCGTTTACCATGTTTGGATTGCTATATTCCAGTTTTTCTTTCAGGCGTTCAATACGCTTTAATTCACTTTTTGCAAGTTCTGCATCTGTTTGTGTTCCAAATTGAAAGCCGTCCACAATCCAATCTGTTTTATCTGCCATATGGCATCCCTGCCTTTCACGATATCCTATAGACTGCTTACAAGTTTTCTATTGTCTTGTAAGTATCCTGATACAATGACTCTAGCTGCTTCAACTCTTCCTGAATATTAATATCCTCAGCTCGAAGTTTTTCTACCATTGGTATCAATAGATGGTACAATTCGTTAATACCAAGATTTGATACAAATCCTTTCATTGTATGCGCACATTTAAAGGCCTCTTCACAGTTTCCTTGTTCATATGCTTCTTTCAGTTTTTCAAAACTTGTATCATTTAGGAACTTTTTTAAACATTTCATATATAATGCTTCATTGTTCAAAAAACGTCTCATTGTTCCGTCAACATCAAAACCCTTTTGTTCCAAAAGTTCCTTTTGTGCTGCCTCCATGTCATTTACCTCCATTAATCCTGCATAAGTCCGCTTGCATCTAGGATCAGTGCGATACTTCCATCTCCAAGCTGTGTACACCCGGAAATACCATGAACTTTCTTTACATAAGATGGTATTGGTTTTACAACGATTTCCTGGGCGCCAATCAGCTCATCAATCAATACACAGAGGGATTTTCCTTCGTATTCCAAGAGAAGCATTACGCCATCTTCAACATCAGTGACAGCGCCATCTAAATTGTACTTCTGATCAAGTCGAAGTATTGGATAGCATTCACCACGTATCATAATATATTCTTCGCCATTTGGTTCATGTATCAATTTATCATTTGTTACACGTACAAACTGTTTAATCGCAGAATTCTCCATAACAAATTTTGTATTTCCATTCCTCATAACGATACCATTTATAATTGCCATCGTCAAAGGAATCTTCATTGTCATAGTAGTGCCTTCACCCTCAACAGATTCAATATCAAGCACACCACCAATTTTTTGGATATTTTTTACCACAACGTCCATTCCAACACCACGGCCGGAAAATTCTGTGACACTATCCTTTGTAGAGAATCCCGGATATGTGATAAACTGGAAGATTTCTTTGTCTGTGTAATCACTTTCTATCCGATTATCGGGAAGAATGCCATTTTCCCAAGCTTTTTTATATAGTTTATTTCGATTTAATCCCTTTCCATTATCCTTGACAGAAATCCAAACTTTTCCACCCTCGTTTTTGGCTTCAAGTGTCACTTTAGCAGCCTCTTTTTTGCCTGCTGCTGCTCGCTCTTCTGGCGTCTCAATACCATGATCTACAGAATTTCGAACCAAGTGCATCAATGGATCGGAAATATTTTCTATAATATTTTTGTCTACTTCTGTCGTATCTCCAATCATATCAAACTCTATATTTTTGCCAAGCTTTCTTGACATATCAAATACCGTTCTGTTCATCTTCTGGAATGTGTTGGTAAGCGGCATCATTCTCATAGACATTATCAGCTCCTGCATTTCCGTTGTTATTTTTGACAACTGTGCAGCAGCTTTTTGAAAGTTCGAAAGATCCAGATTGGGAACCTGGAGATCAGAATTCTGAAGCACTACTGATTCAGCAATAACCATCTCTCCCATCAGATTCATCAGCATATTCATCTTTTCAATATTCACGCTCATGAACGACTGTTTGTGTTCTTTCTTCTTTTTCGTCTTTGTGATCTGCTTTGCTCTTCCGGCTTCTTTTTGGATGACATAATCGCCAGGCTGCGGTTCGGATTCTGCTTTATGATCTCCGGAAACTGCCGCGGTCTCTGTAGGCTCTGGCAATGGCTCATCAGAAAATCCACGTACAAATTCTTCATTGGTGCATTCTGTGATTTCGATGCTGTTAATCTCAGAAGTCGTGTCAAGAAGCTGATTGAGCCTATCGGCTGTGAAATCACCTCGAACGAGCATCAAAAATCCTTCTGCCATAATGATTTCGGCAGAATTTTCATTGGTAAGAATATCTTCTGGAGAATAATGAACATCCTCTGTAAATTCCTTTAACGCATAGGTTGCTGAATAGGCGCGCAGGTTGCTCATCTGTGTACCTTCATGGTATGTAATTCGAATCCGAAAACATTTTGCGGTTCCTGATGCCTGTGGTGCAATATAAAACTGATTTGGACCAAGGTTCATATTAGAAGACGTCTTTTCTGTTTTGACAGGCTTTGCAGGTTCTGCCGCTTTAGGGCTTTCCTCTATGGTTTCTCCTTCAACGATACCTTTGAGTTTCTTCAAAAACTCTTCCATCATTGTTATCAACTTGGAATTGTCTCCATCTGGATCATTTCCATCTTTTATTTTGTCCATCTCACCATTGATAAAATCCAAAACCTGGAATACAATATCCGTAAGCTCCATATGAGGTTCTTTGACACCAATATTCTCTCTCAAAAGATAGAATATATCCTCCAGTTTATGCGACACTTTCATGATATTATCATACATCATGACTCCTGAAGACCCTTTGATGGTATGCATGATTCTAAATATCTCATTGATACTGTTCTCATCAAAAGCATCGTCATCTTTTGTTTCAAGTACGATTTCTTCCAGTTTCTCCAAAAGCTGGCCATTCTCATATATGTAGATATCCACCATTCCATCTAAATTAAATTCTTCAGCCATGCAGGCACCCCTTCCACATCAAATAGTATTTTTCAATTTTCTATCTTGCACATTACAAATATGCATGTAATGCATTATACCTATAATTTTATATCTAATTTGCACAATAGTCAACGTTTTCTGAAAACTTTGTTATATCTCTGACATAAAAATGTTGTTCTAAATGTGTTATGTTTCGAAAAGACAAAAAATCCATACTTGCTTCAACAACTCTCAAACTCCCGCATTTTAGGCACTTTTTGCCCGCATAATCAAGTGTTTTGCAGTCTTTGCAGAAACATATTTTTAAAGGTTCCATTTCGTGTTTTTGATCTCCTTCCTCCAAAATATTCCATACAATAAGTATATCTAATGCATTTTTTCAGAATGTACACATAATTATTTTTTATGAATGGTATTGTGCAATTGATACTCTTCCTTTATAATAGCCTAGAGAGTATTTATTGGGAGAGGAATAGATGAATCTTTCATGAAAGGAGCTTTATTAACATGAAAAAATATGCGCATTCCATACTTGCACTATTTGTATGTATGCTGATTATGACTCCATCTACAGTATATGCAGAGGATTTGGTTATAATTCCTTCGTTCTCTGTCATACAACCCATAACTGGTGTTGCACTGTCAAACGAGAACCTTCCCGAAAGTCTTACAGCACGCTTAAATATCTATCTTACGGACAGTTTCACTGCTGGAGACATTGATGTGCAGAAATATAATGAAATTCTGTCAGGCGGGATGATTTCCGAAAACGCATTTTTTGCAAATTCGGTATTTGTTGGCGATTCTCTCACTGTAGGTTTTGAACAATATTGTAAAACCCATGATTCGATTGCCTCTGATTCAACTTATTTTCTGGCCAGAGTTAGCAGCTCTGCCAAGGCAGCCATATCTAAAAACGCACTCTCAAAGCATGCTAATATCATGCCGATATACAATGGTAAAATTCAATATATTGAAGATTCTATCTCACAACTCCCAAATGTATCAAAAATGTTTATCTGTTATGGAATGAATGATCTGACAGGCAGTACGCCCGAACAATGCGTTGCTGATATACAGACCTTGATTACAAATATACTTGCAAAAAATCCTGAATTGCAAGTTTATGTAATATCCATTCCATGTATTACGGCAGGTGTAAACAAAGGATGGCTCTCCAATAGTTCCATACAAACCACAAATATTCTTCTTCAAAATGCCTGCACCATAAATGGCTGGGGATTCATCAATATTTCAGAACACTTGATGAGTGCCAATGGTGCAATACGTCCAGAGTACTGCTCTGACAACTATGTGCATGAAAACAATAATGCCTATAGAATATGGAATAAAGTTCTCAAGGATTATGCTTTCATGGAAATTATTAAGTAAAGAATGAGTCAAAGCGAGGACAGTTTTTATTTCATATTTGAAAAATTCATGAAGCTGTCCTCTCCGCCTGGCTCGGAATCCGAAACTTTTACTGTCACAAACTTATTCCCTTCTTTGACTGCTTTATCAAGCTGATTTTTTCCTTTGCTCAAATAAAATACGCCTCCTTTTTCCAGGACTGAGATCTGCTCATCATCGATGGCATTCATAGCATGAATGGAAGAAGGATTTAATTCCATAAGTCTTTCAAAATGTCCTTTTTGATATTCTTCCATCTTTTCTAAAATTTCCTGTGCTATTTCCTCTGGTGATGCATTTGTGCTTTCGATCACCAAATTATAATTACTCATATCATAATAATCAATACCATAAACTTCTTTGTATCTGACAGTTTCAAGCTTTTGCCGATGAATTAGCGCCCTTTTGCATGTCTCTTGTGATTCATAGGACTCGGAATTTGCACGAAGACTATCATGAAATACTCTACGGCTCGCTTCATCAATATCTGTGATAATAAAAACCTTAAAGCTGTTTGGCGCAAAATGCCATGCAAGGCGTGAATCTATCACAACATGATCTTGCTCTTTTCCGATTTTTACTGTAGTAGCGTCAATCATTCTATCTACAGAATGATCACCCTGGCTTGCTGCTTCATTCACTTGCTTATTAAATTCCTCTACAGAAACGCCTTTTTGCATGGCAAGCTGGCGGAATATATTTCCTGTAGAAACAAATTCATATCCCTTTTTCACAATTATTTTTGCAACACTAGACTTACCGCTTCCAAGATTTCCTGTTATTGTAATATTCATTTTAATACCTCACTTCCTACATTTTTCAGACAGTTATTTTCAAGATAGCTGCCTTGTCTTTAACAGTATAAACAAACTTCTTCTTGTTTACAACTATGATTTTTCGACAAAAAATGAGACAGCCTATTCTTATATTCAAAATATAAATACAGACCATCTCGTTTATTAAAATAATTTTAAGAAATTAATTGTTCTAACTGTTCTTTGCTTAGAACATTGCTTTCAGCATCCTCACCAATACTATTTGTTTCTTCATCAATTGTCTGCAATGCTTCTTGCGCTTTGTTATCATCTGCGATTGCACGCATGATTAAGTTAATGTCTTCTGGGGAAAACATAGAGATTGCATGTGCTAAATCACCTAAATTGTCTCGATTTACCAACAGACATCCCCCGCCTGACAGATTGATTCTCATTACATTTTTGGTGTTGCTCATATCACCAAGACACAATGCATTTCGCTTTTCGTCACAAACGAAAAGAACTCCTTTATATTGAATGACACCATCCTTTGCAAGATAACCATATGGGACAGTTTCTCGATAGGTGCCATTCATTTTTTCAAAAAAGTAATTGCACTTGGTAGAACCTTCTTCATAGAGCAATTTCAGTTTTTCTTCTTTTTCTTCCTCTTGCTGCTCTTTTACAGCTTCGAGATTTGTATCTACTTTTTTCAAAAGCCGTTCCCATTCACTGTTTGAAAACGATGACCCCCCAATTGCAAATTTTTGCTCTGTCTCACCATTTTTTATCTTATCAGCAATTTCCTGTTTTCTGCTGCTGATACAGCTTAATAGTTCTTGTTCCGACATCCCTGCCACATTTGAAATCATAAAATCCTTCCTTTCTGATAAACCCATAAAATTCGAGGGTACCCCCAAATTTTATCTCCCCGCTTCTGATTTTATATAATATATCGGAAAGTATTTTTGATTTCTTTAATCTTTTAAAGCAATAAGGGCATTTTGAAAAAATGTCAAAAAGCCTTCCTTCACAACAACCTGATCCAGCTTTTGTTCTGGTAAATCATAGAAATAAGTTCCAGTCTTAATATCTATTGATAAGCTATCCAGTGGAAATCCCTTTTTTCGTATTGCAGAATGAGGTTTTGTGGTGATAATGAATTTTTCGCTTTCCATCTCTGGTTCCATCGCTTCAAAGATTCGCGTATCATCCAGAACAAAACAAATGGCATTTTTATAGTACGCTGTTATGTCACCATATTTTTGTGCCAATCCAGAATAATACAAACGCATTTCATCATCTGTTAAATATTTTCCATTCACCGTTCTTACATGAACTCCTGGCTGGATTTCATTTGGAACATTCTCAAAATATAACCCGGAATCGCACGAAAAAACAGGGATATGAAACGCCTTATAGTACGCTTTCGCTTTTTGACGTGCATTCTCTAAAGGCGTATTTCCGTCTTCCAAGACTTCGGGGATTTTCATACCTAAATCATTCAACCCAATAATTTCTATATCTAATGGTTCCAAATGCCGTTTCATTGCAGAAAGTTTTGCTGGATTTCCCGTTCCATACAGAATCTTCATTAAAACCAATCTCCTATTATACAAAAAATTGAGTGACAATGCACCCAATCTTTGGAAGCTTCCAAAGGGACTCGAACCCTCGACCTACTGATTACGAATCAGTTGCGCTACCAACTGCGCTATGGAAGCCTGGTCTGTCAACCACGAAAATTATTATACATAATTTTTTCTGTTTTGTAAAGCATTTTTTGTAAAAAATTTCACGAAATTCTTCACTTTTTTGCAAGAGCCACGCCCGATCCGTCATTTTCCGCTTTTTTGTCAGTCCTCATGTGCAGCGAAACCTGCTGGTACGGGATCTCGATGCCGGCATCATCCAGCGCGTTCTTCGCATTTTCCAACAGCCGCCAGCGCGCATCCCAATACACGGGATTTTCACAGTAACAGCGCATGCCGAGCTCCACCGCGCTGTCGGCGAGTGCGCCGACATACACAAGGACCGGCTCGCTGTGCAGCACATCCGCATCGCTGTCCATCACGCTGTGCAGCACTTCTTTCGCCTCCCTGATATCGGCGTCATACGATATGCCGACTGCAAGGTCGATCCGTCTGATCGGAGAGTCCGTCGCGTTCGTGATGGGGCTGTTTGCCAGGTTTCCGTTTGGCAGCACGACCACTTTGCCGTCTGTCGTGGTAAGCTTTGTGTAAAAGATACCGATCTCCTTGACAGTGCCCTCCGTCCCGTGACCGGACTCCATGATGAAATCGCCTACCCGGAAAGGTTTCAGGAGCAGTATCAGCACACCCCCCGCAAGATTGCTGAGACTCCCCTGCATTGCGAGACCGACCGTCACGCCGGCGGAGCCGACAAGCGCTACGACACTTGTGGCGTCAAAGCCGAAGTTCCCCGCAATGACAAGCACCAGCAAACCATACAGACAGGCCTTGATCAGACCGTCGAGAAACTGTATGATGCCTGTTTCCACATTGGCGCGCTGGAGGGACTTCTTTGTTATCCTGCGTATGAATTTGATCAGCTTGGATCCCACGAAAAACAAAAGCGCCGCAAACAGCACCCGCACGCCAAGCCCGAGCGCTTTCTCCGGCAGCGTATCGAGGAATTTTTCAAATGCGTTCAGATTTTCGGTGATCTGGTCAATATCTAACTCCATCTCATTTAACAGCATTTCTTTCACATCCATTCGTATATTATATGTCCCGCTGTTTCAGAGCATGTTTGAACATGCTCTGAAAACTATCAATCTCCCGGAATGTCCTCTGTAACATAGTTCACGCTTCCGGCAACGGCAGGTGTGCTACTGTCTGATTGTATGTATGAACAGTCCGCTCCTGAGCTTTGGCTCAAACCATGTGGACTTTGGCGGCATCAGCATATTGGCATCGGCAACGCTGAAAAGTTCGTGTATGGAGGTCGGATACATCGCAAATGCCGCCCTGCAGTCCGTTTTCACTCTGCGCTCGAGCTCCTCGATCCCGCGGATCCCGCCCACGAAATCAATGCGCTTGTCTGTCTTGGGATCCGCAATGCCAAGGATCGGCGCCAGCACATGATCCTGGAGCACCGCCACGTCAAGCCCCGCCACAGGGTCGGCGCTCTGATATTCGTCTTTCACTTCCAGCAGATACCAGGCATCGTCAACCAGCAAAGCAACCTGCCCCTTGCGAACGGGTTTTTGGCATACGGCGCTCTTTGATACAAGGTGGTACACTTTGCTGATGTCCTCCAGAAACTGTGCCGTCGTAAGTCCGTTCAGGTCTTTCACAACCCTGTTGTAATCCATGATCATCAGTTCCTCGTCGGCAAATAAAACGGACAGGAAATAATTAAATTCCTCCTCACCCGTGTACCCGGGATTTTCCGCACGTTTTTTCAGCCCCACCTTGGCAGCCGATGCGCAGCGGTGATGTCCGTCGGCAATATAGATCTGTGAGATCCCCTCAAATGCATGCCGGATCGCATCGATATCCGGATCGGCACTGATGCACCATACCCTGTGCGTGATGTTGTCATCCGATACAAAATCATAGAGCGCCTGTTCTCTCTTAGTCCTTGCGATGATCTCCCGGAGCGTGTCGTTCGCCCTGTATGCCAGGAAAATAGGACCCGTCTGAGCCTCGCAGACCTCCACATGGCGGATGCGGTCAAGCTCCTTGTCCGCACGCGTATTCTCGTGCTTTTTGATCACCTGGTCCTGATAGTCGTCGACGCTCGCACACGCCACGATGCCTGTCTGCACGCGCCCGTCCATCGTGAGCTCATAGATGTAATAGACAGGCTTATCCTCCTGGACAAACGTGCCATTTCGGATCATTTCCCACAGCAGATCGTGGGCTTTCTGATAAACTTCATCGGCGTATGTATCAACACTGCTGTCAAACTGTGTCTCTGCGCGGTCTATATTCAGAAATGAAAGCGGGTGATCTTTCACCGCCGCACATGCCTCCTCGCGGTTGTACACATCATACGGAAGCGCTGCAATTTGATTCTCCAAGCCTTTTTTGGGTCTGTAAGCGCGAAATGGTCTGATTACTGCCATAAGATTAATCCTCCTCTGTTTTTCCTAAAACATCCTGTAAAGATTGTCTCCTGTAGCAATGTTTCCAGAAATGCCGTACATTTCCCCAGTCATACTCTGGACATTTTACGCTGCTGTTTCTTCTTATAAAATAAAGAATGAGGACAGCCGGAACATAATGCCCGGCTATCCCCATACATTCTTTATTTTTCCGTGATATACTGTTTCTTTTAGACCAAAAGGATATATATTTTCTTTATTTCTTCCTGTTTATGCCGCTTTTACAAGCTGGTATGCCTTATCGATCAGCGGGTTGCCGTCAATCGTGCGCCCAAACAGGTTCTCATTGTAGTTTGCCGTCCTGCGCAGCGGTTCGCTATGCGTGGCAAAGTCTGACACCGCATTGATGAAACGGTACGCAT
>OFGR01002435.1_pt1 | contig 12435 bp, 11 predicted proteins | sample 1521811 | NCBI WGS metagenome assembly OFGR01 (sample SAMEA3504098, study PRJEB24116) | mouse gut metagenome | biome: mouse gut; feature: mouse-associated habitat; material: faeces | place: Denmark | collected 2011
GGTATGATGGTTATCTGTTTGGCAATCTGGGTATCTATTGTCCCTGGGATGTCATTAATTACTGCGGGGACTTACGTGACCAGAGTGTAACTGAACCACAAAATTACTGGGTAAACACGAGCAGCAACGACATTATCAGAAAATTTTTAAGCAAAGCGAAAACAGCGGACAGAAACGACATAGAACAGCTGATCAACGGAAGCAGCATTAAAAAGATGATCCACCCGGAATTGACTTACAGGGATCTTGATTCCGATCCGGATAACCTGTGGAGTATCCTCTTTACGACCGGATATCTGACACAGCGCGGTTTACAGACCGATGAACTGACGGAACTTGTTATACCAAACAGGGAGATACAGTGGATCTTTACAAAGCAGATCCGTGAATGGTTCAAATGGGAAACGGAAAAAAACATGGAAAGGCTGGAAGATTTCTGCAAGGCATTCATGAAAAACGATACGGACGCCATCGAGGAGGGGTTCAATGCCTATCTGAAAAAGACAATCAGCATCCGCGATACAAATACCAGAAAGAAAATGAAAGAAAACTTTTACCATGGCATCCTGCTTGGACTCTTTGGAAACATGGACGGATGGAATGTCCGGTCAAATGCCGAATCCGGCGATGGTTACAGCGACATCAGTATAGAGATTGAAGATAAGGGAATAGGCATTGTCATTGAATTAAAATATGCGGAAAAAGCAGCATTTGACACTGCATGCCGGGAGGCTTTGAAACAGGTGAATGATCAAAATTACGAGCAGCAGTTGCTTGATGACGGTATGACAACAATCCGTAAATACGGGATTGCGTGTTATAAAAGACGCTGCAAGGTAATTTCCGGATAAAAAGAATCCGATCTTTCTGGAGTGGTTGCCCGTCTAAAGCTTTTCACTCGTCCATCAACGTAGTGAAAAGCGCGCGCCAAAATGCTTGCACTTTAGCATTTTGTGTGCAAATGGGTTGCTGTTTACGCCTTCATTACATAAAATTGTGTCAGAATTAGTCGGGGCGTGAACAGTAACATATGCTGCCAATAACGGCGCAGAAAATGAGTAAAAGTCTTGTCGTCTGCAAAAAGATGTGCTATAATAACTACAAAAATAGTCAATTAAGATTATAGTTAACTACAAGGATAACCATAAAATGATAGCCATAAAAATATAGCATAGAAGGGATCGTGATGAACGGTATGGAACACAAGATACAGAACAAAACCCAGGAAGCGCTGACGGAATGTGAAGTTTTAGTGATGAAAGTAATATGGGAAAGCGATGAGGTGATGTCCATACAGGAGATCACTTCGCGGATCAATCTGAAATATGGGAAGGATTGGAAACTGCAGACGGTCTCCACGTTTTTGAGCCGCGCTGTCAGGAAAGGCTATCTGGCGATGAAGCGAAGGGGAAGGACGTTTGACTATTATCCGCTGGTCACAGAGAAGGATTACGGCAGGCGTGAGATCGTCAAATGCGTCGAGAACTGGGGAAACGGCAAGATGGGAAATCTGATCGCGTCTTTTGCGGAGACCAGGAAACTGTCAAAGGAGGAGAAGGATCACATCAGGAGGATGCTGGATGGTATGGATTAGACTGTGCATCTCCGATATCGCATTTCTTTCCGCAGCCGGCAGTATCTCGTATGGGCTGACAAGACTGGCAGGGAGGATTTTGCGTGTTGAAAATCCGGTATTGTTATTGGCGTTGCAGAAGCTGACACTGATATTATACTGGCTGCCGGTCTCGTTTGCGTGTGTATGCATACCAAGGATTTCTTTTGAAAATGGGGTCAGGGCATATACCGGAGAGTTTGTGTGCTCTTCGGTTCCGTCCATGACAGTTGTCTTTCTTATCCTGGGGATCGTATGGCTTGCAGGATTTTGGCTGTCTGTTGTTCGCGATGGCATAAAAATATGCAGGCTGGCGAAACTGCTTCGGGGAAATGTCCCGGTTCAGGATGCGCGGTATCTTGATCTGTTTGAGGCGTGCAGAAGACGGGCAGGGGTAGGCGGTGTAACGCTCAGCCAGAACGATCTGCTCTGTTCCCCGGTCACAGCAGGGCTCGTGCGAAAGCAGCTCATACTTCCGTTTGCCGATTATACGGACAGGGAGCTTCACATGATCTATGAGCACGAGCTGATGCACATCAAAAAAGGGGATTTGTCATGGAGGATATTTGCTCTTGTGACCTCCTGGATCCACTGGTTCAATCCGGTGATCTATCCATTGATGAGAGAGATGGACTGCTTGCAGGAGATGATCTGCGATCTGAGTATATCGATCGATAACGCACATTATACGAAAAAAGAGTATGCCGCTTTTCTGGTGAGACTCACCGATCAAAATGCAGGAAATGTATATACGACTGCATTGACAGAGAATAAAAGTCAAACGATAAGGCGGATCGAGATTATGGCAAAAACAAAAAGTTTCTCGAAACCAAAGAGATGGATGACAGGAATAAGTTGCGCATGTCTTGCAGTAATGAGTATGATTCCTGCGACAGCAGTTTCTGCAGAAGCCGCCAGGCTGCAGGAGGACTGGCTGCGGGCGGAGGAGGTGGAGACGATCGAGGAGCCGCAGAATCATTGGGATCCGACGATAGAAGAGCACGGGTATGATGATGGAAGTGTGGTTGAGATTGATGGAAGTCAGGATATCGCGCCGTATTCGTCAACAGTTGATCTGGATAAGATGATCAATGCGAATACGCGGTTTATTTATCAATATAAGGATAAGTCGGCAGGTGATATTATTACGATTGTAACGTTATGTGCGGATAGTTCAGTTACTTATAGAATAGGTATAAAAAATAAGGAAACAGGTGCACTGACATCAGTATCAGGAAGTGGAACTTTGGTGCACGAGTTTAAGGTTTCTGGAAGTGGTTCTTATTCAGCGTTTGTTGAAAATAATAATAATTTTCCGATTAAAGTGGAGGGCACTGCAGTATATTAACCATGTTTTAGGGGGACATAAGTCCCTTTAAATAAAAATTATACAACTACAAATTCAGTGGAAAGAGGTGGTGTATATGAGGGTGTAAAGACAGTGTAACGGGTAACTTGTAAACAACATATTTCAATAGAGAAAGTTCCTGTATCAATGTTGGCTATTGTTTTTTGCTTTAATATGTTTTTTTCCCAAACAATATATGCTGCTGAAAAAATACCAAATGTATTTATTCTTGAGAATAGCAGTGAAACCATAGAAATCGAGGGTATCAGTTATACTTATAATTATTTTTATGAAGATGGAAAACGTGTAGTTACAATAACAAATAATACTGATACTCATATTGACAAACTTGTTTATGATACAACAACTTCAATTATGTATTTGAATGGAGAGATATTTTGGATGCCGGATGATGACATGATTCAGCTTCAATCTGGAGGTATGACAGCAGATGGTTGGGAAATTTTATCTACTTCTTCTCATTATATTTCGTGGCTTCAGGGAACTTCTGTCGCTGTAGTTGCGGGCGCTATAGCTGCATTTTTGGGAACTCTCGGAACAGCAGGCGTCATAGCGGCAATGGGAACAGCTGCCTTATCAGCGCTTGCAGCTAGTACCAGCGGTGGAACATTATATGTTGAATTACATATGCATTCGGTTCCTCTTGTGACACCGCAATATCGTTTTGTATGGACTTTCACTGCTAGTACAGGAGATTCTTACGGACCTTTTTACTATCATTATTATATGTGATTTGTTTTAGGAGCTGATTATGAAAAATAATTCTAAAAAAATACGGATTATCTGTCTGACCTGGGCAGTCATAGCAATTATTTTGCTCATTCTCATATGGATTTGTGACGGTACAGGGAATGGTTCGATGCAGAGAAATCTGACTTATGCTGTTCGGATATACATAGGTATTTCCTGCATTCTTTCTGGTATAGTTGCCCGTTTAAGTAAAAACGGCAAATGAAAATGTAACAAAAACATTCGTGCATAATCAATAGAGCGTTATGCTACATACAATAATCCGTCTCAGGGGGTTATATATTCTTTAAATTCTGATGATGATCGGATTTATGGGGGCGGTGGATTTCAGTATTTACAGTGTGGGGCAAATGTGACCTTAAGTGATGGAACAAGATCACCTGAATATTTTCGTATTGATCTCCGGTTGTGTAGTAAATGAGTGAGAACATGAAGGGAAATAAAGGAATGAATAACAGGATAACATGGAGTAAAGTTGAGATTTTTTAGAGGGACATATGTCCCTCTTAAGAAATAATTTACAACTACAAATTTAGTGAAAAGAGGTGGTATATATGATGAAAAGTTTGGTACAATAGTACCGATCATTCAGCAGGCAGTACCAGCGCATTTTCGATGACAGATTTACCCTGCATTATAAGTAAAGGGGGGGTGTCGTCCGATAAACAATATGAGAGATCAGGAATGTAAACGGATTTACAGCATCAATAAACAAGGAGGTTGAACGTATGCAGATACCATTTTATCAAACCAATCAATATGATCATTTTAACAGTCGTTTTGTGAGCGGCGTCCACAGGACAAACGCTGCGACTTCATTACACTCAAGGCGCAGGATGATGGAGGCGCAGGATGCGGCGAAGGAGACGGAGTCGGTCAGGGTCACGATCTCCGGGGAGGCGATGGCGCTGGCAAGGCAGGCGAAGGCAATGGAACGGCTCGAGCAGTATGCGAATGCGGGAGCAGCAACGGAAACGGACGGCGCAGAGACGGGTGAGGGATCCGGCGAACCTGTACAGCTGACGGATGAGGAGATCTATGACGAACTGTTGAATCAGGTGAACATATGGGGCGACAAATCGTATGCCCTGCGCCATGACTTTAATCACCAGGAAACCGCCCAGATGGCTGAGAAGCGGGCGGCGGCGCTGACTGAGATGCAGAAGCTCGAGGAGATGCAGAAGTCCGAGATCGGCAGACTGCAGAGGGACGCGCAGAAGGCGGCAGAGCAGGCTTCCATGCAGCAGGAGGAGATCAGCAAGAAGAGCTCCGAGCTGATCATGATGATCGAGAGCTTTGAGGATCAGGACGAGGAGGAAGCGAAAGCGGCGGAGGGTGCCGGGGACGGGGATACGGAATCTTCGGGCAGCCTGATGGAGGGAGAACCCGGAGCGATGGCGGCAAAGGGAGAGATGGGCATGTTGGACAGCCTGAATGGTATGGATCAGTCAAGCACATTTCGGATCGAAGCGAGCGATCATTCGATCAAAGCCGTTGAAGCGGAGCGGCTCAACATATACCGGGCGAATGATGCCAAAAATTTCACCATCAAGGAAAGGATCGCGGAGATGTCAGACTATGTCATTGCGCTTGCAAGCAATGAGGAGGTGAAGGCATCTTTCAAGGAAAGGATCGAGAAGGAAACCGACCCGGAGGCAAAGAAAAAGCTGGGCGCATTGATGGATTACTTCGAGGGTATGGAGATGAAGAACGGATACCGCGACCTGAAGAGAGACAGGGAGTTTGCGCTGCAGGAGCGGATCACGGCGAGGGATCTTCGGATCGCGCATCTTGGAAACCGTCACCTTGCGATGGCAGAGCGGCAGGAGAAAGAGCTGCAGTCCCTGTTTGACGAGGACGATATCCTGAGGGCACAGGGGCAGGACGGCGTCACCGGACGCACAGAAGACGTGGCGGAGCGCCTGCAGGAGATAATTGACGAGCGCGACCATGTTGACGGGGACACCACACTGGACGAGGAGATCCGCGAAAACGAGGAGCAGAAGGAAGAGGAAGAAAAGAGCGGGGAGACACAAAACACTTCCGCAGAAAAAGAACAGAACGGCGAGGCAGAGATCTGGAGCAGTGCCATTCAGGGGCTGATCATGGACGGCAGGCGGTTTGCCGGGATGAAAGGACTGTTGGCATAACAAAATCCCCTGAGCACATCAGGGGATTTTGTTATGCACACGGGCACTCAGAGGAAGATTTAAAGGACCGCAGTCTCAATCTTGCACTGATGCCGTTTGGTTTTGCGGTCATAGCTGATGCCGACTAACAGGACATTGCCGTTGTATGCCGTGAGTTTCCCGGCATATTTTTTTGCCTTGATCTGGTCGATGGCACTCTCGGCGGTATGATCGTATTTCAGCTCGACAAGCAGCGCTGGACTGTCCGTATGCTGTCTGGGCAGAAACGCGATATCTGCAAAACCTTCGCCTGTCGGGAGCTCCCGGATGAGGACATAATCCTTCATTGCGCTATAGTAGGCGAGCGTGATGACGCAGCTTAAGGAATTCTCGTCATTGTACCGGATGACAGAGATATTCTCCATGTGCACCCTGCCGACCGCGTCCGCGACTTTTTCTTCTTCTTTTTTCAAGGTGGCGCGCAGAAGTTTGTCGGAGGCTGAGATCGCGTTGACGACCGTATTCCATTCGCTGCCCTCGATGGCATTGACAAACTCGCTGCGGACTTCCTCGTTTGGGATATAGACCTCGCGGCGGTCATGGTCGAAGGCGAGATAGCCGAGATGGATCAGCAGGGCAAACACATCGTCCTTGCTCCGGAAAGTCACCATATCATTCTGGAATTTGTCGGGGTTGACGCTGCAGCGTCCGCCGCCGAGCATTTCTATAACATCGTCTTTCAGACCATCAAAATTCATGCTGATATATTTTTTCAGGGATTCGTACGTCTCCGTGCGTGTCCAGTAATTGTCGATCCGGTGTCTGCGCAGGGCGTCCACGACGGACTTCGGGTTGTATATGTGAAAATGGTTGTTGAGCTGGTATCCGTCATACCACTGCCGGATCCGGGTATAATCCGTGTGGTACTCCTCACAGAGATCCTGCACTTCCGCCTCCGTAAAGCCGACGTACTCCTCCAGCGGTTCGGGATTGATCATCGTAAATTCATCAAAGTTGTTGAGCGCCGACTGCGTGCCGTATTTTTTGACAGGCAGGATCCCGGTCAGATATCCCAGCGCGAGAAATTCTTTCGAGGTGGAGTCCTTGAACAGACCGCGCAGGAGTTTGAGATATAGTTTCTGCGCTTCCTCGTCGTCTGGATCTTCGCGGAAGATCGTGTCCCACTCGTCGATGATCACGATGAAGGCGGAACCCGTTTGGGCGTATACCCTTGCCATTGCATTAGGAAGGTCTGACTCCTCGGTATCGACGCAGTTGGGATAGGTTTCCCTTAGTTCCTGAATGATCTCCTGCTGAAACAACGAGATCGTCTGAGCGGCTGTGACCGGCATGTTGGTCTGCGGATCGATCCGGCGGCGGAATACATTCAGGTCAACCTCAATGATATCATATTTATTCATATATTTTTTGTAGTCCGCTGACTGAGCTATTTTCTTTCCATCAAAAAGGGCACTGGAATCAAAGCTTTTGCCATAGTAGGCAGCCAGCATCGCTGCCGTGATGGATTTCCCGAAACGTCTGGGGCGGCTGAGGCAGATATACCGGTCTTCTGTATCGATGACAGAATTTGTATATGTCAAAAACCCTGTTTTGTCTACATAAATTTTGGACTGCAAAGCACTGCAGAATTTCTTGGTACCTGTGTTAAAATAAATTCCCATACGGATCCTCGTTCCTGATCAATTGTGGACAGTTACTAAGTATTATCTTACTCCAAAACACTGTTATTTACAAGAAATATTCAGAATTGTCCCACGGTAAAGGCAAGCTTAATGAATAAATTACAACCTTCATATGCTGATGAAACATACGAAATCATTTTATCTGCACATGTTGATGAAACATACGAAATCATTTTTTCTAAAACACCTGTATTTGACAGGTATGTTGAAAACTGTAATGAGGATGTAAGGATTTTTGTGATAAAATACTTTACAATAAAGAGCATACAGAGCATGGCTGACGAAAAAGCCGGCTTTGGACAAAGATCACAAGAGGAGGTTTAAAAGGAAAAATGAACGACAACAAAGTAGTAGAGATCAAAAACCTGGTCAAGAGCTACGGCGCAAAAAACTTTCAGACGACCGTGCTCAAGGGGATCGACCTGACCATTTACAAGAATGATTTCATCGCGATCATGGGACCTTCCGGTTCGGGGAAGACGACGCTCTTAAACATCTTGTCCACGATCGACAAACCCACACAGGGAATGGTCACGCTCGACGGGCATGATGTGACGCACATCTCGAACAAGGAACTCGCAAAGCTCAGAAAGGACAAGATCGGCTTTGTCTTTCAGGATTACAATCTGCTGGACACGATGACACTGCAGGACAATATCGCACTGCCGCTCGCGCTGGACGGTGTGCCTGCAAAGCGGATTTTGGAAAAGACAAAAGAACTGGCAGCAGCTTTTGGCCTGGAGGCGCAGCTGCGCCAATATCCCTATCAGCTGTCCGGCGGGCAGAAGCAGAGAGGGGCGGTGTGCAGGGCGCTGATCACAGAGCCGGAGATCATCTTTGCCGACGAGCCGACAGGGGCGCTCGACTCCAAGGCGGGGAAGGACCTGCTGCACTGTCTGCGCAGGGTGAACGAGAGCGGGCAGGCGTCGATCCTGATGGTGACGCACGATCCGCACTGCGCGTCGTATGCAAAGGATGTGTATCTGCTGAGTGACGGCGTGATGAAGTGCCGCATCAGCAGGGGAAATGACAGGAAAGAGTTCTACAGCAGGATCATCGACCTGCAGACTTCGATCGGAGGGGATTTCGCATGAGGATGTTTCGTCTTGCCTTTATCAATTTCAGAAACAGTTTCAGGAGTTATCTGTCGCTGGTGTTCTCCCTGGCATTCACGATCCTGGTTCTGTTCAATTTTCAGAATATCATCTGCTCGGAATCGTTTGCGGTGCTGGGAGAGCATAACAAGGAGTACATCGATATGCTGGTTCAGACAGTGACTGTCGTGCTTTGCTGTTTCATGTTCTTTTTTCTGTGGTATGCGACCAATGTCTTTCTGACAAGGCGCAAGCGGGAGATCGGGATCTATATTTTTATGGGAATGTCAAACCGCAGGATCGGCAGTCTCTATGTGATCGAGATCAGCTTTGTGGGGATCACTGCACTTGTGACGGGAGTCGGATTCGGCGCACTGCTGGGCGGGTTGTTCCAGATGATCATGGGTGCAGTGTCCGATATCGCGGTCGATGTCCGGTTCGGAGTCTCATGGGAGGCGGGAAAAGTGACAGGTGTGTTGTTTCTGGCGATGTATCTTTTCTTTGCCTTGAAGGGCTACTGGAACATCACGCACAGCAGTGTGCTTGGCATGATCTCGGCAGCAAGGCAGAACGAGTATGTGCGTATGCCAAAGACTGTCCTGTGCGCAAAGGCAGTACTGGGGGGTGCCGTGCTGTCATCTGGTTATTATCTGGCAAATGTGGGCGGTATACTGAATATGATGAACAATCTCCTGGCGGCGGTGGTGCTTGTCATCATCGGTGTGTATCTGCTGTTCGGCGGTCTGATCCCGCTCGCTTTCCAGACAGTTGCAGCCAATAAACAGTTTCTGTACAGCAGGCAGCGATGTCTGTGGGTGAATCAGATGATATTCCGCATGCGGAAAAATTACCGCACGTATGCGATGGTCTGTATCGTGGGGATATGCTCGATCACGGCGCTTGCGACCGGGTTTGCGATGAAGGAGCGATACCACAATCTCATAAACTTTGACAACCAGTACACATTCCAGCTGCTCACCAACCAGAGCGGTCTGGGAGAGAAGGCAGCTGCCCTGATCAGCGGGGCGGGTGATATCGCCTGCCAGACGTCGCTTGAGGCTTTGTCTGTAGATGATGTGCATCTGGTGCTCAAGTGTTCCGAGGTGAAACGCGTCGCGCAGGAGCGCGGCGCAAAGTCCGACCTGCCGGAGCCTGCAGATGGGGAGACATTTTATCTGTCACATCAGGTGCTGATGACTTCTATCTTCAATGAAAAGCCGGTTCCGGTGACGATCGGCGGGAAGGAGTATCTGGAGACACAGACGATCAGAGATCCCTACATCGGGTATATGCAGAGAGAGATGGGATGTTTCTACGTGGTGTCAGACAGTGCGTATGAGCGGCTGAAAGGTCAGGGAACGACGCTGTATATCCACAATTATAAGCTTGCCGATGACAATGATTTCGCGGCGGCGCGCACGGCGCTCGACGTTCTGATCAGCAACACGGAGGAGAACTTTACGGCGCGTGTCGCGATCGATCCTTTTGACAATGACCTGGACTGGGGCAAGATGCTCCATGCGCTGTGCATATGTATGTTCATGGTGTTTGTCGTCGCAAGCGGCTGTATCATGTTCATGAAGCTCTACAACGACTCGTACGAGGAAAAGGAGCGGTATCTCGTCCTGAGAAAACTCGGCTTCTCCCCGGGGGTGCTGTCTGCGTCGATCGCGCGTGAGCTGCTGAGCGCGTACATGCTGCCCTTCGTGGTCATGGCGGTGTCCGCTTATTTCTCGGTCCTCGCACTCGGCAGATTGATGCGCACCAGCCTGCTTTCCATCTATGTGGTGAGCACATCGGTAGTGCTCGTGGTGTTTGTGTTCTGTTATATACTCTCGGTTGCAGTGTATCGCAGAAATGTCTGCTGACTGTCTTTTCAGGTCAGTCTGTCCATCAAAAGCGAATCCGTAGCGGCGGATTCGCTTTTTTGATGCAAACTCTTATTTACATTTGTTTTGCAGTGGTGTTAATATAGAATAAGGAGGATGTGTTACGGGCATCCCGGAGCATTTGACGGACAGTTTTAAGATTTCTGAGTTTTCCAAGCTTTAGATTTCAAATTTCAGGAACTGTGCAGAGAGAGCATGTACAGTTCCTTAGATTCAATATTTTACAAAAGAAAGGCAGGGCGTTATCATGAGTTCAGCAGACAGGCGAACAGCAGGATTCCTTGCGGGGATATGCGGCGCTGCCCTGATCGTCCAGTGTGCGCTGTTTGGAGTTTCTCAGATATCTGCTGCCGGGACGGTGATGGCTGCAGAAAATGCGGAGAGGGAAAACAGATACGGTGAAAACGGAAATATCCGCACGTTGTACGAGGAGTACAACGCGCGTTTTGCCGCAGTCGAACACAGGGAAGATATCGCGAAGAACGGTTTTGAGACGGTGGATGTCCACATTTTCCCGGTGCAGTATGAGATCGGCAGGCAGAAGGAGATGGAGACGGAGCTGGTGAGGCAGATGAAGGCAGATCCCGATGCCGATGTGAAGGAGCTGAAAATGAATCTGGAGGCGCCGGTGTTGATGATTCCCGCATACGACACGACGTACAACCGTCTCGCGCTGTTTTTTGCAGACGAGGATGGCTGGATCGTGTACAAGACGGACCGCTTTGAGACAAACAGCTGCGTGCTCGGGCAGATGCGGCAGCCCGAGCAGGAGCTGGTCTCGGTGGCGTTCCAGGATCTGAACGGCGACACGCTCACGGACATCATACTGATCACTTCCTGCGAGATCGGCGGTGATCAGAAATACAGGATCGGCGATGTCCTGTTTCAGGACACGGAGGGACTGATCTTCTACAGGGATTACCGCATTTCGGACAAGATCAACCGCTTTGGCATGAACCAGAACACGGATTCCATCACCGCATTTGTCAGGGACGGATATTCGACGGAGTTTCTGTACACGGCGGTCACGCTGCAGGAGCTGCTCCGGCACGGATTTCAGATCATCACGGAACAGTGTTACAGCAGGACATTCGGCAAGCTGGGAAAACTGCAGGTCGTGCCGGGGACTTACCACATTGCGGATTATGATGTGTTCATGGTCTATCTTGTCAATGAGCAGGACTATATCCTGTCCGCGCTGCAGCCCATGGGTGACTACGATAACCTGTATGCACTAAAGGGCATCAACTGCCGGGATATCGACGGTGATGGGCTAAAGGATATCGTCGTGCTGGCAAAGTACAGCTACGAGGATGAGGAGCACCAGCTGGCTGTCAAAAGTGATTACAGCATATATTATCAGAGAACCGGCGGATTTTCCGCAGATACGGAGATCAAGAAGCGGTATCCGTGCAGCGAGGAAGATACCATGCAGGTCGTAGTGGAGAGAGCGAGAGCTTACTGGGGGTGGAAAACAGAAGATGATTAGAGTATTGATAGTGGATGATGAAAAGCCGATTTGTGACTTGATAGACTTAAATCTGTCTTCGGCGGGATATCACTGCACGACAGTGCAGGATGGCCTGAAGGCGATCGACCTGATCGAGAAGGAATCTTTTGACCTGGTCCTTCTCGACATCATGCTTCCCGGTGCGGATGGGTACGATGTCATGGAGTACATACGTCCGCTGGGGATCCCGGTGATCTTTATCACTGCGAAATACGAGGTCAAGAACAGGGTAAAAGGGTTGAAGCTCGGGGCGGACGACTATCTGGTGAAGCCCTTCGAGCCCCAGGAGCTGCTCAAGCGGGTGTCCCAGGAGTTTGAAAAGCAATGAGGGCGGAGGCGCAGACAAGCAGGCATCTGCTGCTGGCTGTTATCACCACGG
>OFGR01002439.1_pt1 | contig 12417 bp, 7 predicted proteins | sample 1521811 | NCBI WGS metagenome assembly OFGR01 (sample SAMEA3504098, study PRJEB24116) | mouse gut metagenome | biome: mouse gut; feature: mouse-associated habitat; material: faeces | place: Denmark | collected 2011
AATGCGGATGTCATTGTCTTTGAGATAGCTGTGCATCATGTCCCGCATTGCTGCTTTTTGCGGGCTTTCGCTTTTTCCTGCCATAATAAAACCTCCGGACTGAGTAATTCTGTCTTACATCAGTTTGGAGGTTTACACAAACTTTGGGATAGTCCCATGAAATTATCGGATATCCACATTTCCGCTGCTGCACCAGATTTGAATGGATTTTTCTTTTTTCCCGTCTTTGCTCAGGTACACAACAGTTCCGTCTTCGTCTTCCCTTATGTTTTTTTCGTCTATTGTGACAGTTCCGTATTCTGCTTTCAGATCATAGCTGTAATCAGAAGCCTGGTCTGCCAGCTCTATTGTAACATCTCCGTATTCCGCGTTTATTTCTCCATGTTCCAGAACGGCGTTTTTCAGAGTCAGGTTGCCGGAATCAAGGGAACATGACAGAGCTTTTGCCGTAATATGTTCCAGGCTGCAGTTTCCGTATGCACTGTCTGCTTTAAAATCACCTGTGGTCAGGCTGGAAATATTAAGATCTCCGGATTCCAGATCAAAATTACTGTTACCGGAAACAGATACCGTATCTCCTGTAAAATTGCCATAGGCTGCGGAAACCGTCAAATCTTCGCAGGTTATGGTTTCAGAGCTGATATTGCCGGATTCACTGGTAAGGTTCAGTGTGGTTCCGGTAAAAGTGTCCAGATCCAGGTCGCCGTATGCCAGAGTTAAGTCAGCCTCTCTGGCATTTATCTGTTTCAGTTTCACGTTCCCGGATTCCACATCCATGGTCAGCAGTTCAAAATACTGGTCGGCAGGAACATAGAGATTCAGATAGAAAGGTTCCTGATTCACAGGATTTCCGAACAGATGAAAGGAAATGGTGCAGGGATGCTGAGTGGAGCCCTCCTGAAAATAAAATGTCTGGCCGCTGACCTCATAATCCGGTTCCTGACAGGTGCCGTCCAGTCTGTATTCCAGGTAAAAATCATCTGCGGGAAGAATGGACACATTGGCCTGGTCTAAATGAATGGAAGCCTGGGAAAATGAATCCAGCCTGGTTTTTTCCAGTATATGGGGATTCGGGTATTTCTCACGTTCGTGAGAACCGGTCCGGGCAGAAGCAGAGGAGCCTTTTTGAATACCGGAGGCAATGATAATACCGGAACAGAGAACACCGGAACAGATGGCAATCACAAGAATAATAGTTAAAAATTTGTTGCGTTTCATGGAATATCCTCCTTTGCAGACGTGTATGGTTATAACCGGGTAATTCAGAGCTTCTGTTTATTATAACGATACCGAAAGAAGGATGACTTCACATTATGGAAAATTTTTTCTGTGTTCCCTGCGGGTTTTGGGGTCATCGGTACAGCGCTGAAAGGCAATCCGGGGCGTTTTGCCTGTGGGTGTCGATGCGGAGATTATGGGTAAAAGTGTCACAGAAATTCAGGCATTGTTCCAGAATGCCTTTTTGTCTGCCGTTGCCGGCAATCCGGTGTATAACGTCGTAGGGGAGGTCATTCTGCCATTTTCCTTCAATTGTCCGGTTTATATATTATGCCATGGAAAATCCGGAGGAGTTTTCCATGGCATAAAAAGGCAGGTTTATACTGCATTCCCCTGATCCAGATTTTTCTGGGCGGTGGAAAGCATCAGTTTAATCCGGTTGAGCTGGTTGACCTCGGAAGCTCCGGGATCATAGTCAATGGCCACAATGTTGGAAAGGGGATAGCGGTGGCGGATTTCCTTAATCACCCCTTTGCCCACCACATGGTTGGGCAGACAGCCAAAGGGCTGGGCACATACGATGTTGTTGGTGCCGGAGTGAATCAGTTCCAGCATTTCTCCGGTAAGAAACCATCCTTCTCCTGTCTGATTTCCGGTAGAAACAACAGGAGAAGCGTATTTTGCCAGAGTTTCAATCCGCGCCGGCGGCTCAAAATGCCGGCTTCTTTCAAATTCCTTTCTTGCAGCGCTCCGGAGCCATTCCAGGAACCGGATACCCAGGTTGGCGTTGCGGGCAGCAGATTTTTTCTGTCCCAGCTTTTCCACCCGGAAATTCTGGTTGTAGAAGCAGTAAAGCAAAAAGTCTGTTAAATCAGGCACCACAGCCTCTGCCCCTTCTGCTTCCAGAAGTTCAACCAGATAATTGTTGGCGGCGGGCAGGAATTTTACCAGAATTTCTCCAACTACGCCTACCCTTGGTTTGCGTTCTTCCGTAAGGGGAAGCTGGTCGAAATCCCGGATAATTTCCCGGCAGTAGCGTTTGAATTTTCCATGAGAAACTATTTTGGAGCCGGAAACAAAGTCCATGCATTTCTGTTTCCATTTTTCATGGAGGGCATTTGCTGCGCCGGGCACCTGCTCGTAAGGTCTGGTACGGTACAGGCAGCGCATGAAAATATCGCCGAAAATCAGGGCATACAGGCCTTTCTGCAGCAGAGGCAGGGTAAGTTTGAAACCGGGATTGGCTTCAAGTCCGCTTAAGTTCAGGGAAATAACCGGAATGTCAGGATATCCGGCTTTTTCCAGCGCCCGGCGGATAAATCCGATATAATTGGAGGCCCGGCAGCCGCCTCCGGTCTGGGTGATGACTACAGCGGTTCTGGTCAGATCGTAATTTCCGGATAAAACGGCATCCATAATCTGTCCCACCACAATCAGGGATGGGTAACAGGCGTCGTTGTTTACATATTTCAGTCCCATGTCCACTGCGGATTTTCCATTATTTCCCAGAACTGCCATATTGTATCCGGCAGAGCGGAAAGCAGGCTGCAGCAGCTCGAAATGGATGGGAGACATCTGGGGACAGAGGATGGTATAGTTTTTGCGCATTTCCTCTGTAAATACCACTCGATTGTAACGACAGGGCTGAATATTGCGGCATGTTTTCTGTTTTTCCCGTACCCGCAGAGCGGAAATCAGAGAGCGGATGCGGATGCGGGCGGCTCCTAAATTGTTTACCTCGTCAATCTTCAGGCAGGTGTAGATTTTTCCTGATTTTGAAAGGATGTCATTTACCTGGTCAGTGGTGACGGCGTCCAGTCCGCAGCCGAAAGAGTTCAGCTGGATTAAATCCAGGTCTTCTCTGGTTTTCACGAAATTCGCGGCGGCGTAGAGGCGGGAATGGTACATCCACTGGTCCATAACCAGGAGAGGACGCTCCAGTTCCTGGAGGTGTGAGACGGAGTCTTCCGTCAGTACGGCAATACCGTAGGAGTTGATCAGTTCCGGTATACCGTGGTTGATTTCCGGGTCTGTGTGATAGGGGCGTCCGGCCAGAACAATGCCTCTGCGCCCGGTTTCTTCCATATATTTCAGGGTTTCTTCCCCTTTGCGGCGGATATCTTCCCTCATGGCGTTAAGTTCCTGCCAGCCGGCGTCCACGGCAGTCTGAACTTCCCCGGGGCTGATGGAAAATTCCTGTCCAAATACCAGCTTGAGCTGCTCTGCCAGTGCTTCTCTGGAAGCAAAGGACATAAAGGGATTTAAAAACCGTACTTTTCCGGAGGTGATTTCGTCCACATTATTTTTAATATTTTCCGCATAGGAGGTGACAATGGGACAGTTAAAATGATTGTTGGAATCGGGAAATTCGTCACGCTCATAGGGAATGCAGGGGTAGAAAATAAAGTCAGCCTGGTGCTTTATCAGCCATGCCACATGGCCATGGGCCAGCTTTGCAGGATAACATTCCGATTCGCTGGGGATGGATTCAATTCCGAGTTCATAAATTTTCCGGGTGGACTGGGGGGACAGCATGGTACGGAATTTCAAAGTACGGAAAAATACCGCCCAGAAAGGATAGTTTTCGTACAGATTCAGCACTCGTGGAATGCCCACGGTGCCCCGGACTGCTTTTTTTTCCGAAAGGGGCTCGTAATCAAAAATCCGTTTGTTTTTGTATGCGTACAGATTGGGAATCTGTTCTTCGTTTTTTTCTTTTCCAAGGCCTTTTTCACAGCGGTTTCCGGTGACGAACCGGCGGTTTCCGGAAAAAAGGTTGATGGTTAAAAGGCAGTGGTTGGTACAGCCCTGGCATCTTGTCAGTCTGGTGTCAACCTCAAGATGATTAATTTCCTCCAGAGAGAGCATGGTGGTGGATGGATTTTCTTCATAGCGTTCCCTTGCGATTAATGCGGCGCCGAAAGCACCCATAATTCCGGCGATGTCCGGCCGGACAGCTTCACAGCCGGATATTTTTTCAAAACTTCTGAGAACCGCATCGTTGTAGAACGTTCCTCCCTGTACCACAATATGCTTCCCAAGGTCACTGGCATCCGATACCTTAATGACCTTGAACAGAGCATTTTTAATGACAGAGTAGGCGAGTCCGGCAGAAATGTCGGAAACTTCCGCTCCTTCCTTCTGGGCCTGTTTTACTTTGGAATTCATAAAAACGGTACAGCGGGTGCCAAGATCAATGGGATTTCGGGCAAATAAAGCGGCCTGTGCAAAATCTTCCACAGAATAATTCAGGGATTTTGCAAAGGTTTCGATAAAAGAACCGCAGCCGGAGGAACAGGCTTCGTTGAGCTGCACGCTGTCCACGGTCTGGTTTTTGATTTTAATGCATTTCATGTCCTGGCCGCCGATGTCCAGAATACAGTCCACTTCCGGGTTGAAGAAAGCCGCTGCATAATAGTGAGCCACCGTTTCCACTTCCCCTTCATCCAGCATAAAGGCAGATTTCAGCAGAGCTTCTCCATATCCGGTGGAACAGGAATGGACAATCCGCGCGCCTTCTGGCAGCAGAGAGTAGATTTCCTGAATGGCGGAAGTGGCGGTAGCCAGAGGATTTCCGTTGTTGCTGCTGTAAAAAGAGTACAAAAGAGAGCCGTCTTCTCCCACCAGAGCCACCTTTGTGGTGGTAGAACCTGCGTCAATGCCGAGATAACAGTTTCCCTGGCAGGTGGACAGATCTCCTGCAGCTACATGATGTCTGCTGTGACGTTTCCGGAACTGGTCATATTCTGCCTGTGTGGCAAACAGAGGCTCCATCCGTTCCACTTCAAATTCCATATGGATGTCAGAAGACAGTTTCTTTAAAATGTTTTTCAGCTCCATGGTAACTTCCGGTTTGCAGTTTAAAGCAGAACCCATGGCTGCAAACAGGTGGGAGTGATGGGGCGCGATAATATGATCCTGATCCAGTTTCAGAGTCCGGATAAAGGCCTCTTTCAGTTCCGGCAGGAAATGCAGAGGACCGCCCAGAAAGGCCACATGGCCCCGGATGGGCTTACCGCATGCCAGTCCGGAAATGGTCTGATTGACCACTGCCTGGAAAATGGAAGCAGACAGATCTTCTTTGGATGCCCCCTCATTGATTAAGGGCTGTATGTCAGATTTTGCAAATACACCGCAGCGGGCGGCAATGGGGTAAATTGCCTTATAGTCCCTGGCATAGGTGTTAAGCCCTGTGGCGTCAGTCTGGAGCAGGGAAGCCATCTGGTCGATGAAAGAGCCGGTTCCTCCGGCACAGATTCCATTCATGCGCTGTTCCACATTGCCGCCCTCAAAATAAATGATTTTGGCGTCTTCACCGCCCAGCTCAATAGCCACATCGGTCTGAGGTGCGTAGTCCTGCAGAGCGGAAGCCACCGCAATTACTTCCTGTACAAAGGGGATTTCCAGATGTTTTGCAAGAGTCAGTCCTCCGGAGCCGGTGATTACGGGAGACAGCAGAAGATTTCCAAGTTCATCCTGTGCCCTTGCCAGCAGGTCAGAGAGTGTCTCCCGGATATTTGCAAAGTGTCTCTGGTAATCTGCAAACACAATATGATTTTGAGGGTCTAATATTGTAATTTTTACGGTAGTTGAGCCAATATCAATGCCCAGCCTGTGCAATGTATGATGTTCCATATCATTTCCTCCATGTTTCAGACAGAGTAAAAATGGTAAAAATTTCTATTTCTTCCTATTATATAAGTGTTCCGAAATCGAACACCGCTTATTATACGACAGGAAATTACAAAAAACAATCTGTTTTTTTATTTTTTAATGGAATGTTTAGAATTGCTGTACCGGTTTTTGCGGCTGCCATATTCAAATATATGTCTGAAATAAAAATGAAGAACAGCGGAAAAGGAAAAGAATTCATATCATGATTTAAAGTGTTTTCTGTGTGGTTTCATCATAAAATTTCCCTGTGATATGCAAAGCACCCATTTTCTCCGATGGAATATAATAGTAAAGAGATGACTGAACCAAAATGGAGGAAATAAACATATGGCGAAAATTATTCCGATTCCAATTGGGCCAATTTACAGTGAGGGTCCCTGCCGGGGAATGGTACATGTAATCGAAAAAGGAGATACTCTGTACCGACTGGGAAAGCGGTATCACGTAAGTGTTGGACAGTTAATGTTTGCCAATCCCTTTGTAAATGTATACAATCTGCAGATTGGAGATGAACTCTGCATTCCAATCAGTATTCAGCCCAGAACTCCGGAGGGCAGAATGCAGGGAGAACTGATGGAAAATGAGGGAATGAACATGGCACCGGAAGGGATGGAGTCTGACCGAATGTTTCAGGAGCCCGAATTCCGGGAAACAGCGGAATATCCGGAATCCATGGAAGAAATGGAGCCGGAACAGATGAAGGCCCCGGAGTATCCGGAAGAAATATAAACTTTTTATGAAACTATGGCCCCTTTCGTTGACAAACCGGAAAGGAAAATCTATAATGAATACTTGAGTACCATATATTTGCAGAGGAGGATATTATGGGTTTTCTGAATAAAATGGAACGGAAATTTGGAAAGTATGCAATTCCTAATCTGACTTTCTGGTTGATTGGAGCCTGGATATTGGGATTTATTATTCAGTACACAATGCCGGAGGTTCAGAAAATGTTGATTTTGGAACCTGCCATGATTCTGAGGGGGCAGATATGGAGAATTGTTTCCTGGCTGCTGGTTCCGCCTCCGGTAAATATTCTGTTTTTAATCTTTTTTCTGTCCTGTTACTATTTTATTGGAATTTCTATTGAACAGGCCATTGGGACCTTTCGTTACAATGTGTATTTAATCGGCGGTATGCTGTGTTCCATTCTGGGTGCATTTCTGCTGTACGGGTTTTACTATTTTGTAAATGGAATGGCTGTTGCCGGTATCGGATATTATTTCAGTACCGAATATATTACCATGTCTCTGTTTATGGCATTTGCAGTGATATATCCCAATGTGGAATTTCGGCTGTATTTTATCATCCCCATTAAGGCAAAATGGATGGGCATTGTGGACGCAGTCTGGATGTCATTTATGTTCCTGTCATCCAATGCGGCAGGGCGGACAGCGATTCTTGCCTCTCTGCTGAATTTTCTGATTTTCTTTTTCAGTACAAGAAATTACAAACGGGTATCGCCCAAAGAAATACATCGAAAACAGGTCTACCGTCAGCAAATGCGGCAGGCAGAAAATATTACCCGGCATAAGTGTGCCATCTGCGGCAGAACGGAGCGGGACGGAGCTGACCTTGAATTCCGGTTCTGCTCCAAATGCGACGGAAATTATGAATACTGTCAGGAACACCTGTTTACCCATCAGCACATCAGACGCAGCTGACGGGTTCGTTATATCACATTGAACTCAGGAGGAATACAGATGGAAAATGAAATCGTTTCCAGGAATTTTATTGAACAGGAAATTGAAGAGGATTTAAAGGAAGGAAATTGTGAGACGGTAAGGACACGTTTTCCACCGGAACCGAATGGTTGTCTTCATATAGGACATGCCAAATCTGTCCTGCTGAACTATGGTCTGGCACAGAAATATCATGGCAAATTTCATATGCGTTTCGACGACACGAATCCCACCAAAGAAAAAACGGAATTTGTGGAGTCCATCAAAGAGGATATCCAGTGGCTGGGAGCAGACTGGGAGGATAACCTGTTTTTTGCTTCCGACTATTTTGAACAGATGTATGAAGGGGCAGTGAAGCTGATTAAAAAGGGCAAAGCCTATGTGTCGGATCTGACGCCGGAACAGATGCGTGAGTACAGGGGAACTCTGACAGAGCCGGGCAGAGAAGATCCCAATGCAGGAAGAAGCATTGAGGAAAATCTTCAGCTTTTTGAAGACATGAAAAACGGCAAATACGAAGACGGAGCTCTGGTTCTTCGGGCAAGAATTGATATGGCTTCCCCGAATATTAACATGCGGGATCCCATTCTCTACCGGGTGGCCCATATGACCCATCACAATACCGGGGACAAATGGTGTATTTATCCCATGTATGATTTTGCCCATCCCATTGAAGACGCCATAGAAGGAATCACCCATTCCATCTGTACCCTGGAGTTTGAGGACCACAGACCCCTGTATGACTGGGTGGTACGGGAACTGGAGTATGAAAATCCTCCCAGGCAGATTGAATTTGCCAAGCTGTACCTGACAAATGTGGTAACAGGGAAACGTTATATGAAGAAACTGGTGGAAGATGAGATTGTGGATGGCTGGGATGATCCCAGAATGGTATCCATTGCAGCGCTGCGCCGGAGAGGGTTTACCCCGGAATCCATTCAGAAATTTGTGGAGCTGTGCGGAGTGTCCAAAGCAAACAGTTCCGTGGATTATGCCATGCTGGAATACTGTATCCGCGAGGACCTGAAGCTGAAACGCCCGCGTATGATGGCGGTGCTGAATCCCATTAAGCTGGTGATTGACAACTATCCGGAGGGGCAGGTGGAGTATCTTAACGCAGCCAACAATCTGGAAAATGAGGAACTTGGCACCCGTCAGATTCCTTTCTGCAGAGAGCTGTATATTGAGCGGGAGGATTTCATGGAGGAGCCGCCGAAAAAATATTTCCGGCTGTTTCCGGGAAATGAAGTACGGCTGATGCACGCATATTTTGTAAAATGTGAAAGTTTCGTGAAGGATGAACATGGAAATGTGACAGAGGTGCACTGTACCTATGACCCGGAGACGAAAGCGGGGAGCGGCTTTACCGGGCGGAAAGTAAAGGGAACCATTCACTGGGTTCCGGCGCCTTTTGCAAAAACATGTGAAATACGGTTATACGAAAATCTGGTGGATGAGGAAAAGGGCGTCTACAACAAAGAAGACGGGAGCCTGAATCTGAATCCGGACTCACTGACTGTTTTAAAAGAGTGTTATGTGGAACCTGCGCTGGCGGATACCAGGCCATATGACAGTTATCAGTTTGTACGACAGGGATTTTTCTGTACAGATGTAAAAGATTCCAGGCCGAATGCACTGGTGTTTAACCGAATTGTATCTTTAAAAAGTTCTTATAAGCTGCCGGTACAGAAGTAGCGGCATACAGGAGGAGAAATATTATGAGTTTGTTTTCAGGGCTGGAAAAATTCGGTTTCAAACCAGAGGATTCCAAAGAGATTCTTAAAAGTGAAAAAAAAGAAGAACATAAGGAAGAGCAGAAAAAGGAACCGGTGAAAAAGGAGATTCCTCCGGAGAAGGATTTTCTGCTGCCAAAAACCGTACACTGCAAAGTGTGCGAAAAGGATTTCAGGACAAAGGCAGTAAAGAGCGGGAAAACCAGGAGACTGCAGCCAGACCGGGATTTGCGCCCGCGGTTTCAGTATATAGATACGCTGAAATATGATGTGTTCTCCTGTCCCCACTGCGGATATTCAGCTCTGGCCCGTGACTTTGACAACATAATTCCCGCACGGGCAAAATTAATTCGGGAACAGATTTCTTCCAAATTCACCCCTCAGGAGGAGCCGGAAGCAGATTTTTATACTTATGATATGGCAATCGCCCGTTATAAGCTGGCGCTTTTGAACACCACGGTGAAAAAGGGAAAGGAAAGCGAAAAAGCATACACCTGCCTGAAACTGGCATGGATTCTGCGGGGAAAAGCAGATACCCTGTCAGAGGATATACCGGAAGAGAAGGAAGCAAAGAAAAAATGTCAGGAAGAAGAAGAAGTCTTTTATCAGCAGGCATATGAGGGATTCAGCAAGGCAATTTCAGAGGAAATGTATCCGATCTGCGGAATGGATGAAAACACCATGGATTATCTTCTGGCCTGCATGTCCTATCATTTTGAAAAATATGAAATGGCATCCAAATGTCTGGCAAGAGTCCTGACTTCCTCCAATGCAAGCAGGCGTCTGAAAGATATGGCACTGGAACTTAAGGAGGATATTGTTGCCCAGCTGAAACATTAAAAACTGAAAATCTGGAAGAACATCACAATGGAGCATTCACAAATCATCGGAGGCGGAATATGAAGAGACACACAAAATTTGTAACAGCGGGAATGACGGCGGCAATGCTGACAGTTTTTTGTCTGACCGGCTGTGGTGGTCCTACAGAAGAGCAGAAACAGGCTGCAGAAAAATACAGATCAGAAGCGGAAACCTGGCTGGAGGGAAATAACTACACGAAAGCGCAGGAAGCAATGGAAAAAGCTCTGGAGCAGATACCTGAAGATGAAGAGTTACAGGCGGCTGCAGAGGAAATAAACAAAAAAGCAGAAGAGATGAAGGGGTACAATGAGACCATGGAGGCTGCCAGAGCTGCTATGGAGGCAGATGATGCCGCAGCGCTGGATGCACTGCAGGAGAGCGAGGCAGGACAGGCTCTTGTGAAGATGGCAAAAGATACCGGGAGTTATATCTATCTGCCGGAGGGCGGTACCAGCGGAACCGGAATCGGATTCTATACGTTTGACGACTGTGACTGTGACCAGTGGTATTACGGAGACTATCAGGAAGGCAGACGGGAAGGAAACGGCATCTGGTATTATGCCAGCAGCCGGACAGAAGACGGAAGCCTTTATAAAGAGGTGTACAATGGCCAGTGGAGCCAGGATGCACCCAACGGAAAAGGCCATCAGCTGATAGCGCTGGGAGATACTGTAGATACAGACCAGGATTTTGATGTGGAAAACGGATTATTTTATGGTACCTATGATGTTAAGGATACGTTAGAGGATGGAACGGAGGTTACCGGGAAGTACGAGCTGCAGAATGGAAAATATGTAACCATTTCTGACGAAGAACTTGAGGCAAATAATTTCGTGGTGCCGGAAGAACCCCATCTTGCCATTGCTTTTCTCTACAATGAGGCGGGAGAAATTAAGAGCTGCACCATGGTGTATACAGAAGATACAACCAGAGGTGTGAAACATTTTTATTAAATTTAATCAGTGCCCGGCAGGGCCTTTCATGAGTAAAAAAGAATCCCCTTTTCCCGTACAACCGGGAAAAGGGGATTTTTATTGCTGTACATTTTTGTTTTCTTACTGTTTTTCCAGTTCCGCCATCTTCATGGCACGGACTTTCAGAGGCAGGCCGAATAATGTGATAAAGCCTTCCGCGTCATGGTGGTCGTACAGATCACCGGTGGTAAAGCTGGCCAGAGATTCACTGTACAGAGAGTAGGGGGAAGTGGTTCCGGCTTTGATGATATTTCCTTTGTAAAGCCTGAATTTTACTTCACCTGTTACATATTTCTGGGTAGAGGTTACAAAAGCCTGTACTGCTTCCCTGAGCGGGGTGAACCATTTTCCTTCATATACGATATTTGCAAATTCGTTTGCTACTAATTTCTTATAGGAAAGGGTAGCACGATCTAAAATGAGTTCTTCTAATTGGGTATGAGCTTCCATCAAGATTGTTCCACCAGGAGTTTCATAAACACCGCGGGATTTCATGCCTACAACACGATTTTCTACGATATCTACGATGCCAATACCATGTTTTCCTCCTAATTCATTTAATTTGCGAATGATATCAGAAGCTTTCATTTTCTCTCCATTGATACTGGTAGGAATACCTTTTTCAAATGTCATAGTGACATATTCGCCTTCATCAGGAGCTTTTTCAGGTGTGACACCGAGTACTAATAAATGGTCATAATTAGGTTCATTTGCAGGATCTTCTAATTCTAATCCTTCATGACTGATATGCCATAAATTGCGGTCACGGCTGTAGCTGTTATCAGCAGAAAATGGAAGGTCGATCCCATGAGCTTTGCAGTATTCGATTTCATCTTCTCTAGATTGCATTTTCCAAGTGTCATTACATCTCCAAGGAGCGATAATTTTAAGATCAGGAGCTAAGGCTTTTATCGTTAATTCAAAACGCACTTGATCGTTTCCTTTTCCAGTAGCGCCATGACAAATAGCGACAGCGCCTTCTTTGCGGGCAATTTCTACTAATCTTTTTGCGATAACGGGTCTGGCGAAGGAAGTGCCTAATAAATATTTATTTTCATAGACAGCATTTGCCTGTACAGTTGGAATCACATAGTCATCTACAAATTCATCTACTAAATCTTCAATATATAATTTAGATGCGCCAGAGAGTTTCGCTCTTTCTTCTAGTCCATCTAATTCATTTTCTTGTCCTACATCAGCACAAACGCAAATAACATCATAGTCATAGTTTTCTTTTAACCAAGGAATGATAGCTGTTGTATCAAGTCCTCCAGA
>OFGR01002443.1_pt1 | contig 12383 bp, 9 predicted proteins | sample 1521811 | NCBI WGS metagenome assembly OFGR01 (sample SAMEA3504098, study PRJEB24116) | mouse gut metagenome | biome: mouse gut; feature: mouse-associated habitat; material: faeces | place: Denmark | collected 2011
GGCCAAGCACCTGGCCGACCCGGAGTTCCACGACCACCACGACCACTTTATCAACTCCACCCCGGAGTCGGAGTGGCGCAGCTGCCTGGAGCACGCCGAGAAGATTGGACTGGGCACGCGGGAGTATGAGCTGATTGAGATGTAAAGGGAAAGCGCCTGTCATAAAATGCCCGTAAAAATTAACGGACGCCGCAAGGATTTTTTCACCTGCGGCGTCCGTTTTATGATTTCCATGGGCGTTGCAGGTGGACCCTGATGGCTCTGCCCGTGTATGATGGTTATTTTCAATTCAGTCACTTCTTTTTTCGCTGTTATCGTCAGAAAACGTATTTTTCAGCAGCAGGTCCACCATGAACACTGATACGCAGAACAGCGCCATTTGCCCCACAATGAGCCACATCCAGAAGGTGGAATAGTTCTCCTTAAAGAAGACCATCAGAAAGGCGCTGGCCGCTCCGCTGATGATTCCGATACGCATCCACAGACTGGAGCAGTGGCGGTGGGCTGTGGACCAGGCCTCCGGGTCCTTCCGGGTCAGCTCCGTGCTGTAGGCCAGGCCCTTGGACTGATAGGGGGGAGGGGAAATTTTCCACATCAGCCCCACAATCACCATGGCTGCCGGGGCCAGCATGACGACGATAAAATAGAGTGTGTACATGGTAAAACCTCGCTTTACTCGGATTCTTTCTCTTTTTTAGGCTTTTTCCGCTGCTTCGCGCCCCCTAAGGGGTTGGCCTTGGCGGCGGCCCGCAGGTCCTCATTGTCCACATGGGTGTAGATCTGCGTGGTGTTCAGGTGGTCGTGGCCCAGCACCTCCTGGAGAGTACGCACATCCACACCGTTTTGCAGCATCAGGGTGGCGGCGGTGTGGCGCAGCTTGTGGGAGGAATACTGGGTGCTGTCCAGCCCGGCAGCGGTCAGGTGCTTCTTCACCAGCTTGTGGACTGCCGCTGTGGAGATACGCCGGCGGTTCTGCAGGGTGACAAACAGGGCATTCTGGTCCACCAGAGTCATGGCGTCCCGCTCATCGAGCCAGTCTGCCAGCGCCCGCTGACAGGCGTCGTTTAGATACAGCATCCGCTCCTTGTTGCCCTTACCAAGCACCCGCAGCTGATCGCCCCGAACATCTGTTTTATTCAGCCCAACCAGCTCGGAGATACGCAGGCCGCAGTTGAGGAACAGGGTCAAAATGCAGTAATCCCGATTGGCATTTTTTCCGTCCACATTGTCCAAAAGGTCCAGACTTTCATCCAGATTCAGGTATTTCGGCAGGGATTTCTTCAATCTGGGCGAATCCAGGTCCTGGACGGGGTTTGTCTCCAGCAGCTTGGCCTTGTTGGTGAGGTACTTATAAAAGGACCGGATGGTGGCCACCTTGCGGGCCCGGGACGTGTTGTTCAGACCGCGGTCCCGGGACAGGTAATTCATGTAGGAATAGATATCCGTCAGAGTGACGTCCCGGACCAGAGACAGGTCCACATCGTCAATGGAGATATCGTCCAGCGGGATATCTTTGAACGCCGGACGTTTGTTCTGTTTCAGGAAGCGGAAAAAGTTCCGCAGGTCCAGACAGTATTCATCAACCGTCCGGCGGGAGTGTCCCTGAATGGTCTCATGGTAGACCAGAAAATCCCGGAGAATGGGCGGCGCTTCGGTGCGGTAGTCCATAGACAGGCCGGATTCCTCAAATAATAGCGTTCAGCCCCCACTCAGGTCAACAAAATTTTTATTTTGTTGACCTGATGCTCTGGGAGAATTTGAGATCCCGGCGTCCCTCCTTTCTATCCATTCCAGCTCATGGTGTACTCTGATTCCGACGTCTGCGGGTCAACGCCCTCTGCGTCGATTTGAAAACCTCGATTGCGATAAAACGATACCGCTGTTACATTCTTTTTGTAGACGTTCAAGCTCAGCTTCTGGCGGTTTTTCTTGGCGCGGTCGAGCAGCTGACTGCCGATCCCGTTCGTCCTGGCGGAGCTGTCCACAAATATACCCGCGATGTAGTCGCCTGCAATGCCGATAAAGCCGTTGATTCCATGGCCGTCTTCCGCAACATAGACCTCCGCCTGTGGGATCATGGCTTTGACCGTGTTGTAGCAGCTTCTCCAGTATTCCGGGTCAACAAAATGATGGGCTTCTATATTGGCGTTCAGCCAGATGGACATGACAGCGTCCAAATCGCCGGCCTGAAATGTTCTTACCATAATTTTCTCCAAAAATCCAAAGGTTGTTTAGTAGTATAGCACAATTGCGATGTACGGTCAACAAAAGTATACTCCCCTGCCGTCTGATAATCTTGTTAAAATGCGATGGGCGCGATATAATGAAGCAATAAACGTGAATGACAATGCTTCTGCCTTTTGAGTGGCAAAATATGACGAAGAAATCAGGAAAACGCTCCCATATTACGAGGATTTTTATAAGCAGGTGGACCGGTTTTTATCCAATTTGAAGATATTTTACAAGCCAGCAGTGGCGGCGGCTGGTATAATGGACCGCAAGGAGGCAGGTATGAAACGAGAGATAAGAACTGTAGTATATGATGAAGATCTTCAAATTGAGGCCTACCGCTTTGAGGGATTTGTGCGGCCCTTCCCCGGCCATTTTCACGAGTACTATGTCATTGGGTATATAGAATCCGGACAGCGCGCCCTTACATGTAAAAATCAGGAGTACGCCGTTCGGCCCGGCCACATCCTGATTTTTAATCCCGGCGACAGCCATGCCTGTGTGCAGAGTGACGGCGGCTCATTGGACTATCGGGGATTTAACATCTCCAGAGATGTAATGCTGAGCCTTTTAGGAGAGCTCGACAACAACCAGGACCTGCCCGTTTTTTCCCAAAATGTGATTTTTGACAGCGAGACGGCCAGCTGTCTGCGCACCCTCCATGATCTGGTCCTCAGCGGCTCCAGAGAGGGCGACAAGAGGGAAAATCTCTTGCTGCTCACGGCGCTGCTGGTTCAGAAGTACGGGCAGCCTCTCCCCTGCTGTATCCCCCGGTACAGTGAGGAAATCCAGCGGGTGTGCCGGTTTATCCAGCAGAATCACTCGAAACGCATCTGTCTGGATCAGCTTTGCAGCTGCGCCGGGCTGAGCCGCTCCACCCTGCTCCGGGCCTTTACCAGGCTGAAGGGTGTTACGCCTTACCGCTATCTGGAAAATGTCCGTGTGGGCCAGGCAAAAAAGCTGCTGGAGCAGGGTGTTCCCCCTATTGAGGCGGCCCTGCAAACCGGCTTTTCAGACCAGAGCCACTTTACCAATTATTTTGACCGTTTCCTCGGCCTGTCCCCCGGAGCCTACCGAAATATTTTCTCCAGGAAAAAATAGAAAGAGGGTTTGAAATGGACTGGAAAAATGAAAAATGTGTTATGATTCTTGATGAAAGCCTGCCCTTGGGCCTGATTGCAAATACAGCAGCGATTATGGGCATTACCCTTGGGAAGCAGCTGCCGGAGGTAGTGGGCACAGATGTTGTGGACCGGAGCGGCAACCTGCATCTGGGAATTATCGAGTTCCCGGTTCCGATTCTGAGAGGTTCCCCGGAGACCATCAAAGCGGTACGAGAAAAACTCTACCAGCCGGAGTTTCAGGAGCTGACTGTAGTTGATTTTTCCGACCTGGCCCAGGGGTGCAGGACCTACGGGGAATATATCTGTAAAATGGAACAGGTCCCGGAGGACGGGTTACAGTATTTTGGCGTGGCTATCTGTGGAGCAAAGAAAAAGGTCAATCAGCTCACCGGAAGTATGCCGCTGCTGCGATAAAACAGGGAGAGGCGCTTTGCACCTCTCCCCTTTTGCTCACATATGGGCTCGGTGGTACACCTTTTTGCCCTTCTTCATCATCAGGCCGTTGCCGGACAGGTCGCCGGCGGTGTAACTGACGGTCGCAGCGGCCACCTTTTCGCCGTTGACCTCTACCCCGCCCTGCTCCACCAGGCGGCGGGCCTCCTTCTTGGAGGGGGCCAGCTTGCATTTGACCATCAGGTCCAGAACGCCGATGGCGCCGTCGGTGAGGTCGGCGTCGGTAAGCTGGGTGGCGGGCACATTGGACATGTCGCCGCCCCCCACGAACAGGGCCTTGGCGGCCTCCTGGGCCTTGACGGCCTCCTCCTCCCCGTGGACCAGCTTGGTCAGCTCAAAGGCCAGGATTTCCTTGGCGGTGTTCAGCTGGCTGCCCTCCCACCGGTCCATCTCGTCTATCTGCTCCAGGGGCAGGAAGGTGAGCATCCGCAGGCACTTGAGGACGTCGCCGTCCCCCACGTTGCGCCAGTACTGGTAGAATTCGTAGGGGGAGGTCTTATTGGGGTCCAGCCACACCGCGCCCTTGGCGGTCTTGCCCATCTTCTTGCCCTCGGAGTTGAGCAGAAGGGTGATGGTCATGGCGTGCGCGTCCTGACTCAGCTTCCGGCGGATCAGCTCCGTGCCGCCCAGCATGTTGGACCACTGGTCGTCGCCGCCAAACTGCATGTTGCAGCCGTAGTGCTGAAACAGATAGTAGAAGTCATAGGACTGCATAATCATATAGTTGAACTCCAGGAAGCTCAGGCCCTTTTCCATGCGCTGCTTGTAGCACTCCGCCCGGAGCATGTTATTGACCGAGAAGCAGGCTCCGACTTCCCGCAGAAGCTCCACGTAATTCAGCTTCAACAGCCAGTCGGCGTTGTTGATCATCCGGGCCTTGCCCTCGCCGAACTCAATGAAACGCTCCATCTGCGTTTTGAAGCAGTCGCAGTTGTGCTGGATGGTCTCCGGCGTCATCATGGAGCGCATATCCGTGCGGCCGGAGGGGTCGCCGATCATGCCGGTGCCGCCGCCAATCAGCGCAATGGGCTTGTTGCCCGCCATTTGCAGGCGCTTCATCAGGCACAGAGCCATAAAATGGCCCACATGGAGGGAGTCAGCCGTGGGGTCGAAGCCGATATAAAAGACGGCCTTCCCCTCGTTGATCATTTTGGAGATCTCCTCCTCGTTGGTGACCTGCGCGATCAGGCCGCGGGCTTTCAGTTCTTCGTAACAAGTCATGTTGCAGTCTCCTTTATTTGTTGAATTCGTAAAATATTATAGACGATCACACCGGCAATCACTACCGCCGCCCCCGCCAGTGCCAGAGGACCGATGCGCTCCTGACAGAACAGCGCGACCAGGATGGGATTCAGCACCGGCTCCACCCCGGACACCAGACTGGCCGTGACCGCAGGGGTGGTTTTCAGGCCCTCCACCATCAGAATATAGGCCAGCGCCACCTGAAACACGCCCAGCACCACCAGACTGAGCATGGGAACAGGAGAAAAATCCGTCTCCCGGAGCAGGAAGGGCAGGCCCGCCGCCGCACTGATCAGGTCCCCCCAGAACACCGACGAGATGGGGTCGCTGTCGGGCATGTCGTTGAGCAGGAACACCCCGGCATAGGCCATCCCGGACAGCAGAGCCAGAATATTGCCCAAAACACCGCCGGCGGACAGGCTGTCCACAAAGAAGCAGACCACGCCCCCCAGCACCCAGACACAGGCCAGCAAATCCAACCGGCCCGGCGTGCGGTGAAAGAGCAGGATCGAAAACAGGATTACGAAAATCGGGGCGGTGAACTGTAAAACGATGGTGTTGGCGGCGGTGGTCAGCTTGTTCGCCACGGAAAACAGCGCGTTGGTGCCGAACACGCAGAGCGCGCCCAGCAGCACCCACCGGTTCATCCGGAGCGGGTGGCGGATCAGGGCCAGATAGCCCCCCACGACCACCAGAGAGACGATGTTCCGGGCACTGTTGATGCTCAGGCCGTTCCAGGGGATCACCTTGATGCACAGTCCGCCGATGGAATACAGCACCGCCGCCAGAAAGACATAGAGCGTCCCCCGCCGGGAGCCGGACATAAAATCCCTCCTCAAACCGCAAAGCAAAAAGCCCTCTGTCCCGGCTGGGGACAGAGGGCATGGAAATGCGGTACCACCTCTGGCATGTCCGGCCCTCGCGGGACGGACCTTGTGGAGTACGTGACTCCGGCGCAGTATCGGGCGCACCCGTCCGCCCCTACTGCGGCCCGGAGCCGGTTCAGGGGGGCTGCTCCGCGGGGTAATTCGCATCTCCGGTCCGCTCTCCCCCTTCCACCAGACGGGGGCTCTCTTGGCAGCTTGACCGGCGCTACTGGCCGCTTCGACGCATTACCGAGACTATAGCACAAATCATGGGGGGTGTCAAGTGGGGTACTGAAGTCAGTGGAACATGACCCCCTGGACGGGCCATTTCGCTGAAACTTCCAGTCCCCCTCCAAATCCCCCGCCCCCACGAATTCCCACACACAGCCTGTCCACCTATTGACACTAAAAGGGGTGCAATAGTATAATAAAAGTGAAAAGATATCTGGATGTACCTGGAGGCACTGAGACTATTTTCTTCCGTAAGAACATACAGCGCCCTGCAGCGCAGTGGAATGGGGATTGTCTATGAAAAAGATGCCAAGCACATATAAGCAGGGGAAGTTCCCCCTGCTTTTTCCCATAATTTTAATTTTCTTTCTCTTTGGAATGATCGTACTTTCGGTATCGCATAAAATTTCCAAGGAGATGTCCGCGTCTGCCATCCAGAACCTGAGCGAAAGCCTGGACCTGATCCAAAGCACCATCGAAGCCATCCTGCGTAATGAGGCGGAGTTTCAAGTGCTGATTGCCCAGGAGACCGCGCGGGCGGAGGACCCGGAGGCCTACATCCAGGTCTACGAGCGGAACCAGACTGTGGCGAAAATGTCGCTCATCCTCTCTGGAGAGACGGAAGGCGTCTCCAACAACGGGGAGCGGTTCACCGAGGAAGGGCTTGATTTCTCCGCGGGCGGCACGGTAAACGGCCTGCCTGTCTCCCAGACCTATCTGAACTATATGGGGACCTGGGCGTATACTATAAAGTGCCCTGTGGAGCGGGACGGCCAGACCATCGGAACGCTGTATGCCGAATATGTCTACGACGCCATCGACCAGTCCCTGCCCGACGGCTTTTACAACAAGCAGGCCACGCTGTACATCATGGATGCGGAGAGCCAGCGCTTTGTCCTCAAGCCCAAGGGGATGGGCCAGCGCAGCGCGGGCCACCTGAACCTGACGGATTTTTATCGGGCCAACAGCATCCAGGACCCGGACATCCAGGCGGAGGTGCAGGCCTGCCTGGACGAGGGGCGCGACGCGCTGTTTTACCACGACATCCGGGATGTACACGCCCTGAACTATATGTGGGCGGTCAACGGCGGGACCATCTTCCTGGTGGGCTATGTGCCTGTGGAGGCCATCCAGCAGGAGGGCCGGACCGTCAACCAGAATATCATGATCGTAGTGGCTTCGCTTCTGACGGCCTTTTTCCTCTGCATCGCCCTGTACTACCGCAGCTGGCGGCAGGAGGAGAAGCTGCGCCGGGAGCAGGAGAACGAGCGCCGGGTCCACAGCCAGGAGCTGGCCCAGGCCCTCCAGGCCGCCCAGATCGCCAACAAGTCCAAAACCATGTTTTTGTCCAACATGTCCCACGATATCCGCACGCCTATGAACGCGGTGCTGGGGTTCACCACCCTCCTGGCCAAGGACGCGGAAAACCCCGCCAAGGTCCGGGAGTACACCAAAAAAATCACCGCCTCCGGCCAGCACCTGTTGAGCCTGATCAACGATGTGCTGGACGTCTCCAAGATCGAAAGCGGCAAGGTCGTCTTGAACCTGGAGAAATTTTCCCTCAACGATGTCATCGCCTCTGTAGACGCGATCATCCAGCCCATGGCAAAAGCCAAAAACCAGGAATTCCACCTGGAGGTCACAGGCATCCGCCACGAATACCTGATTGGTGACGAGACCCGCATCAACCAGATCTTGATAAACCTGCTCTCCAATGCGGTCAAATACACCCCGGAGGGCGGGCACATCCAGTTCCGTCTGATCGGCCTCAAGCAGCGCTCCTGCCAGTACGAGCATATCCGCATCGAGGTGGAGGACGACGGCTACGGCATGACCCCGGCCTATCTGGAAAAAATCTTCGACGCTTTTACACGGGCGGAGAACAGCACCACCAACAAGGTCCAGGGCACCGGCCTGGGCATGGCGATCACCAAGAGCATCGTGGAGCTGATGGGCGGGACCATCGAGGTGTTCAGCGAGGTGGACCGGGGTTCTCTCTTCCGGGTGGACCTGGAGCTTCGGGTGCTGGAGGAGGCGGCGGACCGGCAGTTCTGGCAGCAGCGGGGCATTACCCATATCCTGGCCGTGGGCGGGCCCCCGGAAAATCGGGAAAATATGGCGGCTCTGCTGGCGGACCTGGAGGTGGAATTGGAGTCCGCCTCCCAGCCGGAGCAGGCCCTTGCCAGGCTCCGGGACGGGCTGGACTGCCAGCTTGCCCTGCTGGACTGGGAGGAGTGCGGCCTGTCTGCGGCCCGCGCGTTGCGGGAGGCGCTGCCCGATTCCGTCCCGCTGCTTCTCTTGGCGGAGTTCGACGCGCAGGGCATGGAGCAGGCCCTTCAGCTGGGCCGTACGGACACGCTGACCAAGCCGTTTTTCGTCTCCGCCCTCCGGGGGAAGGTGGAGGAGCTTTGGGCCAAGGAGACCCGCACCTCCCAGCCGGTTCCGGTGCTGCCCAACGGCTTGAACGGGATGCACTTCCTGGCCGCGGAGGACAACGAGATCAACGCCGAAATTCTGGAGGAGCTTTTGGACATCGAGAACGCCACCTGCGAGATCGTGGAGAACGGCAGGCTGGCGGTGGAGCGCTTCCAGCGCGCGGGACCGGAGGAATTTGACGCGATCCTGATGGACGTACAGATGCCGGTGATGAACGGCCACGAGGCCGCGCGGGCCATCCGCGCCCTGGACCGGGAGGACGCGGCACGCATCCCGATCATCGCCATGACGGCCAACGCCTTCGCCGAGGACGAGAAGGCCGCTCTGGACGCGGGGATGAACGCCCATGTGCCAAAGCCCCTGGACCTGGAGCTTTTGAAGAACATTATCCAACAGTATGTTAGTCGAAAGGGAGATCGAACGTGAGCAAGAAACGTTGTGTCTGGTCTATCGTCTTAGCCGCCCTGGCGCTGCTTCTGGCGGCCTGCGGGCACGAGGACCCCAAAAACCTGATCTCGTCCCACGAGAAGGAGGAGCGGGTGGTCAACCTGTTCAGCCCCATGGAAAAAATGGACCCGGACGCGGAAAACGTGGCCCGGACCGCGTCGGACCTGACGGTGGCCATGGCGGAAGCGGCCCTGGATGTGACCGTGGTGTACCGGACCTATACGGCGGAGGATTATCAGGACAAAACCTATGACAACGTCTGCCTGGACCGGGCCAGGAACAACATGGACGACCTGTACCTGCTCAACCCGGACACTGTGCTGGCCCTGGGGGCGGAGGGGAAGCTTGCGGATTTATCCGGCCTGGACAGCGCGAAAAACCTGCGGGACATCATCCGCACCGCCAACACCGTGGACGGCAAGCTGGTGGCCATCCCCCAGGAGGTGGTGGCCTACGGCCTGTTTGTCAACAAGGACCTGTTTGACCAGTACGGCCTGGCCCTGCCGGAGACCCCGGAGGATTTTTTGGAGTGCTGCCGGGTGTTCCAGGAGAACGGCATCCAGACCCCCGTCGGCGCGAACCGCTGGTGGCTGGAGTGCTTCGTGTTCGCCCAGGCCTACGCGCAGCTGTACAACGGCGGGAATACCCAGGCGGAGATCGACGCCCTCAACCGGGGCGAGGCCCGGTACAGCGGCTATATGCGCAAAGGCTTTGAATTTTTGCAGACGCTGATCGACCGGGGGTATATCGACGCGGAAACGGCCCTGGTCAGCGAGGCCATCGAGGGGGAGCGGGCCGATTTCCTGGCGGGCAGGACCCCCATCGTCATGGCCTACTGGGGGGCGGCCAACACTGAGACCGCCTATGGGAAAACCGAGTTTGAAATGCAGGTCATCGGCTTCCCCAGCAGCATGGGGCCGATGCCGGTGATGCCAATGACCGGCTGGGCCGTAGGGGCCGGGTCGGAGCATGAGGAGGACGCGAAGCAGGTCATCAATATCATCACCTCAGACGAGGCCCTGCGGGTCTATTCGGAGACCAACCGGGTCATTTCCCCCTCCAAAAACGTGTCGGTGGACTGCGTCCCCGCCCTGCAGCCCCTCAATGACCGGATTGAGGAGGGGGTGTATGTGCTTGGCTCCAACGCGGGCATGAACGTGGAGCAGTGGGGCAACACCTGCCTGATCGTGCGGGAGCTGCTGGGCGGCGCGTCGGTGGACGAGTGCATGGCCGCTTTCGACGCGCTTCAGGACGCGGCTCTGGCCCAGGAATGAGCCGCATCTCTTTGGGCGATTGACCCAAAACCATTGACAATCCAGCTGTGCAGACAGTATAATATAGACAGTCAGTCCTGGCGAGTGTTGAGGGAAATTGAGGTGCAGTAAAATGAAGAGTATCCGCAAAAAAATAACCGTGTGCCTGATCGTAACGGTTTTGATCGCCCTGGTGGCGGTGGGAAGCGCCAGCATCACCCTGAATTACCGGTCCACCGTATCCACCGTGGACCAAATGATGCGCCAGACCGCCATCCTGGCGTCCGAGCGGATCGAGCAGGAGCTTGCCGCCTACAAGAACATCGCCATGGACGCGGGCTGCGTCCCTCAGCTGTCCTCCGCCACCACCCTGGTGAAGGAAAAACGCGTCATCATCGACCAGTGGGTGGCGATGCACAATTTGCAGCGGGGAAATATCATCGGCCTGAACGGACACAGTATTTTTGACGGACAGGACTTCTCCGACCGGGACTACGTCATGGAGGCCATGGAGGGCAAGGTCTCCGTCTCCGAGCCGCTGGTCAGCAAGGTCACCGGGGAGCTTTCCATCATTGTCGCCGCACCCATCTACGCCGGAGGCATCCAGGGCGGACGCATCACAGGCGTGGTCTACTTCGTCCCCCAGGAGACTTTTTTGAATGACATCGTTTCCTCCATCAAGGTCAGCCCCAACAGCCGGGCCTATATGATAAACAATTCCGGCAGCACCATCGCCGACGCGACCCTGGACACCATCAACAAGCAGAACATCGAGCAGGAGTCCAAATCGGACGCCTCCCTGAAGGAGCTTGCCGCCCTCCACGCCGATATGCGGGCGGGGAACAACGGCTTCGGCACCTTCCACAGCGCTGAGGGAGACCGGTTCGCCGCCTACGCCCCGGTGGAAAACACCGACGGCTGGAGCGTTGCGGTGACCGCGCCTAAGACCGACTATCTGGCCGACACCTATTTCGGCATCTTCCTCAACATCGCCGTCATCGTGATCTCCAGCCTGGCCTCCGTCGTGGTGGCGCTGAAGCTGTCCACCAGCATCAGCGTGCCTATGCGGGCCTGCGCCGCCCGGATGAAGCAGCTGGTGGCGGGGGATTTACGCTCGCCGGTGCCCCAGGCCAAGGGCCAGGATGAGACGGCCGAGCTGATCCGCTCCACCCAGGAGCTGGTAGAGGGCCTGAACGCCATCATAGACGACATCGCCTATCTGCTCACAGAGATGGCCGGGAAAAACTTCACCGTCCGCTCCGCCCATCAGGAGGCCTACGTGGGCCAGTTCCAGGGCATTTTGCAGTCCATTTACACCCTCAAGGGCGAGCTGAGCGGCACCATGCACCAGATCAACGCCTCCGCCGGACAGGTGTCCTCCGCCGGCGGGCAGGTGTCCAACGGTGCCCAGCGCCTCAGCCAGGGTTCCATCGACCAGGCCAGCTCGGTGGAGGAGCTGGCGGCTACCATCACCGACATCTCCAACAGCGCCCAGACCACCGCCAGCGCCGCAGAGGAGGCTGGTAAGTACGTCAATCTGGCCGGCGCACAGCTTGGGGTCAGCGTGGAGCATGTCCAGGAGCTGAACGGGGCCATGGAGAAGATTTCCGCCACCTCGGAGGAGATCTCCAAAATCATTTCGGCCATCGAGAATATCGCCTTCCAGACCAATATCCTGGCCCTGAACGCCGCCGTGGAGGCCGCGCGGGCGGGGACCGCCGGAAAGGGCTTCGCGGTCGTGGCCGACGAGGTGCGCAATCTGGCCTCCAAATCCGACGAGGCCGCAAAGGCCACCAAGGAGCTGATCGAAAGCTCCATCACCGCCGTCCGGGAGGGCGGCGAGGCGGTGGGCAAGGTCACTGCCTCCCTGGAGCGCACCAGCGAGCTGGCCGGCCATGTGACCAGTCAGATGGAAATTGTCGTCAGCGCGGTGGAGAACCAGACCTCCGCCATCAAGCAGGTCACCATGGGCGTGGACCAGATTTCCAACGTGGTCCAGACCAACAGCGCCACCGCCCAGGACAGCGCCGCCGCCAGCGAGGAGCTTTCGGCCGAGGCCGCCAGCCTGAAGCTGCTGGTGGAGCAGTTCCGGCTGGCCGGGG
>OFGR01002449.1_pt1 | contig 12363 bp, 11 predicted proteins | sample 1521811 | NCBI WGS metagenome assembly OFGR01 (sample SAMEA3504098, study PRJEB24116) | mouse gut metagenome | biome: mouse gut; feature: mouse-associated habitat; material: faeces | place: Denmark | collected 2011
AAGTCGAGAATGAAAAAGAAATGCTTCTTCTTAGAGTCAATCATCTTGAAAATGAGTTACGGAAAGTAAAAGAACGAATTAGTCAAATAGCATAGCAACCACAAACTTTTATATAACCAATAGAAGGGATGATAATTATGGCGTTGACAAATGAAGATTTATTGGCAATCTCTCAATTACTAGATGTGAAATTAGACGCAAAACTAAAGCCCATGGAAAATGACATCAAATCTATCAAGGACGAACAAACCAGAATCAAGGATGAGCAAACCAGAATAAACTTGATCATTGAGAATGATATTTTGCATGACATCAATATACTTGTTGAGAATTATGTACCAGCAGCAAAACGGTATCAAGACGCTACGTCTCAGATTGAAGCAATGCAAGCCGACATGGATATCATGAAAAAGGTTATCTCTGATCACAGTGAAAAGCTGAAAAAGATATCATAGTTATCATCAAAGGGGTGTAAGGTCTATTGAATTATCAAGGGCTTTGCACTCTTTTTATTTACAGGTTATGGAGGCATCAGTTCAACTACTTTCTCCCTACCTCCTATGTTCCCGCGTCTGCCGCCGAAGAAGCGCCTCCTCCCAGACAGCCTTTTCTTCCTTCGTTTCAAGGATTAACCCAGGCACCGGTGCTGGTCTGTCCTTTTCATCCAATGCCACCATAGTAAAAAACGCCTGATTAATATGGCTTCTCCTTCCCTCCAGGTCCTCAATGTAAGTATCAACCTTCACCTCCATAGAGGTACGGCCTACATAGGTAACCTTTCCCATGATAATAATCACGTCATTCTGATAGGCCCCTCTCAGAAAACGAAGGTTATCTACCGACGCTGTGGTAACATTCATATGGGCGTGGCGCTTCGCTGCCAGGGCAGCAACCTCGTCAATCCATTGCATTAAAATACCGCCAAACAGACGGCCAACGGCATTCAGATGGTTGGGACGGACAATATGGACGGTTTCGACTATAGATTCTGATACTTTTCTGCTCTCTGCACTCATTTCACGGCTCTCCTGTTCTATACCCGAAGGGCAGACCCATCAGGGATGAAATTCATCTTGATTCTTTTCTCATAAACCCTTTTATTATAACACAAGATTTGCTATACTATGTTTAATTTAAGACAAATTTATTATCTGTATAGAAAGATGAGGTCTCTGAATATGAGAAGACGACGGAAAGTAAAAGAAGTAGAGATTTCCCTTAGAAATATTAAAATCACTATCGAATACGACGGAAGCCGTTACCAGGGTTGGGCGCGCCTGGGTAAAGACGAATCCAACAATACCATTTCCAACAAAATTCTTGAGGTGTTAAAGAAGATGACCGGCGAGGAGCAGATCGAGCTGTTCTGCGGCTGCCGTACAGAGGTGGGCGTTCATGCTTATGGGCAGACAGCCAATTTTAAGACAGCCTCCGACATGGATATCATGGACATGAAGCGTTACTTAAACCGATACCTTCCTATGGATATTGCTATCGTGAATGTGGAGGAGATGTCCGAACGTTTCCACTCCCAGTTAAACGCCATTTCCAAGACCTATATGTTCCGCATGACCGTTGACGATGTCCCAAGCGTATTCGACCGCAAATATACCTATCACTGTTTTAAGGTTCCGGACAAACAGTTGATGCGCCAGGCTTCTCTGCTGCTGGTGGGAACCCATGACTTTAAGAACTTCTCCACCGCCAAAAAGAGCAAATCCACCGTTCGGAAGATTTATGATATTGAGATATACAGCGCCGCACAGGAGATGCAGATTATTCTCTATGCAGACGATTTTCTCCACAATATGGCCCGCCTGATTGTCGGAACTCTCCTGGATATCGGACACGGAGTCCGGCCTAAGGAGGATATTGAGGATATCTTCGATGGCATCCAGTCGCCAAGCGCGCCCTGTGACCCAAAGGGACTCTATCTTCAGGAGATTTCATATTAAGTTAATCAGGATATATACGATTATCGCAGTATACAACACATATTACGGTAATCGTACATATCCTGACCTCCTATCCATATTCTGAAAACAACCTTGGTTCTATATTTTATTCAACACCGATAATCACCGTGTTCCGTTCTTTTAGCCTCTCCCTCTCCTTATCGTCGAATTCTTTATCCGTCACCACCCCAGTGTAATCCCACAGGTGATTAATCTTGGTCATTGCCTGCCTCCCGAATTTAGACTTGTCCACCACCAGATATGCTTTCTCACACTGCTTCGGCGTGCTGCGTTTCAGCCACATCTTCTCAGAAGTGGGGGTGGTCACCTCAAACTCCTCATTGACAGACGCCGCCCCAAAAAATCCTATGTCGAATTTGAAATCCGCCAACATCTGCGTCGCATAACGCCCGAACATACTACCAGTGGACTTCTGAATACTTCCGCCACAGATAAATAATTCCGCCTCACTGTTTTTCAAAAGCTGAGCAATCTCAAGATCATTGGTGACAACCAGGATTCCCTTCACATCCTTAATCAGCTTCGCCACCTCATAGGTGGTGGTTCCTGCATCCAGGAATACCGTATCGCCTTCCGACACCAGCAAGGCACACACTCTCGCCAGTTTTTGCTTGGCCCCCTGATGGCTGATCTGCTTGTCAGCGTAGATTTCCTCATGCTTCGCCACCGCGCCGCCGTGACAGCGTTCAATCTTGTTATCCTCCTTAAGCTTCACAAGATCCCGACGGATCGTCATTGCGCTAACGCCCAACTCCCGCGCCAGAGCGTCTACCTGAACACTGCCGTTTCTCTGGAGCATTTCTACAATCATAGCCTGTCTCTCTGCCGCAAACATGCCCTTCTCCCTCCTGCTCTGTTACAAATATACTCTGTCATAAATCCTGCAAAACATCCTGTCTGCTATTATATTAACCTTGATACATACATTTGTCCAGCAAAAAAGGCCAGCGGAAATGAGTTTACACCATTCTCCGCCAGCCTTAGGGCTTCTGTCACATGATTACATAAAGATATTCAATATAATAACCTCCACGACGCCAACCGCCCATGCAACGGTGGAAGTAATGGACCAAACCGTCAACTGATCCTTTGCCTCACTGACTCCAAGGGTACGGTTTACCACCCAGAAGTAACTGTCGTTAAAGTATCCGAAGAACAGAGAGCCAACGCAGCATGCAACTGCCCCAAGCAGCGGGCTTGCGCCTGACGCTACCACGATAGGCGCAGAAATACTTGCCGCTGTTGTCATGGCTACTGTACCAGAGCCCTGAATGAAACGCATTGCAGTTGAGATAATCAGCGGAAGAATAATAATCGGAACCGCCGTCTGTGCAAGCCCTTCTGCCATAAATGTTCCAAGTCCGGAATCCTTAATGATCTGTCCCAGGGCTCCGCCTCCGCCAGTCACCAGCATGATAATTCCTGCGGACATCATACCCTTCTCCATCTCAGAGATACAGGTCTGCCTGTCAAGATTTCTTCCCAATGTGAAGATTGCCACCAAAAGTCCAAGTCCTACCGCTACAATCGGCTGTCCAAGGAACACCAGAATCTCCATGAAGCCCGTTGTCTTACCCAGGGCTGACGCAATCGTATTGATGAGAATCAGAATGATCGGCACAATCAGAGGCATGAAGGATTCAAGAGTTCCCGGCATTCCTGTCAAATCCATAGAAAAAGCGTTCTCATAATCCGGCTCCTGGTAAGGCGCCTCAATAATCTCGCCTTCTTCATTTACAATACGATAATACTTCTTCGCCAACACCATTCTGGCATATGCGATACACGCAATCGCCATAGGAAGCGCAAGAACGATGGTAAGCAAAATAAACTTTCCTACATCCACTCCGAAGATACCACACACGCCAAGAGGACCAGGTGTTGGAGGAACCAGGGAGTGAGTGATTACAAGACCAGCCGCCAGTGATACGCCAAGGGCTATGACGGATTTCTTCGTCGCCTTGGAAATCGCCTTAGCAATGGGCGCCAATACCACGAAGCCAGAATCACAGAAAATCGGAATGGATACCAAAAAGCCTGTAAGCGCCAAGGCTTCCTCTTCCCTTTTCTTGCCGAACAGCTTAAGGAATGTATGAGCCATTCGCTTCGCTGCTCCTGTCACTTCAAAGATTTGCCCCATCATAACGCCGAAGCCGATAATAATACCGATACTGCCCAGCGTGCCGCCAAATCCCGACGTAATGGAATTTACGATACCAAAAGTCTTTCCGTCCTCAAGGGTGATATTTACCAGAGGCATTCCGCCTACAACACCCACAATAATCGTACAGATAATCAGCGCCAGAAACGCCTGTACCTTTGTCTTTAAAACCAGGAATATCAGGACGGCAATACCGATTGCCAGACCTATTAACATTCTCTGTCCACTCAGTCCGTTTACCATATCTAAACCTCTTTTCTTATAATTATTAATTCTTTACACAAACAGATCTCTCTGGCCTAGACGGTGAATGAAATTCACCGTCTGTCTTTCACCCCATGAACCTGTCTATGGCTTCTTCGTAAAATTCGGCGCATACTTCGCCGCCAGCAAAACAGCCTCAATCATGCTGACTGCACTTACGATTCCCTTTCCTGCAATGTCGAATGCAGTTCCGTGGTCTACTGATGTACGAAGAATCGGCATCCCGTTGGTAATGGCAATGGTCTTCTCAAAATCAAGGGTCTTTGTGGCAATGTGCCCCTGGTCATGATAGAGGGATAACACGCTGTTGTATTTCCCGATTGCCGCCTGATGGAACACAGAATCCGCACCGATGGGCCCTACCACATTGTAGCCCTCTGCCTGTAATTCCTCCACCGCAGGCGTAATCTCATTGACCTCCTCCCAGCCGAACAGCCCATGCTCTCCGCTGTGGGGATTAAGTCCTGCGATAGCCATCGTGCCCTCCGATACGCCAAGCTTCCTGAGGGCTTCAAGGCACCGCTTCACATAATCCTTAATTCTGTCCTTTGTAATCATATCCAGCATTTCCCGCAAGGACACATGCCTTGTCAGGAAGAATACACGCATCCCGTTGGTTTCAAACATAGTCAGCGGGTCTTCTGTATCTGTCAGCGCGCCAAAAATCTCTGTATGTCCGATAAAGTTAATCTCACCTGCCCGCAGCGACTCCTTGTTAATGGGCGTCGTAGCTACGGCGTCCACCTTCCTGGCATTGGCAAGCTCGATACTCTTTGCAATGTATGCGTATGCCGCCTTTCCGCACATGCCGTTTACCCGTCCAAACTCGAAATTTGCCATATCAACATTTGCCAAATCAATCAGGTTCAATACACCCTGACGGTAATCCCCTTCCTCTGGCTCATTAATGACATGAATCGTAAGATTGGTGTCTGTAATCTTGATGGCATTCTCCATAATGGTCTTGTCTCCGATAATCACACACTCTGCCATGTCAAATACTTCCTTAGAAGCCACCGTTTTTGCTACAATCTCCGGCCCAACTCCTGCCGGATCTCCGATTGGTACTGCGATTCGTGATTTTCCCATAGTTTTTCTTCCTTTCTCAAATAAATATGATTGACATCCATACTAAATGTACAATTTCTCCTTTAAATACGTAATACACTGGTTGATAGCGTCTCGTCCGCCCTGGCTTCCGCCCTTGGTGATAATGTGGACGCCCTCGAATTCACCCTTTAAAAACTGCCCGTATGCGGCAAGGGGAAGCACCTCGTCTTTTAGAGATAATCCTGCTGTACGAAATCTCTCGCACACAGCAACCGTCACATCTCCTCCGCTGGTGTAAAGCCCCCGAAACGTAGGCTCTGCCTTGAAAATTCGGTATGTAATCTCCGCAAATGCATGGTTAATCCTTCCAGTCACATCATCAAGGGAGCACTGGTAACGCTCCATATAGGGCTTAAAATCAATCCGGTTCTCCGGATAGATCCCGTCTCCGGTCACGGTACAGATGGCGTTGCGGTCACAGGCGGCAAGGATATCGTCTGCCACCCTCGCAATCTCCGCCTCTCTCTTTTCATCGTCCTCCAACAGCTCTTTGGTATCCACGAACACATTATGGGTTCTCTGGGACAGCCAAAGCTCCTTCATCTGTGCGGTTGTGTTCGGATTCACACTTCCCACCACGGCAAGAATCTTACTCTTTTCCTTCTTCTGGGACGGCGTAATCAGCTTCCTCGCCAGGGTCGCCGTAAATACCCCAGGATCTACCGCAACCACATGCAGCTTACTGGTAATCACCGCGTCTGCTATCAGATCCAAGTCCTCCTGGGTGATACAATCCAGAACGATAATCCTGCTGCCGCCGGCAACGCACTGGTTCATCAAGTCCGCCAGATAATGCTTCCCATGCATCAAATCCTTTAGCTGAATAGACGATACCTGGTACTTGCTCTGCTTATCAAAGAGCGCCGCCGCCTCCGAAATCTTCACAGGCGTCTTAGGGTCAATGGCAATATCCGTCTTGTGAAGGGGTAAACCGTTTACCAGCATGTAGCCGCCTACCACAACCCTTCCAGATGAAGGGAAGCAGGGCGCGGCAATGGCAACATAATCCTCCCCCAGACAATCCAGCATAGCGTCCGTCTCACTTCCCAGATTCCCCCGAAGCGTACTGTCAATCCGCTTGGAATAGACCTTCACGTCGTCTCCCTTCAACAGATTGCAGACATTGTGCACTCTGTTATAGGCAATCTCAGGCTCAACGCCCCGACTATCCGTGGGATACAGGACACAGTCGCAATCCGCCAAGGTTGACAGCTCGATTCGCTCGGTATTCATCACCGTGTACGCTTCGTAGTTCATCTTCTTTAGGAGTACACCGGTGGCATTGGCTCCTGTCAAGTCGTCTGCTATTACAACACACTGAGACATAACCAGCCTCCTTTCTATAAACATTTTTTGTTTGATTGTGTTTATATTGTACTCTTATTGTTCATTTATGTCAATTTAATCTATTTATTATCAAAAATTTCAGCTAATCGCACAAATAAAATGTTTGTTTTTGTTTATTTTCACCAGAACCCTACATGGCCTATTTTCCCATCAGCACCTCTGCTGCCTCTTTAAGAGTCGTAATCTCCCCTACATTTCCTGGGAAAATGACATAAGGTGTCTTTGGAAACTTGCTCTCATCCCCTGTCTGCCACACGGGAATACCAGGCTTAATCTGACCGAGAACATTAGCTTTCCTGACCCTAAGGGCTTTCGTCCCCACATCACTAGAGGTAATGCCGCCTTTGGCAATCACGAAGCTTGGCGTAACGCTAAGCCGTCCCACCAAAGACTGCACCGCATCGGAAATCTTAACGGATAGTCTCAGTTCGTCCTCCTTATCTCCGGTATCCGCCGTGATTAGCGCCCGCGTCGTATAACAGCAAACAGTCTTTCCGGCTTTGATGCACTCCTCCTCTTTATCAAGGCACCGCTTCACCTCTGCCTCAAACGCAGCCTCATCCTTTACGAGAGTCGCATCTAATTCAATAAATTCAATGTCAGACAGCTCTTTTAAACACTCTACCTGCTTCGTGGTTTTATCCGTGTGGGAGCCGACTACAATAATTCCTCCGTTTGACGTCTCTTTTACCACCATCTGCTCTCTTAACAGTAAGGGCTGGTCTGTCACAGCGCCCATGACCTTTACGATGGCGGCCGCTGTACGGAACATGAATACCTTGCCCTTTGCCATAGCGCGGTAAAGAGCCACACAGAACACCTTCACATCCACATAATCGACTGCATTTACAATAATCTTATTGAAATCCTTCACCTCCATCAACTGGGCCTCAATCCTGTCAATGTCCATGTTGTGGATATCCTCAAGGGAAATACAGGTCACATCAGCGGCTTTATATGCGCCCTTCGTCTTTTCCTCCACGTATTCTGGCATGGTCATTGCAGTATAGCCAAAGGTCTTATCCTTGGCAAATTCCGTCTCATTTGCCGGAACAAGGTCGTCGCCGTACTTTACGTAGTGTACGTTCTCAATGGTAAAGCGTCCTCCTTCTTTGAAAAACGGACAGAGAATCTCGCCGTCAATGGTCTTTCCCGTATTCTGCTCATAGCAGCTCTTAAGAAGCTGCGTCTCCAAGGGGTAATGTCCCCGCAGCGTGCTGTCGCTTCTGCTGATGAAAATGTATTCCTTCCCCGTCTCCTTTGCCACTTGATCCACCACATCCCCAATCTCTTTATGGGCTTTCGTGGTCTGCTCCTCTGTAAAACCGCGGGAGTTGGTCAATACATAGAACAGATTGTTCTCCTCCTCAAAGCCCTGCCGGATGCTGTCCTTCTCCCAGTTGGTGTAAACAGAAATATCATGAACCGTCTGCACTCCCGTAGGGTCGTCGTCCAATACCACAATCTTCTTATTATTCCTGTCGATTTCCTTCTTCAAAAGGCTGTCGATATATTCCTCATCAATCCTCTTGTAAGAGTTTATAACCTCTGCTTTGACTGCCATTGCAAAATCCTCCCTGTTAATCAAACTTCTTTACTTCCACGTCCGCCAGCTTCTCGAAATACTGAACGATTCCGCCGTGGTCGTCGTTCATATGTCCGTGAATCTTCAAGGTCTGTAAAATCTCATAGAGCTGTGCGGTATATGGAATCGGAACGTCAATGGAATGGGCAGTATTCACCACATTCTTGATATCCTTGTGATTGATGCGGATTGGGCCGCCCGGCTTAAAGTTGCGCTCTACAATCATCGGAATCTTTGCGTCCAGGACTGCGCTTCCCGCAAGGCCGCCGCGAATGGCCTCATATACCTTCTGAGGGTCTGCCCCTGCCTTTGTTGCCAGTACAAACGCCTCGGATACGACTGCTATGGTGTTGTTTACAATAACCTGGTTGGCAAGCTTGGTGACGCTTCCGCTTCCACTCTCTCCAATCAACAGTGCGGATGAGCCTAAGATGTCAAAATATTCCTTCATCTCATTAAAATCCTTCTCGTCTCCGCCTGCCATAATCGCCAATGTTCCGGCAACCGCCCCCGGCTCTCCTCCGGAAACCGGCGCGTCCAAAAAGCCTACGCCCTTCTCCTTCAACGCCGTGTAACACTCCTTAGATTCCACAGGGGTCACTGAGCTCATGTCGCAGATAATGGTTCCCGCTTTCACGGTTGACGCCACGCCGCCCTCGTCAAACAGGATGGATTTGGTAATGGCGCCGCTTGGAACCATAATGATGATACGCTCGCACTTTTCTCCGATCTCTGCGTAGCTCGCTTCTACTGCGCCGGCTGCAACCACATCCGCAACTGCCTCCTTGTTCAGATCAGCAACCATCAAGTCTACTCCTGCCTTCAGCATGTTCTTTGCCATTGGTCTTCCCATGATACCAAGTCCGATAAATCCTACCTTCATTTTTTCAACTTCCTTTCTTGATTTAAATTTGTTGTACCCATCTTACTGCATACCGGTATACCGGTCAATAGATTTGTCAGAATTCTTTTGTTTTCTCTCTTTTCTACAGTTTTGCAGGCTTATTTTTGTGCAAAATGTATATGATATTAATTTTATTTCGTTATATTTTTCACAGAATATACAATATTGCGGTTGACAGGATATATGACAGAATATATACTATTTTTAGATAAGAATCAGAAGCACCAAGAAACGAAAGGATTGTGTCATGACACCGTTAAACGAGCAAGCATACCAACATCTGCAAGGCCTAATCATGGAAGGGCAATTTGCTTACAATCAGATTTATTCCGAGACAAAGCTTTCCAAAGAGCTTGGCATCTCCCGAACGCCATTTCGGGACGCTGTCCACAGGCTTACCCAGGAGGGTTATATTGACATCATCCCAAGCAAGGGCTTCATGCTTCACAAGCTTACAAGACAGGATATTGACGAGACGTTCCAGGTTCGTTCCGCTTTAGAATGTTACTGTACGTTACAGATTACAAAAGAGATTGCGGCCGCGCCTGCAAGCCGAACTGTAAAGAAGCTCATAAAGGAACTGCGGCTGATCATGGATATGTTAAAGGAAATCATTGACACAGGCGGGTCGATTGAAGAATTCTGCGAGTATGATTTCCAGTTTCATACCAAGATAATCGACTATCCTGGGAATCATCAGATTTCTTCTATCTTTGCAACCTTCAAATACCGTATGCGCAAGCTGGCCGAGCTTTCACTGGCACATGATGGAAGGCTTACGGACACCTGGCATGAACATCTGGCTATTTTGGAGGCTATGGAAAATGGGGATGTGGCACACATCTATGAGATTACCCTTACACATATGGAGACGGCGCGGGAGATTAATCTGGAGGACCTATAGGGCTACCCTCCAATCTCCCTGCGCGTCTGCTCAAAACAAAACTCCATATAAGCCTTTTGTACCTCCTTCTCCCTCCTGCGGCTCATATACACCTTTTTCCCATTGCTCATCTCAAAGAAATGACCGCCAAACTCCTCCACTTCATAGAAATTCACTACAATCCCCTTAGCACAGCGCCAAAAATAAGGATATTCACAGATGAGCTTCTCAAACTCAGTCTGAGTAATCCTTGTCCGGATATCTTCCCCTTTCTTATTGTAGACCGTTACAATATGATTACCGTATTCTGTGTAAATAATATTGCGCAGAACCATATGCTGTCCGTCCGGCAGGATCACAAAACGGCCGGTCTCATATTCCTCCATCTTAAGCCTCTTGAACATATCCGAAATCCTCTGTTTTGAAACCGGCTTCTGCAGATAATAGTGAGCGCCCACTTCATAGCTTTCACTGGCAAACCCGTTACTGATTGTACAGAAAACCAGCCGGACATCCGCGTCCAGCCGGCGGATTCTTCGTGCGGCGTCAATGCCGGAAAGCCCGTCCATATAGATATCCATAAGAATCAGGTCATATCCTTGGACCTCCCACACCCCAAAAAATTCCTCGGCGCTTTGGAAGGTATCCACCCTGTTTTCCAAATACCCTGCTTCGGACAGATACCCTCTGATTGCCTCGGACAGATAGCTTAACTCCATCTTTTCATCGTCTATCACAGCGATTTTCATAGATTTTCTCCAAACACAAATTTAATGAATTCATGATACCACATGTTGATATAAGAGACAATATTGGATACTTTACCACTTGTTACCGTTTGAGTTAAAAAAAAACCGTTTAAGAAATTATATTGAATGTACGTTTTTCTTCTTTATATAATTTCTGTACAGTCTGCAGAACAGAATGTACAGAAAACACGGATGATTTGCAAACAGCAATGATTCGGATATGGAAAAGGAGTACAAAGCTTTATGAAAATGAAACCAAACAAACCAACCATCCTTCTTCTCGGAGCGGCAATGCTGTTTTCAATCCTGTCGGCAGGGACGTCCTCTCTTGCCGCTTTAGCAGCGCCGGAACAATCGGGACAAAATCCCAACTCTTCTTCAAGACCAGGCGAAGAAAAAAATAGGGCTCCGGATACACAACATTTCTCTACATACTCAGAAGATATTCATACACAGACCAAAAGTCTCTCCAATACAGGGGGCCGCGTTACCTATGAGACAACAGCCGATTATGTGCATACCATATATGCCAACGGGGAGCCTTTAATCATCAAAGCCTCCAATTCTGTTGACTATGTAAAATTGTATCTTGATTCCAATGGAAACGGCTTAGGAGAACCGGAGGAGGAAATCGTTGATTTTAAAGGTGACGGCACCGTTACAGGCGGCGGTATCTTTTACAGGGATGGGGACGGATATTTCCTTCCAAACTCCTCCGTATACGGCGGCGCCAAGGAGGGCAGATGCCAATATGATACTGACATCACCCTGACAGGCCCAACAGACTCATCCGGAAAATACAATATCAGGTTAATCTTCGGCGGCAATAAAAGCGGAAGTTTGACAGGGAATACCCATGTAACGATTTCGGGCGGCAATGCTGGATGGGTATTCGGCGGCGGAAATGAAGGCGAGCTGAACGGAGATACCTCCATCTATATGACCGGCGGAAGCTCATTAAAAAATATGTATGGCGGGAGTTTATCCGGACAGATTAACGGGAATACCCACATTCATATCGAAGCCGGACAGGTTGCTTCTGTCTACGGCGGCAATGAGAATTCGGGACTGATTACAGGCAATACTGAGCTTACCTTTGACGCCAACTCCACAGCAGAGGGATGGATTTACGGCGGCGGCGCCGGATACTCTGACAGCGCTGCAACAGAGGTTGCCGGAAGCGCCAACATTAGGGTCAACGGCGGTACCTTTTTCCATAACCTTTACGGCGGCGGCGCCTTCAGAGGCGCAAAGGTTGGCGGCAGCAGCATTACCGTTAATGACGGCGTATTTAGCGGGTGGATCTACGGCGGCGGCGAGGAAACCTCCCTCGTGGCCAATCAAGCCTCAATCACCATTAAGGGCGGCAACATTCCTGCCGTAT
>OFGR01002454.1_pt1 | contig 12333 bp, 9 predicted proteins | sample 1521811 | NCBI WGS metagenome assembly OFGR01 (sample SAMEA3504098, study PRJEB24116) | mouse gut metagenome | biome: mouse gut; feature: mouse-associated habitat; material: faeces | place: Denmark | collected 2011
CAGAGCCGGTGGTCAAGCCGTATGGCTGTGATTGCATATGCCGGTATTCTGCGTGAATACCGATTCGGCCGGATGGGACTGGCACGCTGCTGTCCCTTCCGGCTAAAGCTGTCTGTATGTGGTGCTGCGCCTTTCGTCCGAACGTTTTTTGGAAACCTGGAAAAAGAATAAAAGAGGAAAAGATTGAAGCAGCTGGAAAAAAATGGTATGCTTTTCCATAGGGAATGTCGTTTTATAATGAGGGGGAAAACGGCATATTCAGAAACAGGGTGCCATTCAATAAGGGGGATTAAATTTCATGATGGATACGATGCTGGGCTCCATTAAAGGATTTGTTGCCAGGTTTTCGGATATTATTTCAAACACGATTGATGCAGACGTGCTGATTGCCGACACCAATCATGAAATTGTTGGCGCTGCGTTCCGGTATTTTACGATGTATAACGGGATTGGGGCGGGGTCTTTGATTGCGGAGGTCATTGCCAGCCGCAGGAAGGTCGTGGAAAGAGACAAGGCCGGGCGGGCTTCCTGCCAGAAGTGCGGGGAGTTTGAAAGCTGCAAGATTGTCGGGTTTGTAGGCGTGCCGATTTTTTATCATGGGTATGTCGTGGGGGCGATTTCGTTAATCCTGCCACAGCACCGGGCGGACGAGCTGTTCCGGAATATAGAGACCTCTGCCGAATTTCTGGAAAATATGGCCGGGCTTTTAGCAGGCAAGATAGAAGAACGCAATCAGAACCAGTCACTGAATCAGATGATACTGGAACGCGAGGCAATTATGGATTTGTTATCCGAAGCGGTTGTATTTACGGACTATTTTGGAAACATTGCATACTGCAATAAGTCGTTTCAAAAGCTGTCCGGCATCCGGCAGGATATTCTGGGCAGGCAGCTTTGCGAGGTCGTGCCGCATGCTGTATTTGAGGAATATTTTAAAGAGCATAAAGCATTTAAAAATAAACGGGTTTATATTACATGGGAGACAGGTGCTTTTTACGGGTTTCTTTCAAGCAGGCAGGTTATGATTAACGGCAGGGATTCCGGAACCATGTTTATATTTCAGACGATTCACGAGGTGCTGTATCATGCGCAGCTGTCGGAAAAGGGCTCCCTGATGACGCTTGGCTGGGCAGAGTGGCTCTTTCCAAAAGAAGTCATCCAGGAAGCAAAGGCAGCTGCGGTAACGGAGCAGCATATACTGATTCAGGGCGCAGACAGCGGACTGAATGAAATGCTGGCAAAAGGAATGGCCAATTATTCACAGCGGGGCCTGAACTGCCTGAAAATACTATACTGTGACAATATTTACCGTGACCTGATGGAAGTATTTCTGTTTGATGAATTCGGCGAACTGCGGGATGCAGACCAGGGCACGATGATTGTGCACAATGTGGAAAACCTTCCTTATAATATACAGGAAAGAATGCTGCAGTTTCTGCGTACCGGAAAGATTCCGCTGACAAACGGCACGGTCATTGAATCGGATGTGCGCCTGGTTTTTACGGCATCCAAAAACCTGAAAGAACTGGCAGAACAGGGGCTGTTTGTGGAAGAACTGTATTACCGGATTGCAGAGCATGAAATCCGCATACCGGATGTTATCAGCCAGTATGCGGGCTTTAAGCGGATTGTGAATTCCGGGCTTGCTTATTATGGGAAGGTATATCATAAAAAAGTGATGCAGCTGGATGAAGAAGTGTTTGATTATCTGTATAAGGTTTACAGCGGAAATGGCCTGAATTACCTGGAATCCATGCTTGAGCTGATTGTCCGGCACAATCAGGGCATCACGGCGGTGCGGGATTTTATGAGCCTGGGCATCAGCCTGGAGCCGCCGAAAAAGGAGCAGACGCTGAGTGACCTGGAAAAGAATAAAATTATGGAGCTTTTGAAGCTGGGGCTGAATAAGACCGATATTTCAAAACGCCTGGGCATCAGCAGGGCGACGCTGTACCGGAAAATGGGGGAATACGGGCTTTAGGTATTTACTCAGGCGCAGCTTTTGCATCGGCCATGCGGTTCATTTCCCGAAGCCTTGTCCGGTATGTAACAGGCGTCATTCCGTAAAGCTTGCGGAAGGATTTGAGGAAGCTGCTGTAATCCGAAAAGCCGCTTTCTGTGCAGGCGTCCAGAATGGAGCGCCCATCAGCGATGGCCTGGCAGCAGTGCTGCATCCGCAGGTCCGTGATATAGCTGTGGATGCTTTCTGCCGTATATGCCTTGAACGTGCGGGAAAGATGTCCGCGGCTTGTATACGTGTGTTTCATCAGCCCTGCCACGTTCAGCTTCGGGTCGGTATAGTTTTCCTGAATATACTGTACCGCCCGTTCCACAAGGGAGCTGGTTGCGGTCGGGGTGTAAACATTTCCTTTTTTCGCAATCTGGCATATTATCAGAAAAAATTCACTCAGATTACTCGCAAACGCGGCTGTCCGGTATTCTTTATCCAGCGCGGCATTTAAGTTCATCCGTTCAAACAGGCTGCGTATATCCCACGCTTTTACGGCATGGGCATTAAATAATGTAACCGTATGGTTCCAGCCGGCATTTTCCAGCCCCAGCCGCCTGGCTGTAGTTTTCCAGAATTCTGCATCAATCTGAATCACAATCCGTTCGGAAAACTGGGAGCTGCAGTCGTATTTTGCGGCATGGTACAGCTCGCTTGGAAACAGGATGATTTCCCCCTGTTTCAGCTGGTACAGGTCGCCGTCGGCAGAATAGGCGACATCCGAGCCGCTTATGGAGAGCACGGCTTCATAGTAAGGATGGGAATGCACGATGGAACGTGTATTCTCATGATTGGTAAACCACGTAACCGCAATGCTGTTTTCTTCCAGGCGCTTGCGCGCAAATTCCTGGGTCAGTATAAAATCTGTGTAATGTTCTATTTTGCAAATCATAATTTCGAAGGTCTCCTTTATTGCAAGATATCACATAAATTACAATGTGTTCTGTACTATTGCGCTGCTGAAATTTTTAGCCGATGCGGTCCAAAGCATTTTTCAAACGCGCGCTGGCGCTGAAATGGGATGAAATCTGTGCAGCAGCATCCGGCATGCTGTTTGTTGTTAAAATTATATCAAAATAAGCACATTTTGCAATATTTTTAGAACAAATAAATAAGAAAAAATGAAAAAATAAGATTAAAATATTATTAGATGATGCAAATAAGACATAATATACAAAAATTATATCATACATTTGTCTATATTGCACATTAAATGACCCTGTATACGAAGAAAAGCGACCATGCAAGATGTGATATTCTGTATTGCCCCAAAACGGCTGCCTGACAGGGCTGAGTCAGACAAAACGGGTGTACGGACTGCAGGGTTACTGGAAAATGTCTGCCTGACAGGGACGTGTCTGTAAAAATCCGGCTGCGGGATGAATAAGGTGCATGTTTCCGGTGGCGGCTGGAATGGCAAAGGTTTTGGAAGGAGGTGGAGGGAATGCGCAGAATTTATTCTGGTTACAGTGCCAGCATGGTGTTTGACGATGATTCTATCCGCAGGATGTTCCGCACGGAATATGGTTCTTATGAGCGGATGCACTGGCTGACCCGTATCTGTATCAGCGGCGTGCTGATTCTGCTGGCGCTGTTTACCGAAATGCCGATGGCGGCAAAGGCAGTCTGCATGCTGGCAGGATGCTGGATGTTTGCAGGGCGGGATTTTCACAGCCAGCTGCAGGCAGAACGGGTTCTGGCAGGCCGTGGCGGCATGGCCAGCACCGTGGCCTATACGTTTAACGGAGCCGGGATTTTCGGAGATGGCAGGAAGCTGTTTGGCTATGACGAGGCAGAGCGGCTGGTTGAGGATGAAGCTTATTTTTATATCTTTCAGAACAGGCAGAATGCGGTCATGGTTCCAAAGGCTGCCGTAAAACCGGAAACGCCCGATGGGTTCCGGCAGTTTCTGGAAGAAAAGACAGGCAGGCACTGGCGGCAGAGGAGCTTTATATGTCTACCGCTGACCAGGGGTATATTGCACTGACCTGGTTTGATTCCGGGGCGCGTTCCTTCTATACGGTGGATACCCCGATTAACACGCCTGCGGACTTAAAGGGGCTGAAAATCCGTACTATGGATTCGCCGATGGCGTTTGAGATGATGGAATGCTTTGGCGGGTCTGCCACAACGATGTCTATCAGCGACGTATTTACCGGGATGCAGTCCGGTGTCATTGACGGCGCAGAAAACAATGAGACCGCCCTGACGACAGGGGGACATGGGGAAGTGGCAAAATGCTACAGCTATGATACGCATACCCGGATTCCGGATATTCTGCTGCTGCGTTCGGTTACCTGGCAGAAAATGACGGATGAGCAGAAAGAAATTATGAAAACGGCTGCTGACAATGCAAAGGAAACCTACAAGGCAGCATGGCAGGCAGCAATCCAGCAGTCTGTGGAGGATGCAAAGGAAATGGGCGTGACCTTCAATGAGCCTGACCTGGCGCCATTCCAGGAAGCGGTGCAGCCGATATATGAGCGTCTTGCTTCCGAATCCCCGGAAATATGGGAAGTCTGCGAGAAAATCCAGAATTTTGAATAATGCAAAAAGGAGGGGAACGAGTTGAAACAACTGGAAAAAGCACTGGATGTGGCAATGAGTGCAATCACATCTGCCGTTATGCTGGTTTTGCTTATCTTCGGTACATGGCAGATTTTTACAAGATGGATTCTGAACGACCCGTCGACGTTTACGGAGGAACTGCTGCGCTACCTGTTAATCTGGGCGGGCATGATTGGCGCTGCGTACTGTTTCTTCCATGACAAGCATGTAAAGCTGACCATTCTGACAGCGCGCCTGAGCGGGACACCGCTGAAAGTGCTGCAGGTCGTGGATGATATTATTGTGCTGATATTTGTCGTATATGTGTATATTTACGGCGGCGTGCAGATGGTAGCGGCAAACACGGAGCAGCTGACTGCGGTTATGCGGATTCCGATGAGCCTGATATACGGATGCCTTCCGGCTTCGGGAATATTTGTAGTGCTCGCCAAAATCCTGAGATATCTTTCCGTAATGACGGAAAGCGGAACTGAGAAAGGGGGAGAGTGACAATGACGGTCGTACAGGCTGCGTTAATATTATTTTTGATTTTTTTCGGTCTGATGTTTATCGGGGTTCCGATTTCAGTAAGTATCGGATGCTCCTCAATCGTCGTGCTGCTTCTCAGCGGCTTTGAAACGGACGTGCTGGCCCATGTAGTGGCACAGAGATGCTTTAAGGGCATTGACTCTTTCGCACTGCTTGCACTGCCATTTTTTATGCTGGCAGGAAGCATTATGAATAAGGGCGGCATTGCCCGCCGCCTGGTGCGCCTGGCGCGGTTTTTTGTGGGAAAGATTCCGGGCTGCCTGGCAGCGACCAACGTACTGACCAATATGTTTTTCGGGGCAATTTCCGGTTCTTCGGTTGCAGCTGCTTTCGCAGTCGGCAAAATTATGGGCCCTCTGGAAAAGGAAGAAGGCTATGAGGATGCTTTTTCCGCAGCAGTCAATATCTGTTCGGCACCGACAGGCGTTATTATCCCGCCGTCCGGGCCGCTGATTCTCTATTCGATTACAGCCGGAAGCGTTTCGGTCAGCGCGCTGTTTATGGCAAGGTATGTACCGGGCGTGCTGCTGGGTGCATGTGTTATGGCTGTGGCTATTTACATTGCAAGGAAAAAAGGCTATACTGGTTCAACTGTAGAAGAAACCGATTCCATTGGCAGGGTGCTGGTGGATGCGGTGCCAAGTATTTTTATGATGATTATTGTTATGGGCGGAATCCTGCTGGGATGGTTTACGGCAACTGAGGCCGGAATCGTGGCCTGCCTGTACTGTATGGTGCTTGGATTTGCCTATAAGGAGCTGGACACAAAACAGCTCTGGAAGCTGATGAGCGAATGCATGATGGACACGGCTGTCATTCTGTTTCTGATTGCAGCATCAAATATTATGTCCTATGCCATGAGCATTTCAGAAATTCCAGCAGCTTTAAGCAGCATGCTGATGGGGATTACCGATAATAAATATATCCTGCTGCTGATTATGAACGTATTTTTGCTTGTGCTTGGAATGTTTCTGGACCTGACTCCGGCAGTTCTGATTTTTACACCGATTTTCCTGCCGATTGCGACAGGATTCGGCATGAGCCCGGTGCATTTCGGCGTCATGCTGATACTGAACCTGGCAATCGGTTCGGTAACGCCGCCGGTCGGCTCGGTTTTGTTTGTCGGATGTAATGTAGGCGGAGTAACCGTGGAACAGGTTACGAAATATATCGTGCCGATATTTATTTCCATGGTTGTGGCGCTGCTGCTGGTTGTGTATATTCCGGCGCTGTCACTTTTCATTCCGCAGCTGTGCGGACTCGTATAGGCCAAATGCCGTCCGGGCAGGGAAATTTTCGAATGCTGTCCGGACGGGGCATTTTATTTAGCAGGGAAAATATATTTCAGAAGGGAGAATTTCAATGGATATATGTACAAAGCTGATTTCCATGGAGCAGGAAGGCGGAATCTTCCTGGCTCATACGGACAGCGCAGATTTGAAAATCTGTTTTGTGACGGATGAGATTGTCCGCATCCGTGCATCGTTTGACCGGGAACTGGCGGAAGAATCCTATGTGCTGATGACGACCGCGTGGGAAGACCGTCTGGACGGCCTGTTTGAAGGGGAGCGTACCAGGGTGGAGCCGGTGATGCCGCAGCAGCAGGAGGATGGGGAAAAAATCACCCTGTCCGTGCGCGGCCTGCAGCTGATTCTCGAAAAAGACCCGCTGTGCATCCGGCTTCTGGACGCAGACGGGGACGAGCTGTATGCCAGCGTGCCGGGCTGCCCTTTTGTAAAAGACAGCAATGGCCGCGTGATTTCTTATACACGCATGAAGGAAGAAGACTGCTTTTACGGCTTTGGCGAAAAGACAGGGGAACTGAATAAAAATAAAAAGTTCCTGCGCGAGCGTGCTACGGATGCACTGGGGTATGATGCGGAAAAAATGGACACGCTGTATAAGCATATTCCGTTTTATATCCGGCTTGACCGTGATACACGCAAGGCCGTGGGTGTCTTTTACAACAACTTTTATGAATCCGTGTTCAATATGGGCTGCGAAAAGAGCAATTACTGGCCGCGTTATACATACTGGCAGGCAGATGGCGGCGACGCTGACCTGTTTCTGCTGGGCGGCGGGACGATTCCGGCAATTACAGACCATTATACGCTGCTTACCGGGCGTCCGGCGCTGCTGCCAAAACGCGCGCTCGGCTATCAGGGCTCGTCCATGTATTATCCGGAGCTGGAAAAGGACAGTGACGACGCCGTGCTGGAATTTATTGATACGATTAAAGAAGAAGGCTTTCCAATCGACGGCTTCCATCTGTCTTCCGGGTATACCAGCTATGAAAACAAACGGTGTGTATTTACATGGAATACGCAGCGCTTTAAGTCACCGGCGGGATTTTTCAAGGCAATGAACGAAAAGGGCGCCCAGAACGTGCCGAATGTGAAGCCGGGAATCCTGCTCTGCCACCCGTGGTTTGCGGAATTTCTGGAAAAGGATGTATTTGTGAAGGACAGCAGGAATCCGGATGCCTGTGGCGTGGGCAAATGGTGGGGCGGCGACGGGGCTTTTTGGGATTTTACCAGTCCGCAGGCACGCAGCGCATGGAAGGCTTATCTGACGGAGCATGTCATTGCGGTGGGCACGGATTCTATCTGGAATGATAACTGTGAATATGACAGCCTGATGGACAAGGACTGCCGCTGTGATTTTGACGGCAAAGGGGGCACCATCGGGCAGCTGAAGCCGGTTATGTCTACGCTGATGTGCAAGCTGAGCAATGACGCGGTACAGGAGCACAACCCGGATGCGCGTCCGTATTCGGTATGCAGGAGCGGGAGCGCGGGCATCCAGCGGTATGCACAGACCTGGTGCGGCGATAACTGTACGAGCTGGAAAAGCCTGAAATACAACATTCCGATTATTACAGGCATGGGGCTTTCCGGACAGCCGAATGAAGGGGCGGACATCGGCGGCTTTGCAGGGCCGGCCCCGGAGGAGGAGCTGTTTGTGCGCTGGGTGCAGCAGGGGATTTTCCAGGCACGGTTTTCCATTCATTCTGCAAGCAATGACAATACGGTGACAGAACCGTGGATGTTCCGCAACTGCGCGCAGCTGATACGCAGTGCCGTGCTGTTCCGCTACCGGATGCTGCCATATTTGTATTCGGCAGAATATGAAGCGTCCAGAAACGGCGCGCCGATTATGCGTGCGCTTGTATATGATTTTCAGAATGACCCGGGCGTATATGACGAGAGCTTTACCTATCTGTTCGGGCGTGACCTTCTCGTGGCAAATGTCATTGAAAAAGGAGCGCAGACAAAGGAAGTCTATCTGCCGGCAGGCTGTAAATGGTATGACTGGAACGATAATTTTGCATGCTATGAAGGCGGACAGACAATCCAGGTACCGGTAACGCTGGAAACCATCCCGATGTTTGTACGGGAAGGCGCGGTGATTCCGATGGCGGACAACCAGCCGATGAACATGGAACGCGACCCGGTGACAGCACTGCATCTGCTGCTGGTGCCAGGTGCAGAGCGCAGCTATACGATGTATGACGATGACGGTGTCAGCAATGCGTACCGCAGCGGCATGTACCGGAAAACGAAAATCCATATGGAAGGAACGGACGTCGTAAAGGTCACATTTAAATCAGAAGGAAGCTATGCAGATTCCGTGAAAACGGTTCTGGCAGAAATTATCCGCAAAGACCGCAGCCCGTTTTGGGCAGCGCTTGACGGCCGGAAACTGGAGCATTTCCTGAACAGGAGAAAATTCGAAGCGGCTGAAAGCGGCTGGTATTACAGCCAGACGAAACGGGCCGTTTTGGTAAAATATCCGAATCCTGGCCGGGATATCACGCTGACGGTTTCTTTCGAGGATTTTGACCTGATTGGCATGTAAGGAGGAAAAACATGTTACTGAGAGAATTCTGCTCGATGCAGAAAACGGACAATGGGTATCTGATTCATGGGGATGCAGCGGACGTGATGCTGGTATTTTTGTCGGATGATGTCATCCGCATCCGGGTTTCCTTTGACCGGAAATTTGAGGAAGCGTCCTATACGCTGGTAACGACCGCGTGGGAAGACCGGATGGACGGGCTGCTGAAGGAAGAACGCACGCGCATTGAGCCTGTGAAAGCAGAGTACCGCGAGACGAATGAGGAAGTGGTATTCCGTACCAGGACGCTGGATTTAACGCTCTGCAAAAAGCCGTTTTCGTTCCGGCTGTCCACGGCGGACGGGCAGACCGTGTACCAGGATTTGCATGAGCGGGCATTTGAAAAAGACAATCTTGGAAGACTGAGCCATTATTCCAGGATAGACCGGGAGACCGACCATTTTTACGGGTTTGGTGAAAAGACAGGGCATCTGGACAAAAAGGGAAGACGCCTTCGCATGAGCCCGAAGGATGCCATCGGGCATGACCCGCAGACCGGGGACCCGATGTACAAGCATATTCCGTTTTATATCAGGATAAACGAAAACCAGCGCCATGCCATCGGGCTGTTTTACCATAATTCTTATGACAGCGTATTTGACATGGGCCAGGAGCTTTCGGGCTATTGGGAAAGATACTGCTATTACCAGGCGGACGGCGGAGACATTGACCTGTTTCTGCTGAACGGCCCGCGCATGGCTGACGTGCTTGCGCATTATACCTGGCTGACCGGGCGCAGCGCGCTGCCGACGAAGCAGTCGCTCGGGTACTGTGCATCCACGATGTATTATGCTGAGCTGGAAGAAAACTGTGACCAGGAAATTTACCGGGTCATTGACAAGCATGAAAAAGAAGAAATCCTGATTGACAATTTCTGGCTGGCATCCGGTTATACGAGCGGCGAGCAGGACAATCTGAGGTATGTATTCAACTGGAACAAGAAACGGTTTCCAGACCCGGAAGGGTTTTTCCGGGAAATGCATGCACGCGGGATTAATGTGATTCCGAACCTGAAGCCGGGCATCCTGAAACGGCATCCGTATAAAGAGCTGTTTGAAGAACGGGACGTATTTATCAAGACGCCGGACGGCAGGGAAGATTATTACGGGCGCTGGTGGGGCGGCACGGGACGGTTTTTCGATTTTACCGGAGAAGCCGGGCGCAGCACCTGGAAACAGCTTTTGATAGATAATGTCCTGAAAATGGGCGCAAAGACGGTCTGGAATGACAATTGTGAAATGGACGGCGTGGAAGATAGGGAAGCGCAGTGCGATTTTGAAGGACACAAAGGCACGATGGCAGAACTGAAAATTCTCCATTCCAATTTAATGGCATTTGTGGGGAAACAGGCACTGGCAGAGGTATATCCGGGCGAACGGCCGTATATTATCAACCGTGCAGGCTTTGCGGGCATCCAGCGGTATGCCCAGGTCTGGGGCGGGGATAACCTGACAGACTGGCGCACGGTGAAATTTAACATAGCCACGATTCTGGGCATGGGCCTGTCCGGGTGTGCCAATATGGGCTGCGACATCGGCGGCTTTGCGGGTCCTGCACCGGAAGGGGAGCTGCTGCTGCGCTGGATTCAGAACGGTATTTTCCAGCCGAGGTTCTGCATGAATTCAGCAAACAATGACAATACGGTGACCCAGCCGTGGATGTATGAGGAATACGGGGATTATGTACGCGAAGCGTATGCACAGCGTTACCGGATGCTGCCGTACCTGTACAGCCTGATGTATGAGGCGAACCAGAACGGAATGCCTGCATGGCGGCCGCTGTTTCTGGAATTCCCGGATGACCCGGAATGCTACCGCGATGAAAACCTGACGTTTCTGTTTGGCAGCAGCATTCTTGTTGCAAATGTTGTCGAAAAGGGCGCTGCATCCAGAAGGGTGTATCTGCCTGCCGGATGCCGCTGGTATGATATGAATGACAGCCTGCGCGAATATGAGGGCGGGCAGACGATTGAGGTTCCGGCTGGCCTGGGCTCTATTCCGATGTTCCTGCGCGGCTGCGGCATCTATGTAACGAGTGAGGATGTAAAGCATATCCTGCGCGACCGCATAAGGCAGCTGGACTTTCTTATCTCAGCCGAAGGAAATTCGGAGTTTGTGCTGTATGACGACGACGGGCATTCTGAGGATTACCTGCAGGGAGCCTATGCGCGCACCCATATCCACGTAGAAAGCGGGGAGCGCACAGCCATTACGTTTCGCACCGAGGGCACTTACCCGCAGACCGTAGAGCGCCTGACGCTGCGCCTGGTAAGCAGGCAAAAGGGTGCCTGCTGGGTGAGCGTGGACGGAAAACGCATTCCGAGGTTCCTTGTGCGGGAAGGCTGGGAAGAAGCAGACGCAGGCTGGTATTATAATCTGACAGACCGCACAGTCTGGGTAAAATGCCCGAAACCGGACGCCAGGGAGTACCAGATTGTGGTGTCTGCGGAGAAGTTTGATTTGATTGGGATGGCAGAGGATTAGAGGCTGCATTTGGTGGACGGCCGGGGATGGCTGGATGGAGAATTAAGAAAGATTGGGGCTGGGCTGGATAGGATGAAGCTTGGAACCAGGCATGCACTTAGGGAGGGTGCGTGCCTGGTTTTTTTCTGGTGCTGGGGAGGGTGGCTGCGCGGGCAGATTGGGAAGGTGGCTGCGCGGACGCCGGGAGAATGTGTCTGTCCTGTTTTCTTGTTCCGGTTTCGGAATGCAAGAAACCCTAAGGATTCTGCGTATACGCTCTCGCAGCCGGACGGAGCGGCAGTTAATTCGCCTTCGGCTAAAAACTGCCTCAGGGCTTGCGCCCCCTGTCTGTGTGGCAGAATGCTAAGGGTTTCTAACATTCCTGCACAGTCACAAGAAAACAGGACAGACACATTCTCCCGGCTGTCTTCGAGAACGCTTCCGGCTGAATGCGATAGGCGAAGGGCTGGAGGCGTATGGTGACAGTGCGGAGCTCTGAGTTCGTGAAAAAGAAAAAATGCAGCAGTACAGAAGCGTTTTTTGATGGCAGGGGAGCAAGAAGCAGTGTGAAGGTATTTCCGGAAGGGTGAAAGAGAAAAATGCCGCAGTGCGAAAGCGTTTTTTGGGTGGGGGGGGGCATACAGCAATGTAAAGATATTTCTGGAAGGCAAGAACGAAAAGCAAACAGCCATGCGAAAGCGGCTTTGGGATATTGTAAGCTAGCCACACGACAGCTGGCGGGAACTGTTCGTCCTGGGACGGAAGTGACTGTGAAAGAATATAAGAATCCCTAAATATTCTGCATTTGCGCTTTTGCAGCCGGACGGAGCGGCAGTTAATTCGCCTTCGGCTAAAAACTGCCTCAGGGCT
>OFGR01002460.1_pt1 | contig 12313 bp, 10 predicted proteins | sample 1521811 | NCBI WGS metagenome assembly OFGR01 (sample SAMEA3504098, study PRJEB24116) | mouse gut metagenome | biome: mouse gut; feature: mouse-associated habitat; material: faeces | place: Denmark | collected 2011
AAAATTTCGCCCTGTCATTTCCTCTAATACTTCTTCTAAATTTTCTAATGCCTGACCACTTCTTATATCTATTCCCAGAGCTGCCTTTGTTATCTCTCTATTTTTTTGATAAATCAACTCCGCAAATTTTCCAACTAAAGCGATTGGCAAATTATCCACACAAAAGTATCCCACATCTTCTAACATTTTTAATGTTGTACTCTTTCCTGCACCGGACATCCCTGTCACAATCACAAATCTCATTTTTACCTCCATACTGCCAGCATGGCTATTCATGGCATTTAAACAAGAGATTCTATTCAAACTCTCCCAATAATTTCACTTCTGGCTCTAGCATCACTTGAAATTTTTCAAATACCATCTCTTTCACAAACCCAATCAATTCCCATACATCCCTTGCCGTCGCATCTTTTGTATTAATAATAAAACCACAATGTTTTTCTGATACTCTCGCCCCTCCAATTTGCTTTCCAGCAAGCCCTGCTTCCATAATCAGTTTTGAAGCAAAATATCCTTCTGGTCTTTTAAAAGTGCTTCCAGCGCTTGGAAATTCTAATGGCTGTTTTTCTCGACGCCTTTTGGAATAGTCCTCCATTTTTTCTTGTATCCTGTTAAAATCTCCTTCTTGCAAAGAGAGCTCCGCTCCCAACGCTATCTTTTCTTCTTCCTGTAAAATACTATGACGATAAGAAAATTTCATCTCCTCTGTCGATAATGTCTGAATTGTCCCATCTCTATCTAACAATTTCACCTTTGTAATCACCTGTTTCATTTCTCCGCCATAAGCACCAGCATTCATCACAATCGCTCCGCCTAAGCTTCCCGGTATTCCAGAAGCAAACTCCAACCCTGTCAGCGAATATTCTAAAGCCTTTTTCGCCAATAGTGCCAATGGCACTCCAGCACTCGCCTCTATGCTAGTTCCTTTTCTTACAATCTGCTCCTTTTCTCTGCTACCCTGTAAAATAACTCCTCGATAGCCTTCATCAGACACCAAAAGATTACTCCCATTTCCGATTACTGTATAAGGTTTTTGATATTGATGACACAACACAATCGCTTCCTGCCATTCCTTTTCTGTCTTCAGTAACATATAATAATCTGCTGTTCCCCCAATTCGGAACGTAGTATGCTGTTTCATACTCTCATCCCTTCTAACACTAGCACTTCCTATTCTCTCACAGATCGCCTGATAAAATTCATCCGCCATTTTAATCTCCATTCAATCCAACTCTATTTCAATCCAACTTTATTTCAATTTACCTCTATTTCAATTCTATACCACTTCAACTCAACACTATCTCAATTTATACCAACTTTAACCCAACACCATTTTTGCTGCTCCATAAATCCCTGCATCATTTCCAAGACGTGCCAGAGCAAACTTTGTATTCTTCGTGCTAAATAAAGTTTTTGTCTTATAATATTTCTGAATCAAATCAATTAAAATTTTTCCTGCCTTAGAAACACCGCCACCTATTACAAAAATTTCTGGATCTACTACCGATGCCACATTCGCTAAAGCTATCCCCATATATTCTCCCATATTTTCTAACACGTCATTCGCCAATTCATCTCCATTTTTTGCCGCATCAAAAACTTCCTTTGCAGAAATATACTGTACCCTTCTCAAAGAAGAAGGCTTATCTGTTTCATTTAACAGACGTTTTGCCACCTTCACAATACCTGTAGCAGAAGCCACCTGTTCTAAACATCCTTTTTTACCACAATTACAAGTTTCTGTTTCTTCATATACAACTGGCATATGTCCTAACTCACCAGCAGCACCATTCACACCTTCCCATATCTTTCCATTAATAATAATGCCGCCGCCTACTCCTGTTCCCAACGTAATCATAACCACATGCTGATATCCCTGCGCTCCACCTTGCCACATCTCTCCCAGCGCTGCTACATTAGCATCATTTCCGACCTTTACTGGCATACCTACCTTATTACCCAATTCCTTTGCTACATCAAAACGTCCCCAACCTAAATTCACACAACTATTCACATATCCATCTGAAGTCACCGGTCCGGGAACACCAATTCCCACACCTAAAATCTCCTCCTTTGAAATCTTTCTTTCTTCTATCTTTTTTAAAATAGCAACAGAAATATCATCTAAAATAAGGCTTCCTCCCTCTTCTTTTCTTGTTACAATTTCCCAACTCTCTAACAAACCATCTTCCGAATCAAATAATCCCAATTTAATAGCTGTACCACCCAAATCCACTCCAAAACATAATCTTCCCATTTTTTTATCCTCCGATATCCATTTATTTATTCTCTATCCTATCTAACTAAAACTCAATCTTCCTCATTCTGTTTTGCAAAATTCTTCTGCACTCGATTATATAATTCCTTCGCCGCATTATATCCCATCTTCTTCTGTCTATAATTAACCGCTGCCGATTCCACAATAATCGCTAAATTACGCCCTGGACGAATCGGAATAGAATGACACACTATCTTATTTCCTAAAAATTCTGTATACTCTTCTTCCAATCCCAGCCTATCATACTCCTTATCCTTATTCCATTCTTCTAATTTAATCACCATATCAATTGATTGTGTATCTTTCACACTCTCCACACCAAATAACGTCTTAACATCAATAATCCCAATACCACGCAGCTCAATAAAATGTTTTGTTATCTCTGGTGCAGTTCCTATCAGAGTTTCATCGCTCACCTTTCTGATTTCCACTACATCATCTGTCACAAGCCGATGTCCTCTTTTGATCAACTCTAAAGCAGCCTCACTTTTTCCGATTCCGCTCTCCCCCATAATCAGCACACCTTCTCCATACACATCCACTAACACTCCATGAATCGTAATAGTAGGAGCTAACTGCACCTTTAACCAACGAATCACCTCTGCCATAAAAGAAGAGGTACTGCTTTTGGATATTAAAATCGGCACACCATATTGATATGCAATGTCTATTAAACTCTGTTCTGGCTCTAAATCCCGACAAAATATTAAACAAGGAATATTACTGGATAATAACTGCTGATAAATATTATTTTTTCTCTCTTCTGTCAAAATTTCTAAAAACGCATATTCCACATACCCAATAATCTGAACACGATCACTGTCGAAATGATCAAAAAACCCTGTCAACTGCAGTGCTGGACGGTTAATATCTGGCTGTGTAATCCGAATAGAATCCGCATCAATATCAGGTGTCTTATTGATCAAGCTCATCTTTTTTATTAATTCTGTTAATTTTACATTACGCATAACTACTCCTTTCTTATTATCAAAACTTTTATAAGAGTATATAAAATTATAGTTACTATTCAATAAATAATTGTTTGATGTACATAAAATCTCAGTTTCCGCGCAGGGGAGGAAGTATTCCAACGAAGTCGCGCTCTCGCTCCGTTCCAGACGTAATGGTACTAAATTCACAGTCCCTAACAGGACTGCTCATTAAGTACCAACGTCTTCCAAGGGACTTCTTTTGGAATACTTCCTCCCCTGTGCTAGTTCGTTGGCTATTCTAAGTAAAAAATACACTGCCTACAAAAAAGTACAAGAAAGTAATACTTTTGATTTTATCAGCTTTTTGTTAAGCTATACCTATGAATCATAATTCCACTATTGTTACACTGTTTTCATAATTACCCTAAATTTACGTTTTCATAAACAGGACTAATAAACAATTAAAAAATTTCAAACTTTTTTACATTACCATACCCTGAACAAATCTTTAAACTCAGGTAAAATGTAGTCTATACAACGTAACTGCACCATTGCTAAAAAGTAACGATTTCTCCGTGATATACCTTAAGCAGACCCTTGGAAGACGTTGGCACTTAATGAGCAGTTCCGCAAGAAGCGGGGCTGCGAATTTAGTGTCCGCTACGTCTGGAACGGAGCGAAAGCGCGTCTGACAGGAGATATATTCGCTAAAGTGTGTCCCCTTTCGCCACTATGATATAGATATATCTTCCCTAATTAGGCAAATTCTCATGAACCTGTGTCCCTGAAATCTTCAACTCATCCTCCGTTATCACAATCTCTGCCCCTTGATCATTTTGAACCGTCACCTTACTATCTGCCCATATATTAAGCTGTTTATCCGCACTAATTTTAATACTTTCCCCTGCCCAAAAGGAAATCTTATCTATCCCATTGATTTTTATCACTCCATCATTGGTCAAAAGCACCTGTCCATTTGCCCCATTCGTGGATAACTCTATCCCATTCTCTGTGAATTTCACATTATTTCCGGCTGGTGTACTGATATCTTTCACATTCGGATTCCCCATTGGATCATCTGCCTGTGCCTGTTCTGGATTATGCCCTTCTGCACAAGTAATCGCATATCCTTCTTTTTCATCATGAACAGGAAAAAATATTCGGACTTGATCGCCTTGTTTTGGCATACAATACCATCCGCTCCCATCACTGGAAGAATAAGCCGTAGAATAAGGAAACCACCAAGAACCTCCCTCATCATATCCACCTTTATCTATATCCGTCAAATGCACTTGTACCTTATCCTTTGATACTGCTTTTACAATTCCTTTCATCATTTTCCCTGCTGATTGTACATTAGGAGTAGCTGGTACTGCGATTCCAGAAAGATTTCCTGTAGAAGCACTTGTCCCTCCTCCTGGTGTAGAAGCACTACCTCCCGTCTGCAGCAAACTATAGACCAACTCTAATATCCCATCTGATAATTCCGCTGTCACACCTTTAATTAATCTCTTTTTTCCATTCAACAGCACCATATCTCCTAAATAAACATAGGCATAAGACTTCACCCTCTCCTCTGAAAAGTCCTGTTGCATTACAGAAGTAGAAGCTGACATCTGCTGATAAGTATTTGTATCACTCCCAGAAGAATAAGAAGTCGCTTCTATTTCCTTAGTCTGACTTGCCGGCGGAAGTCCCACATAAATCTGTGGTCTTTCTGATGTGATATTTGTCACAAAAGGAGCTTTTAATTGAGATGCCATTCTTTTTCCGAACTCCCAATCTGTTTCATTATACTGCATAATAAGCGCTCCAATCGCCTTATCTGATACCATCATATGTAAATCTGCAATATCCTTTATATTTGCCGTTATAATCTGTCCATAAGTTTTTGCTGTATTTTGATAAGTTTTATTCTTTTTCTCCACATCCAGCCTGCAGCTAGTAGAAGATAATACCAACTGCACCTTACTATATTCTGTTTCATTCATTAAATTTAAACTTTTTACACAGCCACAAAATAAAATAGAAGGCTGCTTTTGTGCTGTTGTTGTCACTGTCACAATCGTACTTTCATCTACCCTCTGCACATAATCCTTTGCCGCACCAGAATCAAGTTCCCCCTCAATGACTGCCTCCGCATGTTCATTTACCCTATGAACAATGGATAATTTCGTTATTTTTTGGAATGGAAAACCACTTACTGCAATATTGAAATGTGTAATCGTTTCTATCATTTTTCTTCCTCCCCTTCTTCATCTTCTAAAAATCGAATAATTTCTTTTTGATAATCATTTACATTAATTCTTATAATTTCCTTTTTCCATTTAAAAAAAATATATATATATTGATTTATCACTTCACATGCAACAAAATTTCCCCAAAGTCTTTCGCACTTTCCTATATATATTTTTTTGTACAAACTATTATTTAAAGAAAATTCCTCGATATACTGTCCATCTAAAGATACCTTAAATATCCTTCCCTCAATAACTCTCAACGCATATGGTCTTGATTCGTGAAACAAATTATATTCAGAAAATATATTTGAATATTCTAAGTTCCAATCATTCATTCCAATTTTCATAAGTATGTTTTCTTTTTCAGAAAAGAAATAAATATCACGATCTATAATGATGGCTGCTGAAAACATATAATTATTTAGTGCTATTTGATTCCGATCCATTTATATACCACCTTGAAATACTAATCATATTAAGCTCTACTGTCATATCTAATTTCAATATTTACTCAATTTTTCTCACAAATTCTCTTCATGTTAATCTCAAATCTTACCATTTACAATGTTATCAAACTTCTTCTCCCAACCGCATTTAAATAATCCACATCCAAATAAAAATGACAATTACACGAAACCTCTGTACAACCTTTTTCATCATATAAATAAATACAAGATATTTTAACTTCTGAAGATATTTTTTATAATTTTCTCCAAAGTATATAGCGATGTATGATCTCTTTGTTGCATTAATAAACTATTCCCCTATGTTCTTCTTTTAATACGCTTTTAATCCGTTCAACACCACTCGCATTTTTCCCTTATAATCCTCTCTTCCTAAGTATCCCATCCTCAATTCTCCCAAACACCAACCGGTCAATCACAATCCCAATCATCACGATCACGATCATCACCAACATAACCTGATTGATATCTGCAAGATCTCGTCCCACTACAAGGGTATGCCCTAATCCTACTGTAGCACTCATAACCTCACCAGACATCAGCGCTCTCCATGCAAACGACCATCCCTGTCTCAATCCTTCCATAAACTCAGGCATAGCAGCTGGAATAATCACCTTCGCATACAATTTCTTCTTCCCCGCACCCATTGTCCTTGCCACCTTGATCCACAACGGATTCACATTCCGAATCCCATTTCTCACCGACAAAGCAACGCTAAACGCCGATCCCATTACTACCACAAACAAGATTGCACTTTCATCCAGCCCAAACCACAATATGGCAAAAGGAACCCAGCATATACTTGGAAGCGTCTGCAAACCTAACAACAAAGGATGCAGACAGCGATGAACACCTTCACTTAATGACAAACCGATTCCCATCAAAAGTCCGAGCACTATGGATATACCAAATCCGACCGCGCCTCTGATGACACTGGATAAGAATGCCTGAAGCAGCGTTCCCTTTTCTATCAGGTTTCTACATGATTCGACTACCCCTAATGGACTGGGGAACGCATAGCTTTTCCACCATCCAAGCTGTGAAGTTCCCATCCAATACAGTCCCTGCCATACGATAATAAGCATGATATAAAATATACCGATCAGCACACGTTCCTTGCCCCAGGTCTTCTTAGTCAAACTCTCCCTGTTCACTTTGCTCCACCTCTATTCTTACATCATCGAGTATCTCTCTTCTAAGTTTTAAGAATTCTTCTGACTCTATGCGCCTCGGTCTCGGAAGCTCTATAGGATATATCTTCTTCAAACCAGTCTTACCAGCTCCGATCACAGCAACATGATCCGACAAGAACACTGCCTCCTCCACACTGTGCGTTACCAAAATCATCGTTCGCCTTGCCTCAGCACAGATTTCTGCCAGTTCTTCTCTTAACAGATTAGTTGTCTGCTTATCAAGCGCCGAAAATGGTTCATCCATCAAAAGAATCCGGCAATCCATCGCCAACGCCCGCGCAAGGGCAGCCCTCTGCTTCATCCCTCCTGAGATCTCGTGCACACGATAATTGCAGAATCTATCTAATTTAACAAGTTTTAGATATTGATGCGCCCGCTCATCCTGTTCTTCTTTGGAGCAGCCGATCACATCTAATCCGAATTTCACATTTTCGATCACATTCAGCCATGGAAATAACGCCGCATCCTGAAACATCATGATCCGGTCATTCCCTGGACCAACAATCGGTTTGCCATCCATAAGTATCTTTCCTTCTGTTGGCAGTTCCAGACCCGCGATCAAATTAAGAAGCGTCGTTTTCCCACATCCGGACGGACCAACGATACCAAAAAACTCACCATCCTCTATCTTAAGAGATACGGAAGTCAGTACTTCACCGCCCTGCTGTTGGTATTGCTTTGATACATTTTTTAATTCAAGCAACACATTTACCACCTTTCATGTCATACCAAACCAATCCTGCTCTATTCTAACTGCAAGAATCCCTCATATGGACTTTCTGCCGTAAATCCTTCACGTACACATATCTCAGAAAATGCATTCACCGTATCGGCATTTATATCAGAATTGAATGTAATGTGTTCTAAAGATGCCTCCAGTATATCTACCGCGATGGACTTATCCGTCGCAAGCTCAATCTCTTCATTAATAGCTGTCATTGCTTCTTTCGCATTTCCATTCAGATAATCCGTTGTCTCTTCATGAACCTCAAGAAACTTATTTACAATGTCTGGATTCTCTTCCATAAACTCTTTCCGCGCCACTACAACGGCAACCGGATAAGATCCTTTGCTCCAGACTTCATTTTCATCACATATCACTTTCGCGCCGCACTCGTTGATCAACGTCTCCGCCCAGGGTTCCGGAACGCACGCCGCGTCGATCTCACCATTCTGCATCAACTGGAGGATATAAGCATTTGCCGTCGCCGTCACTGTAACATTGCCGCCTGCCTCCGTCGTCGCCAGATTATTCTCGGCCAATAAGTCCAAGAAAACCAGATGCTGCGTATTACCGATCTGCGGAACTGCAACATTTTTCCCTGCAAGGTCAGAGACAGTTTCTATACCGCTGTCCGGTGAAGCAAGAAGCATCATCCCGCCGTCTGAGCATCCGGATACAACCACGACGTCTCCTTTTGACTTTACATTCGCGCTGATTGCTGGGATCGGACCGATATAGCCGATATCAATATCCCCGGAAAATAATGCGGTTACTTCGTCGGGTCCGGCGTTAAAAGAGGTCCAATTGACCTTAACATCATCCCCCAACGCTTTCTCTAATGTCCCTTCATTTTTAATCATAAGCGCCTGGCTATGCGTGATATTTGGAAAATACGCTATATTCACCGATTTATCCTGTGTCTGCTTCTCTCCGCAACCCGCACACATCAAAAGACAAACGGCACCTGTAAAAACCATTTTTGCAAAATATCTATACTTTTTTCTCTCTTTCATGCAAAATCTCACAGATTACACCTCTTGTATTTATTTATTGATATATTTTTCTATTTCTCCTAGGACATATTTTGCCGCTTCTTCCAACGATACGCCGGTTGTATCAATTGTGATTTCCGCACGCTCTGGCTTCTCATACGGACTCGAAATACCTGTAAAATTAGGAATCTCGCCATTCCTTGCCTTTTTATAAAATCCTTTTACATCTCTCTTTTCACACTCTTTAAGCGGAGTACTGACAAAGATTTCTATAAAATTTTCCTCTCCGATAATTGACCGTGCCTTTTCACGGTCACTCTTGAATGGCGAGATAAAAGAAGTCATCACAATCAACCCAGCATCATTCATTAGCTTCGCAACCTCCGCAATTCTCCGGATATTCTCAATCCGATCCTGTTCTTCAAATCCCAGATTGCTGTTAAGTCCCATGCGGACATTATCGCCGTCCAACAGCATCGTATACCTCCCGGATATACTCAACGCCTTCTCTACCTCATTCGCCAATGCGGACTTGCCTGCGCCTGACAATCCGGTAAACCAAAGTGTGACCGGTCTTTGCCCCATCTTCACCGCCCTGATTTCTCGGGTAATATCCAACTTCTGCCATACAATATTCTCAGATCTGCGAAGAGAATGTCTGATCACGCCACAGGCGGAGGTCATATTCGTCACCCTGTCTATCAGCACAAAGCAGCCGATATCTTTATGTTTCGTAAATGTATCGTACACAATTTCTTCTGCCGTTACGATATCGCACACTGCAATCTCATTCTTATATAACTTCGAAGCCCTCAAATGTTCCCCCGTATGAATATCTACCTTGTATTTTACCTTCATGACGGTTGCCGGAAGTAATTTCGTTCCTATTTTAATCAGGAAATTCTTCCCCTGTACCAGCTCTGAATCATCCATCCACAATAATGATGCAGAGAACATATTGCTGACCTTTATCTGTGTCCCCCGGACAAATACACAGCCCCTGGATACATCAATCTCTTTATTCAGCTGGATCGTTACGGGATCCCCTTTCTTTACAGTCTTTACTTCTCTGTCTGTCAATAGAATGGACTGTACCTCTGCACTTTCACCGCTCGGCAGTACAGTAAGCGGATCTCCTTCAGAAATGCATCCTGCTGCAACTTGTCCCTGATATCCCCGAAACATATGATTCGGCCGGCATACTCGCTGAACCGGCATGACAAACCCTTCTTCTTCCGTCCCGATATCAATATTCACTTCTTCCAGATATTCAAGAAGCGTCTTTCCGTGATACCATGACATGGGGATCGACTTTTTCGTAACATTGTCCCCTTCTGTCGCAGATACTGGTATGACGGTAACGCTCATAAGATCCAGATCAATGGCAAGCTTTCTTATCTCTTTTTCAATCTTCTTATATGCATATTCTTGATAATGGACAAGATCCATCTTGTTAACCGCAAAGCAAAAATGTCTTATTCCCATAAGACTGCATATCCTTGCATGACGCCTTGTCTGTACTAGGATCCCCTGCGCAGCATCCACCAAAATTACAGCAAGCTCTGCAAAAGAAGCGCCGACTGCCATATTACGGGTATATTCCTCATGTCCCGGCGTATCCGCCACGATAAAACTTCGTCTCTCCGTCGTAAAGTAACGGTACGCGACATCTATCGTAATTCCCTGCTCGCGCTCCGCCATCAACCCATCCAAAAGCAAGGAATAGTCTATCTTTCCCTCCCTGCTTCCAACTTTGCTGTCCAGTTCCAACGCTCTCTCCTGATCTGCAAAAATCAGCTTGGCATCATACAACATATGCCCGATAAGGGTAGACTTCCCGTCATCTACACTTCCACAAGTAATAAATTTCAGCAATCCATTCTTCATTTTTAGAAGTACCCCTCCCTTTTTCGCCTCTCCATGCTTCCTGCCGCCTCGTGGTCTATGACACGGCTTGTCCGTTCGGAAGTTACTGCTCCTAATGTCTCATCTACGATGGCATTTAACGTATCTGCCTGCGATTCCACACCGCCGGTCAGGGGATAACACCCCAGCGTCCGAAACCGCACACACCGCTGTACGACTTCCTCCTCCGGCAACAGGCGCATCCGTTCGTCATCTACCATAATGATATTACCGTCCCGGTATACTACCGGTCTGACCTTCGCAAAATAGAGCGGTACAATCTCAATCTTCTCTCTGGCAATATACTGCCAGATATCCTTCTCCGTCCAGTTTGACAAAGGAAATACCCTGATACTTTCTCCCTTATGTATCTGTGTATTGAATTGATTCCACATCTCCGGCCTCTGGTTCTTCGGCTCCCACGCCTGAGCCGCGTTGCGGAAAGAAAAGATCCTTTCCTTTGCCCTTGACTTCTCTTCATCTCGCCGTCCGCCCCCGAATGCCGCCGTAAAACCATATTTAGACAATGCCTGCTTCAACGCCTGCGTCTTCATAATATCTGTATACGCCGATCCATGATCAAAAGGATTGATTCCATCCCTAACCCCATCTTCATTCGTATACACCAACATCTCTATCCCTTTTTCTCTGGCGATACGGTCTCGGAACTCTATCATCTCGTGAAATTTCCAGGTTGTATCTATATGTAAGAATGGAAAAGGCGGCTTTTCCGGATAAAATGCCTTCAATGCAAGATGCAGCATAACTGAACTGTCTTTTCCAATAGAATACAGCATAACAGGCTTCTCACACTCTGCCGCTACCTCGCGCATGATATAGATTGCCTCTGCCTCTAAAGCATCCAAATGTTTATAATCCAACATATCAAAACATCTCCCCGATATTCTTTCAGAATTTGTAACTTACTTATATCTCTATTGATTTTTTCATCCACTTTTCATAAAACTCCTGGCGCTCTGTTTCATTATAAAAATGTTCGATATACTCATTTTCTTTGTAACAAAATTCTATATATCTTCTCGGAATTCTAACTTCATCGCAAAATTGCTTATAAGCATATTTATAAGATTTCTCCATTGCTTGGTTGGTACTCACTAGTTCTAATCCATTAACTCCCACAAATTCACCTAATATATTTTGTAAATTATTTATTTTCTCTAGTTTTAATATTAATAATTCAACATTTCCACACTCCAAAATACCATAACCATTTTCTTTATCAAAATTACATTGTAAAATATCTATTCCTAAATTATTTTTCATTTCTTCTTCATACCATCCCCAAAATGCTCCTTTACGGCTTTTATATCCGATATAATCTATATGACATATCATACATTTTTCAAATCTTTTTTTATTCTGATTAACTGTGAAGTCAAAAGGAGTTACTATCGACAAATAGTTTAAAAAACTTGTCTGAAAATCCTCTTCCATTATCCCTTTTACATACCATCCGACATCTGACTCTTCTTCCGAAATTTTCTGAAAAAAATGTCCAATATCTTTTGCTATAGGATCTCTTACCAATGTAATCATTTTTATTTTATTTCTAGTTTTTAAAAGA
>OFGR01002463.1_pt1 | contig 12301 bp, 5 predicted proteins | sample 1521811 | NCBI WGS metagenome assembly OFGR01 (sample SAMEA3504098, study PRJEB24116) | mouse gut metagenome | biome: mouse gut; feature: mouse-associated habitat; material: faeces | place: Denmark | collected 2011
AGCATGAGAGCCGCCAGCACACCGAGACGGTGACGCTGGACAGTAAAAACAAGGATATGGCCTCTGTGCTGGCTCTGCTGCCCCAGGAGAAGGCGTTCATCACCGACGACGGCCTTGCCGGGACGCTGACCCTGCGGCTGGATACGGTGCAGGTAGAGGTGGCCGGCTACGGCAGCTCCACCAAGCAGGTCTCCGCCACCCGGACCTATCCCAATCTGGCGGGACAGGACACCCAGTACATCCCCAAGACCATCCAGGACGGAGGGCGCACTCTGACCCTCCAGGACGTCAGCTGGCAGACGGACAACACGGGAAGTCTGGACGGCTACGCCCTGGGCGACCGCTACACCGCCGTGGCCACCTACACCGGCAGCGCCACCAGCAGCTATGTCAAAGGCTATACCGTCACCGCCGACTACACTGGGACAGTCAGCAGAATCGCCCTGAACAAGACCCGGTATGTGGCAATTTTCGAGGGGACGCCCCTCCAGCCTGCGGAGCCTGTGGACGACGGTCTGGAGGCAACCGATCCGGCCCCCGCCGCCAGCTTCAACTGGCCGCTCCTGCTGGCGCCTCTGGGCCTCATCGCCGCGGCTGGCGGCGGCATTGGGATCGCCCTGTTCCTCAAACGGCGCAGTGAGCTGGCCGAGGGCGGCGATGAGGATGCGTAATTCCAAACCTGTAATCAGAAAGGACTGGTGAATGTGATGAAGAAGAAACTGACCATGCTCCTCCTGGCTCTGTGCATGACGGCCTCCATGATGGCGACCGCCTATGCCGCGGAGCCTCTGGAGTACACTATCGACGGAGCTGGCAACCCGGAGTACGGCAAGTCCACGTCCATTGAGGTGGTGCATACCCCTGGCGGCGGGGCCATGAAAAACGAGGACGTGAGCAAGAACGCCGCTCTCGCTCCCCCCGCCTTCGGCAGCTACAGCGCCGACACCCTGCACACCGGCACGCCCCTCACTCCCAATCTGGCTCCCGGCTATCAGCCCACCTCCGGAGCCATCATCAACGGCAGCGCCGGTGTCATCCAGCCTCCCGCCATGGGCGGCAGTATGGGAACGAACTCCGGCAGCGGCTCCGTCTATGTCCCCGGCTCGTCCTCGGTGACAGTGACCAACCCCGGCAGTGCTTCAGGCGGCTATACGGCGGTGACGGACGATCTCTATTACTCCGGAGGACACTTGGGCACGCTGAAGATCCCCGCCATCGGTCTGAGCGTCAAGATCTACCAGGGTACGGACAGCGCCGCGCTGAAGAAGGGCGCGGGTCATTTTGAGGACACCTCCATCTGGGATGGAAATGTGGCGCTGGCTGCCCACAATCGGGGCGTGAACAACCACTTCGGGGAGATCCATACGCTGGAGGTGGGCGATACCATCACCCTGACCACACGGCTGGGGACCCGAACCTATGAGGTGACCAGTGTCTCCAAGGTGAGCGAGACAGACCGCAGCGCCCTCGCCGCCTCCACCACCAACATGATCACCCTCTATACCTGTGTCCGTGACCAGCGGGATCAGCGGTGGTGCGTCCAGGGCGTGGAAACCTGAGCGGTGGGAAGCATTGTATAATCTGCTTCATTTCCGCACCCTCGTTTCTCCGTTTTGGATTGCATTTTCTTCTCGACTTTCAGCCTGTGTTTCGATATTGTATTGCTTGCAAAAGCACCACAAAATACGGAATACAGGAGGAAAAAAGTATGACCAGCATGAAAAAACGCATTGCCGCCGCACTGACGGCAGCCACCCTCGCCTTTGGGCTCACCGTCCCTGCCACGGCAGCGGAAGCGCCCGACGAACCCATCCGGGTGAGCAACTACAAGGGCAGTACCCTGGAGGTGGGAGAGCGAAGCGGCCTGATCATCGGCCCCAGCGGGACCGACTACACCGTCACCTCCAGCGACCCGGACACGGTAGCGGTTGAGCAGGTGCTGACCTTCTGGGTGGCTGTCGCCAAGGCGGAGGGAAGCGCGGAGATCACCGCATCCAACAGAGCCGGGGAACGCGGGAGCGTAATGCTGACCGTCGCCGCCGCCGCTCCAGCCGCCCCCCTCACCCCGGCCACCCCCGCTGACGGGGACAGCACCGACCTGACAGACAACCAGGAGATCCGGCAGGAGATGATCCGGCTGATCAACCAGACCCGAAAGGCCAATGGCGTGTCGGAGCTTCCGGTCAACGAGGCTCTGATGAACGCCGCCCAAGCCTGCTCCAACCGGCGCTACACCTGGCATCACGCCGCAGAGGAGGGTCAAGCCGCTGCCGACGCCGGCTACCCCTACGGTTTCGGTGACAACCTCACCGTGTTCACCGGCACAGATGATGCTGCCCAGCGCGCTGTCGACAACTGGATCAACTCCCCCGGACACTTCGAGACTATGATCGACTCAAGATGCGACTGCATCGGCGTGGGCGTAACCCAGTACGACGGCATCACCTACTGCTATATGTTCGTCGGAATCCCCAACAGCGTCAATTTCTATGCGTAAGCGAAAATAAACCGGAAACGGCCTTCCAGAAGGAGGGCCGTTTTTCTTGCCAAAAAAGGAGGCTGACAAGCTATGAAAAAGTTCCATTTCCCCCGAACCCGCCTGATCGCGGCTTTGCTGGCCCTGGTCTGCGTGCTGGGCCTGCTCCCCAGCACAGCTTTCGCCGCCACACAGGATACCATCAAGATGGATGACTGTGCTTACAGCGGAACCAAGTATGAATCCCCGGCTCTGGGCGAGTGTTATATGCACCAGATGCACTTTGGCCTCAACGGAAAAAGTACGATGGGCTTCTGCGCTGAAAAGGGCAAAGGGATGGGGTGGTCGCTGAAGGGCCACACATGGGGCAATCCCAAACCTATCTCTGATCCTACGGTCAAAACGATGATGGCCTACTTCTATGCCCATTCCACCGGCGTCTTTACCGATCAGGCCAAGGCCCTGGGTGTGGACGATGTGTGGAACAGCAACTATATCTGGACCATGAACGCCTGGACGCAGGCCGTTGTCTGGCGCTACAAGGCCGGTCTGCTGTCTGATCCGGTAACGGCCTGCGCCGAGGAACTGATGTGCGTCTACAACAATCTGGAACACACAAATTACTCCAGCATTGATGATAAAATGGACGGCAGATCGTTCCGCGACCGTGCAAAATACATTCTCGACTTGGGCGCGCAGGGCGTATGGGGTGATTGTGAGGTCTATGAATACGCCTACACCGGCCCTGGCTCCAGCTACCATCCCTCTAACGATGTGCAGGCCGTCATGGTGGGTGAGCTGAACGTCACCCGCGAGCTGTACAGTCTGGTCATCAAAAAGGTGGACAGCACCAACCCCAACAAAACCTTGCCCGGAGCACGTTTCCTCGTTGCTTCCGAAAACGGCTCCTACTCCAAGGAAGTGGTGACAGGCGGCGACGGCACGGTCACAGTACCCCAGTTGGAGGCGAACACTTACGCCGTGACTGAATTGGAGGCTCCGGAGGGGTACGAAATCGACAACGCCGGCCCCCAATACGTTGTCCTGCCCGACGGAATCAATAAGACTGTGACCGTTACCTTCACCGATACCCCGGAAATCACCGGCGAGGGCAGCATCCGCAAGGTAGACACGGACGATCCCACCAAGGGTCTCGCCGGAGCGGTCATCAAGATCACCGGCGTGGACAACGATTTCACCGGAACCTATGTTACCGGCGCGGGCGGCTACCTGACCGACGTACCCTGGAAGGATATGCCCATCGGCAGCTTTACCGCTGAAGAGGTCACTCCGCCGGAAGGCTATACCAAAAGCCCGGACGTCAATAAGACCAAGCAGACCTTCGTCTGGGACGGGAAAACCGATGTGGCCCTTGTCTTTGAAAATGACGCCAAGGTAAAGGTCAAGCTCATCAAACTGGATGACAGCGACAACCCCCTCCCCGGCGCTGTGTTCAATATCCTGAAGGATGGCCAGATCATTGGCACAGAGGCCACCAAGGCGGATGGCTCCATCACCGTCACCGATGTGACCGAGGGAATGTACGCCTTTGTGGAGGTCTCCGCACCGTCACCCTTCGCTACCCTCACCGAGCCTGTGATTGCCCACGTGGATCAGGCCACCATCAGCGGCAGCGGCACAGTCACCGTGACTGCGGCGGACAAGCGGCTGCCGAATCTCACGATCCTGAAAAGAGACGCGCAGACTGGAGATGTGATCCCTGATACCCATTTTGAGGTCAGGGGCATCCACTACGGCTACCACAACGACGTAACCACCGGACCGGACGGCAGGGCGGTCCTCACCGGCCTCCCCGTGGATTCCTACGAGGTGACGGAGAAATCCGTCCCGGCTCCCTGGGTTGTAAGTGATGAGCCCACCCAGACGATCTGGCTGGAGGGCGGCGATAACAAGGAGCTGATTTTTGATAACCTCAAGCAGCCCCTTCTGAAAATCGCGAAGGTGGAGAAGGGCACAAATCCCGCCGTCTATATCCCCAACACCGTCTTTTTGATTGAGGGCGTTGACAGTGATTACCGTCAGGACGTGTCCACCGGGCCGGACGGCACAGTGGAACTGCGGGTCGCTCCCGGCTCCTACAAAATCACGGAGCGGTCTGTGCCGGAACCCTACTACGTCAGCGATACCCCGACCCAAACCGTCAGCCTCAATCCCGGAGACGAGAAAGAAGTCCGCTTTGAAAATCAGAAGAAGCCCCTGCTCATCCTCAAGAAAATTGACGCGGACACCCAGAAGCCCATCCCCAACACGGTCTTGACCGTCAAGGCCCTGGATGGGACCTATCAGGACGACTGGACCACCGGCTCTGACGGAACGGTTTCTCTCCGGGTGGCCCCAGGCGTCTACGAGGTGACAGAGAAATCGGTCCCCGCGCCCTACTACCTCCCGGATAAGGACGCTGACCGGACTCAGACCATCACCCTCAGCCCTGGCGATGAGAAAACTCTCGTTTTCCGCAATCGGAAGGCCCCGGAATTGACCATCTTCAAGGAAAATTCTATCACTGGCGAGGCAATTGAACACGCCAAATTCCATGTCACCTACACCAGCAACGGTGAGGCAGCGGAGGCCCCCGCCACCATCGACTACGGTGAGATTTATACCGACAGCAGGGGCGAGATTCGCCTCCATGAGCAGGGTAAGCGGCTGTACCCCGGCGAATTTACCATCACCGAGGTGGAACCGGCGGACGGATTCCAGCTCAAGGAACCCCTCACCCAGACGGTCATCATCCACGGAAATGAGAGCAAAACGGTCCGTTTCCAGAACACCCCTCTCTCGGCCTTGGTGGTCTGGAAATATGACAGAGTTACTGGCGCTCCGGTTGAGGGCTGTATTTTCCAGGTAAAGTATATGTCCGGAACCAGCGGAACAGGCGGAACAGTCATTGGCACATACCGTACCGGCCCCGGCGGCAGCTTCACCATCAACCGCCTGAAGGCAGGCGCTTACACCGTCGAGGAACTGGCCAGTGATGGCGATCACGTCATGGACGCCGCGCCCCAGACCGCCTATATCTCCGGCAAGGAGCAGGACGTGGTGCAGCTCTACTTCGGCAACAGTCCCAAGGGCGCGGTTTTGATCAAGAAAATTGATTCTGTGACCCACGAGCCTTTGAGCGACTGTGAATTTTTTATCACCGACAGCCACGGGACTATGCTGGGCGACGCCAACGGCAAGTTTGTGACGGACAGCGTCGGCACCATCCTCGTCTCCAATATCGACCCCGGTACCACCATCGTGGCGCGTGAAACCAGAGCAAAGGAAAACTACATTCTGGACGATGTGCCTCAGACAGCCACCATCAAGGCGGGCCAGACCGTGAGCCTCGAGTTCCGGAACCAGCCCAAGGGCTCTGTCACGCTCTATAAATTCAGCAGTGCGGACCGCAAAACGCCTTTGGAGGGGGTAGGCTTCAAGATCACCTACGCGGACGGCAAGGTCGTGGACAACATCGGCGGCAAGCTGTCCAGTAATGGCATCTACTACACGGATTCCGAGGGCCAGATCAATATCAGCGGCGTGACCGGGACGCTGATCTTTACAGAGGTGTCCACAATTCCCGGCTACCTGATCGACGAAAACCGGAAAAGCCAGACCATCGTGGTCAATCCGGACGACCATCAGAGCGTCTACTTCTACAACCAGCCTGTTGGGTCCATCCTGGTCAAGAAGATGAGCAGTACCACCAAGGAGCCGCTGAGCGATGTGGTCATCCGCATCACCCGGACGGACGGTTCCGTGGTGGGGACCTCCAACGGCGAGTTCCGAACGGACGAAAATGGGTTCATCAAGGTAGACGTGGAGCCGGGCAGCTATATCGTGCAGGAGGTATCCGCAAAACCTGGATTCCTGCTGGATGATACCCCCAAGGTGGTCGAGGTGAAGGGCTCCGGCGTTTACAACGTCGAGCTGTTCAACCAGCCCCTGGGATCTTTGGTCATCCACAAATACAGCAGCCTGGACCGCAAGACCCCCTTGGCCGGAGTGCAGTTCAAAGTGACCTACGCCCCCGGCTGTGTGGTGGATGATGAAAACGGCAAGGTGTCCTCCAACGGTATTTACTACACCGGGCCGGACGGAACCATCACCATCAACGGGATCGTGGGCACTGTGACCATCACGGAGCAGGCCACCATTCCCGGCTACACCATCGACCCGGAAACCCGGAGTCAGACCATCGTGGTCAACCCGGATGATGTGCAGCACACTTACTTCTATAACTCGCCCAAGAACACCTTGATCATCGAAAAGTACCTGGAAACCGAGAGCGGTAACGAGCCGCTGAAGGGTGTGACCTTCCTGGTCACCGACTCCAGCGGAGCCGTCATCGGCAACAGCAACGGCGAGTACATCTCCGGTGAGGATGGCCGGGTGGTCATTGCCGGAGTAGAGCCTGGAACGACCGTGAATGTGCAGGAGATCAAGGTGCCCGAGGGTGTGGTGCTGAATTCCATTCCCAAGAGCATCAAGATCAGCGACGATGGGGCAAATATCCTCCGTTTTTACAACAAAAAGACGGGATACCTCGTTGTCCGCAAACTGGATTCCATCACGAAACAGCCGCTGGCAGGGGTTGAGTTCGAGTTGACCTATGCGGACGGCAGCTATGTGGATGACGCCTTCGGCCACCTGTCCAGCAAGGGCCGGTTTGTCACCAATGACGCTGGGGAAATTCGTGTCCCGGTGGTGGGAACCATTGTGGTCAAGGAGGTCAAGACACTCCCCACCCACGTCATTGACCAGGCCACGCAGATCCAGGCAGTCAAGGTCAATCCTGCGGACACGCAGACCATCACCGTGTACAATGAGCCGCTGTGTTCGTTGACTTTGCGTAAACTGGATGCTGTCACTGGAAAGCCCGTGCCTAACACTGAGTTCACCTTGAAGGATGGCAACGGAACCGTTCTGGGCCGCTATACCACTGGGGCTGATGGAACCGTGACTGTAACCGGACTCATTCCCAATTCCACCATCGTGGTGGTGGAAACCAAGGTGCCCGCCAACTACGTCCTCGACCCCACCCCCAGGACCATCATCGTCCGCAACGGCAGCAACAGTGTTGCCAGCGGCGGGACCAGCAGCGGGGGAACGGTCAGCGGCGGCAGCACTGGTACAACTGGCGGCGGAAATGCCGGTACAGTTGGCGGCGGCAATGATCTGACCATGGAGAATATGCCCAAGACAACATTGACCATCGAAAAATATCTGGAGACTGACGCCGGCAATGTGCCGCTGAAGGGTGTGACCTTCCTGGTCACAGATTCCAGCGGCGCCATTCTCGGCCCCAACAACGGTGAGTACACCAGCGATGAGAATGGCCGCATTGTACTCCCCAATCTGGAGCCGGGAACGGTTATCACCGCCAAGGAACTCCGTGTGCCCGACGGCGTGGTGCTGGACCCCACCCCCAAGAGCATTGAGATCAAGGGCGGTATGGGAGGCCAGACCCTCACCTTTATCAATAAGAGCGCGGGCGGGCTGGAGCTGATCAAGGTCAACGAGGCGGACAAGAGCCAGCGCATCCCCAATGTCACCTTTGAGGTCAGAAAGATGGATGGCGGGCTGGTGGATACCATTACCACGGATAAACAGGGCCGCGCCCACCTGGACTTGGACGCCGGGGACTACTACGCGGTGGAAACCGAGGCCGGTAAAGGCTTCAAGCTGGACAGTACACCTGTCTATTTCACCATCCGGGACGGTAAAACGACCACCCTCACGGTCACAAACCGGGCCATGAGCGGCATCCTGATCCATAAGGTCGATGCCACCACCAAAAAGGGAATTTACGGGGTGACCTTCCTGCTCTACGACGCCAATAAAACCCCCATCGGACAGTACAGCAGCGATGACAAGGGCTATGTGTATATCGACGATCTGCCCTCCTCTGGCCGCTACTACCTGCGGGAGCTGGAAAATGAGGGGTATCTGGTGGATACTCAGCTGAAGACGGTCTATGTCACCGATGGGACCACCACTGAGATCACCTGGGAGAACACCGCCGTCACAGGACAGATCCAGATCACCAAGACCTCCGAGGACTACAATTCCATGAACGGCTGGCCCGCCGGGACCCCCATCCCCAACACTGAGTTTGAGATCTACCACTACCGCACCGGCAATCTGGTGGATACCATCCGCACCGATAAAAATGGCGTCGCTGTGTCAAAGCCTCTGCCGTTAGGGCGATACAAAATTGTGGAATCCAAGGCTGCCGATTTTTACGGGCTGGACAAAACCCCCATTGAGGTGGAGATCGAGCACGCCGGCCAGATCGTCAAGACGGCCATGACCAACAAAGCCCTGTACACCAACGTCTCCATCAAGAAGACCGGCTACACCGAGGTCATGCCCGGCCAGCAGATCCGCTATGATTTCTCCGGTATTGCCAACAACTCCACCACGGCTCTCACCAGCTTTTACTGGAGGGACACTCTGCCCGTTCAGGCGGTGCGGCTGGACAAGATCGTCACCGGGACCTACAACGTGCCGGGGAATTACAAGATCGTCTATAAGACCAATCTCAGCAGTGAGTACCGCACCCTGGCGGACAACGTCAGCACCCAGCAGAACAAGGTCATCATCGCGTCCCCTGCCGCTCTGGGCCTCGCGTCCAATGAGTGTGTGACCGAATTCATGTGCGTGTTCGGCGTGGTGCCCTCCAACTTCCGGCAGGTGGAGGCCCCGGCAGTCTACTGCAATGTCCTCCCCGGCCTGACGGGCGGCACCCAGTTCGTCAACCAGGCGGATGTGGGCGGCATATACAACGGCCAGTGGATCATGGCGACAGACCGCTGGGTCACCACGGTTTACAAGCCCTCCAAGCCCCTGCCCAGAACAGGGTATTGATCTGCTAAGTACGAAAAACCATATATAAATGTATAGAGGGGCCGTCCTTCGGGGCGGTCCCTCCGCTTTCAGGAGGTAACTATGCGTAAATTCAAAAAATATCTGCGTCCCATTCTCCTGGCTCTGGTGGTAGCCGCCATCCTCTGCGTCCCTGCCTTCGCCACCTCCGGCGGCAAAGGCAACGTGGGTGCGGTGGTGGAAAGCACCTGGAAGGACGCCGCCGGACAGATCAAAACCGTTGTCAATAACGTGGTTTTTCCCGCGCTGGACATGGTTCTGACCATCGCTTTCTTCGGGAAAGCGGCCATGAGTTACTTTGATTACAAGAAACATGGCCAGTTCGAGTGGACCGGGCCGGTGATTCTTTTTGCCTGTCTCATCCTCACCCTCACAGCGCCCACGTACATCTGGACCATCATCGGGATTTAAGGAGGGGGCGCAGAGATGAATGAAACCAAAAACAAAATGGTTCTTCTGGCGGAGCAGCTGCGGGAGCTGACTCACGGAATATGCACAATGGGGCCCGGTCCCTATGGAATCGGTGTGTCAACGGACGCCGCTTCGTCTCTGCGGGCAGTCCTCCAACTGTCGCCAGACCCGTTTCTGGAGGAGAATTTTGGCATGTCCGGCGAACAGGAGTGCAAAGCGGAAATGCTGGGGTTTGTTGGAGACGGCGGATGCGGCCGGGAATATCTCTCTCAGGAAGAACTGCGGGAGATCAGTCAGGGAGATGACCCCGCCGCCCGCATGGTGGCGGAAGCGGTTCTCCGGATCAACGAATCAAAGCCTACCGTTACCGTGCGGGAATGTAATGATGCGTTCGGCATCCTGGCGGACTGGGAGATCAACGGCCAGAGCAACCGCTCTCCGGCGGAGCAGGCATTCATTTCTTCCCTCACCGGAGATCCGGCTCCGAAGGCCGGGATGGAAATGGGCATGTGACATGTAACCCGCTAAACGAAATGCGTCAGCCAGAGCTTCTCTTGCCGCAAACAGGTGGTCAGATCAACCTTTTTGGTCCCGACCTCCATGAAGGAGATGGTGGCGAAGTTCCCTTCCCTCTTGGTCAGGAGTCCGCGGCCAAAGATTTTGTGGGTGACCTCCGTACCGGGGATGTAGTCCTTCATCCAGGCGGCAAGCTGTTCCTTGGAGGGGCCGGAGGGCTTGGCTGGCAATGGCTTCCGTTCCGGCTCCTGCGGCTTCTTCGGCTCCTCGCCCAAAAACTGGGAGACAAAGGTGAAGGCGGCGTTGGACGGCTCTCCGAATTTGTTCTCATAGCAGAGGAACTCCAGCTGCTTCTTCGCTCTGGTGGCCCCCACATAGAACAACCGCCGCTCCTCCTCCAGCTCCTCGTCCTCATCCGCGGAGGGCAGCAGTCCGTCCACCACATCGATCAGGATGACGCGGTCGTACTCCAATCCCTTGCTGGCGTGGATAGTGGACAGCACAAACGGGCAGTCCGGACGGGGCCCCAGGGTCTCAATGTGGTCTTTCAGCTCCCGCAGGTGCAGAAGAAACTGCCCCACTGTAGGTGTCTGATTCGCCAGGGAGAGAAGAATATCCAGCTTGGCGGCGTCCCCGTGCTGCTCCTGGAGGTAGTCCCCATAGCCCATGTACCGCACCAGCCGCTGGATGGCGGCGAAGCTGGTGAGATAGGGCAGCTTGGAGTAGTGGGTCTGCATGGACTTTACCTTCCCCATCTGCCACGGCTCCAGCTCCCCGCTCTCCAGCAGGACCTCGAAAACGCTCTTGTCCCTGGGCATCCCATAGAGCAGCTTGGCCACCACCGCTTTTTTCAGCTTCAAATCCAGCTTGTAATAGAAGCGGAGAAAAAGGTCTTTGTTGCCGTCATCGAAGGCGAATTCCAGCATATCGGTGATGTCCCGCACCAGAGGGCTGGTGAAGAAAAATCCCTCCCGCTGGCGGCAGGCGTAAGGGACCCCCTTCTGCTCCAGCAGGTCGATGAGCGGCAGGGCGCTGTCATTGTTGCGGTAGAGAACCGCCGTGGATTCGGTGCAATTCTCCGCCACTTTCAGCAGGTAATTGTACTGGCGGTTGTAGTCCTCCAGCATGATCCTGCGGATGGGACTGCCCTGCTGGTTCTCGGTACGCATTTTCTTCGGGCGTCGGCTCTGGTTGCGGCGGATGAACGCATCCGCCTTCTCCACGATGGCGCGGGTGGAGCGGTAGTTGGTTTCCAGCTTCAATACCTTCGCACCGGGAAAGACCTGCTCGAACTCCAGCAGAGCCTGGGGCCATGCGGCGCGGAAGCCGTAGATGCTCTGATCTTCATCTCCCACCATAAAGATATTGCCGCTGCCGGATGCCAACAGGCGGAGGATGGCATGCTGGATCTTCGAGGTATCCTGGGCCTCGTCCACGCAGATGTAGGGCCACCGGCGCTGGAAATATGCCAGGATATCCGGGTGCTGCCGGAAAATGCGGTATGTGAAGACCATCTGGTCATCGAAGTCCATGCGCCTGCTGCGGAGAAGATAGTCCTGATATTCGAAATAGACCCGTGGAAAATCCATCCCGTCTACCTTGTGGGTGTGGATCTCGGATTCGGTCAGCATCATATTCTTGCAGTAGGTGATATGCGTGCGTGCGTCCTTCACCTGAAGGTCACTGGGGAACGCGGTTCCGGTACGGGCCAGCAGCTCGCGGATGACACTGTTGATCTGCCGCTCATCGTCCAGCAGGGCGAAGGGCTCCGTTCCCTTCTGCCGGGCGTAGCGTCCGATCACCACCGCGCACAGGCCGTTGATGGTGCGGAAGGTCAACTTGTCCGCGTGGCCTTCCCCGAAGAAGCTGATAAACCGGGCCTTCATATCCCTGGTGGCCGCCACGGTGTAGGTCACGGTCAGTATCTGCTCCGGGCGGATGCCTTTGCAATGGAGCATGTACCCCAGACGGGTGACCAGCACGGTGGTCTTGCCGCTCCCCGGCACG
>OFGR01002465.1_pt1 | contig 12290 bp, 13 predicted proteins | sample 1521811 | NCBI WGS metagenome assembly OFGR01 (sample SAMEA3504098, study PRJEB24116) | mouse gut metagenome | biome: mouse gut; feature: mouse-associated habitat; material: faeces | place: Denmark | collected 2011
TTCTTTTAAGGTGACCGAAATGGCAACCTGCTTCTAATAATTGGTCAAATGTAGGTGTTGACATTTTGTTGTAAAATTGTTTACGTTCTTTTTGTTTTTACAATTTCGCAGTAGGGAACGTGTCCATCCGCAAAATTTAGATACTAAACACTTCGGGGCTTGCGGCATTACCGCTATACACCCCTTATATCAGGCAGCCCTAAGCGGCTGCGGAGATATTAACGTTTTGAGAACTGGAAGCGCTTGCGGGCTTTGGGCTGACCGGGTTTCTTACGTTCAACGGCACGCGGGTCGCGGGTCATGAAGCCTTCAGCACGGAGTGCGGGTTTGTCCTCGGGATTGATCTTAACCAATGCACGGGCTATAGCCAGACGGAGTGCTTCTGCCTGTCCTTTGTAGCCGCCACCGTCGAGATTTACGTGGATGTCGTATTTCTCAGCAACTTCGAGGGTGCTCAGCGGCTGCTTTACGATATACTGGAGAATTGAAGAGGGGAAGTAAACTTCCAAGGGGCGTTTGTTGATTGTGATGGCACCGTTGCCTTCCTTTACAATCACGCGGGCCACTGCGGCCTTACGACGGCCTACTGCATTAACTGTTTCCATACTTCCTGCTCTTATTTCATTTTGTTGATATCAAATACTATAGGATTCTGAGCTTCGTGGGGATGGTTGGGACCATTGTACACGTGCATATTCTCGATCAAGCGACGGCCAAGACGGTTCTTGGGGAGCATGCCTTTCATAACCTTGATGTAGAGAGGGTGCATACCGGGCTTGATGTGCTTGTTGAACGATTTCTTCATCAGGATCTCAGGGTTAGCGTAGCGCTGGCCACCGGGATAACCTGTGTATGAGAGATATTCGCGATCTGTCATCTTTTTGCCGGTCAGGACAACCTTGTCTGCATTGATGATGATCACATTGTCGCCACATTCCACGTTGGGTGAATAGCTGGGCTTGTTCTTGCCACGCAGGATTTTGGCAACTTTAGAGCAAAGACGACCGAGATGCTGGTCGGTGGCGTCGATAAGAAGCCACTCTTTTTCCACGCTCTGAGCGTTGGGGGTTAATGTTTTGTAACTTAAAGTATCCACTTTTAATTAATTGATAAATAGTTAATTAATTTTGATACGCACCGCAGGATTGCCCGGCCAAAGGCATCGCTCCGGCTCGCATCATCGATTTATTTTGGATATAATCGGACTGCAAAGGTAGTGATTTTTCGTCGCGAAACCAAACCTTTTCAACTATTTTTCAAGCACTTCGGGAAATATTTTTCTACAAGGCCACTCCCCGGTGCCCATTCATCGCCTGAGGGAATCCACAGCAGCCAGATATCGGTCAAGTCCCGTCGCCTTATGGATCGGCTTCCATCCCTTGCGGCCAATCAGGGTCTGCGGATAATCCCAGAATGGCTTCATCTTCATCAGAATCTGGCTGTCGCCGCAAAGAGTCGACTTGTAATACCTGAAAATCTCATCATGGACACGCAGCAGACCGTCAACAACCATATCATCCGGCACTACTTTTCCACTCCGCAATTCCAGCCCCAGCGAAGATCGTGAGAGCAATCCCCGGCCAAGCATAACTCCTGCCAAGTCCGGATACCTGTCCCTGACCATCATCACATCCTCAATCGAGCATAGATCGCCATTATACACTACCGGATTGGCCGATCCCCTCAACAGTCTGCCAAACTCTCCGTAATGCAATTCGCCTGAATACTCCTGCCGGGCCGTCCGCGGATGAACGGTCAGATGAGCCAGCCGAACGCCATTGAGGATCGGAAGCACATCACGCCAGGCATCCGCCCGGTCATATCCGAGGCGCATCTTAATGCTGAACTCCACATTCTCCACGCTCCGCAGATAATCCGCAACTGAAGCCACAATCTCAGGCCGCTCCACAAGAGCCGCACCCCTGCCCTTGCGACACTGCAGCGGAAACGGGCACCCCATATTCAGGTCGATCCGGCGCACACCGCGTCCCGACAGCTCGTCAACGATAATACGAAGTTCATCAACATCCGAAAAAATCGCTTGCGCCACAACATCTGCACCATCATCGAGAGGCGACACGGCATCACGCAGATCACGCTGCCTGACTGCGCCCTTCTCCACCCTAACAAAAGGAGTGAAATAGCGGTCCACGCCGCCAAACACCATTGAATGCGCACGCCGCCACGGAGCTTCTGTATAGCCCTGCAGCGGCGCGGCAAATATTTTCAGATCATCCATCAGATACGGTCAAGCACTGTGCCGATCAGATCATGGATAGCAGTCTTATAATTCGGGGTGGCATCATGACGCATGCGGTTGGCGATGATCGAACAAACGGTCATAGCCTTGTGTCCCATCAGACGCGACAAACCCTGCAGCGGTGCCGACTCCATCTCATAATTGGTCACCTTCCGGCCATTATGACGGAACTCTTCAATCCTGCGGTTAAGATCCGGATTCGAGAGCGGCAGACGCAGTTCTCGTCCCTGAGGCCCATAGAAACCCACCGCCGAGATCGTGTTTCCGCGCACCATGTCATCCCGTCCGATCAGATCCACAAGTTCCTCGTCGGCATTCACAACGTATGGCTTTGCCCACAGCGGATTCCAACCCACCGACTCACAGAAGTCATGCTCGAAATCAAGATCCGCAACTGAATTGCGGCCTGCATAGTAATTCAGCACTCCATCAAACCCAATAGCCTTCTCAGCAATCACCGGCGTGCCTAATTTCAGTTCTGGCTGCAAAGCTCCAGAAGTGCCTATACGCACCATTGTCAGTGTACGGTGCTCCGGCTTGACCTCTCTGGTCTGAAAATCCACATTTGCGAGCGCGTCAAGCTCATTGATCACGATATCGATATTATCAGGCCCGATACCATGGCTAAGACACATGATAGGTTTACCTTGGTATGTACCGCCTATAGTGTGGAACTCACGAGAAGAAACCTCAAAGGTCTTCGTATCGAAAAACGAAGCCACCATATCAACGCGACCGGGGTCTCCGACAAGGATAATGCGGTCGGTCAACTGCTCGGGAAGCAGATGCAGATGAAACACGGAGCCATCTGAATTGATGATAAGCTCGGAAGGTGCGATTATCTTTTTTTCCATATATACTTGATTTTAGGTAATTATATTCTAAAACAATCAATAGCTGCGTTTTGTGCTTACGCAAGCCGGTATTTTCCACCCGGATAGGTCAGGATCAGCCCCTTGAATTCCATATCTATCAGCAGGGACATCATCCTGCCCACATTGGTATTCATGGCAATGGCTATCTGGTTCAACTGACCCTCCCCACACTCCGTGAGATAGTCAATCACGGCCTGTTCCTCAGCGCTCAGCTCCTGAAACAGTGTTTGCTGCACAGCCTGCCCCGACTCTTTCGCTGGCCAGTTCATAGCATGCATTATATCTCCGGCATCCTGCACCAGTGCCGCCACATTCCGCCTGATAAGATCATTGCATCCTGCGCTGTAGCGATCCGATGTGCGCCCCGGAAGCGCGAACACATCGCGGTTATAATCCGCCGCCAGATTGGCCGTGATCAAAGCACCGCCCTTGGCTGCCGCCTCTGCGACGACAACGCAGTCGCTCATCCCGGCCACTATGCGGTTTCGCGCCACGAAGTTTCCCTTATGTACAGGATCAGAACTTGAATACTCTGTCACCAGACCTCCGGAACCACGTACCATATCGGCGGCGAGCTGACGATGCTGCGCCGGATATATCATGTTCAGCCCATGAGCCAACACCCCGACGGTCGGCTTTTAGCGACGCCTGATGCGCCGCGGCATCTATTCCGAACGCCAGTCCGCTGACTATCATCAGGGGCTCCGCCATGTTTGCAGCGAGATCGCCCACAAGCCTGTTCACAAAATCGATACCGTATGGCGTGGCATGACGCGTGCCGACAATCGCCACTATCTTCCCCCGGTTCATATCGGCCGGACCGATGGAGAAAAGCATCAGTGGAGCATCATCGGCATCGGCAAGTCTCGCTGGATAACGGTCGTCGGTAAAATATAGAGGCGTTATATTGTGTGCTGCTATAAAATCAGCCTCTCTGCGGCCTCGGTCAAGCATCGTGCGGCGATAGTCCGCATCAAACAGTCTGTTCCCGAACCCCATCATCGCCCCGAGTTGACGCTCATCAAGCTCAAAGAATCGCTGCTCGTCGCCACAACGTGCGAGCAACTGCTCCGCCATCACGCGGTTCATTCCGCGAAGCGAGGAAAAAGCGATCCTGTATGCCAGAGCATCATCCATAAAGCCGATGGTTTTCAGTATTTACAGATATTTGGCGAAAGCTTCCGCCAACACTTCGCCACGGCTGAGACGGCCTTTCTCAAGACACACCACCGTAACCTCCGCCCTGACTACAGGCTCCAGATCCGGTAATGAATAAATATCCTGGATAAACACAAACCGCGCACCATCGCGTCGCATTGCCAGTTTGCTGACCATATCTTCGCCAAGTCCGAGCGGACGGAGATATTCTATGCTCACGCCTCTCAGCACGGGATCAATCCCGGCCTCCTGCATGCTGCGGAACGACGTTCCGGCTGCCCGGCAGAACTCATGGCGCGTATGCTCCAGATAATGAAGATACACGGCATTATTGACAATGCCCTGCGAATCCACTTCATAATCGCGGACTCGCATGGGCATTTCAAATACATATTTTATATCTCTTGCGATATTCATTTGTTGACTCTGAATCGGTCCACGCCATCACGCAGATAAGCCACCGCCTGACGCGCGGCGGCAAGACCGGCGTTGATATTCGCCTCGGCGGTCTGCGCACCCATTTTCTTGGGCGTGAAGAACACTCGTCCGGCAAATTTCTCCGACAGTTCATCAGCATTTCCTGGCTTCACGTCGGCCACATACTTCAGATCCTTGCGATCCTCAAGCGCCTTTGCAAGTCCGGCCTCGTCGATAACCTCCTTACGTGCCGTATTGATCAGCACGCCACCATTGGGCAGACGGGTGATCAGATCATACCCTACAGAGCCCTTGGTCTCAGCTGTTGCAGGGATATGAAGCGACACGAATTTATTATTGCTGTATAGCTCCTCAACCGAGTGAACCGGCTTGACTCCGGCCTCCTCAATAACGGAATCGGGGCAATAGGGATCGAGAGCCGACACTTCCATTCCGAAACCCTTGGCGATACGGGCCACATTGCGGCCAACCTGACCGAACGCATGGATACCGATTGTCTTGTCTTTAAGTTCCGTGCCGGATGTACCGTCGTACATATTGCGGACAGCCATCACGGTCATACCGAACACGAGTTCCGCAACGGCATTGGAATTCTGACCGGGGGTATTCTCTACGCATACGCCATGGGCGGTTGCCGATGCGAGATCCACATTGTCGTAACCGGCACCTGCACGGACAACGACTTTCAGATTCTTCGCCGCATCAAGCACCTCGGCATCCACAATGTCACTGCGGATGATCAGACCGTCGGCCGTGGCTACTGCATCAAGAAGCTCCTGCTTGCTGCCATATTTTTCAAGAAGGGCAAGTTCATAACCGGCGCCCTCCACTATTTCTCTTATTCCGTCGACAGCTGCGGCTGCAAACGGTTTTTCTGTTGCTACAAGTATCTTCATGGCAGTGATCAATGTTTCGATTCAAATTCCTTCATTGCAGCCACAAGCACCTCAACACTCTCCATAGGCAGGGCATTATAGAGCGATGCGCGGAAACCGCCCACTGAACGGTGGCCCTTGATACCTACTATTCCCTTGGTTGAGCAGAAGTCAACGAAATCCTTCTCCAGCTCCTTATATTCGGGAGTCATCACGAAGCAAACGTTCATGATAGAGCGGTCGGCCGGATCTGTCACTGTACCTTCGAACATGCGGCTGCTGTCGATCGCGTCATACAGACGTCCGGCTTTGGCCACATCCATCTTTTCAATCTCGCGGATACCGCCAAGCTCCTTGTAGTAGCGCAAGGTCTGGAGTGCTGAGAAAATCGGGAGCACCGGGGGAGTGTTGAACATGGAGCCTTTCTTCACGTGTGTGCGGTAATCGAGCATCGTGGGGATCTGACGTTCAACATGGCCGAGAGCCTCATCGCGCACAATCACGATGGTAACGCCGGCAGGAGCAAGATTCTTCTGCGCTCCGGCATAGATTATGTCATATTTGGAGACATCGACCGGACGAGAGAATATATCGCTCGACATGTCGGCTACAAGACGCACATTGCCGCAATCCGGATCATAGCGCATCTCTGTGCCGTAGATGGTATTGTTTGATGTGAAATGGAAATAGTCAACATCCTCCGGCACGGTGTAACCTTTGGGGATGAATGTGAAGTTGGCATCCTTGGAAGAAGCTACAACGTCAACCTCGCCGAACAGACGGGCTTCTTTGATTGCGTTGGTGGCCCAGGTTCCGGTCTCAAGATATGCGGCCTTACGGTTCAGAAGATTGTAGGGCACCATGCAGAACTGCATGCTCGCGCCTCCGCCAAGGAACAGAACGGAGTAACCTTCCGGTATCTCAAGCAATTCTTTGACCAGAGCGGTGGCCTCGTCCATAACTGCCTGAAACTCTTTGCTGCGGTGGGAGACTTCAAGTACCGACAGTCCTGTGTCTGCGAAATTGAGGATTGCATCTGCGGTGTTCTTGATTGTGTACTGGCTCAGTATCGAAGGGCCGGCATAAAAGTTGTGCTTCTTCATTATTTATATTTTTTGAAAGCGTTTGTTATTAGACACACAAAATTACGTAAATTTTTCTCTAATCCCAACATTCCGGTGGCTAATCTTCCGAATAGTGACGCAGAACGCGGCGGTAGGAGTTGAATATTTTCGACTTGGACACGAATCCGACATATTTGCCGCCGTCAACAACCGGCAGGTTCCATGCTCCCGTATCATCGAATTTCTTCATCACCTGTTCCATCGACGCATGTATATCGATCAATGCAGGTGGTGTCGACATGAATTGGGCCACGTGCATGCGCCGGTAAAGATCGGGGCGGAACATGATGTTGCGTATGTCATCCAGCAACACCACTCCCATAAGTTTTCCATCTCCGTTGACAACAGGGAACAGATTGCGGCTCGACTGCGAGATAACCTTGACCATCTCGCGCAAGTCCATTTCCGGGGTCACGCAATGAAAATCCGTCTCGATGACATTATCGATCTTCAGCAGCGTCAGCACCGCCTTGTCCTTATGGTGGGTCAGAAGCTCGCCACGTTGCGCCAGACGCATGGCATAAATGCTGTAGGGCTCAAACGATTTTATCGTGATATATGACAAGGCCGACACTATCAGAAGTGGCAGAAACAGTTCATAGCCACCCGTAAGCTCCGCTGTAAGGAACATACCCATCAGCGGCGCATGCATCACACCGGCCATCACGCCGGCCATACCCATCAGCGCGAAATTCTTGACCGAAAGATCAAGCCCGAAAATATGATTCAAAGAATAGGCGAACAGGAACCCGGCCATACATCCCACGAACAGCGACGGGGCGAACGTTCCGCCCACTCCGCCTGCTCCGTTGGTGGCCGATGTGGCAAACGCTTTTGTCACGGTCAGCGCCGCCACGAATGCTATTATGAACAACACGGAGTTTCGGTCGGGATAGAAAACGGAGCCGTCCACTATCGCCGACGTGTTTCCTTGAAGCAGGGAGATTATGGAGCTGTAGCCTTCGCCATACAACGGTGGGAACAGGAAGATCAGACATGACATGATCACCACACCTATGCCATATCGTTTCCATGGGCTTTTTATCCGGCCGAACATATTCTCCATCATGTTCATCACTCTGGTGAAATATAGCGATACCAGTCCGCAGAACACTCCGAGCAACACCACGTAGGGTATTCTCGTGGTCATGAACTGTTCGCTCTGAACAAAGAAAAATTCCGCCTCATAACCGGTGAACGCATACGAGACAACGGCTCCGGCTATTGAAGCCAACAGCAACGGCATCACGGAAACAGTGGTGAGATCGATCATAAGCACCTCAAGCGTGAACAGCGTACCGGCTATCGGAGCTTTGAAAATCCGGGCGATGCCGGCCGCCGCGCCGCAACCGACCATGATCATCAGCACTCGCGGCGACATCCGGAAAAGCGACCCGACCGTAGAGCCTATGGCAGCCCCGGTAAACACGATTGGGCCCTCCGCGCCGACTGATCCACCGAAGCCTATCGTGACGGAGCTGGCACAGAGCGATGAGAATATATTGTGGCGTTTCATGCGGCTCTTATTCTGAGAGATCGCATAAAGGACTCGCGTCACACCATGGGATATATTGTCGCGCACAACATAGCGCACAAACAGCAGTGTGATCAGCACACCTACCGCCGGCAGGATGAAATACATGGCATTACCGCCTGTCATCACCACTCCCGAGGTGACAAACCGGGCTATCACCGAGATCAACCATTTCAGAAGCAACGCCGCAAAACCGCCGAGAGTCCCGACCACTAAGGCCAGGATCACGACAAACGTCTTTTCCGGTATGTGGCGTTCTCGCCACAGAAGCAGGCGATGGAACGATTCCTGTATGCTGTTTTTTGTCATATTAAATCTTTATATATCCTCACTTTATACTCCCTTGCCCGACAACACGGTATTGGCCGTATGAAGTATAATCTTCAGATCGGTCAGGATTGATATATTTTCAAGATAGAGCAGATCGTATTGCAATCTGCGCATTATTTCATCCATATTCGAGGCGTAGCCGTAACGCACCATGCCGAGCGACGTAATGCCGGGGCGCACTCGGTGGATCAGTGTCGCCGCCGGATTTCTCCGGTGCATCTCTTCCATAAATTCCGGGCGTTCCGGACGTGGACCAACTATCGACATGTCGCCACGCAGAACGTTGAAGAACTGCGGAAGCTCATCAAGGCGATATTTTCTCAGGATACGCCCAACTCGCGTCACACGGATATCGCCAGGATACGACAGTTCCGGCTTGCCATCAGCCTCAGCATTCTGACACATGGTTCTGAGTTTGATGATATTGAACTGACGGCGATGACGCCCCACTCGCCGCTGTTTATAAAACATCGGTCCTTTGGAATCCAACTTTATAGCCAGACCGATCAATGCCATGGGAATGGCCGAAAGCACAAGCATGACCGACGATACAACTATATCCGCCAGCCGCTTCACGTGAAGTGTCTGGGGCGACATTCGGGTCTGTGTTATATCAATCAGCGGCTCATCAACCAACGAGAGCAGACGAGCGTTGAACATATACGACGGAAGTTCCTCTGCCGCCACGAACAATGGCACATCAAGCCGGAACAGCTGATGAACCACATCGAGTGTTTTCCCCCACCCTTGTGGATGAGGTATGATGATCACGCATTTGACACCATACTCTTCATAAACTCTGCTGATATCATCTATATCACAGATCGGGAGATCAGTCCCCGATGTGCAGAAGCGCGAACGGTTCTCTGAATCGATGAGAGCCACGGGAGTGACTCCGGTAAATGGAGATATCTTCTCAACCTGCCTCGGAAACAGCTGCGGAATGGAACTGTAGCCCACTATCAGTGCAGGAAACTTTATATCCCCCTTTATCATGCGGTTTGTGACACGCCACGTGATGATAAGACGTGGAATATAGACAACGAAAAAAAGGATCGCGAGCAGTGCAAAAAACAATGTATAGTCGCGTGAACGTTCCAGAGTCAGATCATTGATCAACGCCACGAAAAACAGGAGCAATGTTCCCGTCAGAGCCGTATTGAATGTCTTCGAAAGCTCCATGGCGCGTGAGCGCCTGTAGACTGAATCATAGATACCGGACAGATAGTAGATACCCATCATGACCAACGGAAACAGCAACTGTCCCACGATAAGCACAGGGGACGTGATGAACATCCATAGCGAACCAAACGATCCGTGAGCTATGGGAAGATCATAGTATCGGAACACGTTGAAAAGCAGCAATGCCAGATTGGTCGACAAATAGTCGGCAAGCACGTATGTCAGTCGTAGGCGCGCTTCTGCTGTCATCGGCGAAGAATTTTTATAGTGCAGTCGTCTGAGATCTTGATAACCGACGACGATACTCTCGGAGTGTGGTCGTCGCGCCTGTACTCCGCCACATAGTCAACGGCTTCGATTATTGCCCGGGGGATCTCTGCATAGAACGCCGGTGTAGGATCACCGCTGACATTAGCCGATGTCGACACCACAGGTCTTCGTAATCCGGCACACAATGCCCGGCTGTAGCTCTCTGTAGTCAATCGCAGCCCGGCGCTTCCATCCGGAGCCAAAAGTTCCGGAGCCAGACCCCGTGGATGATCATAGACTATCGTACATGGCGTTGTCGACAGTTCGGCAAGTTCAAGTGCCACCTCCGGAGGATCATCAACAAAGCGGCACAGCATTCCTACCGAATCAACAAGCGTTATCAAAGCCTTGGCCTCCGCACGGCGCTTGATCTCGAAGACTCGTCTGACGGCATCACTGCGCGTCGCGTCACAACCTATGCCCCACACGGTATCTGTGGGATAGAGTATCACCCCACCTTCTCGCATACATTTGATTGCAGCAGCCACATCGGCACGAAAACTATTCTGATCCACGCTTTTTCAGATTGGTTGGTTTGTTCTGCAAAGATAACACTCCGTTACGTCAAATAAAAATCGCCGACCCCTTTATTTTGCATGTTGACACTTTAAAAAATCGACGGCACACCCATAATGAGGTGTGCCGTCCTATGATTCAACAGTTTGGAAATAGCTTATTTTCCGCCGGGAGTTGTCATTTTCGGGGTTTCAGGCTTGACAGGAGCCAGTCCGCGGTGACGGAGCAGTGCGTCAACCTGTGGCTCGTGGCCACGGAATTTCACATAAAGCTCCATCGGATCTGATGAGCCTCCGGCCTCAAGCACATTGGTCTTGAATGCCTTTGCTGTTTCCGGATCGAAGATTCCGCGCTCTTTGAACAGCTCGAAACCATCACAATCGAGAACCTCGGCCCATAGATAGGTATAGTAACCCGAAGCATATCCATCGCTGCCGAAGATATGACGGAAGTAGGGACTGCGGTAACGGAACTGGACTTCAGCCGGCATTCCGAGATCGCTGGCCACTTTGCGTTCAAACGCCTCGATATCTACATCTTCCGTCACATTGACCTGACCGTACTGGAGGTCGAGAAGAGCGGCACCGACAAGCTCTGTTGTCATGAAGCCCTGGTTATGGGTCGATGCTGCTGCAAGTTTCTCAATGAGCGAATCGGGGATCACTTCACCGGTCTTGTAGTGACGGGCGTAGGTCTTGAGCAATTCCGGTTCCAATGCCCAGTGTTCGTGGATCTGCGAGGGAAGCTCAACAAAATCGCGGTCTACATTAGTTCCGGCCTGACTGCGCAGATGAGCCTGTGTCAGCATTCCGTGGAGGCCATGACCGAATTCATGGAACATTGTCTCTACCTCATCCAGAGTCAGTAACGAAGGTGTATCGCCGGTTGGTTTGGAGAAATTACCGACATTGTAGACGATCGGACGCTGCGATGTTCCGTCAGGATCGGTGAATGCACTCTGGAATTCGCTCATCCAAGCTCCCTGGCGTTTTGATGCACGCGGAAAATAGTCTGTCATGAAAACCGCGATGTGATTACCATCGGCATCCTTGACATCGTAAACTTTAACCTCAGGATTGTATTTCGGGGCATCGGGCATCTCAGTGAAGGTCACGCCATACAGACGGCCGGCCATATTGAAAATACCCTCTCTAACGCTCTCCAACGGGAAATAAGCGCGTACTTCATCCTCATCAAGAGCATATTTGTCGCGGCGCACTTTCTCTGCATAGTAGTAATAATCCCATGGCTCGATCTTGATCTTGGCACCCTCCTTGTCGGCAAGTGCCTGCATTTCTGCCACCTCTTCCTTGACGCGTTCAACAGCCGGAGCCCAGATCTGTTTCAAAAGGCCTTCAGCATTGGCAGGTGTCTTGGCCATCACATTGGCCGTCTCAGTCCTGGTAGGGAAAGCTTCTATCCAGCTCAGAAAGGTATCTATAAAGACTAACAGATACTTATTTCCATATCGGGCTGGCTTTACCTCTGTAAAGTCGACTTCCCAGTAGGTCCCCAGTCTATCTCCTCTTAGGCCTACTGGATCCGGCATTGGTGAGTGTGCAGGCTCGACAGTTTCTCACTAAGCTCTCTGCAGCCTGTTGTAGTCCAGGGATGTTATAAGGAGACCTACTGACCAGCTTTATCATCTTTTTAGCTCCTAAGTGAGTCAGGCGGTGAATGTCAGCTAAA
>OFGR01002466.1_pt1 | contig 12289 bp, 8 predicted proteins | sample 1521811 | NCBI WGS metagenome assembly OFGR01 (sample SAMEA3504098, study PRJEB24116) | mouse gut metagenome | biome: mouse gut; feature: mouse-associated habitat; material: faeces | place: Denmark | collected 2011
ACTTAGCGACCTCTTTGAAGGAAAGCCCTTGGTTTAGAGACTTTTCGATATACTTGCGGTCATCAAGGGTCAGGTGCTTCTGGTTACCGGGTATGTATTTACTCATGGAGAACCTCCTTCTACTGCTGTCAGGAGGGTATAGAGAGTATAACACTGATATGTGAAAGAGTAAACTCCACTTATGCAGAGGTAAATTCCACCGCATGCCCGAATGGGATTGAGTATTTAGTTGATTTTTTGAAAAAGTTTGTGAGTACTACAGATAAAGTGATAATTGCGGCAATGATAACAGGTATGGTGTCTATAATCGGTGTGGTTTTTACGTCTGAAATAGCAAAAGTTATTGATTATCGATATAATGTAGAAAAGTACTTATATGATAAAAGAGAGATACTGTATGAACAATTTATAAGTATAATTTATAAAATGAAATCTGTATAGTAAAATGCTTTACAAATGCTACGATATGGAATATACTAGTATCATCATTAAGAAAGAGGTGATGTAATGGCTCAAATTAGTTTGCGTATAGAGGATGATGTAAAAAAAATGGCAGAGCAGGCATGTGCCGATATTGGCATGTCGTTGTCTACGGCAATTAATATTTATCTCAAAAAACTTGGGCGTGAGAAGCGAATACCTTTTGAAGTGGCTGTAGATCCTTTTTATTCGCAGGAAAATATGACTAGGCTGAAGGAGTCGGTAGCGCAGATGGAAGCCACAGGTGGTACGGTACATGAGGTAGATTTTGATGATTAAGTCATGGTCAGATGCGGCATGGGAAGATTTTGAATATTGGATGAAGCAAGATAAGAAAACGTTAAGGCGTATTCTTCAGCTATTGAAAGATATTGATCGGAATGGATATGATGGAATAGGTAAGCCGGAAAGGTTAAGTGGTGATTTAGCAGCTTATTGGAGCAGAAGGATAGATGATGCGAATCGTATTGTTTATCGTATAGAGGATAATACGATGAAGATTGTTCAATGTGGTTCTCATTATAGAGATAAGTGAAGTCGGCAACATTTTGGCATCAGAAAATCAGCAAGCCATAATAATCGATGTAAAAATAGGCGTATATTTGCATGAAACTTAAATAAATGAATTTAACGATAACAAAGAGTACGCCCAAGTAGCGGATAAACTACCAAGGATGTTGATAAATGGGCGTTTCCGGGATTGCTTTATGTCTGTTGGCTCTAATTATTCAAGACAATAGAAAGTTTGCCAAGCGGACTTTCTATTGTATGATGAATACTGAGTTTCTTGCGGGTATCATGATACCTGCAAGAAACCTAAAGAACTAATTGCCATTCATATATCATCGTGTTACAATACATTTACGGAAAGTACCCATGACAGGGTGGTAACCTCCCGAGTTTATGAAAACCGGCGTGCCGGAATACATAGGAAGGGAGGTGGCGCCGATGACAGCTTTTGAAATCATTTCGATTTTCATTGGAATATTAGCATTGCTGATGTCCTTTGGTAGCTTAATTGTTGCGTTGCTTGCCTTTCTCGATAAGAGAAACAAGCGAAAATAAAAATGCCTATCCTGTCTGATCCACAGGATAGGCGGTGTCCGTAAGGACAATCATTAACCTAAACTCGGAGCATCCACTTTGGAGTGGGTGCTTTCCCTTTGCATTGTTATAATACCATTGAATGTGAAATGTTTCAAGATTAAGCACTGATCGCATTCCCGGTATACAATTGATAATATTTCCCTTTCTCTTCGATCAACTGTTCATGTGTTCCCCTCTCAATGATCCGTCCCTGTTCCAGCACCATGATACAATCTGAATTGCGCACTGTCGACAGCCTATGGGCGATCACAAAGGTAGTCCTGCCATTCATCAGCTTATCCATACCGTCCTGTACGATCCGTTCGGTTCTGGTATCGATAGAGCTTGTCGCTTCATCCAGGATCAGCACCGGCGGATCAGCTACCGCGGCGCGGGCGATCGCAAGAAGCTGTCTCTGTCCCTGGCTTAGGTTCGCGCCGTCACCGGTCAGCATGGTGTCATACCCATTGGGAAGCCTTCGGATGAATCCGTCCGCATTGGCAAGCTTTGCCGCTGCGATCACTTCCTCGTCCGTCGCATCTAATTTGCCGAAACGGATATTCTCCCTCACGGTTCCGGTGAACAGATGGGTATCCTGGAGTACGATGCCAAGAGAACGGCGCAGGTCGGATTTTCTGATCTTGTTGATGTTGATGCCGTCGTAGCGGATCTTCCCGTCTTGAATATCGTAGAATCGGTTGATCAGGTTCGTGATCGTTGTCTTGCCGGCGCCGGTAGAGCCGACAAATGCGATCTTCTGTCCCGGTTCGGCGAAGAGTTTCACGTCATGGAGTACGATCTTGTCGTCGTTATAACCAAAATCTACTCCGTTGAATACCACATCGCCCCGTACTTCTACATAGTCTGTGCTGCCGTCCGCCTGGTGGGTATGCTTCCACGCCCATCTTCCGGTTCTTGCAGCGCTTTCCGTTAACTGTCCGTTCTCTTCGGAGGCGTTGACCAGTGTCACATATCCCTGATCCTGCTCGGCCTCCTCATCCAGCATATCGAAGACGCGCTGTGCTCCGGCCATTGCCATCACCACCGCATTCAACTGCTGGCTTACCTGATTGATCGGCATGCTGAAGCTCTTATTGAAGGTCAGGAAGCTTGCAAGCCCGCCAAGGGTGAATCCTCCCACATGGTTCAGGGCAAGCGCTCCGCCTGCGATCGCACAGACTACATAGCTGATATTGCCGAGCTGCGCGGTGATCGGCCCTAAGAGATTGGCGTAGGTATTGGCGCGGTCTGTGCTGACATACAGACGGTCGTTCAGTTCCTTGAAGGATTTCTTGTTCTCTTCTTCGTGGCAGAATACCTTCACCACCTTCTGGCCATTCATCATCTCTTCGATATATCCATTGACTGCTCCTAAGTTCACCTGCTGTTCTAAGAAGTATTTGCCGCTTCGTCCGGCGGCAGCCTTGGAGCTTAAGATCATAACGGCAACCATCAGAAGTGTTACTGCCGTCAGCGGTATATTTAAGATCAGCATACTGATGAACACGCTGACAATGGTGATGGCGCTGCTGACTACCTGCGGAATACTCTGGCTGATCATCTGGCGCAGGGTATCTATATCGTTGGTATAGACAGACATAATATCCCCATGGGCATGGGTGTCAAAATACTTGATGGGAAGCTGTTCCATATGCGCAAACAGATCATCCCGAAGGGATCTTAGTGTCCCCTGAGTCACATTTACCATGATCCGGGTGTACGCATAAGTAGCGAAGATCCCTACGCAGTAGAATGCGGCTACCCTTGCGATCGCACGGGTCAGCGGTGTGAAATCCGGCGTATCCGTCAGAAGAAACGGCGTAATATAATCATCGATCAGATTCTTCATAAACATAGTGCCCTGTACACTTGCGATCACACTTATGAATATCAGCGCGATCACAGCTATGTAATGAAGCCTATAATACTGGAACACATAGGCCATCAGTCTTTTAAATATCTTCACGGGGTTTTTCACCTGAGGCTTTACTCCTCTGGGTCCCCTGTTCATTGGTCCCGGCATATCTATTCACCTGCCTTCTCATCAAAATCTCCGCCGCCGTTGGTCTGCGATTCATAGACCTCGCGGTAAATGGCATTTCCCGCAAGCAGCTCTTCATGGGTTCCAAAACCGTCCACACAGCCTTCTTCCATCACGATAATACGGTCGGCATCCTTGACGCTTGTGATCCGCTGAGCAATAATAAGCTTTGTTGTGTCCGGGATTTCCTCGCAAAATGCCTTGCGGATCCTTGCGTCCGTAGCCGTATCCACCGCACTGGTGCTGTCGTCTAAGATCAGGATCTTCGGTTTTTTAAGGAGCGCTCTTGCAATACAGAGCCGTTGTCTCTGGCCGCCGGATACATTGCTTCCGCCCTGTTCGATGTGGGTTTCATACCCGTTTGGAAGCTGCCGGATGAATTCATCCGCACACGCCTGGCGGCATGCTTCCCGGCACATTTCCTCCGTGGCATTTTCGTCGCCCCATCTGAGATTATCAAGGATAGAGCCGGAGAACAGTACATTATTTTGAAGCACTACAGACACTTGGTTTCGCAGGGCCTCCATATCATATTCCTTTACATTGCGTCCGCCGACAAGAATCTCTCCGTCCGTCACATCGTAGAGACGGCTGATCAGGTTCACAAGACTGGTCTTGGCGCTTCCGGTCCCGCCGATGATTCCGATCACTTCCCCGGAGCGGATCTTAAGATTGATATCCTTAAGAACCGGCCGCTCACTGTCCCTGCGGTATGCAAAATCTACGTGGCGAAATTCGATGCTTCCGTCTGTCACTTCATAGATCGGTTCGGACGGATTCTTAATATCACTGGTCTCGCCGAGCACCTCTGAGATACGCCGGATACTTGCCGTACTCATGGATATTATAACGAATACCATAGACAGCATCATCAGACTCATGAGGATATTCATACAGTAGGCAAGCAGGCTCATCAGTTCTCCCGTGGTCAGCGAAGAGGACACGATCATCTTCGCTCCGATCCAACTGATCAGAAGGATACAGCTATAGACTGTGAACTGCATAAGCGGCGCGTTATATACCAGATTGCATTCTGCCTTCATGAATATCCGGTAAATGTTCTCGCTTGCCTTCTTAAACTTGCCGGTCTCCTGTTCTTCGCGGACATATGCCTTGACTACGCGGATCGCAGAGACATTCTCCTGGACAGATGCGTTCATGTCGTCGTATTTGGGAAATGCCTGCTGAAAATACTGAGTCGCATGGCGCATGATCAGCATCAGCAGAATCCCAAGGATCACCACGGCCGCAAGATAGATATTGGACAGCCGCGCGTTGATGCAAAACGCCATGATCATGGCGCACAGAAGGCTTGCCGGCGCCCGGGTAAACATACGCAGGGTCATCTGGTAAGCATTCTGTACATTGGTCACATCCGTTGTGAGACGCGTTACCAGGCCTGCCGTGCTGTACTTATCGATGTTGGCAAATGAAAATGTCTGGATGTGGTTGAACATCGTCTCGCGAAGGTTCTTCGCCAGTCCGGCGGAAGCCTTCGCGCCGTATCGCCCTCCCGCGATTCCGGCAAGCAGCCCGATAGCAGCCGCCGCCACCATGATGCCGCCGACCTTGTAGATATGTCCAAGGTTCCCTGCGTTAACGCCGTCGTCTATGATCGAAGCCATCAGAAAAGGGATCGTCATCTCCATCAGCACCTCCAGTATCATGAACAGCGGCGTCGCAATCGAAGCTCTCTTATATTCTTTTACTTCACTCAATAAAGTTCGGATCATCAAATTCCTCCTTTCTGCCGTCAGAGCATATCTGTTTCGTAAGATTCCTCTTTAATTTCTCGATCACTGAGTAGAACACGTATAACTCCTCGTCTGTGATCCCGTCTACCAACCTGGTATCAAGACTCTCGACCAGATCTTCAAGCATCTCCTGATTGCGGATTCCCTTTTCCGTCAATACCACTTTCTTAAGCCTGGCGTCGTGTTCTACGGATTCCCGGGCAATATATCCCTTTCGCTCCATCAACTGTATAATGTTCGTGACGGTAGACCTGCCAATGGAAAAATACTGCTCGATATCCTTCTGAAATACATCCTTGTCTTGATTGGTATACAGGTAACGGATGATCCAGCCGTGCATCAGCGTGACCTCGTCGATTCCGGCCGCCCTTACATGGGCCTGCATATTTCTGCCCAGCATGTGGTCGAGCCGCCGTATCTCAAAACCTATCCTTTCTTCCCGCCTTTTCATATGGCCTCCTAATGTTCGATTGCGAATTGTTCTCTGTAAAACTGTTCGATACAAAACATATTTTAGTGAAATAAAATGGAATTGTCAAGAGTGATTTGAAAAAAGTGGAACATGTATTTTTGCAAAGAGATAGCTATGGCTATTTTAGTGCCTAAGAGAGAAAAGTCAAAATTGGTAGCTTTTAATTATTTTGAAATAGTAGATTGTAAACAGTTGAAAAATTCTTTTTGTTTTTTTATAATGAAAGAAAAATGTCGAAAGGGACAGAGGAGGATTATTGTGCAGAAATCAGATGAGAAGTACCAGGCGTATGTTCAGATTTTGAAGGAGGAGCTGGTTCCGGCCATGGGATGTACGGAGCCGATCGCCCTGGCTTATGCGGCGGCGAAGGCCAGGGAAGTCTTAGGATGCATTCCGGATAAGGTGAGTATTGGGGCGAGCGGAAGTATTATTAAGAATGTCAAGAGTGTGATCGTTCCTAATACCAACCATCTGAAAGGGATACCGGCGGCAGCGGCGGCGGGGATCATAGCCGGGAAACCGGAGCGGGAGTTGGAAGTGATCGCGGAAGTTTCTGAGGAACAGACCAGACAGATGGTAGAATTCCTCGATACGGTGCCTGTCAGCGTGGATCATATAGATAATGAGATCACATTTGATATTATTGTGATCGTATTCAAGGGAAAATCTTACGCGAAGGTGCGGATTGCCAATTATCATACCAACATTGTACTGATCGAAAAGGACGGCGAGAAACTTGTGTCCGTTCCGGTAGAGGGCGAGAGCGAGGAAGGACTGACGGACAGGAGCCTTCTGGATATGGAGAGCATCTGGGACTTTGCCAATACAGTGGACATTGCGGATATCAAGGAAGTGATCGACCGGCAGATCGAATATAATACGGCCATTGCCGAGGAGGGACTGCGCGGCGATTACGGTGCGAATATCGGAAGTGTGCTGCTGGATACTTATGGGACGGATGTAAGGACGAGGGCCAAGGCTATGGCGGCAGCGGGATCGGATGCCCGTATGAACGGCTGCGAGCTTCCGGTCATTATCAATGCGGGAAGCGGGAATCAGGGAATGACCTGTTCGCTGCCGGTTCTGGAATATGCGAAGGAGAAGGAATGCGGGCAGGAGAAGGCATACCGTGCGCTGGTACTGTCGAATCTTGTAGCGATCCACCAGAAGACCGGGATCGGAAGGCTGTCTGCGTACTGCGGAGCCGTCAGCGCGGGAGCTGCGGCAGGAGCCGGAATTGCTTATCTGTGCGGAGGAGGTTATGAGGAGGCAGTACATACGGTGGTCAATGCACTGGCGATCGTGTCCGGTATGGTGTGCGACGGGGCGAAGGCGTCCTGTGCAGCCAAGATCGCGGCTTCTGTAGACGCAGGTATCCTGGGCTACAATATGTATATGAGAGGGCAGCAGTTCTACGCAGGAGACGGGATCGTGACAGATGGCGTGGAAGCTACCATCACGAATGTCGGACGTCTCGGCAAGGAAGGAATGAGGGAGACCAATGAAGAGATCATTAAGATGATGATCGGGGAATAAGATTCCGGGCAGAATAAACATCATGTTGGAGGTTAGAGATGTATCATTTTGATGAAGGTATTGAGCGAAGAGGAACGAATTGTGTGAAATGGGATGTGCCCTTTGTCACACCAGATGTGACGCCGATGTGGATTGCCGATATGGATTTTGAAGTTGCCCCGGCAATCACGGAGAGTCTGCAGAGAATAGCGGGACAGGGAGCCTTCGGATATCAGTTTTTGTCGGATCGGTATTATGAATCGATCATAAACTGGATGAAGAGAAGACACGGATTGGAGTTAAAGAAAGAGGAAATCTGCTATGTGCCTAATGTTGTGATGGGATTGTCCTTCGCAGTGCAGGCGGTCTCAGAAGCAGGTGACGAGATTATCATTATGACGCCGGTATACGGTCCGTTCTTTAAGGTCGTAAATGATAATGACCGCGTTCTGGTAGAAAGCCCGATGAAAAATGATGGCGGTTATTATACCATGGACTTGGATGATTTTGAGAGCCGGATCACGGGGAAGACGAAGGCCGTGATCTTCTGCAATCCGCACAATCCGTCGGGGCGTGTATGGAGAAGGGAAGAATTACAGGCATTTGCAGATATTTGCATACAACATGATCTGTACATAATCTCAGACGATATCCACAGTGAATTGATCTCGGAAGGACAGGAGCATACATTCATCTCCACACTGTCCGAGGATATCAGGGAGAGGTGTATTGTCTGCACATCCCCGTCCAAAGCGTTCAACCTGGCAAGCATCCATGTGGCCAATTGCTTTATCTTCAATGAAGCCTTGCGGGAGAGATATAAGTCTGTCTTGGAATTATCGCACGCAGCCGAGAATAACGCATTTGCAGAAGCGGCCCTTACGGCGGCTTATAATGACTCGGAAGAATGGCTGGCAGAGCTGAACCGGTATATTAACGGGAATCTTAAGTATTTTACCGACTATGTGCAGCGTGAGATCCCTTCTCTGACTGTGTGCAAGCCGGAAGGGACCTATCTGGTGTGGGTGGATTTCCGTAAGACAGGGGTGCCTTCGGAGAAGCTTCACGATTATCTGCTGGAGGAATGCCATATCGCGTCAAATGACGGGAACTTCTTCGGGAAGCAGGGAGACGGATTTGCGAGGTTCAATCTGGCTTGTCCGAGGTCAACGGTTGTGAAAGCGCTGGAAGAGTTGAAAGCAAAATTTGCATAATCATAAAAAGAGCGGAAAAATTCAGCATTTTCTGCTCTTTTTTGCACTTTGTGCGGTAAATGTGATATGATTAAAGAAAACATAAGCTGTAATCAGGGCTGAATGAGCCTGATTTATGCGGCAACACGCAAAAGAGCAGGAGAACCATGGAACAATATACATATTTTGATATCGTGAAGATCAGGGAATCGCTGCATCTTAAAATGGATGCAGTGAAAAGGGGGAAAGAGCTTCTGGCACAGAAGCAAGTTGTGCTTAAGAGCATAGATACCGGCTATATCAACGGTTATGAGGAGACGATGGGAGTTATAGAATGCGAAGTTAAGGACAGGGAGAAGGGGGCGGGTAAGAGATTCAAGGTTCATATTATTTTTTCCAGGGATCAGGCAATATCTGCAGAATGCAGCTGCAGCATGTTTGGAGGGAATTTTTACAGATATTATACGCAGATGGATAATTGTGAGCATGTGGCTGCAGCGCTGCAGATGTTGGCGGCATATTTGGAACAGAACCGCCTTGGAGATGCGACGGACATATGGGGGAGCGAGATTCTCTTCTTATTCCAGAAGGATCACGCCAACCAGACGATCTCAGGGGTTATGGGGGATGATGAGAGTATTCGGCTTGTACCGCGCCTGGTTCAAAAAGACGGCAAGCTGATGGTTTCGTTTAAGATCGGGCAGAAGAAGATGCTGCTCGTGAAAGATCTGTTTAAATTAGATGAAGATGTAAGAAATTCCGCGATGGGGAGCTATGGTACCAGCCTGGAGCTTAATCACCGGCTGGAGAATTTTACTGAGCAGGGGAGACGGTGGATTGCCTTTATAAGAAATCTTGTGCTGGAAGAAGGAGAGTTTGAAAATCGTCTGATGGAATCCGGGCCGTATTTCAGGAGGTCGGCTGCCAGGAAGAATGAAATGCATCTCTTTGGATGGCGTCTGGATCAATTCTATGAGATCGCGTCGGGGGAACCGGTAGCCTATGAGAATCGGGATGCGGACAGCCGGGAGCGCTGTGAACTGACCTGCCGGGAGAGGAATCCCAGGGTTTTTATGTCGATTAATAAGAATCTGTTAGGTAAAAGCAAGACATTTCACGGAATCAATGTGGAGTGTGAATTTCCTGATATGTTTTACGGAGTGAAGACGGCTTATTATATTGAGGGAGACGGCTTATACAGGATGGAGGAAGGCTTCCTGCAGCGTATCCGGCCGTTGACAGAGCAGTGTGACGGCGGAAGCCTGTCATTTCAGATCGGGAGAAATAACCTGGGTGAGTTCTATTATTCCGTACTGCCGCAGATTCGGGATATTGTAGATATCACGGAAGAAAATGAGGAAGAGATCGAAGAGTATCTGCCGCCGGAAGCGGAATTCATATTCTATCTGGATGCAGAGGATCATAATATTGCCTGCAAACCGGGCGTGCGTTACGGAGATACAGAATTTCCGCTTATTAAACCTGAGAGCGAAGGGGTTAAGTGGAACGGGAATATCGTGCGGGAAGAACACAGGGAACGGGAGATCCTCTTCCTGGCAAGGCAGTGGTTCCCTCAGTTGGATAGGGAGAAGCAGGAGCTTCACTGCGGAAAAGATGAGGAATGCATGTACCAGGTGCTGGCGAAGGGGTTAGACGCATTGTTCGGCCTGGGGGAGGTTCAGTGTACCAAGCGTTTTTCAAACCTTAAGGTAACGAAGAAGATGAAAATGTCCGTGGGAGTATCGATCAAGAGCGGACTTCTGAATCTGGATATTGCGACGGAAGATCTTCCGGCGGAGGAACTCTTGGATATTCTGAACAGTTACCGCAGCAAGAAGAAGTATCACCGTTTGAAAAGCGGAGATTTTGTGGATCTTACAGACAATTCCTATGAGATGCTTGACGAGATGATGAATTCGCTCCATCTGTCGGTGAAAGATTTCCTCAAAGGGAATATTGAGCTTCCCATGTACCGGACCTTGTATCTTGATAAGATGCTGGAAGAAAATGAAAATGTCTACAGCGAGCGCGACAGCCATTTCCGCAATCTGGTCAGAGATTTTAAGACGGTAAATGATTCTGATTTTCAACTGCCTAAGGAGCTTGAAAGGGTGCTCCGAAACTATCAAAAGAACGGATACCGATGGCTGCGTACCCTGGAAGCCTTCAAGTTTGGAGGAATCCTGGCGGACGATATGGGGCTGGGGAAGACATTACAGGTGATCGCAGTGCTTCTTGCGGCAAAACAGGAAGGAAGAGAAGGGGTATCCTTGGTGGTAGCTCCGGCATCCCTGGTCTTCAACTGGGGCGAGGAGCTTCGCAGGTTTGCACCGGAGCTTAAGTTTGTCCTGGTTACAGGCACACAGGGAGAGCGCAGGAACAAATTAGAAGCTTACCGGGAGGCCGACGTGCTGGTTACGTCTTATGATCTGCTGAAACGTGATACAGAGTTATACGAGGGCAAAGAGTTCTTGTATCAGATCATAGATGAGGCGCAGTATATTAAGAACCATCAGACGGTGGCGGCGAAGGCGGTGAAGGTGATCAACAGCCAGATCAGATATGCATTGACAGGCACTCCTATTGAGAACAGGCTCAGTGAGATCTGGAGTATCTTTGATTATCTGATGCCGGGCTTTCTATACAAATACGAAGTGTTCAGGCGGGATTTTGAGGCTCCGATCATCAAGAATCAGGATGAAGCGGCGATGGAGAGGCTTAAGAAGATGACGTCTCCATTTATCCTGCGGCGTTTGAAACGGGACGTATTGAAGGACCTTCCAGATAAGATCGAGAAGATCCATTATGTCAAATTCGAGAAAAAGCAGCAGGAGTTATATGATGCGCAGGTCGTTCATATGCGCCAGCAGATCGCCGGGCAGGATAAAGCGGAATTCCAGAAGAATAAGATTCAGATCTTGGCGGAGCTGACAAGACTAAGACAGGTCTGTTGCGACCCGTCGCTGTGTTTTGAGAATTATAAAGGAGGATCCGCTAAGCTGGAAGCGTGTATTGAACTGGTTGAGCGGGCGGCAGAGGGCGGACATAAGATCCTGTTGTTCTCTCAGTTTGTCTCTATGCTGGAGATCATCAGGCAGGAGCTTGCAAAGAGAGAACTGTCATTCTACATGATCTCCGGGGAGACGTCCAAGGAGAAGCGGCTGAAGCTGGTGAAGAAGTTCAATGAGGATGATACAAGAGTATTTCTGATATCCCTGAAGGCCGGAGGCGTGGGGCTGAACCTGACCGGGGCGGACGTCGTGATCCATTATGATCCGTGGTGGAATCTTGCAGTACAGAATCAGGCAACCGATCGTGCACACCGGATCGGACAGGATAAGAAGGTCACGGTCTATCAGCTTATCGCTAAGGGATCGGTGGAGGAGAAGATCCGTAAGATCCAGGAATCGAAGAAGGAGCTGTTAGAAGAGATAGTCGGAGGCGCCGCGGGTCAGTTGGGCAATATGAGCAGAGAGGATTTCCTGGAGTTATTAGAGTGAAAAATCTCATTGCAAAGCGATTTTAAATGGATTATTGTATGCAGCAGGGCGGCTTGTCTGAACGGTTACAAAAGCGGTTACAAAAAAATACGAACAAAATACGAATAATAGCGAAAAACATGAAAAAAAGTGTTGCAAATTGATGTGAATTGTGGTAATATAAATCTCGGTCACCACAAGAGAAGTGTGTGGCCGAGGTTATGGCTCCATGGTCAAGCGGTTAAGACATCGCCCTTTCACGGCGGGAA
>OFGR01002470.1_pt1 | contig 12279 bp, 8 predicted proteins | sample 1521811 | NCBI WGS metagenome assembly OFGR01 (sample SAMEA3504098, study PRJEB24116) | mouse gut metagenome | biome: mouse gut; feature: mouse-associated habitat; material: faeces | place: Denmark | collected 2011
CTTTCCAAAGCTGTCGAACCGTGAACCGTGGCAGGGACAGTCCCAGGAATGTTCCGCTTTATTCCATTTTAGTGCACATCCAAGATGGGGACAGCGTTTTTCAGAGATAGTAAGCAGGTTTTTGACCGCTGTATATCCATTAACAAACAACTGAGGTTTTATCATATTTCTTGACGGGTTAAAAACGAAAGCATAAGGATTCTCTTTTTCCAAAACCAAATCTGTCAGGACAGAGGCCGCCGCCATGGAGGAGGTCATTCCCCACTTATTGAAGCCGGTTGCCACAAAGCATCTTGGCATCCTTCGGGAATATCGCCCAATATAAGGAATAGCGTCCAGAGTCATGCAATCCTGAGCTGCCCAGCAATAGATTTCATCAAGATTGGGATAATATAGCCTGGCACAATTCCGGATTTCATCCCAGTTCCCGCCTTTTTCTCCGGTTTTATGGCTTCCGCCCCCCAAAAGAAGATAGTCCTTATAATTCCGAAAAGACATGCCCTGCTTTGCCTCGTCGATATACATACCTTTTAATTGAGGGCCATCCTTAAGAGCAATCACATAAGACCTGTGTTGGTACATTTTAAGAGGATACATACCATGCTTATTGTCTATGGGAAAATGTGTTGCAAAGATGAGCTTCTGAAACGTGATTTCACCATGTTCTGTTATGGCAGCAGCCTCTTTTAGTTCCTTTACGAATGTATTTTCATATATTTTTAGACCTTTTGCTATACTGCTTATGAATTTCAGAGGATGGAACTGGGCCTGCTCTGCGAAGCCTACTGCCCCCACGGTCTGGAAGGGGAGTTCGCACTGTTCAATAAGCCTTGGTTTATAGCCAAGCTTAGTTAGCGCTGCTGCCTCATCCTCCAGCTTTTTGCGGTCATTTCGGGAATAGACATAGGAATGCTTTTCCTCATAATCACAGTTTAGCCGTCTGCAAAGTCTTGCGTATTTACGGACCGCCTCCTGATTGGCGTCAAGGTACATCCTTGCTCTCTCAGTCCCTAGGCTTTTCAGCAGCTTCCGATAGATTAGCCCGTGTTGGGCCGTGATTTTCGCTGTAGTGTTTCCTGTGATTCCTGAACAGATTCTTCTGCCCTCCACAAGTGCATAGTCAACTCCCGCCTTTTCCAGAAAATAGGCGCTTAAGATTCCTGCCATGCCGCCTCCGATGATTAGTACATCTGTTTTTTTGTTCCCATTAAGCTGTTTAAACTGGGGCAGGCTTATATTTCCAGTCCAGATAGAACACATTTCCACCACTCTTAATTCCTCCATACCAATTTATAAAGATAGTATTCATCAAATTATAAATATTTATACCCAGGGGCATGGTATACAATTACGGCAAAGTGAGTGTGGAGAAAATCCAAACCTCTGCCTTTTAAAACTTGTTTTAGTATGCTATAATGAAAACCATGTTAATACACATTCCCCGCCCTGTGCCTTTAGGCAGGCCGTTGGCAGGAGGAAGGAAAGCAGAGATAAAGGAGTAGAATAGATATGGATTTGACTGCAATCAGAGAGTTATACAAGAACAAAGAGAATTATCTTGACAAGAAGCTTACAGTAGGAGGATGGGTGCGCAGTATTCGTGATTCCAAGACATTTGGCTTTATCGTATTGAACGACGGTACGTTTTTTGAGCCTTTGCAGATTGTGTATCATGATAAGATGGAGAATTTCTTGGAGGTATCCAAGCTGAATGTGGGCGCGGCGGTAATCGTTACCGGTACGCTGGTTGCTACGCCTCAGGCGAAGCAGCCTTTTGAGATTCAGGCAGACACTGTAGAGATTGAGGGTGCATCCGCGCCTGATTATCCGTTACAGAAGAAGAGGCACAGTTTTGAGTACCTAAGAACCATTTCCCACTTAAGACCTAGGACGAACACCTTTCAGGCTGTATTTCGGGTACGTTCATTGACAGCATTTGCTCTCCATAAGTTTTTCCAGGAGAGAGGCTTTGTCTATGTTCATACGCCGCTGATTACAGGAAGCGACTGTGAAGGCGCGGGAGAGATGTTCCGTGTAACCACCCTGGATATGGAGAATGTTCCCAAGAATGATGAGGGCCAGACAGACTATACTCAGGACTTTTTCGGCAAGGAGACAAGCCTTACGGTCAGCGGGCAGTTAAACGCAGAGACTTATGCCCAGGCGTTTTGCAATGTATACACATTTGGCCCGACATTCCGTGCAGAGAATTCTAACACTGCCAGACATGCGGCAGAATTCTGGATGATAGAGCCTGAGATTGCCTTTGCAGATTTGGACGATGATATGATGCTGGCAGAGGCAATGCTGAAATATGTGATCAGCTATGTCTTAGAAGAAGCTCCAGAAGAAATGAATTTCTTCAACTCATTTGTTGACAAGGGCTTGCTGGAACGGCTTCATAACGTGGTGTCTTCCGATTTTGCCAGAGTAACCTACACGGAGGCCATTGAGATTCTTAAGAAGAATAATGACAAATTTGAATACAAAGTATCCTGGGGTGCGGATTTGCAGACCGAGCACGAACGCTATTTGACAGAGGTTGTGTTCAAACGACCGGTATTCGTGACAGACTATCCGAAGGAGATTAAAGCTTTCTATATGAAGCTGAATGAAGACGGGAAGACCGTGGCCGCAGTAGACTGCCTTGTTCCTGGAATCGGTGAGATTATTGGCGGCAGTCAGAGGGAGGATGATTACGACAAGCTCCTTGCAAGAATCGAAGAAATGGGTATGAAGGAGGAGGACTACAAGTTCTATCTTGACCTCCGCAAATATGGCTCTACCCGCCATGCAGGTTTTGGGCTTGGCTTTGAACGGTGCGTGATGTACCTCACCGGAATGAGCAATATCCGCGATGTCATTCCATTCCCAAGAACTGTAAATAACTGCGAACTATAAAAAATAACGTACTTCCGAGAGAAAACGAGGTTAGCATGAACATTTTAGTTGTAGATGATGAGAGAGAGATTGCGGATGTCATTGAATTATATCTTCAAAATGATCAGTACAGCGTATTCAAGTTCTACACTGGCGAGGATGCGCTTGACTGTATTAAGAGCAAGAAGATTGACCTTGCAATCCTGGACATTATGCTTCCGGACATCGACGGGTTCCAGCTCTTGAAGATGATCCGCGAGAAATATACATTTCCGGTTATTATGTTGACGGCTAAGACGGAATACATGGATAAGATAACCGGCCTTACTTTGGGGGCTGACGACTATATACCCAAACCCTTCAACCCTTTAGAGCTGGTTGCAAGGGTCAAGGCGCAGATACGGCGGTATACCCAGTATAACGATGGAGGGAAGGACGAGGGGGATGTGATTGATTTTGGCGGACTGCTTTTGAACCGTACATCCCACGAGTGTGTTTACAATGAAGTGCCTCTCACACTGACGCCCATTGAGTTTGACATTCTCTGGCTTCTCTGTGAGAATCGCGGCAAGGTCATCAGTTCAGAGGAGTTGTTTGAGAAGGTATGGAATGAGAAATACTACAAGAACAGCAACAACACTGTGATGGTGCATATCCGGCATCTGCGCGAGAAGATGAGCGGGCCCACAGGCAAGTCGGATTTTATCAAGACGGTTTGGGGAGTAGGATATAAGATTGAAGAATAATTATCGTAAGCTGAAATTTACCATATTGCTGCAGACCGTCCTGGTCACGGCGCTTACGGTGCTGGTGGGCGGTTTTCTGCTGAATTATGTGATTGACGGCATTTACAATGACAGCTTTGCGGAAGCTTTTGTGGAGTTTCTGATGTCTACAGGCATGAAGGAGAGCCAGGCAATCAAGTTATACTGGAAACTGATTGGAAACAACAAGATGTTCTTCATCATTGTGGGTTTCCTACTCCTTTTTGCGCTGTTTTACTATGCGGCGCTGTCTAAGATGATGAAATACGTGGATCAGATTGGCGACGGGATTGAGAACATTTTGGCAGAATCTACAGAGCCAATTCATCTGATTACAGAGTTAAAGCCAATCGAAATACGATTAAATGAGATTAAGGCAACTTTGAAGCGGCAGGAGCTTGACGCAATAGAGGGGGAGAAGAAGAAGAATGATCTGGTTCTTTTTCTGGCCCATGACTTAAAGACCCCATTGACCTCCATCGTCGCCTATCTTAGTATGCTGGACAGCCATGCAGGGATGCCGGAGGAGGACCGGATGAAGTACATCCATATCGCGCTGGAGAAATCCATCCGCCTTGGAGAGTTAATCCATGAATTTTTCGATATCACCCGCTATAACCTTCAGGACATTGAGCTGGAAGCCATTGAGATTAATCTTACGCTGATGTTAGAGCAGTTGGCGGACGAGTTATACGGCGTTTTGCAGGAGAAGCGTCTGTCCTGTGAGGTACATGTGGAGGAGAATCTGGTGGTATACGGTGATCCGGACAAGCTGGCGAGGGTATTTGACAATATTTTGAGAAATGCCATTGCCTATTGTTATGAGGACACGAAGATAGAGATTGACGCACACATGAAAAAGAAAGATATTGAGATTGTGTTTATGAACCAGGGGGAAAAGATACCTGGGGCGATGCTTCAGACCATTTTTGAGAAATTTTATCGTGTGGACGGCTCCCGTTCTTCAGGAACCGGAGGCGCAGGTCTGGGGCTTGCCATTGCGAAAGAGATCGTTGAACTGCACGGCGGCAGAATTCGGGCCAAGAGCGACGACATCCGGACACAGTTTATTGTGGAATTACCGTCAAAGACAGAGAAGGAAGAAGGAACAGCAGATGAAGTTCATACATATCGCAGACGTGCATTTGGGGGCAAGTCCGGACGCAGGAAGCGCATACAGCGCAGACCGGCGAAGGGAGATTTGGAACGGTCTGGCAAGGGCGGTGAAGGCGTGTAAGGAGGAGAAGGCAGAACTTCTTCTGATTGCGGGAGACCTGTTTCACAGGCAGCCCCTTCTTAGAGAATTAAAGGAGGTCAATGACCTGTTCCAAACCCTTGGGTCTTCTCAGGTGGTGTTGGCTGCGGGGAATCACGATTATCTGAAACGGGATTCCTATTATCGAACCTTTGCGTGGGGGGAGAATGTACATATGATTCTTGGCGGACAGATTTCCGCTGTAGAGCTGCCAGAGTTGTCAACGGCAGTATATGGGCTTAGTTATTATAGCAAGGAGATAACGGACCGGTTGTATGACCAGGCGTTTCCCATGAAAAGGCAGAAGTATGAGATTTTACTTGCTCATGGAGGGGATGAACGGCACATTCCGATTCAGAAAGAGAAGCTGCGCTCCCTTGGCTACGATTATATTGCGCTGGGGCATATCCACAAACCATTAGATATGGATGGAAGAAATATACTGCATAAAGGTGTAAATGGATGTCCCAGTGAACAGTTTTGTGAGAGCCGAATGGCATATTCCGGCGCGTTAGAGCCAATCGACAAGAATGATACCGGTCCCCATGGATATATTCTGGGTGAGCTTACGAAGGAATGCTGCCGAATCCGTTTTGTTCCCTGCGCATTGAGAGAATACGTGCACATGGAAGTGATGACGGAGAAGAAAATGACCAATCGGGGGCTAAAGGCCCGTATCCGAGAGCAGATTGAGGCGTCAGGGACGCAGAACATTTACAAAGTGACAGTAAAGGGGTTTCGGGATCCGGACATTTTGTTTGAGCTGTCGGATATGGATACTTACGGCAATATCATTGAGCTGTCGGATGAATCGAAGCCGGCCTATGATTTTACAAAGCTTCTGGCACAGAACCGAGGCGACCTTCTTGGAAAATATATTGAAAGCCTAATAGATTATGACGAGGACAGCGTGGAGTACCTGGCATTATGTGAGGGTGTCCAGGCGTTAATGGAGACAAGAAGAGGCTGATTATGAAGATTCAAGAACTAAAATTGAAGCATTTTGGCAAATTTACGGACAAAAATATCCGGATTGAAGATGGGGTCAATATCCTGTACGGGGAAAATGAGTCTGGCAAATCCACCCTTCATTCCTTTATTAAGGGAATGTTCTTTGGAATGGAAAGAGGGAGAGGCCGTGCATCGGCCCATGATGCGTTCAGTATCTATGAACCGTGGGAGAATTCTAACTATTACTCTGGAGCATTGAAGTTCGAGAGCGGAGGGAAAATATTTCGGATAGACCGGAATTTTGACAGATATACGAAGAAAGCAGAGCTAATCTGTGAGGACGACGGAGAGCAGTTGTCTGTTGCGGACGGGGATTTGGAGATGCTGCTTGCAGGCTTAGACTCTGGCGGGTATGAGAATACCATATCAGTCGGTCAGAGGAAGGTGGAGACAGGCCAGTCTCTTGAAGTTAAATTCAAGAATTATGCGACAAATTATTATGCTATGACGGACGAAGCTCGTCTGTCTTTTGGGTATGCAGCGGGAAACTGTGAGATGGACCTGGGCAGGACGCTGGAGCGCTTAAAAGAGAAGAAGAAGGCTCTGGAAAAGGAGATTAAGGAGTCTTTGCTTAAGAAGCAGGCGGAGAGGGAAAGGATGGAGCAGGAAGCCTCCTATGTGTGGAGAGATGTGCATCATCTTGAGGAGGAGTTCGATAGAATATCAGCAGAGCTTGAGTACCGGAGAGAGAAAGCTGCCCAAAAAGCGGAAAATGTGGAAAACAGGCGAATTATTGATGAATTAAGACCTGCTAAATGGCGGATTCATCCGGTAGAGCTGATTTTGTTTGGCGTTATTATCATCCTGGCGTTTATTTTAATCGCAAGACCTTGGAATTTTCTGGTATCTATCATTATCTTTCTTGCATGCGGTCTGTATGTATGGAACCGGATGAAGGTAGGAAAACAGCAGGAGAAGACGCCCCCTGAGCTGATTCTGGAAGAAATCACTCCTGAGGAGGAGAAGATACCTCTGGAGAAGCTGGTATGGGAGCAGACTCATGTGCGGGAGGAGCTGAGAGAGAAACAGATACAGTATGGCAACATCAAAGAGCAGCTTGCAGAGCTGGATGAAGTCAGTGAAGATTACAGAGAGTACGACAAGAGAAGATTAGCTCTTAAGCTAGCAATGGAACGGCTCAATGAGCTGTCGGGAGAGCTGAAAAGACAGTTGGAGGAACGGTTGAAAGGCGAAGCTTCACAAATTCTTGCATACATCACGGAGGGAAAATACACACAGCTATTAATTGAAGACGGTATGCACTTAAGTATATTGAAGGAAGGAAAAAGAATTTCTCTTGAGCAGTTAAGCCGTGGAACAGTGGAACAAGTCTATTTCGCCCTGCGTATGGCAGCCAGCAAAGTACTCCACGAGGAAGAATATCCTGTGATACTGGATGATACCTTTGTCTATTATGATGATATGCGGCTAAAGAAAGTGCTTCAATGGCTGGGAGAACATAAGCAGCAGGTATTGATTTTTACCTGTCAGAAGCGAGAGGCGCAGTTGTTAGATGAACTAGGAATATTATACCATATGGAGGAGATTGTATAGATTTCATTTAAAATAGGGCGGCATCCTGAATGTATGATTTCAGGATGCCGTTCCCCTTTAAAGCTTGTCATTCGTTACGGTATATTCATTGACTACATGATGAATACGGTCAACCGGATTCAAAATACTGCTAATGGAACCGTCATGGTTGAGGGTATCAATCATCAATGCTATATATTTACTCATATCACAGTTAATATAATATGGCCTTTTAAGAAGCTCAGGCGTCTGATAGATTAGGTTCGTCGTCAGAATTGCATCGATGCTTCCTTCTTCATAGGCTTTATCAAACTTATCCAGCCCATTGGTGAACAGACCAAAGGTGGCGGCGGCGAAGATGCGCCTAGCCTTGCGCTGTTTAAGCTGGCGGGCAACGTCTAAGATGCTGTCACCGGAGGAAATCATGTCGTCAAGTATGATGACATCCTTCCCCTCCACAGAAGACCCCAGGAATTCATGGGCAACAATCGGGTTGCGCCCCTCAACAATCTTGGTATAATCACGGCGCTTATAGAACATACCCATATCAAGGTTCAATACATTGGCCAAATATACGGCGCGTCCAGTAGCGCCCTCATCAGGACTGATTGCCATCATATGGTCACTGTCAATCTGAAGGTCGTCAAAGCGGCGAAGAAGTCCCTTCACGAACTGATAAGTGGGCCTTACCGTCTCAAAACCATTCAGTGGGATTGCATTCTGCACTCTTGGGTCATGGGCATCGAAGGTAATGATATTGTCCACTCCCATGCGCACCAACTCCTGGAGAGCAAGGGCGCAGTCCAGTGATTCACGGCTGCTTCTCTTATGCTGGCGGCTTTCGTACAGAAACGGCATGATTACATTGATACGCCTTGCCTTGCCTCCAATGGCGGCAATTACACGTTTCAAGTTCTGATAGTGGTCGTCCGGAGACATATGGTTTATATGTCCGGTCAGAGAATAGGTCAGGCTATAGTTACATACATCTACCATAAGATAAATATCTTTTCCGCGAACGGATTCATTGATAATGCCCTTGGCTTCCCCAGAGCCAAAGCGGGGCACCTTTGCGTCGATCAGATAAGTATCCCTTTCATATCCATTGTAAACGACATCATCCTTGTAGACATGGCCTTCCTCCTGGCGCCATTTTACAATGTAGTCATTTACTCGGCTGCCCATCTCCTTGCAGCCGTCAAGAGCAATAATTCCAAGAGCTCCGATAGGTATGTTTTCCAGAATACGGTCATTACGGCGTAGCATCATTCGTACCTCCCAGATTAAGTAGTTTTTTCTGAATACGGATATCGTCACCTGTTAGCCTAAGAATCGTGTAATTACTGCTAATTCGTGAGAAGGTCCGTTCAGAGTAGATGGATTGTATATCCTCCAATGCAAGATTGGTTGATATTATTGTCGCCTTCTGCCTTAGAATTCGCTCATTCAGGCAGATAAAAAGCTGCGATACGGTGAAGGAATTTGGAAGCTCTGTTCCAAGGTCATCAATAATCAAAAGATCGCAGTCATAGATATGCTCCTGTATATCGGAAGCCTGTTCCCCGTGTCTGCCAAAGGTATTCTCTGCGAACACGTCAAATAACTGTGCAGCAGTAAAATACACCACAGAACAGGACGTATCAATCAGTTCTTTTGCGATACAGTGGGAGAGAAAGGTTTTCCCTATCCCTGTATCCCCATATAATAGAATGTTCTGAAATTCCTCGGAAAATGTGTCTACAAAGGTTGTGCACACCTTCAGTGCGGTTTGGATGGATTCCAGCGCCGATCTTTTGGTCAGCGGATCAATATGGCTGCGGGAATAGTAGTCCAGGGAAAAGGTGGAGAAATTCTCTTTCTTTAAGACCTCCTTTAAATTGGACTGTTCATAGAGGAGTTCTACGATGGCCTTTTTAAAACAATGGCACTTCTCGTCGCCTATATATCCTGTGTCCCGACAATCCGGACATGTATACTGAAGCTCCAAAAAATCCGGAGGAAACCCGCTGTTCTCTAATAATTGGTGCTTTCTGAGAAACAGAGAATTCAATTCTTCTTTTAAGGAAAGGAGAGCCTGGTCGTCACCCTCAAGGAGACGGCGGCCTTTTTCTACGCTTAAGGAGGCGATTGCTTGGTCTGTCTCCTTAAGTGCGGGAAGCTGGGAATAGGCTTTCTGATATCGTTCCCTTAATTGGTATTCATTATCCAGTTGCCTCTGCTCATAGGTACGCATCATCTGATCATACTGTGAGTTTGAAAGTGCCATATTCTGCTATATCTCCTGTCTTATTGCTGTACCAGCCTGCGCTCCAGAGAATCCATATCGTAGGAGCGTCCGCTGAAGTTGTTGAATTTATTGTTTTTGCTGCTTTTTGACGTAGCTGCTGTTTTAACCGCAGACTTTTTTCTGCGTTCTTTTTCCTTCATATAATTAGCATCCAGTGCGTCGATATCCTTGCTGTGACGAACGTTCTTCTCACGCCAGTTCTTGAGTATGGTATCTGTGTATTCAAAATTAGGCTGATGAATTGTGTTCATTGTCCGGTTACATGCCTCCAGGATTAAATCCAGGGAAAAGCCATATTCGTCGTTCCAGCGGCGGATATAGGCAATCTCAGATGGAGCAGGGGCGCGTCCCTTAATTCCATAAGCGTTAAGTATGGAATAGCAGTTCTTATTATATAGAACAGTACTGGATTTTGCTTCGGAAACAGTTATAATCTTCTGTTCATTCCAGGACAGCGCTACCTTCTGGATATAGTGCATACTCTTATGTCCATTCTCTACGCAATATTCGATGAGGTATTCAATCAGTTCGGCAGACATATGCAGGGTATCATAAAAATATGTAATCATATCTATATCTACCGAGGAAAGGGTCTTGCCGAGATACTGCTCGGCAACAAAGAGCAGCTCTTTGAATTCCTTGCGTTCATTCCGGCTCCGGTATTGCTGGATGTTGGTGTTAGGGGCTTCGGACGCGGCAGGCTTCAAATCTGCTAAATCGGCAGCAATACTGCTGGTTGAGCAGGCTGGTATTGCCACAGTGTAATCCGTATTGGCAGGATCAGACAAGGAACGCTCGATTCTGCCGGTTGGCACAACTGCAATATTATCTTTTTCTGCTGATACAGGTATAGAAGCAGCGTTCCCCGTCTCCGTCTGTTCACAATAATCTAAAAGCTCCTGCTTCTTCCAATATTTTAATGCCCGACGGACATCATTCTCCGTACACTCAAGGATATCTGCCATCTCAGAAACAGACATCATTCCGTCCGGCCTGTTCATATGGCGGAGAAGAAGAAGGTATACTTTCACGTATTCTCCGTTCGCCTTGACCATGTGATGGTCTATAAACTCATTCTCAAGCACAGTGGTATTACCCAGTGCATAATTAGTCAGGGTTAATTTCGTCATAATTCTTCGCCGGACCTCCTTTTGTCAGTTCGTAACTTATTTGGTAAATCGTACCTCTCGTAGAGATATTATAGCACCAGAAGGCCGGTCAAAAAAGAAGTTTTTGCGTGAAAAACAAGCTTTTTTGTGGATAAAAATCTGTGGAAAATGTGGATAACTAAGGTTTTAAGAGAGCTTCCCCAATGTTTACAACGTCTCCGGCGCCCATAGTTATCAACAAGTCCCCCTTTTGGCATCTGTCCAAACAGAAATCTTGAATTTCTGTAAAGGTGGGGAAATAATATACATCACAGCCCCTTCCTTTCAGTGCGTCAGCAATATCCTTGGAGGAAATTCCCAATGTATCCGTCTCCCGTGCCGCGTAGATCTCCGCCAGAATAATATGGTCAGTATTCGCCAGAGCATCAACAAACTCAGAGAAGAGCAGCTTGGTTCTGGTATAGGTGTGGGGCTGGAAGACGCACCAGATCTCTCGGTGGGGATAGCTGCGCGCTGCCGCCAGGGACGCATTAATCTCCGTGGGATGGTGGGCATAATCATCAATGACTGTGATTCCTTGTACCTCGCCCTTGTATTCAAAACGGCGGTTGGTTCCATGGAATTCCTTCAGCCCCTTTTTCGCCGCCTCAAGAGAGACATTGAGAAGCTCTGCTGCTGCCAGGGATGCCAGCGCATTAGAGACATTGTGGTCGCCGCTGACGGACAGGGCAATCCTGTCGATTACCTCCCCATGCCTTACCAAGTTAAAAGAAGCCTCGCCAAGCTCGTCATGGGAAATCTGGGCGGCGCTGTAATCAAAGGAAGGGTCGTTTCCATAGGTAATGATTCGGCACTTAAGGCCCTCCGTAATTCCGGAAAGGTTCGGAATCTCTCCGTTGATAATCAGCGTCCCGTCTTCGGGAAGTAATTCGGCAAATTTGTGGAAGGAGCAGCGGATATCATCGATGTCTTTGAAGAAATCAAGATGATCTGCATCAATATTTAGAATAATCCCAATCTTCGGGAAAAAATGTAGGAAACTATTGGTGTATTCACAGGCTTCCGTGACAAACACGTCAGACCCGCCGACGCGGATATTACCGCCGATGGCTTTTAAGATACCGCCAACAGAGATGGTAGGGTCTTTTTCACCTGCAAGCAGGATATGGGAGAGCATGGAGGTGGTGGTAGTCTTACCGTGTGTGCCGGCAACCGCCACGGAGGTCTTGTAATTGGTCATTAACTGTCCCAGAAGCTCGGCACGGCTTAACATGGGAAGCCCTTGTTTTACGGCCTCCTGAAATTCCTCATTGTCATCATGTATGGCAGCCGTGTATACAACAACGTCAATTCCGGAAATAATATTAGAAGCTTTCTGTCCACAGAAGACGGTCGCACCCAGTTTCCTGAGATGGTCGGTTAGCGCAGATTCTTTATTGT
>OFGR01002472.1_pt1 | contig 12275 bp, 12 predicted proteins | sample 1521811 | NCBI WGS metagenome assembly OFGR01 (sample SAMEA3504098, study PRJEB24116) | mouse gut metagenome | biome: mouse gut; feature: mouse-associated habitat; material: faeces | place: Denmark | collected 2011
AACAGGATGTTGACATTAGATACATACAAAGAATGCTTGGGCATAGTTCTATAAGTACAACCGAGATTTACACACATGTGTCAAGCACAAAGCAGAAGGATATTCTTACAAATAAGCATCCAAGAAATCAAATGAATGTGAATAAAGGATAATATATGATTATCCATATCATTCATCCAAAACTTATGATAAGGGAGGCATTATAATGAACAACTGGAAGGAACAAATCAAAAGCTGTATAACGCAGGTTGAGCAAATAAGCCAATATATAACCTTAACTGAATCTGAATATGAGGCTATGAAAAACAAAAAATTTCAGATTACGCCTTATATGATGAGATTAATTGCTGAAACGGATTGCGAAGAAGCATTAAGAAAACAATTTGTTCCTTTTAGTGATAGTACTTCTTATAAATATAGTGCTGACTATTTAAATGAATTAAAGTTTCAGCCAATTCCAAACCTAATACATAAATATAAAAACAGAGTAATAATAATTGCAACAAATAAATGTGCCTGTTATTGCCAATTTTGTACAAGACAGCGCGTGACTTGCAGGAAACAGTATGGTTATTTTGACAAGGAAAAAATTCTGGATTATATCAAACAGAATAGAGAGATTAATGATGTTCTTATCACTGGTGGCGATCCACTTATTTTGGAAACACATACAATCGTATCTCTTATAGATAGTTTATCAGAGATTGACCATATAAAAGTCATCAGAATCGGAACAAGGATACCTATTACTTTGCCAATACGTATTGAAGATGAACTGGTAAATGCTTTGAGAAAATACAAGAATCTATATATTAATATACATATAAACCATCCGGTAGAGTTGAGGCCGGAAAGCAGAAATGCAATTTCTCGATTGGTTAATGCCGGTATACCAATAGGCAGTCAGACGGTTTTCCTAAAGGGAATTAATGATAATCTTGAAACGCTCCGCTGCCTGTTTGAAGAATTAATAAGTATAAAAGTAAAACCTTATTATTTATATCAATGTGACAAAGTTTCCGGATGTGAAAGTTTTATTACGGATCCCCAAAAGGGCATCTCAATCATTAATACTTTATCGCAGGAAATCAGCGGATTTGCTGTTCCTAAATTTGTAATTGATACACCTGAGGCCGGGAAAATGATATTGGCTCCCTGCCATTTACAGAATCTCAGCAAAGATGCAGTGTATATGAAAACAATAAACCGCGATATCGTATACTCTACAAGTGAATTTGAAGAGTAATATGCGGTATATCTCATAGCAATCAGGAAGGAGAAAATCGTTATGATAATTGGAATAGCATATGATAAAAGGGAAGATTACAGTTTCAACAGTGATGCATCCTACTTTGATTTTACAACGGCAGCTGAATTATCCTATGTCAAACAAACTCTTGAGAAATGCGGACATACCGTAAAACTGCTTGGTAACTATTATGATATATTAAAGGCTGTTGCCTGCGAGATGTTAAACGATATTGATTTGGTATTCAATATGTCGGAAGGACTGAAAAGTAGGAATAGGGAAGGAACGGTACCAATTTTGCTGGAAATGGCCAAAATCCCATATACAGGAACAGATGCTTACGGTTTGGGTCTATGCCTTAATAAATACCATTCCAAAATCATTGCTGATTACTTGGGAATCCAAACACCCGAATATTTTATGGTAAATAGCAAAGAAGATATAGTGAAAAAGGAACCTGCATTTTTCCCTTATGTACTAAAACCAATTTATGAAGGAACCAGTTCTGGCATAAAACTTGTAAAATCATATAATGAATATGCTTTAGAAGCATCTTATTTGTTTGATACATTTCATCAACCTATTTTATGTGAAAAATATATTGACGGTAGGGAATTTACAGTTTCATTAATTGGTACCGGAGCAGATACAACCACAATAGGGATTGTAGAAACTCTTCGGAAAAACGGTATGCCTATAGGTATCTTTTCCTCAAAAGATAAAATGTATGGGAACTGTAAGAGGGCATTGGTTCAAAATATGTCGGAGCAGACAAAAGATCTTGCTTTAGACCAAGCCATTAGATTCCACAATTTTGCCGAATGCAGGGATTTGAACAGAATTGATTATCGAATGGATAGCAATGGAAATCTTTTTTTCCTTGAAGCTAATCCGTTACCAGGGCTTTCTAATTCTAGTGCTTTTCCGAATTGCTGTATCTTAAACGGTATTCCATTTGAAGATGCTATGAAAAAAGTAATAGAGAGTGCTTTGAAACGCTATGCGTAGTTATTCATAAAATCGCATTGTTGCAAAGAACATATCTTTTTCCAGATATGATGATATCAGAGGATATGTAACAATATTACAGCAACTCTCTATAAACGTTGGAATATCCATGTTCAACTCTAAAAAAATTTTTTTCATACAATTGCAGATGTAAAATTTGTGCCTCGTCTGTACATCCAGCTGATTCAAACATTGTTGGAAAATAAATAATGATTTTCGCAGATTTCCCTGCGCCCTATAATATAATGCATTATTAATATAGTGATATGTTTGAAGCAATATAATATCTTCATTCCGTGCTTGTTCAATCAAGTTATCGGCAGCTTGTATTTGACGCAGACAATTTGCATAATCCATTTTATATCGGTAGCAAGTTGCTAAATTAGTATATGCAGATACTTTGGAGAATGGTTCTACATCAAATTGCAATATGCTTTCAAAAAGTTCAATGGCTTCATCGATATTTTGTTTTATCACTGCCGTATAAATGCCAAGCGTATTCAAAGGATAATGTACAAGCAAGCTACCATATTGCTGAAATAAATCTATACTTTTTTGGCAATCTGTCTCAAAAGATTCCAATTGTAACAAATATAAACTATCCGTTGAAAGGTTATGTAGGGTTTCTGCCAGATGACTTATTTTATGATGTCTCTCAAAATAATCTGCCGCCTCCCGTACAAGTGGTTGCGCTGTTTCCGTATCAAAAATCATACTGGCCTTTTTCAGCTGAATATAATATTCTTCCTCAAAACCATTTTCTTTGCAAAAAGTCACTGAACCGATATAATATTCTTCTGCCTGTGCATCATTTCCCTGTAAATGATAAATGGACGATAGAAAAGAAAGCGCTTTGTAAAGCAAAATATTCTCTGATGGTCGAACCGTCAGTTCATCTTTTATTTCTAAGATAATATTGAGGGCATCCGGCAGGTTCCCGTCCATATATAACGAATATGCATAGCTTAATATCAAATCAAGTATCTCCAGATTAGAATGATTATGTTTATGTGTGGAAATACACTCCTGATAGAGTACCGCTGCCTTATTATATTGCCCCAACAATTTATTGCACTCAGCTTCATACATCGTAAGAACGGCGGAAACAAGCTGTCTTGCTCGTTCATTGATGTATGTTACAATGTTATTGGCTTCTTCAATAAATTTAACCGCCTGTCTGCAATCCAAGACAGCAATCTCCGTTTTAATCAATAAAATATAGTAATAAATGGATTGATCAAAATGCAGACTTTCCTTATAATGAAATGCAACTTTAAATAAATTGTATATTTTTTTCTCATAATGCAAGGGGGAAGATAATTGCTTTTCATAATAAACTGCTAACAGGTAATTCCAATTCTGTTTTTCATTTAAGTCTATTTTATCTAATATTATATTATAGGTTTCAAAGTTTTCAAAACAGTATAAGTAATCTTTTTCCTCATGAATCAAAGACGAAATTCCTTCAATCCTTTTCAGTTCTTCATCTGCTCTCAGGATTTGAAAGCTGTCATGCAGTTTTTTCGTATCAAAATTAATCCCAATCAGACTTGATTGTTCCAAGAGCCTTTTCATTTCATCATTCAATAAATTGTAGCGTGTGATAACACTCTCATATAAAATATCAGTCAAAGAACCGGGCGTGATTCCAGCGCATACATAGCCATCTTCTCCACGGGCAATTACCGCAGTCTGTTTTAAATAATTAATAATGATATTTAGACGGGACAGATTTCTGGAACAGGAACTGATTATGTATTCCAGATCTTTATCACTAATATCTATCTTGTTACAGAATATTTCGTTAAAATATATCTCCAGTTCTTCTCTTTCCAAATCTCTGAAAGGAATAAACTGGAATGTAGGGGAAATAGAATAAATCGACTCCAAAGTTTTATTAAAAGCAATAGGGCTTTCCGCATCTGTATCGATATCAAGAATAAGGAACGCCTGCATTTCTTTATGATGATTTACCAATAGGTTCAAAATTCTTTTAACACAATCTAATAGTGTTTCTCCATAGTCTGCCACACTCTCAAAATATAAAATCATCTTCTCTTTTCTGCATATATTTAAAACTTCCATGGTAATCTTGTCAACAATATCCAACCCATTTTGAAAATCAAAGATATGGTTACTATTTTCCAACATATAGTATCTATTAATAGCCATAACAAGTGGCTCCAGCATATAGTTATTCTTTCCTATAACGGAAATATGCATTACATTCTTTTTATCATTTAAAAATTTTTGCACAACAGTGGTTTTTCCCACGCCCTTTTTTCCGGTTACGAAGACTCCGATTGTATCGATATATCCTGAATAACAGCTATTTAACATATCTAATTTCGAATAATTAATCTCCATATCATATCTTCCCTTTACATCGGTTTACAAAGAATTATCCGCTCTAATCAATAATTCCTTTGATAATTGGTTCAGCGTAGCCTCAAACAGGATTTCAGATTTATTAAAAAATCCCAGATTCAAAATCCACATTTTATTAGCATCATCTAAAAATATTTTTCCATCATAATGTGTAAACTCACCTTGCGTATCAAACCCATTCCCGAAAAGTAAAATTGAGTCAGTCTTTTGCTGTGAAACACTTTTCCGGATTGTTTTAGATATAAAATCCTGTGGCAATCTGCTGGTTAATTCAAAATATATTTCATTTAAATCTAACATCTGGCAATTTGTTTGGGGATGGTATTCTTTACCCTGTAACTTTGCGCATATCATTTCGGCCAGTTCTGCCGGCGAAGTTTCTTGTGCAGAAATGAATCCCCAACTGTTCCGTATTCCGGGAATTTTTGTATTGTCAAATCTCACAGGCAAAATATACTGCTGAAAATCTTCCTTATTATTTTCACAGAAAATACGTTCTTCAATTGATTCACTCTCATATTTTGTCCAACATTTATCTTTGTATTCTTTCGAAATAAACATGACACAATAACGGGATTTCTTAAAATATATATCCTCTAAATATTTAAGTAAATTTTTTCCCCATAATCCTACTTTTTCATGGTTATCATAAAAATATCTAACACCTAACAAGGATAGATGATTTGCTACAAGTTCTACATAATCTCTTTGTTCACTTGCAAAAGATAACGCAATTTCATATTCGTATTCTTCCATAGTAACTGCTCCCAAGTTTTATCCATCAAAATGCATTTTTATATGGATAATCATATATTATCCTTTATTCACACCTTTTCGTGCAACCCACCTATTCCACATCTCCACATAAACTCCATTACTACATTTACCGACCAACTCCGCTGCTAAATCATCAAAATGGTTTTTCTGTGCAGCATATGATGCAATAATTAAAACCATATTGTTATACGCCACATATTCAGAATTCATCTGAGCCAAGGAATAAATCTCTTTTTCAATAATACTGCTAGATACCAAAGATTTCATTCTTTCATATATTTCTTTGAATATTTTATCTGTTTCATCCTTACGCAAAGACAAGCTGTCATCATTTTCTACTGTAGTCTCTTCTGCAATCCCCACTTTAGGAATGTCTCGATCATACAAATGCAAGCTATCACTGTAATGGTTATAAGATCCCATTTCCAATTCAAGCCACCCTGCCAAAATCTCCTGAAGACCAGTAAATTGAATAAAATTGTATGGCATTCCTAATAACACATCATTACTACGCATTATCTGTGACCATTCCAGTCTTCCCTGCCTTACTTTTATCATAGAACAAATATTACAAGGAATATCATCATCTCTTGGCATCCCCTTGTCTATCGGGAAATCTACTTCTGTATCGTATATCTGAATTACTACTTGCCTGCTTTCAGGTGTGTTTTGTAATGCAAAATATGCTTTCTCCAATTGGTCAAACCCAAAGTGTGCACGTATTCTTTTTCCATATGCTCCATGATAAAATCTTGCCTTACCCGCAAATTTTTCCAACTGAGGATTAAAATAATTAATAACGTCCGAGCAGTCTTCACCGTTCATAATCCACACCAATTCTGCCAAAGCATAACCAATACTAACAGGGGGAATACGATCATATACCCATTTCTGTCTAGGTTCCTCAATCGAAATAAAGGAATGCAAAATTTCAAACACTTCCCCCGTTCTACCATCTACAGTATTTTTTTGATGTAAAAGCTTATCTGCTGCCTTTCTCCAGACCTCGTTCGCTGTTCGTCCTGCAATAAACTCTGCCATCTAAGTTCCCCTTTCGTTATACTCCAATCTTACCATTTATTCCCCATTTAGGAGGATAAAAATAATCAATTTTTTTCAAACCACGATTAATATATTGTTGCTTTATTCTTTTTCTATCATTTAATCCACTTATATCCGGATGAGCAACCCTAGCATATTTATCTGTCTCGCAAAACAGATTTTGGCAGTCTATCATTTGAAGCCTTCTTCCAAACAATGATTTGAAATTTAAATTTCTTTTATCAAATTCCTCCTCTTGATGTTCTGATACATATTTAATAATATCCTCATATCCAAAACCTTTTAAATCCCCAAAGCACTTTTTTATTCCATTTTTAGCCCCTGGTCCAGCTACCACAAAAGACATTTCGCTAAAATCGCATAGTTCGCTATAGTTAATATCAATCGCAAACTGAAATGCCAAAAAAGATCCTATTGTCGGATATGTCAATAAAACTTCATACAACTCTTTTAATGTCTTGGCTCTTGCAATTTTCTTGGACAACTCTGTTTTCATCATATATTCCAACAATTTCAAATTATTCTGGTGTTTTTTTTCAAATCCAAAACAACTTTTACCTGATGGCATTATATATGCAGCAGAATATATCCGTTCCTTACTATCCACTTTTTGCATTAACAATTTATTATACTCATCATAATTGTAGGTTTTCATTGATATATAGCCTAAATTGTTTTCTAAATACTCCCATGTTTCAATCTTATTAAATAGCTTAAACAGTAAAATTCTGAAACACTTATCTTCGGGAGTGTAATTACCCTCACTATATATGACATTCTTAATTAAATATTGGCTTACACGGTCTGAGGCTCTATATGCATTTGTAAACTTATAAGTTTTCAAAATTTCATCATCAGTCCACGGAAATACTTTATCCTCCATACGATTAAAAAAAATTTCCTGACGTTTCACTGCAAATTTCCAATAAGTTTCATATACTGGTGTTGGTTTTAAATCTGCAAAGTTCATAATATCTTATCTCCAAAAATACTTTTGTAAACTCTATTTACTACTTCTACCAGACTCTCATTGTTATCTAGCCTTTCACACTTTAACTCCTTTTGGGCAAGTTTCCGATATTCATCAATAATATTACTTTCTTTACTTAATTCATAATCTTTTTGTCTCTCTCTGCGTTCTATCAAAAAAATTTTTTTAATATCGATATCTTTCCAATATAATAATTCTGGGGCTATAATTGATTGAATGATATTTTCTTCCACTCCTCCAGCTAAACCATATACATATGTTGACCACCAAAATCGATCTAATAAAACAATATATTTTAAATTACTTAATGGCATCAACTGACGTTGGATTAAATCAATGTGAGATGCAATATGAAGTAACTGTAAACTTGTATCATTTATCGGTACGTTAAAATACTGCTCCTGATGATGATGTATATTATATACTAAATTACCAAGAGTTCTCGGCTCATTCCCCGGAAAGGCAATGTCAACGCACCTATAATCTGTTGCTTCCTGTATTTGTTGTTTCAATGCATGTATAATGGATGTTTTTCCAACATTATCAATTCCTTCAAATACATACACCCCCGAATACATATCCACAATATTATCCTTTCTTACTCTATTGCGTTTAACAACCGCCTAATCATCAGACGATGATTTACATTATAAAACATGCTTTCATTAAAACTCTTATCCCACTGGTTTAAATCAGACCAATCCTCTTGTTTAATCTTTTCATAAGCATACTCACTAGAGCGTCCTCCCACTGTACCAACTAAAGCAACTGGAACATTAACGCTCTTTGCTAATTCTACTTCTATATCTACTCCTTGCTGAGATTTATCATCCTTTATTTTTCCTCCCAAGCAAATTAATAGCTCACTTTTTTCCTTACAAATCATATTTTCGCGCATCTCTTGCAATCCATCTGACAATACCAACGTACATTTTTCTTCAAGTTCCTCTAAGTCATACTGGTCAAGATATGCTTTATCCATATGCATTTCAATAGAATACTGCATATCTGAAGCATATAACTTTCCTATGTCAAAAATAAGTTTTTGAAAAGTAGGATGCGCCCCAAAAACCAAAACATAACCATTTTTAATAATTTCCCTAGAGTATATAGAGACTGCTTCCAATAAAGAATTTTTATATATCTCATCATAATCCGGAAAAGCCCCTGAAAGAATAATTCTCTTATTGCGCTTTTGCCTTTTAACACCCGCTACATTTTCAAGATTCATAATATAATCGTCAAAATTCTCTTCTGTGACTTTTGTATCGCCCATCAACTTTTCACGCTGCCCATGATTAGATAGTAAAAATAGTTTATCATTATTATCATATGTTTTGCCTTTTTTAACTTTTTCGATAAATTTCTCTATATCCTGCTTCTTTGGGTTTCTTCCAAAGCATTGTATATAATGCTTTTTAACTCCTGAATCATAAATATCTTTTGTTTTCTCCTTATACTCAATTTCATATGCCAACGTAGCATTTTTATCCCCTGTCAATTTAATTTTATTTGCGTCGCTCAAGTCCCTCAGATATTCAATATGAGAAAATACTTGATTAGACGAATTCATAATAAGCTGAAAGCACTTCTCTTCAATCTCATCAACAATCTCCGTTAATCTCTCTTGGCAGTCAAATTCATCACTCCTATAATGAAGCATAGGATGCTCTCCTGGGTGAATTTCCATATTTGAATAAGATGCATTATCAATTTGTATCCACAAAATAGGAATATCATAAATAAGTGCATAACACAATTCTTTCATAATATAGGGTGAATTCTGTGCTTCCTTTGTTTGTAGAAATATAAGTACATCACTCATAGCTAAATTTTTATCAATATCTTTTTGCGCATCATCTCCCACTTCAACATTAACAACATCCCGATACACATTTCTTTCCCTTGTTAAATGTCTCAATTCATCTGCAAGCTTTGCTGCTATATGCTCTCCATCAATACGCCGATGACTAATAAAGTATAAAACTTCATCACGATATAATGGTGATAATGTTTGCGCAATAATTTTTCTGGCAAAAATCTGTGCAATTGCCTTCATATTATTCTTCATTGGATTTCTATTTTCGTTTCGACATGACACATCAAAACTCTGTTTATTGGATACTGGCTCCGGAGGCCGCCTACATTCCGGATTTTTTTCCATCGCTATTGCCCATATTCTACTTTGAACATCATTATACTTTTTTAGCAACCGCAGAAATTTATCCTCATACTTTCCATCCTCTGCGTTAAAAAATACAAATATGTCATCAATATCAGCATCGCCTGCCAATAACTGGTCTACTTGAAAAGCCGATGTAATATATAATTTGTTTGCAATATATGTATCCAAAATTTCTAGTCACGACTCGAAAAACACATTTGCTTTGTCAATGGTTTTCATTGTCAACTTGGGATCACAAAAAATTATCTTCATCAATTTCCTCCATAATAAATAAATGCGCCTTTTCTTTTGCTATAAGGAGTACCATGTATTCCATTCTCAAAATGTTGGCGAATATATTGTATAAAATTCTCAATTAACATTTCATCCTTGCAGGTCTTGTAACCAATATTTCTCCATATTAATGAATCAAACTCTGTTGGCACATTAATCGCATTTTCTCCAAAATAATAAAATTCTGTTGCAATTAAGACTCGATTAGTCTGTGTATCTCTATTCAAATTAATATAATTAATAGTTCCATCCGTTCCGCTGTGATGCGATGGCTCTTGTGTCCATTTGCCTCCCAAGGTATGATATATATTGTCTCCATACATAAACATCATACTTTTATTAAATACTGGGCGTTTGTTTCTAAATCTAGGATCTTCCCAATACTCATCAAAAGTTAATGTTTCATCTACTAACATTAACGAAACTAATCTTCCACGAATCGTCATACTTGCAGCCCCAAAAGCACCAATCCAGTCTCCAACATGTGCACTTTTTCTAATTCCTTGCTTACAAGTCGCCAAAGTACAATATCCAAAATGTGGATTAGGGGCAAATCCAAAATCCCTGGGTATTACATATGAATAAAATTTCATAAATTACTTCTCCTAGCATGTAAAGCGCGGTAAATCCATTGGATTACTATCTCGAGGAGTTCCATCTGGTTTTTCCCATTCCATATCTTCACCATTAATCGCTCTTACAATTTTTTCTCCATTCCATCCTACTAAATTATGTCCATGCTCATATAACTCTGGAGGAACGTCCTCATCCTTAACCCCTTGCAAAAAACACCAACAATTCTTTTTCCCATATCTGCTGCTGTTTTAATTTCCCAATTTACATAATCACTCTTAGCCGTTTCTTTTCCAATAAGCACTACGACTGTTCCTGCCCACCTCATTTGCGGTTTTATAAGTTCTTGTTTAATATATTGCTCATTTTTTGCATTGTTTTTTTAATTATTTTCGTATATGGAACTATCCCGCATATTTATTCCATGTCTTCCAATCAAATCTTTAAAAGCCTCTATTTTATCGGCATCATTATGCTGATGTGATACAAAAATATTTTTATTTTCATCCGGCATATATTTCCCCTACCAACTATTTTCTTAATATTTATTATATCCTTCTTACAACTGTACTTCAACATGTCTTCTCATAATTTTCCATTCAAATTTTAAAATGGCATCAAATTGGCGCGGAAGTTTGACAGTTGAATTATAGAAAAAATACTTGCAGGCTGCATAAAACCTGCTTTTTTTGTGCCACCTTTTTTGTATTATTCCATTGTATTTTATTGCAATGTATTAAAAAAGGTGAGCCTATGAGAGTTGCTACATCCAAATCAAAGAATGCCGAATCTTTTTACATCTCAAAAGGGGGCATTAATGACAAAGGTGTTAACACTTCTGTTATTGTCCGAAAACTTGGAACCTTAAAGGAGCTTTTGTCTGAACACGGCCCTACCCGTGATGATGTAATGGCCTGGGCAAAAGAAGAAGCCAGGCTTGAAACCCTAAAGCACAAACAGGAACCGGAAAACAAATCAGTCCAGGTTACTTTTCATGCTGACCGGCAACTGGATTATGGAAGGCAGACTTTCTTCCGTGGTGGATACCTTTTTGCCCAGTCTGTTTATTACCAGTTACAAATACATAAAATTTGCCGCAAATTAAGGTCAAGATATAAATTTCAATACGATATAAATGCGGTCCTTTCTGATTTGATTTACGCAAGGATCCTGAAACCTTCAAGCAAGCGTTCTTCCTTCAAAGTTGCGTCCGAATTCTTAGAAAAGCCTTCTTACAGTCTTCATGACGTTTATCGTGCATTAGATGTTCTCGGAACAGAATGCGACCTTATTCAATCGGAGGTTTATAAAAACAGCCATTTTTTAGGAACCAGGAACGACAAGGTCCTTTATTATGATTGTTCGAATTATTACTTTGAGATTGAACAGGAAAACGGAAGCAGGAAATATGGGAAAAGTAAAGAACACAGACCGAACCCGATTATCCAGATGGGATTGTTTATGGATGGTGACGGTATTCCGCTTGCTTTTTCACTTTTCCCAGGCAACTCAAATGAGCAGACCTCTCTAAAACCATTGGAAAAGAAAGTCCTTGGGGAGTTTGGATGCCAGAAATTCATCTATTGCAGTGACGCTGGACTCGGTTCGGAGGATATCAGGGCTTACAACCACATGGGGGAACGTGCCTATATCGTTACCCAATCAATTAAAAAATTGAAAAAAGAAGAAAAGGAATGGGCCTTTAATTCGAAAGGCTTCAAAAGAGTTTCTGATGATGCGCCTGTGGATATCACGAAACTGCCTGCCGA